>Ga0335075_10000342_pt1 | contig 83702 bp, 77 predicted proteins | sample Lox_Sample_24_FD_206723 | JGI IMG/M metagenome (GOLD analysis project Ga0335075, IMG submission 206723) | Soil microbial communities from Loxahatchee National Wildlife Refuge, Florida, United States - Lox_Sample_2.4 | ecosystem: Environmental > Terrestrial > Soil > Wetlands | place: USA... | reverse complement strand
GAGATCGACGAGGTGCTCGAGGAGAACGCGGAGGAGTTCGTCCGGTCCTACGTGCAGAAGGGCGGCCAGTAACAGGCGCCTCGGGTTCGCCGTGGGCGGACACGCCGGGCGCTGCCCGGTGCTGTCCTGCTCCGGCGCGGCAGTAGGGTCTGTTGAAGGCAGTGCTCATGGGGCGAGACGGGTGCCACCGTCACGGACCTGTACCGTCCCGGAGCAACGCATGTGCCGGCCACCTTTTCAGGAGGTTCGCGTTGGGCTCTTACTACGACGACAGCCAGTCCGGCCCGTTCGCCGGCGGCGAAGCGAGTTCCGGCCGGATGCCGGGCAGGCAGCCGGCTGGATCCTTCATGGGCCGACAGACGTCATCGTTCGCCGAGTTCCTCGCCTCCTACTCGCCCGGCCTGCTGCCGGGCCGGCCCTTCGGGGCCCCGGTGGGACCCGGCGCCGGGCCCGCCGGGGACGGGTCGGCGCTGCGAGACCTGCCGCATGCCACGACGATCGTCGCCGCGACCTGCCACCAGGGCGTGGTGCTGGCCGGTGACCGCCGCGCGACCGCGGGCAGCATGATCGCCAAGCGGGATGTGGTGAAGGTGTTCCGCAGCGATGAGTTCTCCGCGATCAGCTACGCCGGCACCGGCAGCGCGGGGATCGAGTTCATCCGCCTGTTCCAGGTCGAGCTCGAGCACTACGAGAAGATGGAAGGCCGCCCGCTGTCGCTTGAGGGTAAGGCCAACCGGCTCGCCTGGATGATCAGGGGCAACCTGGCCGCGGCTATGCAGGGTTTCATCGTCGTGCCGCTGTTCGTCGGCTACGACGAGGACACGGACGAGGGGCGGATCTTCAGCTATGACGTGCTCGGCGGCCCGTACGAGGAGCAGAGATTCCACTCCATCGGCTCGGGGTCGGTGTTCGCCCGGGGCGCCCTCAAGAAGCTGTACGTCAACGACATGCCGGTGCGCGACACCGTGCTTGCCTGCGTCCAGGCGTTGTACGACGCCGCTGACGACGACTCGGCCACCGGCGGCCCCGACCTCACCCGGCGCATCTTCCCTGTCATCGCCACGGTGACGGCCGACGGCTTCCGCCAGCTGCCAGACTCCGAATCCGAGGAGTACGCCCAGCAGGTGGTTCAGGAGCGGCTGACGTCGCCCGACGGGCCGGCCGCCCCGCTGCACATGTCCAGCTAGGTCGTTCCGTCCCCCGTCTGACTAGGTAAAGGAAGCGCTCGCGGTGTCCATGCCGTTCGGTTACGTCTCACCCGCGCAAGCCATGCGGGATAAGGCCGAGTACGCGCGGCAGGGCATCGCGCGCGGCCGCAGTTGTGTCACGCTGCAGTACGAGGGCGGGATCTTGCTGATGGCGCCCAACCCGTCGACCGCCCTGCACAAGATCAGCGAGATCTACGACCGCATCGCGTTCGCCGCGGTGGGCCGGTACCCGGAGTACGAGAACCTGCGCAAGGCCGGGATCACCTACGCGGACATCACCGGGTACCAGTTCGACCGGCACGACGTCACGGCCCGCAGCCTGGCCAACTACTACGCCCAGAACCTGGGCACGATCTTCACGGAGAACCTCAAGCCGTTCGAGGTGGAGATCGTCGTCGCCGAGGTCGGCGAGCAGCCGGACGGTGACCAGATCTACAGGATCAGTTTCGACGGGTCAGTCACCGACGAGCCCGGCTACGTCGCCTTCGGCGGCCAGGCCGACCAGGTGTCCGCGGTGCTGAAGGAACGCTACTCGCCGGGCATGTCCCTGACCGCGGCCTTCGGCGCCGCCCTGGCCGCGTTGTCCGCCTCGGGGAATGGCGAGCGCGTCGAGATCAAGGCCAGTCAGCTGGAAGCGGCCATCCTGGACCGGACCCGCGACCACCGCGCGTTCCGCCGCATTCTCGCGGCCAGGCTGGAGGGGCTCATCAGGGACAGCAGCCCGGACTCGAAGACCGACCAGGACACGACCGCGGAGACCCCGCCGTCCGACGGCGACGGTCCTGCGCAGCCCGTCTAGGCCGGGCCGACGGCGCCGGACCCACGGCGGCGGGCCCACAGCGGTAGCAGGCTTACAGCGGGATATTGGCGTGCGCTCCCCTGACCTGCGGGGCGCTGGCGATGGCGCGCGCTAGCTCCATGCGTGTCTGGCTTGGCTCGATGATGGCGTCGATGACGCCGAGTTCGATGGCGCGCCCGAGGCCCCCTACGCTGGCCTCGTGCTCGGCGGCCAGTTCCGCCTCGGCATCGTGCAGCCGCTCAGGCGGCACGGACGCCAGCGTACGCCGGTGCAGGATGCGGACGGCCGCTACGGCGCCCATGACGGCCACCTCGGCGTCCGGCCAGGCGAAGACGCGGGTCGCGCCGAGCGCGCGGGAGTTCATCGCGATGTAGGCTCCGCCGAAGGCCTTGCGCGTGACCAGCGTGACGCGGGGGACGGAGGCCTCGGCGAAGGCGTGCACGAGCTTCGCCCCCCGGCGCACCACGCCGTCCCATTCCTGTCCGACGCCTGGCAGGTACCCTGGCGTGTCCACGAGGACCATGAGCGGAACGCCGAACGCGTCGCACATCCGGACGAAGCGGGCCGCCTTCTCGGCCGACGCGGAGTCCAGGCAGCCGCCGAGCCGCATCGGGTTGCTCGCTACCACGCCGACCGTGCGGCCGGCCAGGCGGCCGAGGATCGTCACGATGTTCGGCGCCCACCGGGGATGCAGTTCCACGCCAGGGTCATCGAGCAGCTTGTCGGTAAGCAAGTGGACGTCGTAGGCGCGGCGCGGGGTGTCGGGGAGCAGCCCGGAAAGATCGTGGTTCTCCGCATTCTCGGCGATCTTGCCCTGGTCGCTCAGCATCGCGGTGAGCTCGCGGGCGCGGTCCAGGGCGTCCGCGTCGGTTTCCGTCACCACGTGCACGACGCCGGAGCGCCGGCTGTGCGGCTCCGGGCCGCCCAGCCGTACCATGTCCACGTCCTCGCCGGTGACTGACCGCACCACGTCAGGACCCGTGACGAAGATGCGTCCCTGGCCGGACAGGATCACGATGTCGGTGAGCGCCGGCCCGTAAGCGGCGCCGCCGGCCGCGGGCCCGAGCACCACGGAGATCTGCGGCACCCGGCCCGAGGCCGCGGTCATCGCCGCGAAGATGGTTCCCACCCCGTGCAGGCTTGCCGCTCCCTCGGCCAGCCGCGCGCCTCCTGAATGCCACAGCCCCACGATCGGGACGCCGCGGGACAGCGCCTCGGTGTAGGCCGCGACAACCGCGGCGCAGCCCGCGCTGCCCATCGCGCCGCCCTGCACCCTTGGGTCGGAGGCGAACGCCACCGCGCCGGTGCCGTGCACAAGCCCAGCGCCGACGATCACCCCGCTTCGCTCGTCCCCGTCCGCGGGCAGCAGTTCCAGCGTGCCCGGGTCGAAGAGGGCCGTCAGCCGCTCGCGCGGATCGCGCGACAGCCCAGCAGGCCGGGGCGCCGTGGACAGGCTTGGATCCACGATGGTGGTCAACTCAGGTCTCCTCTACCGGTCGAACGGGCCCCGCGAGGTCCTGCGAGGTCAAACGGGCCTTGCGAAGTCCCGCGAAGTCCTGCAAGGTCCTGCAGGGGCGTAAGGGGTTCAGGCCGCGGTGAACACCAGTGACACGTTGTGCCCGCCGAACCCGAACGCGTTGTTCAGCACCGCCATCGGCTCGGATCCGCGCTTGCTCAGCGGCCTGGGCTCGGTGGCGACGTCGACTGGCACGTCCTCGTCAAGGTCGTCGAGGTTGATGGTGGGCGGGGCCACGTGCTCGCGCAGCGCGAGGATCGAGGCCACCGACTCGATTGCGCCGGCGCCGCCGAGCAGGTGCCCGGTCATCGACTTGGTGGACGTGACGACCACACCCCTGGCCGCCGACCCCAGCGCCTTGACCAGCGCCTGAGCTTCCACCGCGTCGCCCTCGGGGGTGGAGGTGGCGTGCGCGTTCACGTGCACCACCTGAGCCGGGTCGACCCGGGCATCGGCCAGCGCGCGGGTCACCGCCGCCATCACGCCCGCGCCGTCGGGCGCCGGATGGGCGATGTGGTACGCGTCCGACGAGTACCCGGCTCCGGCCGCGATGGCGTAGATCGTGGCATCGCGCTGCCGGGCGTGCGACAGTGACTCAAGCACCAGCATGCCGGCGCCCTCGCCGAGCACGAATCCGTCCCTGGCCTTGTCGAACGGCCTCGAGGCCCGTTCCGGGTCGTCGTTGCGGGTGGACATGGCGCGCATGACCGCGAACGCGCCGATGTTCAGCGGCATGATCGCCGCCTCAGTGCCGCCGGCCAGGACCACGTCGGCCCGCCCGGAGCGGATCATGTCTATGCCGTACCCGATCGCCTCCGCGCCGGATGCGCAGGCGCTGACCAGCGAGTGCGCGCCTGCCCGCGCCCCGAACTCCAGGCTGATCCAGCCGGCCGACCCGTTGGGCATCAGCATAGGAACCGTGTACGGCGAGATGCGCTGCCAGCCCTTGGAGTTGAGGATGTCGTACGCGGCCAGCGTCGACCCGATGCCGCCTATCCCGCTGGTGACCGCCACCCCGAGGCGTTCGGGGTCCATCTGCGGCGCGCCGGCGTCGGCCCACGCCTCGCGCGATGCGACCAGCGCGAACTGCTCGCAGCGGTCCATCCGGCGGGCCTGCACGCGGCCGACGACCTCCGCCGGGTCGACAGCCGCCGATGCGGCGATGCGCACCGGCAGTTGCTCGGCCCACGGCTGCGTCAGGTGCCCCACGCCGCTCCGCCCGGCCAGCATCGCCGCCCAGGTCGACGCGACATCCCCGCCGAGCGGGGTGGTCGCGCCGAGCCCGGTGACGACGACGGTCTCGCGCTCCACCAGCGTCACGCTGAACCCCCGGCGTCCTTGGCCACGAAGTTCACCACGTCCTGCACGGTGGTGAGGTCCTTCAGCTGGTCATCCGGGATCTCGACGCCGAACTTGTCCTGGGCCGCGACGGCGATCTCGACCATGGACAGCGAGTCGATGTCGAGGTCGTCGACAAAGCTCTTGTTGGGGGTTACCTCATCGGCGGGAACCCCGGCGATCTCCTCGATGATCTCGCCAAGCCCGGCAAGGATCTCCTGCTCAGTCATTGTTATTGCTCCTTCTCGTGAAGTGGTGGTGTCGCCCGGCCCGCAGATGCACCGGCCCGCGGCAGAGCGGCTAGGGTACCGTGATCACCTGCGCCGCGTAGCACATCCCCGCGCCGAAACCGAGCAGCAGTGCGGGGGAGCCGGACTTGAGGTCCCCGCGCTCGGCCATCCGCGCCAGCGCCAGCGGGACCGACGCCGAGGACGTGTTGCCGGCGTGCACGATGTCGTCGGCCAGGCGCTCTCGCGGTACGCCGAGCCTGCGCGCGATGGCCTCGACGATGCGCAGGTTGGCCTGGTGCGGCACGAACGCCGTCAGGTCGTCCACCGCGACGCCGGCCCGCTCGCAGGCCTGCGCCGCGATCGGGTGCAGCGCCGTCGTCGCCCACCGGAACACCGCCTGGCCTTCCTGGTACATGTAGGACCCGCGGTTCGGGATCGCGATTCTGGACGCCATATCGCCTGCGCTGCCCCACACCACCGGGCCGATGCCGGGCGGCTCGCCGTCCGCGACCGGCCCGACCACCACGGCGCCCGCCCCGTCGGCGAAGATGATGCAGGTCGAGCGGTCATCGGGGTCGATCCACGCGGTCATTTTCTCCGACCCGATGACAAGCACGTGCCGGGCCGTGCCGGCCCGGATCGCATCCGAGGCATTGGACAGCGCATAGCAGAAGCCGGCGCACGCGGCGTTGACGTCGTACGCGCCGGGCGCGAGGATGCCGAGCCGATGCGCGACCACCGCGGACGCGTTAGGTATCGGGGCCTCGGTGCTACATGTGGCCACGATGACCAGGTCGATGTCGGCCGGGGACAGCCCGCTGCCGGCCAGCGCCTTGCCGCCCGCCACGAACGCCATTTCCGGCACGCCCTCGTCGGGCCCGGCGAAGCGGCGGCTGACGATGCCGACCCGGCTGCGGATCCACTCGTCGCTCGTCTCGACCCGGGCGGCGAGGTCATCGTTCGTCACCACGTTGCCCGGCTGGTAGCCCCCGAACGACAGGATCCGCGCGCCGGCCGCGGGCGGGAATGCAGTAAAGGATGTCATGCGCCTTCCTTCAGCTCAGGCAGCACGCGAACCAGGGGCTGACCTTGGCTGACCGGATCCCCGTCTTCCACCAGCCACTCGATGATCTCGGCCGACCCCAGAGGCCACGGCGCGGCCACCTGTTGCTCCCCGCCCCGCGCGACGACGGTGCCAAGCAGATCCACAGAACCGGCCGGGGACCGGAACGTGCCCGAGGTCGGCGCCACGATCAGCCGCCACTCCGGCAGGTGGCCATGCCCGTGGACAAAGGCTTCGGGTTCTGACACGTGCTCCTCGATCAGGTCACGGGCGGCGTCGAGCTGATCCGGGGTCTTGATCGCCAGCCGGGTGACCTCGGGCAGCGCCCGCTTGGCCAGGCCGGTCAGCGTGCCAGCCGGCGGCAGTTCGATGAGCGCGGTCACGCCGAGGTCCGCCATCGTCCGCATGCACAGGTCCCAGCGCACCGGCGCGGCGACCTGGCCCACGATCCGCTCCAGCCACTCCTTCCCGGTGGTGACCGCCGTGCCGTCGGCGCCGCATAGCAGCGAGAGGGCCGGGTCGGCCACCGTGACCTCGGCGGCGGCGTCGCGGAGCGCGGCGACCGCGGGCTCCATGTGCCTGGTGTGAAACGCCCCGGCCACCTGCAGCGGGCGCAGCCTGGCCCCGGGGGGCGGATCGGCCGCGAAGGCTTCCAGGTCGGAAAGAGTCCCGGCGGCCACGATCTGGCCCGCGCCGTTGACGTTCGCGGGGGTCAGGCCGTGCCGGGCGATGGCCGCGAGCACGGTCTCCTCGTCGCCGCCCAGGACGGCGGTCATCCCGGTCGGCTCCGCGGCCGCGGCCGCCGCCATGCCCGCGCCGCGCACCCGGACCAGGCGCATCGCGTCGTCCGCGCTCAGCACCCCGGCCAGGACCCCGGCCGCAAGTTCCCCGACGCTGTGCCCGGCGGCCGCATCGGCGCGGATATCCGCAGCTGTCCCGCCCGCCAGCGCGCCGGACGCGGCCAGCGCGGCCGCGACGAGCAGCGGCTGCGCGATCGCCGTGTCCCGGATCTCGTCGGCGTCGGCCGTGGTGCCGTACTTGATCAGGTCGCAGCCCGCCAGTTCGGAGGCGGTGCCGAGAAGCTCGGTGACACCGGGCACGTCGAGCCAGGGGGCGAGAAAGCCCGGCGTCTGGGCACCTTGACCGGGCGCGGTGATGATGAGCATCCCTTTAGGGTGCCCTGTAGAACTCCGCCAGACGCATGCCGGACGGTACGAAGTTGTCGGCCAGGATCTTGTAGGACTGCTACAAATTAGCTCGAAAAGCTTATGAGCCTGTTACCGTTTCGTTACCCCGTGTCTCAGTACTTGGCCGCCAGGCGGCCAAGCGTGATCGCGACCCACAGCGTGAAGCCGTCCCGGCCGGCCGACGGCGTGTAGTCGGTAAGCTCCGCGACGCGGCGCAGCCGGTAGCGGACCGTATTCGGGTGCACGAACATGAGCCGCGCAGTGGCCTCAAGCGAGGATCCCTGCTCCAGGTAGGTGGTAAGCGTGTCGAGCAGTGCAATCCCGCCGCCAACCAGCGGCTCGTAGACGTCGCTGATCAGCGCGGCCTTGGCGTCGGGGTCGCCGTCAAGCGCGCGCTCGGGCAGCAGGTCGTCCGCGCCGGACGGACGGGGCGCGTCCGGCCAGGCCGGAGCGGCGCGCAGCGCGGCCAGCGCCGCCCGCGCCGAGACCGACGCGCTTCGCAGGTCGCGGACCAGCGGGCCGGCGATCACCGGTCCCGGGCCGAACCGCCCGGCGAACCGCTCGGCGGCGGCGATCGGATCGTCGCTGCCCCCCACGACCAGGATGAGCCGGTTGCCCTGCACGCCCGCCAGCAAGTCGAGCCGGGCCCGCCTGGCCTGCGCCCGCAGCTCCTCGATCAGCGGCTCGGCGGCCACGGGCTCCGGGCCCTCCTCCTCGCCGATCGTGCCGACGACCACGGTGACGGGGGAGGACGACCAGTTCAGCGCCGAGGCCCAGGAGTGCAGGGAGTCCTCGGCCTCGCCGCGCACCAGCGAGTCGACCACCAGCGCCTCCAGCCGCGCGTCCCACGCGCCGCGCGCCTCCGCGGTGCGCGCGTACACAAGCGCCGCGCTGAACGCGAGCTCCCGGGCGTAAGTGAGCACCGCCTCCCGCAGTTCGGCCTCGTCGCCCGGCGCGGCTAGTTCGTCCACCTGGGCTTCGACCGCGTCGATGATGACACGCACCATCTGCACCGTGTGTTGCAGGCTCACTGCCCGGGCCAGCTCCCGCGGCGCGGTGCCGAACACCTCGGTCACCGCGGGTCGGTTCCGCTCCGGGTGCCTGATCCAGTCGAGGAACGCGGCGATCCCGGCCTGGGCCACGAGCCCGAGCCAGGACCGGTTCTCCGCCGACATGTTACGGAACCACGGCAGCCGCTTGTCCATGGCGGCGATCGCGGCCGTGCCGAGCGCCCCCGTGGCCCGCTCAATCCGCCGCACCGTCTCCGCGTTCACCCGCGGCCGGCTCGCCCGGGGGCGCTCCGCTCCCGTCATCTGAAGATTCAACTCCATGATCGTGAAGACTTTGGTGTGCCAGAGCCAGAGCTACCCAAACCCTTCACGATCATGAAACCCGCTACGAGAGCGCCTCGGAAACGGGCAGGTCGAGGCGGTATTTGGCGATGGCCTCGGCCGGGAAGCCCGAGTCGACCAGGCCGGCGCGGGCCAGCTCCCACAACACCGCGAGCGTGATGGACTCCGCGTCCACGTGGAAGAACCGCCGCGCCGCCGGCCTGGTGTCGGAGAACCCGAACCCGTCGGTGCCCAGCGAGGTGTAACTTCCAGGCACCCATCGCGCGATCTGGTCGGGCACCGCCTTGATCCAGTCAGACACGGCCACCACCGGCCCGGTGGCGCCGGCCAGCGCCGACGTCACATACGGCACCCGAGGGGCGTCCGAAGGGTGCAGCATGTTCCACGACTCGCAGGCCAGCGCCTCCCGGCGCAGCTCGGTCCAGGACGTGGCCGACCACACGTCCGCGGACACGCCCCAGTCCGTGGCCAGCAGTTCCTGAGCACGAAGAGCCTGCCGCAGCGCCACCCCGGAGGCCAGGACCTGGGCCCGGGGTACGGGTACCACGGCCCGTTCGGCAGAAGAAGAGCCGGAAAGTCCGGCCAGCCAGTTCCGCTCGGGCGAGGCCGGGGCGGGACCATCCGGAGCCGCGGCGTACCGGTAAAGCCCGCGCAGGATGCCGTGCTCAAGCGCGGCCGGGCCGCCCGGATAAGACGAGGGCTCCGGCGGCTGCGGATACGGCTCGTTGTACACGGTGAGGTAGTAGAAGATGTTCTCGCCGTCCGGATGCTCCGGCGAGGCGTCGTACATCCGGCGCAGCGCGTCCCGCACCACGTAGGCGAGCTCGTACGCCCACGCGCAGTCGTACGACACGCAGGCCTCAGACACCGAGGAAAGCAGCAGCGAGTGCCCGTCGTTGTGCTGCAGCCCCTCGCCGGTCAAGGTCGTCCGCCCGGCCGTCGCGCCGAGCAGGAAGCCGCGCCCGAGCTGGTCGCCGAGCGCCCACATCTGGTCCCCGGTCCGCTGCCAGCCGAACATCGAGTAGAACACGTACACCGGGATCATGTGCGTGGCGTGGGTGGCGTACGAGGTGCCGGCCGCGATCACCGACCCCATCGCCCCGGCCTCGCTGATGCCCTCGTGCAGGATCTGGCCCCTCTCGGACTCCTTGTAGGACAGCAGCAGGTTGCGGTCCACCGCTTCATAGGTCTGCCCGTGCGGGGAGTAGATCTTCGCCGTCGGGAACAGTGAGTCCATGCCGAACGTCCTGGCCTCGTCCGGGATGATCGGCACGAAGCGCTCCCCGACCTCGGTGTCCTTCATCAGCTCCTTCAGCAGCCTGACGAACGCCATCGTGGTCGCCACGGCCTGCTTGCCCGAGCCCTTCCGCAGCTCGTCGTACACGGCGTCGGGCGGCAGGGTCAGCGGCTTGGACCGGACCACCCGGCGCGGCAGCACCCCGCCGAGGGCGGCCCGCCGCTCGCGCATGTACTTGATCTCGTCCGAGTCCTCGCCCGGGTGGTAGTAAGGCGGGAGCTCGGCCTCCAGGGCCGAGTCCGGGATCGGCAGGTAGAGCCGGTCGCGGAACTCCTTAAGCTCGGCCACCGTGAGCTTCTTCATCTGGTGCGTGGCGTTGCGCGCCTCGAAGTCCTTGCCCAGCGTCCAGCCCTTGATCGTGTGCGCCAGGATGACGGTGGGCTGCCCGGTGTGCTCAGACGCCGCCTTGAACGCCGCGTACACCTTGCGGTAGTCGTGGCCGCCGCGCGACAGCGAACGCAGTTCGTCGTCTGACAGGTGCGCCACCATCGCGCGCAGCCGCGGGTCGTCGCCGAAGAAATGCTCCCTGATGTACGCGCCCGACTCCACGCTGTAGGTCTGGAACTGGCCGTCCGGCGTGGTGTTCATCTTGTTGACCAGCACGCCGTCGGTGTCCTGGGCCAGCAGCGGGTCCCAGTCGCGGCCCCAGATGACCTTGATCACGTTCCAGCCCGCGCCGCGGAAGAACGCCTCGAGTTCCTGGATGATCTTGCCGTTGCCGCGCACCGGCCCGTCCAGCCGCTGCAGGTTGCAGTTGATGACGAAGGTGAGGTTGTCAAGCTCCTCGCGGGCGGCCAGGCCGATCCCGCCCACCGCCTCCGGCTCGTCCATCTCCCCGTCGCCGAGGAAAGCCCACACGTGCGAGCGCGAGGTGTCGTGGATCTGGCGGGCCAGCAGGTACTTGTTGAACCTGGCCTGGTAGATGGAGTTCAGCGCGCCGAGCCCCATCGACACCGTGGGGAACTCCCAGAACTCTGGCATCAGCCGCGGGTGCGGGTAGGACGGCAGCCCCCCGCCCGGGTGCGACAACTCCTGACGGAACCCGTTGAGCTGGTCCTCGGTCAGCCTGCCCTCGAGGAACGCGCGCGCGTATATTCCCGGCGCCGCGTGCCCCTGGAAGAACACCTGGTCGCCAGACTCACCGTGGTCCTTGCCGCGGAAGAAGTGGTTGAACCCGACCTCATACAAGGAGGCCGCCGACGCGTAGGTCGCGATGTGCCCGCCCACCCCCATGCCGGGACGGTTGGCCCGGGACACCATCACCGCGGCGTTCCACCGGATATAGGCCCTGATCCGGCGCTCGACGTACTCGTCGCCTGGGAACCACGGCTCGTGCTCGGGCGGGATCGTGTTGATGTAGTCGGTGCTGCGCAGGCCGGGCACCCCGACCTGCTGCTCGCGCGCCCGCTCGAGCAGGCGGAGCATCACGTACCTGGCCCGGGTCCGGCCCCTGGTCCGGACGACGGTATCGAACGACTCGATCCATTCGCGCGTCTCGTCCGGGTCGATGTCGGGCAGCTGGGTAGGCAGCCCGTCGCTGATGATGGGAAATCGCTGGCGTCCGGAAGCCACGGGGTAGCCTCGCCTTCCGCAAGTGTCAGGGCGGCTGTCCGCCCGCCCGGTCTGCTGAACCTTCGTAATGTGTTGTCCAGACCAATCGTGGTACGAACTGGCCGGGAACGCATCTCTACTCGACGGTAACCCCCGTCGGCCGAGGTGGCACATCGGGAGAGCCGGGAACGCAACGCGGGAGGCCGATTTCGCCGAGGGCGGACTCTCCGGTTACTGTACGTGTCCGTGGTAACTGCGGGTACCGGCCGGAAGATCGGGCAGATCAATTTATGGCGGCGGTTTGGCCGGTCAGGACTATTGCCACTTGCGCGCCGGGCCGACCCAGTGTGAACTGTCCCAACAAGAAGTGCTGACGCGTCACCGCGATCATCGCGGCGGGCGCGGGGAGGGATTCAGGGAGGACTTCAGTGAGCGCGACCGCGGGCCAGGCCCAGGATGAACGCGGCCAGGCCGAGCGGCTCGGCATCAAGCCGGGCCAGGTGGTGCAAGAGATCGGCTACGACGATGACTGCGACGAGCAGCTTCGCGACGCGATCACTCGGGTAGACGGCGTAGAACTGGTCGACGAGGACTACGACGACGTGGTCGACGTGGTCCTGCTGTGGTGGCGTGACGGGGACGGCGACCTCGTCGACGCGCTGGTCGACGCCCTCACGCCGCTGGCCGACGGGGGGTACATCTGGCTGCTCACGCCGAAGGCGGGCAGGTCAGGCCATGTGGAGCCGAGCGACATCGGCGAGGCCGCGCCGACGGCCGGGCTGTCCCAGACCTCCAGCGTGAGCGCGGCTCGTGACTGGTCGGGCACGCGCTTGGTCGCGCCGAAGGCGCGCCGGTAAGCGCTGCCGCGGGCGCGCCGGCAGGCGCTGCCGCGGGCGCGCAGGCAGGCGCTGCCGCGGGCGCGCAGGCTGACGGTCCGTTCGGTCAATTTCTTTATACCGAACGGGACGTGGCGCGACGCTCCGGTCACGGTGGCAGACTTGTCGTCGAGCGGGCATTTCTTCGATGCATCGACCCAGCGAAAGGACCAGGCATGGCGGTGGAAGTAGGCGATCAGGCGCCTGATTTCGAGCTGACGGACCAGCACGGCACGCCCGTGCGGCTGTCCAGCTTCCGGGGTTCAAAGGACGTCGTACTGGTCTTCTACCCGCTGGCATTCAGCGGCGTGTGCACCAGCGAGCTTTGCGCCATGCGCGACGAGTTCCCTGAGGTGAACCGGGACGACGTCGCGCTGCTCACGGTGTCGGTGGACTCCACGTTCACCCACCGGGCCTGGTCCGACGCGGAGCACTTCAGCTTCGAGCTGCTCTCGGACTTCTGGCCGCACGGAGAGGTGGCCAAGCTGTACGGTGTGTTCGATCCCGAACGCGGAATCGCGACCCGGGGCACGTTCATCATCGACAAGGCCGGCGTCGTGCGGTGGAAGGTGGTCAACCCGATCCCGCAGGCCCGCGACCTGGCGGAATACTCCAAGGCGCTCGCCGCACTCGGCTAGCGCCTGCACTGTAGGAGGCCTGGGAATACAGTGCCGTGTTACAGATGCGGCGTACGGCAGACTGACCCGGAGCGTGGCCACAGTCCCTGGCGGCGCGGGGTGAGGCACGACCAGCTGGTGCTTATCTGCCCGGCCTGCCAGGAATCGGCCGACTGGACCGCTGACCTCGAGCGCTGCGGCAAGTGCCGCAGCGCTCACCTGATCCGTCGGCTGGGCCAGGTCGAGTGCCTCGATTGCGGCCTGGTCAGGGAGCCCGAGGCCAGCCTCGTTCCCTCGTCCGGTCCCGGTGATCTGGCCGATACATCCCTGGCCGACGAGGTCGGCCGCGCCCTAGACCGCCTACTCGGTCGCGCCTAGTTCCTTCCCGCGTTTAGGGCCGGTCCCTGCAGGTAGCGCGAAGAGGGGGACCAAGGGAACCCACGACAGCGAGGAAGGACGCCATGACTGCCAAGGTGCGTGACGTGATGACGCCAGGCCCGATCGGGGTGGATTACGACCAGACGATCGGCGATGCCGCGAGGACCATGCGCGAGTGGGGAGTCGGTGCCGTGCTGGTGGTCGACGGCCAGTCCCTGCACGGCCTGGTGACCGACCGCGACCTGGTCGTGCGGGCCGTGGCCGAGTCGCGCGGGCCGGACGAGCCGGTGGGCCCGCTCAGCAGCAGTGAGCTGATCGGGATCAACGCGGACGACGACGCGAGCCTGGCCGCGCGGCTGATGCGCGAGCACGCGGTCCGAAGGCTGCCGGTCATCGACAACGGGCAGGTGGCCGGAATGGTCTCGCTGGGCGACGTGGCCCTCGAAGCGGACCCGGCCTCGGCACTGGCTCAGGTCAGCCAGGCGAATCCCAACATCTGACATACCGTGGCACGCGACCTAGAGGTAGACGCGGGCGGCACCGAGGTGCGGATCCCCAACCCGGGGAAGGTTCTTTTCCCTGGCGACGGGATCACCAAGGAGGACCTCGCGCGGTACTACGCGGATGCGGCCGACCGGATGCTGCCCTGGCTGCGTGACCGGCCGATCACGATGATGCGCTACCCCGACGGCATCGAGGCCCAGAGGATCGTCCAGAAGAACGTCCCTGACTACTTCCCGGACTCGATCCGCCGGGTCGAGGTGCCCAAGGAGGGCGGCGTGGTGCACCAGGCCGTCTGCGCCAGGCCCGCCGACCTGGTGTACCTCGCCGCGCAGGCCTGCATCGAGGTGCACGCCCTCACCAGCCGTGCCGACAAGCTCGACGCGCCCGACCAGGTGGTCTTCGATTGGGATCCGCCGGACCCCAGGCACTTCGCCCAGGTCCGCCAGGCCGCTTTGTGGGCTCGTGAGCTCCTCGACGGCGAGCTTGGCCTGACCAGCTATGTCCGGACCACCGGCGGCCGCGGCCTGCATGTCCACGTGGCGCTGGACCGGAGTGCCGGTTTCGACGCGGTGCTCGATTTCGCGCACCGCGTCGCCGCGGTGCTGGCCAGCAGGCACCCCGACGCCATCACCACCGAGCAGCGCGTCGCCAAGCGGGGCGAGCGTATCTACGCCGACGTCATGCGCAACGCCTACGCGCAGACGGTCGTCGCCCCCTATGCCGTCCGCGCCCGGCCAGGTGCGCTGGTCGCCACGCCGCTGAGCTGGAGCGAAGTGGAAGACGACGGCTTGGAGCCAGGCAAGTTCACGATCTCGACGATCCGAACCCGGCTGGCAGGCGCCGACGACCCATGGCATGGGTTCACCCGCACCCGCCACGGCCTCGGCCCGGCGTCCGCCCGCCTCGCCGACCTCGCCTGACCTGGTCCCACTACCCACGCTGACCGGGCTAAGCGCGAATCCGCCAAGCCCGTTGTCCCGTCAGCACGGGCCTTGCGCCGCACGGGCCTGCACTTGTGGGGCCAATGTGGCAGGGGCTCACTCCCGGGCGCGTTCCGAGTGGGGCGCGGGGGCCACGAGCCCCGTCTATCGGGGCTGGGGGGCCACACGCCCCGAACGCCCGCGCCGCATCCGGGCCGCGTGCGCCGACGGCTGGGGCTACCGGGGCTGAGGTGACTGGTGATGCTCCCGAGCCGGCATCGGGATGACGCGGACAGCTACCTCGTCGCTACGAGAACCCGGAACCCGCCCCGCACGGGCCTGGTTGTCGGCGATGACGACGCCGATCGTCACGAGGCGGCCTGCTCGGTGGGGATGCGAGCCAGGACGCGGAACCCCGAGGCGGTCGCCTCGGCAACCAGTTCGCCGCCGTAGACGGCTACTCGCTCGCGCATTCCCGCTAGCCCGTGCCCGGCTCCGTCTCCGGTACGGGCAGGCGGAGAGGCCTTCAGCTGAGCGGCGCCGTTGTCGGTGACCTCGATCACCACCTCGTCAGGCCGGTAGCGCAGCATCAGTTCGGCGGTTGCCGGAGCCGCGTGGCGGACCACGTTGGTGAGCGCCTCCTGGATGATCCGGTAGGCGCAGAGGTCCACGCCGGGCGTGAGGGACCGCGGCTCGCCCTCCACCTGGACGCCGACGGACACGCCGGCCTGGCCGACGTGGGTGACCAGCTCGGGCAGGCTGGCCAGGCCCGGTGCCGGCCCGCGATCAGGCTGCAGGTGGCCGGCGTCAGCGTCGCGCAGCACCCCGACGAGCAGCCGCATCTCCGCCAGGGCCTGGCGGCTGGTGCCCTCGATGATCCCGAGTGCCTCGCGCGCCTCGTCGGGCCGGACGTCGAGCACCATCCTGGCCACGCCCGACCTGACCGCGATGATGCTCATGGCGTGAGCGACGACGTCGTGCAGTTCCCTGGCGATCCGGACCCGCTCCTCGGCGCCGGCGCGCCGGGCCTGCTCGCGCTCGCGTTCCGCGGCCCGCTCGATCACACCTCGCACGTGGGCGCGGCGCGCCCGGACGTTCTCGGCGGCCAGCCAGCCGAAACCGGCCAGCACCGGCGCGGAAAGCACGATGGCCCCGTCGGGACCTCCGGCGGCCACGAAGGCCCCGGCCTCGATCGCCGCAACGGCGGCTCCGACGGCGGCCAGAGCCACCCGCCTGGCGGTGGTCACCACCACGGTGTAGACGGCCAGGGCAACAGGGACAAGAGCTACAAAGCCGCCATGGCCAGCGCCGAGATGACCAGCGAGCGCGCTGGAGAGTGCGGCCGACCCGCCGGCCACCCCGAGCATGGCGACCGGGAACCGCCTGCGGAAGATCAGCGATGCGCACGCCGCCCCGGCCGCCAGGTAGCGGACGACGGTCCACCAGGGACCCGCCGGCGTGACGGGGCCGCTGACCGCGATCTCGGCGACCCAGAACAGCCCGGTCAGCACGACCGCGACGACACGGACAAGCGCCCACTGGCGCGCTGACAGCGGCCCGGCGAACGGCACCTGCGGATCGTCCATCAGCTTCGACTGTAAGCCGCCCGGCCCGGGCCGACATCGGCCCGCAGGGCGACGCGAGGCCTACATCGCCGGGCGTATAACCGCCCGGCGAAGACGGCCCGCCTGCACCGTCGGCCGTACGCGAGAAAGGGCCGCCAGGCCGACGCCAGGCGCTGCCGCCTGCGCCCATCCTGGTCGCAGAAAGCAGTGACCAGCCAGGAGGAGAAATGAAGGACCGGAAAGATATGCAACCTGGCTATGTACCTTCACCCCGGCATGGCCTGATGAGGCCGGGCGCGCGGGCCGCAGCCACCCTCGCCGCCGCCGCGTCCTTGCTGTCCTTGCTGGTCGCAGCCTGCGGATCGGGCCCCTCGTCCTCATCGACGTCGGCGCCGCCGACGGCCGCCGGGCAGTCCAGCCCCGCCGCGACGGCGGGCACGGTGTGGCTGTGCTATCCGGGGCACGCGAACGACCCATGCGCCTCTAGCCTCCAGGCCACCGTCGTCCCTGCCCACGGAGCGCGGACCATCCAGGACGCCCAGGCCAGCGCCAGCTCGGCCTTCGACTGCTTTTACGTCTACCCGACCGTCAGCACCGAGGCCACGGACAACGCCGACCTGCAGGTGCAGCAGGCGGAGACGGACGCGGCCATGGCCCAGGCATCCCGGTTCTCCCAGGTCTGCCGGGTCTGGGCACCCGTGTACCGGCAACGAACCGTAGCCTCCCTGCAGAAGGGCCTGGGCGCTGACCCCCGGGGTGACGCGATCGCCTACGACAGCGTCCTGGCGGCGTGGAAGGACTACCTCGCCCATGACAACCACGGGCGGCCGATCATCTTCATCGGCCACTCTCAGGGAGCGGCCATGCTGATCCGGCTTCTCGCCAGCCAGATCGACCCCGACCCGGCGCTGCGCGCTCGGACCGTGGTGGCCATCCTGGCCGGCGGCAACGTCACCGTGCCGATCGGCAGGACGGTGGGCGCCACCTTCCGCCATCTCCCGCTCTGCACCGCGAAGACGCAGACCGGATGCGTCATCGCCTACTCCAGCTTCCCTGTCCAGCCACCTCCGGATTCGCTGTTCGGCCGACCCGGCCAGGGCGTCAGCCTCCAATCGGGGCAGACCGCCACCACGGGCCTGCAGGTCGCGTGCGTCAACCCGGCGGCGATCGGCGGCGGCACCGCCGACCTGGTCCCCTACTTCCCGACGTCCCCGCCGTTCACCACCCCGTGGGTCACCTATCCTGACCTTTACTCGGCCACCTGCAGGAGCGCCGGCGGGGCCACCTGGCTGCAGGTCGATGACCTCACCATCGACGGCCGGCCCGCAGTCGGCGAGCAGCTCGGCCCCGCGTGGGGCTACCACCTCGTCGACATCAACCTGGCCCTGGGCAATCTGGTCGACGACGTGGCCGCCGAGGAGGCCGCGTACACCGGGCAGCACTAGTTAGCGGGTCTCCAGGGCGAGCAGGCTCTCCGCCAGGTCGGACGCGCTGAACGCCTGGTAAACGCCGGTCGTCAGGGACGGCTCCGTTTGCCTGCGTCGGCACCGGGTAGCGACAGACGACCAGCTCAGGAGGTGAACCATGGCAAAGAAGATCTGGGAGATCATGTCCCCGGCGCCGGTCAGCCTCGCGGCGACAGAACCGGTGTCGGCAGCCGCGCGCGCCATGAAGGACCACGGCATCGGCACCGTGTTTGTGCTTGCCGACGGCAAGCTCACCGGGCTCGTCACCGACAGGGACATCACCGTCCGTGTCCTGGCCGACAACCGTGATCCGCAGGCCACCAGCCTCGGCGATATCTGCAGCTCCGACCTGGCCGTCCTGGGCCCCGACGATGACGTGAATCAGGCCAGCAGGCTGGTCCGCGACCGGGCGGTGCGCCGCATTCCCGTGGTCGAGGACGGCATGCCGGTTGGCATCGTGTCGATCGGGGAACTGGCGCTGGAGAAGGACCCAAGGGGGCGGCCCACGCTCCGCGCTGCCCCGCCCAACGCCTGACGAGACGAGCCGCGCATGTCGCGAAGACCAGAACCGATCATCAAGGCTCTGCTCGAGCAGTGCGGACAGCAGTATGCCGAACAGGCCGGCATCCGGCTCGCGGACCGTCCGGGCCCGCTGTACCAATTGCTCGTCTTGGCCACGCTGCTGTCCGCGCGGATCTCGGCCGATATCGCGGTCGCGGCCGCGCGCGAACTGTTCGCGGCGGGCTACCGCAGCCCGAAGGCGATGAGCGAGGCCAGCTGGCAGGACCGCGTCGACGCGCTCGGCCGCGGTCACTACCGGCGGTATGACGAGCGGACCGCCACCATGCTCGGCGACGGCGCGGACCTGCTGTCCCACAGGTGGCACGGCGACCTGCGCCGGCTGCGGGACGAGGCCGGAGGGAAAGCCGACCGGATCGCGTCGGTGCTTACCGAGTTCGCCGGCATAGGGCCCGCCGGAGCGAGCATCTTCCTGCGCGAGGTTCAGGACGTATGGCCCAGCGTGGGTCCGTACGTCGACGGCGCGGTGATCAGCGGGGCGCGCCGGGTCGGCCTGCCGTCCAGCCGGACCTCGCTGGCCGAGCTGTTGTCAGGCAGCGGCCAGTCGGCCCGCCTGACCGCTGCCCTGGTGCGAGTGTCGCTCAGCCAGCGTGCGGCGAGCGAGGTCACCGCCGCGGTTCCTGACTGAACAATACGGGACACAGCCGCGCTGGGCTGAACAGTTCCCGACGGAACCATACCCGAATGAGTCTTGCCCGTTACCAAGCCGGTAAGCTGCTCCTGACGCCGTTTGTCGCCTGGAGGCGGGGGTAGGCGATAGGTCCGCGCCCGCATCCGTCATGGTGCTAGGAGCCTTGTGTGAGCCTGCCTGCCAACCAGCAACGTGTTCTAGACCGCATGGAAGGCGCGCTGCGGGCCAGCGAGCCGCAGCTATATTCCATGTTCGCGATATTCTCCCGCCTCAACTCCGCCGAGCCGGTCCGCGTGGAACCGCTGGCCCGCCAGCGGCGGACGCGGCCCCTCCGGTGGATGCGAGCCGGCACCACCATCTACGCGTTCGTGCTTGTTCCCGTCATGTTCGCGCTGATCACCATCGGGGCGCTGCTGAGCAGCCGGACGCACGCCGAGACCTCCTGCGGGACGGGCTACTCGGTGGGCGGCGGACTGGTGAGCAGCCGACAGTGGTGCCACCTGACCATGCAGAAGACAGCGCAGAAGACGGCGGCTTCCGGTGCCCGCCTGGCGGCGTGCGCCGCGCGGATCCCGGTCGTGACCTTCGTCACCAGGGTCGGCGCGCAGGTGCTCCCGCTGCCCGCGTCTGCGCTGGCCGCGGCGGGCTCGCCCGCCGGCTGCTAGCCCGGAGCAGCGAGGGCCCTTTGCCGATCGAGTATCTCGCGGATGAGGCGGCGGAACTGCTGAGCCTCACCAAGGCGGGCGAGGCAAGGTCGCTGAGCCGGCTCGCGGAGCTTGCCGCCTGGCAGGTCCCGGCCTGTGCCGGAGCCCACGCTGCGGTCTGGTACGACGGCGAGATCGTCAGCGCCGCGGCCACCCACCCGGATCTGGCCGAACTGGCCGACCTCGAGCTGGCCCGCGGACGCGGGCCTTTGATCGCGGCCGCAGCCGAGAGCATCCCGGTCAGCTGCCCGGACATGCTGGACGAGACCCGCTGGCCCGAGTACGCGGAGGCGGCGCTGCGGCGCGGCGTGCGCTGCTCCGTCCACCTGGTGCGGGCGCTCCCGCACGGCGCCCTCGTCCTGTCGCTGTTCGGCGTCCGGCCCCGCGTGCTCGACGCGGAGACCAACCCGATGGCGGACACCCTGGCCGCGTTCGGCGGGGCCATGCTGGCGAACGCGACCGCTTACGGCCAGGCGCAGCGGACGGCCAGCCAGCTGAAGGACGCCGTGGTCGCCCGCTCGGTGGTAGACCAGGCCAAGGGCATCTTGATGCACGCGCTTGGCTGTGACGCCGACGACGCGCTGACGCACCTGCGCCAGGAGTCGCAGCGCCGCCACGTCAAGGTCACCGAGGTTGCCGCCGAGGTCGTGGCCGGCGCCATAAGCATCAAGGGCGCCACGAGCGCCAAAACTGCCGGGAGCGCCAAGGGCGCCAAGGGCGCCGGGGGGAGACCCAGGGTGGTCCGCCCGAAGTGAGTCACCGCGCGCCGCTGTGAGTAACTCGCTGCTGGCCGGGTAGCGAGGCAGCTCAAGCGTCGCGCAGAAAGGACTCACGGCCAGTGACCCGCTTCGGCTACTTCCTGTCCAGCGAGGAATACGACCCCGGCGAGCTGGCCAGGCATCTCGCGAGGGGAAACTGAGCGATGGACATGGACAAGCTGCTGTCCGCCCTGGCCGACAAGGTCGACGGCGAGGTCAGGTTCGATGCTGGAAGCCGCGCCGCCTACGCGCACGACGGGTCGAACTACCGCCAGGCCCCGCTCGGCGTGGTCGTGCCGAAAACGCCTGATGCGGCGGTGGCCGCAGTGGGTGTCTGCGCCGAGTTCGGCGCCCCGGTCCTGTCCCGCGGCGGCGGCACCAGCCTGGCCGGGCAGTGCTGCAACGAGGCCGTGGTCATCGACTGGACTAAGTACTGCCACCAGGTCGTTTCCGTGGACCCGGGCGGCCGGACCGCGATCGTCCAGCCCGGCATCGCCCTGGACAAGGTCAACGACGCGGTCAGCGAGTACGGGCTGATGGTGGGGCCGAAGCCGTCCACGCACGTGAGCTGCACGATCGGCGGCATGATCGGCAACAACTCGTGCGGCTCGACCGCCCAGGCCTACGGCAAGATGGCCGACTCGGTGCGGCGCCTGGAGATCCTCACCTACGACGGGCTGCGCACGTGGACCGGGCTGACCAGCGACGTCGACTTCGAGCAGGTCGTGGCCGCGGGCGGACGCAAGGCCGACATCTACCGCAGGCTGCGTGCCATCCGGGACAACTACCTGGGCCCGATCCGCACCCAATACCCGGACATCCCGCGCCGGGTGTCCGGCTACAACCTGGACTACCTGCTGCCCGAGAAGCAGTTCCACGTCGCCCGCGCGCTGGTCGGAAGCGAGTCCACCCTGATCACCGTCCTGACCGCGGAGATCAGCCTAGTGGAGGTGCCCAAGTTCCGCTCCCTGGTCGTTCTCGGCTATCCCGATATCGCATCGGCCGCGGACGTCGTCCCGCTGGTCACCTCGCACTCCCCGCTCGCGTGCGAGGGCCTGGACGACGTGCTCATCTCACTGGAACGCGAGGAGCACCTGGGCGGGGCGGCGCTGGACAAGCTGCCCGAGGGATCAGGCTGGCTGATGATCCAGTTCGGCGGCGACACCGAGCAAGAGGCCAAGGAGCGGGCGCAGCACCTGATCCATTCCGTGCAGTCCGACGGCGATCACCCCAGGCCGCACACGGCCTACATCGACGACCCAGCGGTGGAGGACAACCTCAACCAGGTCCGCGAGCTTGGCCTGGGCGCCACCGCCTACCCGCCCAACAAGCACGAGACGCATGAGGGCTGGGAAGACGCCGCGGTACCACCCGAACGCCTCGGCGATTACCTCCGCGACTTCCGCACGCTGCTCGGCCGGCACAGCTACCACGGTGCGTCGCTGTACGGGCACTTCGGCCACGGCTGCGTGCACACCCGCATCCCGTTCGAGCTGCGCACGCCCGAGGGCATCGCCAGCTACCGGTCATTCGCCGAGCAGGCCGCGGACCTTGTGGTCTCCTACGGCGGATCGCTGTCTGGCGAGCACGGCGACGGCCAGTCCCGGGGGGAACTGCTGCCGAAGATGTTCGGCCCCGAGCTTATCCGTGCCTTCGGCGAGTTCAAGGACGTGTTCGACCCGGATAACCGGATGAATCCGGGCAAGGTGGTCCGCCCGTACCGGCTGGACCAGAACCTCGCCCTGCGCGGCTGGTTCCCGCGCGAGCCGCGGACGTTCTTCGAATACCCGCACGACGGCGGGAAGTTCAGCGCCGGCGCCGCATCCCGCTGCGTCGGCATCGGCAAGTGCCGCGGCGACGAGGGCGGAGTGATGTGCCCGAGCTACCGGGTGACCCGGGAGGAGGAGGACTCCACCAGGGGCCGCGCCCGGCTGCTCATGGAGATGGTACGGGGCGACGTGGTCACGGGCGGCTGGCGCTCGACCGAGGTCCGGGACGCTCTCGACCTGTGCCTGTCCTGCAAGGGATGCCGCAAGGAATGCCCGGTGGGCGTGGACATGGCCACCTACAAGGCGGAGTTCCTCGCCCACCACTACGCGGGCCGGGTCAGGCCCGCGGCCCACTACTCGATGGGCTGGCTGCCGGTGATAGCCCGGCTGGTGACCGCCGTGCCCGGCCTGGCCGGAATCGTGAACCTGGCCGGCCGTACTCCGGGTATTTCCTCTTTGACCAAACGGGCCGGTGGCATCGACTCCCGCAGAGACCTTCCACGCTTCGCGGGGCAGCGCTTCACCACGTGGTTCGCTCGCCGCCAGCGGGCCCGCGCCGCTTCGGGCCCGCGCGTGATCCTGTGGCCCGATTCGTTCAGCAACAACTTCCACCCCGAGGTCGCGGAGGCCGCGGTGACCGTGCTCGAGCGGGCCGGCTTCACCGTCGACGTGCCCCTCAAGCCGATGTGCTGCGGGCTGACCTGGATCTCCACCGGCCAGCTCGGCGTGGCCAAGCGTGTGCTGAGCCGCACGATCAAGGCGCTGCTGCCCGACCTGCAGGCCGGGGTCCCCGTCGTGGTCCTCGAGCCGAGTTGCGCGGCGGTGTTCCGCGCCGACGCGGCCGAACTCCTCGGTAGCGACAACGCCCGACTGCTGGCCAAGCAGACCCGGACCCTGGCTGAGCTGCTGCTCGAGTCGGGGTGGCAGCCCGACGGCCTGCTCGAGGGCCTGAGCAGGAACGGGGAGGGCGGCGCCAGGAGCAGCCGGGCCATCGCGCAGGTGCACTGCCACCAGCACGCCATCATGGGCTTCGACGCCGATACGGAGATCCTGCGCCGCGTCGGCGTGGACGTCGACGTTCTCGACACCGGATGCTGCGGCCTGGCCGGGAACTTCGGCTTCGAGCGCGGGCATTACGAGGTGTCGGCTGCCTGCGCGGACCGGGGCCTGTGGCCCGCGGCGCGGACGGCCGACCCGGAAACCGCGATCCTGGCCGACGGGTTCTCTTGCCGCACCCAGCTGGCGGCCGGCCGCACCGGGCGCGAAGGCCTGCATCTGGCCCAGCTGCTAGCCAAGCACACTGCCCCGCCCGCTAAGTCCGGGCCCGCTTAGTCCGGAGGAGCCTTCACCTTCGCGACCAGGATGGTCATGTCGTCCCGCAGTTCGCCCTGGGAGAAGCTGAAAACCAGGCTCTGCACTATCCTGGCCGTCTCTGCCGCGGACCGGCCCGCCAGGCCGGCCAGCTCATCGCCGAGGCTGTCCTCGAAGTAGCGCATGTCCATGCTGCGCGCATCCGTCAGCCCGTCGGTGTAGAAGAACAGCAGGTCGTCCTGGCAGAGTTCGAGCTCCTCGGTCTGCGGGTCGGCGTCCGCGAACAGGCCGAGCGGCAAGCCGCCCCCGTTCAGCATGTCGACCCGGCCGTCCGGCCGCACCAGCGCAGGGCCGGGATGCCCGGCGCTGGCCAGCGTCACCCGCAGCCGTCCGCCCTCCCAGCGCAGGTAGGCGAGCTTGACGGTCACGAAGCGGTCCTCGTAGTGCCCGGCCAGCATCACCTCGTTCACCCTGGCCAGGACGTCCGCGGGATCCGGGTTCCAGTGCGCGAGGGCCCTGATCGCGTGCCTGGCGGCCGCGGTCATCGCCGCCGCCTCCTGCCCCTTGCCGCAGACATCCCCCACCGTGATGGCCCAGCCGCCCGTTACCGGGAACACGTCGTAGAAATCACCGCTGACCTCCAGCTGCTCGCTGGCGGGCTGGTAGGCCGCGGACAGGTCAAGGCCGGGGACGTCGGGCAGCGTCGCGGGGAGCAGGCTGCCTTGCAGCACCTCGGCCACCGCCGAGCGACGCCGGAACATGCGGTCCACCCGGATGGACACGCCGAGGTGCTGGCCGAGTTGCTCGACCAGGCCCAGGTCGGCGAGCTCGAAGCGCCCCTCGTCGGCCGTCCGGGCCAGGGTGAGCACACCGTAGCCGGTGGCGCCGTCGGTGATCGGGACGCTAAGCAGCGAGGTCGCGCCGAGCCGCAGCAGCAGCGGGGTCCCGTCCGGGTCGGCGCCGAGCACATCGTTGTCCTCAAGATGAGCCAGCACGATCGAGGTGCCCGTGTCGTAGACCTGCCTGGGTACCGAGTCGGGCTGCGGATCAAGCGCGCGTACCTTCCTGGCCAGTTCCTGCGACGCCTCATTGTGCGGGCCGAACACGAACTGGCGCCGCAGCAGGTCGGCCCGCTCCACGTCGACGATCACCCAGCTCGCGATGTCGCCCGCCAGGAGCCGGGCGCACCGCTGCAGCGTCACCGCCTCGCTGAACGTGCTGTTGTCCAGGAGCACCCTCGTGACCGCCGTGACCATGTCCATCCGGCGTGTCATGGCCGGAACGATCCCCGCCGGCTCCTTGGCGCCCGTCGCGCCCTTGGCCTTCTTGGTACCTCTCGCGCCCGCCGTCGTGCCAGGCGGGCTTGCGGCGGTGACTACCAGCAGGCGCTTGCCATCCTGCACCGTGATGACGTCCGCGATCAGGGTCGCGTCGGTCGGGCCTTCCGGGCCGAGTACCCGGCACTCCACCTGCCTGGTCGTGCCCGTCCGCACCGCCGCGGCAAGCTGGCTCTTGACCGCGGCACGCGACGGCAGATCGACGAACGCGGTCAGTGCCCGGCCGGTCGCGTAGCCGGGCGGGGCGCCGATCATGTCGCCGGCCTTCCCGTTCGCGCGGCGCACCGTCCCGTCCTGTTCGAGCACGAACAAGGGCATGGGTGCGTGCTGGAACACCGTGCGCAACAGAGCCCTTTCGGCGTTGACCGACTCGGGCATCGCCGCGGAGGCGCTGTCCGAGAGGCCGGCCTCGGCCAGCTTCTTCAGCACTTCGACGGCGGCGTCCAGTTCGGCCAGCGCGGCATCGAGCAGCGCGCGGGGATCGGCTTCCGGCAGCGCGGCGGCCTGGGCTAGCTCCTCCCGCCGCTCGGCAAGGGCGGCGAGGTCGGCGTAATACCCATCCGTCCAGGTGTCTTCGGGCATTTCTCCTGGTCATCGTCCCTGGTGAAACGCTGTCCCTTGGCCGGGTGCAGCGGGCCAGGCGCGATCTGGTGGTCAACCTGAACCGACTCAATAGTACCGGCGGACCTCGCCGACCAGATGAATGCCTGGTCGCCCTACCAGCCAAGAGTACTGGCAACGTAGCCCAGCCAGACGAATGGCTACCAGCGCCACCGCACGGACCTGCGCCGGTTGCGGTACCGGCCGTAGCCCTGCGTGGTGAACGCGCTGACCAGCAGCGCCGCGGCGATCAGCGCGACGATGAAGGTGATAACGGTGTGCCCGGCACCGATAATGGCGGTGGTGATGATCCCGCCAAGCAGGGCGGCCACGATGCCGATGAGGATCGTCAGGATCAGCCCGATGTGCTGGCGGCCTGGCACGAGTAGCCGCGCCAGCCCGCCTATGACCAGTCCGATGAGCAGCCAGACGATGATGACGGAGGCTGTGAGCGTCATGCCCTCTCCTAGGTAGGGACCGATATGGTTCTCAGTTGTCGTAGACGTCTTCCACGACTTCGTTGTAGCCGCCGTCTTGGCGCGGGATATTGGGATCGGTGTGCGCCTCCCCCCTGTGGGCGGTCCCCTCGGGGCCGCCGAGCGCCTGGACGCGGCTGTTCGCTGGATTGCGGTTGGCGTAGGTCGGGTAGACGATCTCATCGGTGACCCGGTTGCCGCCCCGCCAGCGAGTCTGCCGCACGAACAGCCGCCGGCCCACCCAGCTGTACCCGCGCCGCGGGATGGCCAGCCCGAGGATGCCGATGATCATGATCACGTAGCCGGCGGTATGCAGGTTGAAGACGGTCGTGTTCGCAGTAACGGCGAAGGCTAGGATCCCTCCGACACCGATCAGGAAGAGTCCCATACCGGTTTTCATAACAGTCCTTCCGCTGCTCGCTCCCCATCGAGCAGCTTGCTTCTCAGGTGGGCCAGTGCCCTGGTGAGGAGCCTTGAGACGTGCATCTGCGAGATTCCGAGCTTGTCGCCGATCTCGGTCTGGGTGAGGTTGCCGTAGAAGCGCATCACGAGGATGCGCTGCTCTCGCTTGGGCAGTTCGTGCCAGTGGGCGTTAACTGCCTCCATGTCGATCGCGTGCGTCACGGCCGGGTCATCCCCGCCGAGCATGTCGGCAAGCAGCGCCGGGTCATCCCGATCCGACAGCGGGGCGTCCAGCGAGTACGTGCTGAACACCAGGTCCGCTTGGCGGGCCTCTTGCATGTCGTCTTCGCTGGCCCCGAGCCGCTCCGCGAGTTCCTCCTCGCTGGGCGCCCGGCCCAGCTGCTGGGTGAGTTCCTCGTTGGCCTTGCGCAGCTCGAGCAGCAGCTCCTGAGCCGACCGGCGGACGTGAATCTGCCACCGCTTATCCCGGAAGTGACGTTTGATCTCGCCGCTCACGCACGGCTGGGCGTAGGCCGAAAGGCTGGTGCCGAATTCGGGATCGTAATTGTTGATCGCCTTGAGCAAGCCGACGTACCCGACCTGCATCAGGTCCTCGGTCGGCTCGGGACTGCCACGGTACTGCCGGACGCAGGACCGGACCAGCTTCCCGTAGCGGTCCACGAGGATCTCGCAGGCAGCGGAACGTAGCTCGTTATCCCGCGGCAGCGCTCGGACGTTGGCCAGCAGCTGATCATCGGACAGCTCTTTCAGCTCAGCGCGCGCTCCCGGGTGAAGGCTGGCGTCCGGGGTGGCCATCGTCAAGACGTCTCCTTTGGGACTTGGGATTAACTGACGAGTAGGGTGTGCCCGACCCGGGGCGGATAAACGTGATGCAATGTGATGCTCGTCACGTCTGCCGCGTCAGCCGCGCCGGTAACGCTCCGCATCCGCCGCCCGCAGGGACATCCCATGGCCGGCCAGGTCCGGATCGGGTCGCATGGCGCCGCCGTACGGATCAAGCACGCCCTCGAACAGCAGCCGCTCGATGCGCTGGTGGTCATGGAAGTATTCGACGTGCCGCAGGTTGGGCACCGCCGCCCCGACGTGCGCGTGCAGGTTGGGTGCGCAATGGCCGGAGACCTGCAGGTTGTGGGCCGCTGCCAGGGCAGCGCCGCGCAGGAACTCGGTGATCCCGCCGCACCTGGTCACATCCAGTTGGAGGCAGTCGACGGCGCGCGCATCGATGAGCTTGGCCGAGTCGGCCAGCGACCAGCTGTACTCACCGGCCGCGACGTCGGGCCGCACCTGCTCGCGGACCGTCGCCAGGCCGGCGAGATCCTGCGACGATACGGGCTCCTCGAACCAGCTGACTTCGATGGCGGCGAGTTCGTCGGCCACCCGGACCGCCTGGCCCACCGAGTAGCCGCCGTTGGCGTCCACGTAGAGTTCCGCATTCGGGCCGATCACCTCGCGGGCGAGCTCGGCCCGGTTCAGGTCGCGGCGCTCCTCGGCGCCCCACGACTCGCCGATCTTTATCTTGACCCGCGGGATGCGCTCCTTCTCGGCCCACTCGATGAGCTGCTGCCGGGTCCTCGAGTCGTCGTAGCTGGTGAAGCCTCCGCTGCCGTAGACAGGAACCTCGTCAAGGGCTCGGCCGAGGAGCCCGGTCAGCGGCTGGCAGAGCAGCCGGGCCTTGAGGTCCCACAGGGCGATGTCCACCGCGGAGATGGCCGTCGCTGCCACCCCGGGCCGGCCGATGTTGCGCACTTGCCGGGCCATCGCCTCGGCCGTACCTGGAATGTCGAATGCGTCGCGTCCGGTCACCACGTCAGCGAGCATCTCGGTGATCACCGTCTGCGCGGCGGCCGAGGCGTAGCTCCAGCCGAGCCCGCGCTCGCCGCCGGCGTCTGCGGTGGCGACGACCACGGTCGTCTTATCCCAGGCGAGCGTGCCGTCTGCCTCCGGGGCATCGGTCGGTACGACGTAGACGGCGCTGTCGACAGCCGTCACAACGGGTCCGGTCACGCTCGCGTCCCTCCGCTATGGGTGCGAGTTCACTACCTCCCGACGCCGGCTCCAAACAATCCCTGGCAGACGGCCCCGAAAACTTTTCCGCGCAGGTGTAAATCCAAGGTCGCGGGGAAGCAGGGGCATCTGCGAACACGGGCCCGGCACGCCTGCGTGCAGGGGCGATATGAACTAGCTGCGACGGTGAGGACACTTGATGAGCGCGACCCTTGGCGCTGCGAAATGGCGGTCCTCGGCCGCCTGCCTGTCTGCAGACCCCGACCTGTTTTTTCCCATATCGGCCAAGGGCCCAGGCGAGAAGCAGGTGGCCCGGGCCAAGATCATCTGCGGCGGATGCGGGGTACGGCAGCAGTGCCTGGAGTTCGCGCTGGCCCACGATCAGCTGTACGGCATCTGGGGCGGCACCACCCCAGAAGACCGGCAGCGCGATCGCCGCCGCAAGCGGCGCGCGGCGGTCGCGGCGGCCAAGCGCGCGGCCGCCATGGCAGTCTGAAGGAGGTCATGTGGCTCAGACGGTCGCCATCACCGGGGCAAGCGCTGGTATCGGCCGCGCCGCGGCCCGCATGTTCGGTCACCGGGGAGACCGCGTCGGGCTGATCGCGCGCGGCCAGGCCGGGCTGGAGGCCGCCGTGGCGGACGTACGGCATGGCGGCGGGACCGCGTTCGCGGCATCGGCGGACGTGGCCGACTTCGCCCAGGTCGAGGCCGCCGCGCAGCAGATCGAAGACGCCCTGGGCCCGATCGACGTGTGGGTCAATGTGGCGTTCACGTCGGTGTTCGCACCCTTCGACGAGATAACTCCCGAGGAGTTCCGCCGCGTCACCGAGGTGGCCTACCTGGGATTCGTACACGGGACCAAGGCGGCGCTGGCCCGGATGAAGCCGCGCGACCGTGGCGTCATCGTGCAGGTCGGATCGGCGCTGGGCGAGCGCAGCATCCCGCTGCAGTCCGCTTACTGCGGCGCCAAGCACGCGATCAACGGTTTCACCTCCTCGCTGCGCTGCGAACTGCTGCACGACAAGTCCGCTGTCAGGCTCACGGTGGTGCAGATGCCCGCGGTGAACACCCCGCAGTTCTCCTGGGTCCGGTCCAAGCTGCCGCGGCACCCGCAGCCGGTTCCGCCGATTTATCAGCCGGAAATAGCGGCCCGCGGGATTGTCTTCGCCGCCGACCATCCGCGGCGCGGGCAGTACTTCGTCGGGGCTTCCACGGCGGCGACGATCCTGGCCAACCGGGTGGCACCCGCCCTGCTTGACAGGTACCTGGCCAGGACCGGCTACGGCTCGCAGCAGACCGGCGGCGGCGAGGGCGCCGGCCGGCCGGAAAACCTGTGGCACCCGGCGGACGGCCCGCGGGGGAATGACTACGGCGCGCACGGGGAGTTTGACGACAAGTCTCACTCACGCAGCGCCCAGCTATTCCTGTCCCACCACAGGCTGGCCGCAACCGCCGCGGCTGCTGGCACCGCCGCGGCCGGGGCTGTCCTGGCCGGGCGTGCCCGGCGCCGGTGAGGGCTGGCGCGGTCAGCGGGAGGCGAGCCAGCGTTCCATACAGCCCAGCAATTCGTCGGTGTTGACGGGCTTGGTCACGTAATCACTGGCGCCGGCCGCGATGCTCTTCTCCCTGTCACCCGGCATCGCCCGTGCCGTCACCGCGATGATGGGCAAGGTGGCGAAGGCGGGCATCTGCCGGATCTGCTGCATCGTGGCGTAGCCGTCCATTTCCGGCATCATCACGTCCATCAAGATGAGATCCGGGCTTTCGCCAGAGAGCAGGGCCTCCACGCCCTTACGCCCGTCGGGCGCCTGGCTGACCGTGATGCCGTGCAGCTCGAGCGTGCTCGTTATCGCGAAGACATTCCGTGCGTCGTCGTCGATGACCAGCACCCTGCGCCCTCGCAGCGCCGTATGTCCGTTGGCTTCCTGGGCGGTACGTGGCGCCGGGCTCGCCGGGATCTCGCTGATCAGAGCGGGCACATGCCCGGGCTGAGCGGCCGACAGGTGTAGCGTGATGCGCTCCCGCAGGTCGTCAAGCGACGGAAGGAGCTCAAGCGGCTGGGAGACGAAGCGCAGCCGGGCCAGCCGCGCCTGGGCGCTGTCGAGCTTGTCCCTGGTATGTGCCAGCACCGGGATGTCGCGCAGCGACGGAGATTCTCGCAGACGCTCGAGGAAGGCGAAGGCGGAGGCGTCCGGCAGGCTCAGGTCGAGGACGACGCACTGGTGCGGCTTGGCGTGGAGAGCCTCGATGCCCTGCTCGGGCGCGACGGCGGTCTGCACCTGGACGGGTTCGTCGATGCCCGACAGATCGGACACCGCGCTATGGGCGAGCAAGGTAAGCAGGCCGCCCCGGATACCCTCGAGCACAAGCAGGCGCCTGCCGCCAGAAATCGCATCGTCCGGCAGGGACGGCTGCAGCTGCAGGGCCTGCGTCGCATAGGCCCGCCCGTCGCCGTTGAGGATGGCGGTCACGTCGTCCGCAGCGCCTCCAGACAGGTAATCTCCAACTTCGTCGGCTGCTCCCGGCAGTTCACAGGGCAGGTACAGGCTGAAGGTACTGCCCTGGCCGAGTTCGCTTTGCGCGGTGATCTCGCCGCCGAGCAGTGCGCCAACCTCGCGGACGATGGACAGGCCGAGCCCGGTGCCCCCGTACCGGCGGCTGAGAGTGCCATCGCCCTGCTGGAATGCTCCGAAGATCGTCGTGATGTTCTCAGGTGCGATGCCGATTCCTGTGTCGGTCACGGAGAACACCACCGCGTCTCCCCAGTCGGAGGTCCGGCTGTCCGGGCCGACGTGCAGCAGGACGTGGCCGCGCTCGGTGAACTTGACCGCGTTCGACAGCAGGTTCCCGAGCACCTGGCGGAGACGCTGGCGATCGGTGAACAGCTCAGGCGGGGTGCCCGGCTCCGTCTCGACCGCGAAGTCCAGCCCTTTCTCCGCGGTCAGCGGCTGGAACGTGGCCTGGATGTCCTCGAGCAGCGCGCCTAGCGGGAACCGCTCGGCGTGGATGTTCATCCGGCCCGCCTCGACCTTGGACAGGTCCAGGATGTCGTTGATGAGCTGCAGCAGGTCCGAGCCCGCCGAGTGGATAACGTTCGCGTACTCGACCTGCTTGGGGCTGAGGTTCCGGCCAGGGTTCTGCGCCAGCAGCCTGGCCAGGATCAGCAGGCTGTTGAGCGGCGTGCGCAGCTCGTGCGACATGTTGGCCAGGAACTGCGACTTGTACTTCGATGCCAGCGCCAGCTGTTGCGCGCGTTCCTCGATCTCCTGCCTGGCCTGCTCGATCTCGGCGTTCTTCGTCTCGATGTCGCGGTTCTGCGCGGCAAGCAGCGCCGCCTTGTCCTCCAGGTCGGCGTTGGACCGCTGCAGTTCCACCTGCTGGGCCTGCAGCTCCTCGGATCTTGCCTGCAGTTCCGCGGCGAGCCGCTGTGACTCCTCGAGCAGCGCGTCGGTCCGCGCGTTGGCGATGATCGTGTTGAAGTTGACCCCGAGCGTCTCGGTCAGCTGCTCAAGAAAGTCGGTCTGCACCTGGCTGAACGAGCTGAACGAGGCCAGCTCGAGCACCCCGAGCACCTGGTCCTCGAACAGGATCGGCACGATCGCCAGGTTGGTCGGCAGCGCTTCGCCCAGCCCCGAGGAGATCCTCACGTAGCCCTCGGGCAGGTTCGAGACGACCACCGACCGCTTGCTCCGCGCCACCTGGCCGATCAGGGATTGGCCGAGCCGGTACTGGATCGGTGCCTCCTTGTCCGCCCGCAGCCCGTACCCGGCGATGAGCCTGAGCTGGGCTTCACCGCGGGCCCCCGGCTCGGCCAGGAAGAACGTGCCGTGCTGCGCGCCAACCAGGGGGGCGAGCTCTTCCATGATCAGCTCGGCGACCACGGCCAGATCCCGGTGGCCCTGCATCATGCCGGCGATCTGGGCCAGGTTGGTCTTCAGCCAGTCCTGCTGCTGGTTGGCCAGGATCGTCTCGCGCAGCGACTGGACCATCGCGTTGATGTTGTCCTTGAGCTCGGCCACCTCGCCCTGCGCCTCGACGGAGATGGAGCGGGTCAGGTCGCCCGCCGCGACCGCGCTCGTCACCTCGGCGATCGCGCGGACCTGCCTGGTCAGGTTCCCGGCCAGCTCGTTCACGTTTTCGGTCAGCCGCTTCCAGGTGCCGGACACGCCCTCAACCTCGGCCTGGCCGCCCAGCCGTCCCTCGCTGCCGACCTCCCGGGCCACGCGGGTGACCTCGGCCGCGAACGACGACAGCTGGTCGACCATGGTGTTGATCGTGGTCTTGAGCTCCAGGATCTCGCCGCGGGCGTCCACGTCGATCTTCTTCGACAGGTCGCCCTGCGCGACGGCCGTCGTGACCTGGGCGATGTTGCGGACCTGGCTGGTCAGGTTATTCGCCATCGAGTTGACGTTGTCGGTCAGGTCTTTCCAGGTGCCCGCCACGCCCTTGACGCCGGCCTGGCCGCCAAGGCGGCCCTCCGTGCCCACTTCGCGGGCCACCCTGGTCACCTCGTCGGCGAACGCCGACAGCGTCCCGACCATCCGGTTGATGGTCTGGGCGAGCGCGGCGACCTCGCCCTTGGCCTCCACCGTAATCTGCTGGCTCAGGTCGCCGCGTTCCACCGCTGTCGCCACCTGAGCGATGGAGCGTACCTGGGCGGTCAGGTTGGACGCCATCACGTTGACGTTGTCGGTCAGGTCCTTCCAGGTGCCCGAGACGCCGCGCACCACGGCCTGCCCGCCCAGGTTGCCCTGGGTGCCGACCTCGCGGGCCACCCTGGTGACCTCGTCGGCGAATGCGGACAGCTGGTCGACCATCGTGTTGATGGTCTCCTTCAGCTCCAGGATCTCGCCGCGCGCGTCGACTCGGATCTTCTGGCTCAGGTCGCCCTTGGCCACCGCCGTGGTGACCTGGGCGATGGAGCGGACCTGGTCGGTCAGGTTGGCCGCCATGACGTTGACCGATTCGGTCAGGTCCTTCCAGGTGCCCGAGACGCCCTTGACGTCGGCCTGGCCGCCGAGGCGGCCCTCGGTGCCGACCTCGCGGGCGACCCTGGTCACCTCGTCGGCGAAGGACGACAGCTGATCGACCATGGTGTTGAGCGTGGACTTCAGCTCGAGGATCTCGCCGCGCGCGTCCACGTCGATCTTCTGGCTCAGGTCGCCCTTGGCCACCGCGGTCGCCACCTGGGCGATGCTGCGTACCTGCCCGGTCAGGTTGCCCGCCATGGCGTTGACGGAGTCGGTCAGGTCCTTCCACGTACCGGAGACTCCTGGCACGTGGGCCTGCCCGCCAAGCTCGCCTTCGGTGCCCACCTCGCGGGCCACCCTGGTGACCTCGGAGGTGAACTGGTCGAGCTGGTCCGCCATCCCGTTGAACACGAGGGCGATCTCGTCCATCAGCGGGTCGCCCGTCTGCGCCAGGCGGGTCCTGAAGTCGCCGCCCCGGACCGCAGTCAGCCCCGCGAGCAGTTGCTCGAGCCCGGACTTGTCTAGCCGCGGACCCGACTGGACCGTATCAGCCACCAGGTCCTCCAATCAGACGCGCCGGGCGTCCGGCACGTCATGCGATCTCTACCGATCGTAGTCTGGGAAGTAATTATCATGAGCCGAACGGACCGTGATAGTGCGGAGGATCCGGATATAAGACTATTCGCGGCTTTCTGATTTGGATTCAGAATATTGGTCCAGGTCGCTACGGTGCGTCATTGCTCGGGAGCGGACGCATTTACGGCGTGCGGAGAGGTTTGCGATCGTGCCTGGCAGCGATGAGGATGTGCAACTGCTGACGGCGGTTATCGAGCGTCAGCGCCGTGAGCTTGACCATGTCCGCGCGGCGGCCGCTGAGCAGTCGGTGATCGCGACCGCCAGGGGTGCGCTGATGGAGCGCCTCGGCTTGTCCTACGCCGAAGCCGCCAGCCAGCTCGCCGAGCTGGCCGCGGCGACGGGGATACCGCTGGCCGAGATGGCGGCCGCGGTCCTCTCGCCGGACGAGAGCGTCGGCTCCGACCAGGCGGCCGCCGATGCCGGAGGATCTCTCGATGCCGAGGCGACGAGCCGGAGCGCTGGCATGCCCGGTCGGCGCTCGATCCTGGCCGAGGCCGCGGCGGAGCTAGCCGCCGAGGGCGGAGAGCTCGCGGGCGCTCTGGCCGGCCAGGTGGCGCCCCTGGGCGCGACCGCCGTCGTACTGTACCTGCTCGAAGCGGACGGCACCCTCGCCCTGCTCGGGGAGGCGGGTCTGCCTGCCGTCGAGGCAAGCCGCTGGCGGCACGTGCCGCCCCAGCTGGACTTTCCCGCCCAGCGCGTGGCTCGCGGCGGTCCGGACCTGTGGTGGCACGCCGGCCGCCCGGAAACCGACGGCGCACCGGTCGTCGGCTCGCCCGGCGTGGCCCGGGCCGAGATCGCGCTACGGCAGCGGAACGGCGAGCTGCTCGGCGTTATGTCGGTCGCGTGGCCGGGACCGCTCCTGGAATTCAGCACCGAGATCCGGCAGCGCCTGTCTGCCCTCGCCGCAGGATGCGCGCGGGTACTCGGTGCTCGTCTGGCCCAAGGCCAGCTAGCCGCCTCCCAGCCGAAGGCGGCCTTGTACACCTTGCTTGACGAGCTTGTCGACTCGGCCCTGGTGCTGCGGCCCATCCCGGGCGCCGACGGCCACATAGCCGACTTCTGCATCGAGCACGTGGGCCCTGGCTACCGCGATGCCGCGGGCAGGACGGGCGCCGACCTGACCGGACTTACCCTGCTTGAGGTCTACCCGGCCAGCGTGTCCGGCGAGGGACTGTTCGTCCGAGCGGTGCAGGTGCTGACCGAGGGCGCGTCCCAGCACGGCGCCGGGCTGCCAGGCGAGCCGCGGGTGGCCAGGTTCTACGACGGTGTGATCATTACCTGGCCTCAGGAGGCCTCCGTCAGCCCGACGGCCGTGCTCCTCGATCACGCGCAGCGGCTCGGCCGCCTGGGCGGATGGGAAGAAGACCTCCTCACCGGCACGGTGCGCTGGACCGACTCGGCGTTCGGCCTGTTCGGCCTGACGCCGCGGCCGGGGACGGAAATCCCGCTGGCCGACCTGCACAGCTACGTGATGGCGGCCGATAAGCCCGTGGTGAGGCAGTTCCGGCAGCGCCTGCACCAACGGCGCGAGGCCGCGAACGCCACCTTCCGCGTCGTCCATCCCGACGACCGCAGCATCCGCCAGATCCGCGTCTTCGCCGAGCCGGAGATCGATGCAGCGGGCACGGTGGTCGCGCTGCGCGGCGCCTTCCAGGATGTCTCGGCGCATTATCACACTCAGGTCGCCCTGGCCGCCACCCGTGACCAGCTCGCCGAGGAGCACCTGCTGGCAACGCGGCTGCAGCAGGCCATCATGCCGCCGGACGCGCCGCCGGTCGAGGCGGCGGGGATCAATGTTGCGGTCCGCTACCGGCCGGCGGGCCAGGGCCACCTGGTGGGCGGGGACTGGTACGACACGCTGCTGCTTCCCGGCAACGAGGTGCTGCTGGTCGTGGGCGACGTGGCCGGGCACGGCATCGACGCGGTGACCGGCATGGTCGCGGCCCGCAACTCACTGCGTGGCCTGGCCATTACCGGCGCCGGCCCGGCCGACCTGCTCCGCATGCTCAACGGCGTCATGTGCCACCTCACCGCCGGGGTTGTGGGAACCGTGGTGTGCGGGCTGTACCACCCCGAGACGCGCGTGCTGCACTGGGCCCGTGCCGGTCACCTGCCGCCGGTCCTACTGCGCGCCGGAACCGCGACGGAACTTCCGCTGCCCGGCGGAGTGCTGCTCGGCATGGACCCGGACGCCGGCTACGAGGAAGCTACCGAGTCGCTGGAACCCGGCGACACCCTGCTGGTGTTCACCGACGGCCTGATCGAGCGGCGCGGTGAGTCGATCGAAGACGTCCTCGGCAAGTTCGTCGCCGCCGTGGCCGCCAGCGACCCGGCCGTCGGGCCCGACGGCGAGCCGGACGCCGCGTCCCTGGCCGACAACGTCCTTGCCCTCTCGGCTTCCGATACCGGCGACGATGCCTGCCTGGTAGTGGTCAGGCTTTCTTGACCCAGTGACAGCAAACGTGGCGGACGCCGGCTAGGCAGCGGCCCCTACCCATGCCCGGCCGGCGAACACGCCCGCGAGGTGTGGACTTGCGGCATCGGGGCATGGCCTGGTCAAGCCGACGGCAATGCCGCCGCGTGACGGAAGGGAGCAGACCGTGGCGATCGCGACCATCAACCCCGCCTCCGGGCAGACGGTGAAGACCTACGACGAGATGAGCGAGGCGGACGTCGAGCGCTGCCTGGCCGCGGCGGCGGCGGCCCACGAGAGCTACCGCCTGACGAGTTTCGCCGAACGAGCCGGATGGATGCGGCAAGCGGCCGGGATCCTCGACGGCGAGCAGGATCAGGTCGCGGCCATGATGACCACTGAGATGGGCAAGACGCTGGCCGCGGCCAGGCAGGAGGTCGCCAAGTCCGCCGCCGCCTGCAGGTACTACGCCGAGCACGCGGCCCGCTTCCTGGCCGACGAGCCAGCCGATGCTGGTGCCGTCGGTGCCCACACCGCGTACGTCAGGTACCAGCCTCTGGGGCCGGTCCTGGCGATCATGCCGTGGAACTTCCCGCTCTGGCAGGCCATGCGCTTCGCGGCCCCCGCCCTGATGGCCGGCAATGTCGGGCTTCTGAAGCACGCGTCGAACGTGCCGCAGACCGCGCTGTTCATGCAGGACCTTTTCGCCAGGGCAGGTTTCCCCGAGGGCGCCTTCCAGACCCTGCTCGTCGGCTCCGCCCGGGTCGAAGCAATCCTGCGTGACCACCGGATCGTGGCCGCAACCCTGACCGGCTCCGGCCCCGCCGGGTCTTCGGTGGCCGCCATCGCGGGCAGCGAGATCAAGAAAGTGGTGCTGGAACTGGGCGGCAGTGACCCGTTCGTGGTCATGCCGTCCGCGGACCTGGCCAGGGCGGCCGAGGTCGCCGCCGTCGCCCGGTGCCTGAACAACGGCCAGTCCTGCATCGCGGCCAAGCGCTTCATCGTGCACGACGCGGTCTACGACGAATTCGCGCCGCTGTTTACCGAGCAGATGTCGGCCAAGACGCTCGGCGACCCGATGCTGGAGACCACCGACGTGGGCCCGCTGGCCTCCGAGCAGCAGCGTGACGACGTCGAGCATCTCGTCGCCGACGCGGTGGCCAAGGGCGCCCGGGCGCTGTGCGGCGGCGCCGCGCCGGAGGGTGCCGGTTTCTACTACCCGCCGACGGTGCTGGCCGGCATCACGCCGGACATGCGCGTGCACGGCGAAGAGGTCTTCGGCCCGGTGGCCACCCTGTACCGTGTCCCGGACATCGACGCGGCGATCGGCCTCGCCAACGGTACCGACTTCGGGCTCGGCGCCAACGCGTGGACCAACGACGACGCCGAACGGAGCCGGTTCGTCCGCGATCTTGCCGCCGGGATGGTGTTCATCAACGGCAACGTGACCTCCTACCCCGAGTTGCCGTTCGGCGGAGTCAAGAGCTCCGGCCATGGCCGGGAACTTTCCGCCCACGGCATCAGAGAGTTCTGCAACATCAAGTCGATATGGATCGGCGGATAAACCTGTCCCGCTCTTGGCGCTGGTGGTCAGGCCCGCCGTACCGGGCGCGGACTGCCGGGCGCGGACTGCCGGGCGCGGACCCGGGGTCCGGGGAGAGGAGGGTGGGCCCCAGATCCGCGGCTTCCCCCGCGGCGGGTCGTTGCGGTCAGGAACGTAGTTGCTGGATCTGGTCCTTGAACAGCGTGGTCGCGATCGTCGCCTTGTGCGGCTGGCCGCGCAGGAACGCCTGGGCGAACTTCTTGGCCTGCTCGTACTCGACCTTCCCCGGCATCGGCGGCTCCTCCGGGTTGACGTTGACGTCGACCAGCGCGGGACCGTCGTGGCTGAACGCCTGCCTGATGGCGTCCGGCAATTCGCCGGGCCGGACCACCTTGATGCCGAACGCGCCGTTGGCGGTGGCGATCGCGGCATAGTTGACGAACGGCTCGGCGTAGCGCACGCCGTGCTCGGGGTAGCCGAGGATCATCTGCTCCCAGAGGATCTGGCCGAGGGAGTTGTTGTTGTTGATCACGATCTTTACCGGCAGCTTGTGCTTGATCGCGGTGATGAACTCGGCCATCAGCATCGCGAAGCCGCCGTCGCCGACGAACGCGATGACCTGCCGCCCGGGGAAGGCGTGCTGGATGCCGATCGCGTAGGGCAGGCCTGGCGCCATCGTGGCGAGGTTCCCCGACAGGTAGAACTGGCGGTTGCCGCGGATCATCCAGTGCCGCGCCGCCCAGGTCGCGATCGTGCCGCTGTCGCAGGTGAGGATGGCGTCGTCGGTCGCGGCCTGGTTCACCGCGCTCATCAGGTACTGCGGGGCGATCGGCTCCCGCTGCGCGTCCTCGAGGCTGGCCATGCGCTTGCGCCAGGCGTCCATCTCCTTGGTGTACTTGTCAAGGAAGGAGGTGTCGGACCGGCGCTTGAGCAGCGGCAACAGGCCGCGCAGCCCCTCGCGGGCGTCGCCGACCACTGGCACCTCGGTCGCCATCCTGGCCCCGGCCCGGGCCGGGTCGGCCTCGATCTGGGCCACGCGCGCGCCCGAGGGCAGGTGCTTGGTGTACGGGAAGTTGGTGCCGACCATGAACAAGGTGTCGATCTCGTCCATCAGGTCCTCGGACGGCTTGGTGCCAAGCAGCCCGATCCCGCCGGTGGTGTAGGGCGAGTCGTCAGGGACGGTGGCCTTGCCGGGCAGCGTCTTGACGATCGGCGCGGCCAGTGTCTCGGCCAGCGCCAGCAGTTCCTCGCGCGCGTGCAGCGCCCCCGCGCCGGCCAGGATGGCGACCTTGTTGCCGTCATTGAGGAAGTCGGCCAGCCGCTGCAGGTCCGCCTCGCTGGGCTTGCCCGGCGGGGGCAGGTACACGGCGGCGGTCTTCGGCGCGGCGGCGGGCGCGACGTGCTGCCAGGGGTCGGCGTCCGCGTCGGCCACCTGGATGTCGTTCGGGACCGTGAGGTGCGCAACGCCGCGGCGGGCGTAGGCGGTGCGGATCGCGATGTCGACCGCGGCGGGCAACTGCACCGGGTTGTAGATCATCTGGTCGTACTCAGCCACGTCGGCGTACAGCTTGTCCAACGCGACTTCCTGCTGGTAGCCCGTGCCGAGCACTGACGTCTCCTGCATCCCGGTGATCGCAAGCACCGGCATGTGATCGAGCTTCGCGTCGTACAGGCCGTTGAGCAGGTGGATGCCGCCGGGTCCCGAGGTCGCCAGGCAGACCCCGATCTTCCCGGTGGCCTTGGCGTGAGCGGTCGCCATGAACGCGGCGGCTTCCTCATGATGGACAAGGACGAAGCGGATCTTGTCCTGGTGCCGCCTCAGCGCTTCCATTATTCCGTTGATGCCGTCTCCGGGCAGGCCGAAGACCGTGTCGACGCCCCAGTCGGACAGCCGCTCGATCAGTGTTTCAGATGCGATCCGTGCCACCACTGCCTCCGTTTCTCGGTCCCGTGCCACCTGTCCACACCGCGCCCGTCCAAACGTCCCGCCCGGGCTTCCGGCGGGAAGGTCGGCGCCGTCCGGGTATAAGACCAAGGTCTTTACTGGTCTGATCTGGCCGGTGCGAAAGCAGGTTGAAGTCCTCGTCTTGAAAGGAGTACCGGCATGACAGGAAGCACAGGCGACATCATCGTCATCGTGATCGTCCCGGTCCTCGCGCTCGCCTTCTGGCTAGGCATGATGTTTCACGCCGACAGTCACCCGGAGTGGGCCAGGCAGGCTCGGGCGGATGCCGAATCCGCGAACGCGCTGGAGGGCCGCGTCCCGGCTCAGCGGCTAAATAGCCCGGGTCCGGCGGTTCCCGGCCAACGTTCAGGTACCGCCGAGGACGAGTCAGCCCGCGAGCTGCGCAATAACCTCAGGCGTTGACCGCGGCGGCGAGGACGCGGCGGAACTCGACCGATACCCGGTCAGCCCGCGTGTGCAGTTCGGCCGCGACATCGAGCGGGAACTCCAGGCCCGACAGCGCCCGCCGCTGCAGGTCCAGGTCCTCCTCGAAGATCGACATCTCGTACTTCGCGGCGCTTGCGGCCTGTTCTTGATCGGTCATGCCAGGGCCCGTCGCTGTCTGGTATACCCGGCAGGTGCGCTCGTCTTCGGGCTGCACGGTGAAGGTGAGGAACTGCCACCCCTCCGCGTCGAGGTACTCAAGCAGCAGGGTCGCGGTCAGCGGAGCCTGGTATCGGTAGGTCATCCGGCGGCGCTGCACCGCCGGCCGCGTACCGTCACGCACCGCGGGGTCGTTGAGGTTGGTGAACGTGTGCTCGCGGACGGCCGTGAACGACAAGCCGCGGCGTTCGACGTCGGCCCGCGGGATGGGTTCCGGCCCGGCGCCGCCGATGGTGGCCGCGTGGACGAAGGGCAGGTGCGCCTCGTCGAGGAAGTTGTCGATCAGGATCGCCGCGTTCGCCTCCACCTGGACGACCGGCAGGAACACCGTTGCGATGCCGTCGCCTCCGAGCGGCACACCCGGATGCAGGTCCGGGATGGGAGCGCGCGGGGAGTCAGGCGCGAGCCACACCATGCCGTCCTGCTCGGCGACCTCGGCCGGGCGGCGCAGCGTGGCCCGCTCCGGGATCGCCGCGGAGTCCTCGAGCGCCGGGATAGCCACGCACCTGCCGTCGGGGGTGAACCGCCAGCCATGGTACGTGCACTGCAGCGTGCCGTCGGCGATCTGTCCGGCGGAAAGACGCGCCCGGCGGTGCGGGCATGCGTCGGCGAACGCCGCGATGCCACTGTCGAACCGGATAAGCGCCCAGCCCTGACCGCCGAGGCGGCCCGCCACGGGCTCCCGGCCGACCTCGGAGGACAGCGCCACGGGATGCCAGAACCGAGCGAGCGCCGGATGCCCGTTGGTGAACTCCTCAGCTGTCATGTCCCTATCGTCGCGCACTCGCGCCGAGGGTCATATCCCGGTCCGGCCGGTCAGGGCATCCCTGATCCGGTCCGTCGCCCCGGCTAGACGGCCCGCCAGCCGTTGCACTTCAGGGTCCGGGGGAACGTACGGGTGCGGGCGAGTGGGGGCAAGCCTGCGGGCGTGCTCGAGCTGCTCGCCGAGCTCGACCAGTTCCTGCTCGCTGAGCGCCAGCCGAACGCCCGGCCACACCAGGTCCTCTTCGAATTCGAGGTGCGCCCGGCAGATGCTCGCGAGCTGGCGCAGCAGCAAATCGAACTCCGGGTCGGCCGGATCGAGCCCGTCGAGCAGGTTCAGCACGTGCTTGAACTCGAGCTCCTGGCCGATCGCCTGCGCCGCGAGCCAGGCGCCGTCCTTGACGCGCCTGCGCACGACCGGCCAGAGTCTTTCCTCCTACCGCAACCTGCTGTGGCGGTTTACGCCGCGGCGCCGGCCCTGTCGTAGACGGCCAGGGTCTCCGCCGCGATGCGGTCCCAGGAGTAGCGGGACTTGGCGCGGTCGGCCGCCGCGACCCCGTACGCCTCCAGCAGCATCGGGTGCGCGAGCAGCTGCCGGATCTGCTGGGCCAGCAGGGCCGGGCGTCCCGGCCGGATCAAGATGCCGGTCGTCCCGTCGACCACGGCGTCCGCGTGGCCGCCCACCGGGTGCGCGATCACCGGCGTGCCGCACGCCATAGCCTGCAGCGACGTCATGCCCGATAGCTCGTACTGGCAGGTGCTGAGGACGATGTCGGCGGACCGCAGCAGGGACGGCATCGCGCCGCCGGGGACCTTGCCGGTGAAAATCACGCGGTCTGAGATGCCGAGCGCACCGGCGAACCTGGCCAGGTTAATGTAGGCGTCGTCGGTGTGCAGTTCGCGGCGGGACGGGCCGCCGACGACGAGGAGTTCGGCGCTCGGGACCTTGGTCAGCGCCCGCAGCAGCGTTTCCAGCGCCGCCTGCTCGTTAAGGTCGGCGGCGGTCAGCAGCCTCGGCCGGCCGTTCCGCTTGGCTACCGGCCCCTCGGGCGTGAACGTGTCGGTATCGACGCCCCACGGGACGACCCTGATCGCCGACCGGTGCACGCCCAGGCTGGCCAGGTCCGACACCTCGTCGGAATGGGTGGCGACCACCGCGGAGGCGCTGCGCCCGATCGCGGACTCGAGCCGGATCCGCGCCGCCGCCGCGCCGTCGGCGCGCGCCCGGTCGCGCTGCTCGATGACGCCGAGCGAGCTGAACTCCTGTACGACGGGAATGTTCTGGCCGCGCACGGCGGCCATCGCGGCCAGTCCGCTGGTCCAGCGCAGCGCGTGCACGACGTCGGGGCGCTCGTGCTCGAAGCAGCTACGCAGCGGGCCGCTGAAGGCGGGGACCCGCTCAAGCAGGCTGGCGTCGTCCTGCTCGTCCTGCCCGGGCGTTGCCTGGACCGGACCAGAGTCGATGTGCTCGACCCGCACTCCGTCGTGGAGTTCCGCCCGGTCGGGCAGGTCGGGCTGACTCTTCTGGGCGTATACGGTCACCTGGTTGCCGTGTTCGGCCAGTCTGCGGGTGAGTTCGGTGAGCCCGAGGTCGTCACTGTCTGGTCCCGAGCCTGCCCGCGGGCGCAGCGGGGCCGCGTGCTGAGCTACCAGAGCGATCTTCATAAGGGAGCCTCCTTGCCGACGAGTCCTTGTCACGGTGTCGTCAGCGGAAGCGAAAAAGTGGTACCCGACCGCACGCTCCGCGGAACACCGTGCCGCATTGAAGCGTGCCTGCGTCGTAGGCACCACCTAGATAAGAACAATATCCCATCGCGGCGGTTCTCAAACACTGGCCGCGAAAGACAGATCCGCTCCTCAGCCGGCGGCGGCGTCGGCCACGCTGTCGAAGACGGGGATCAGCCGGTCTGCCGTAGTCAGCCGCAGGATCTTGGCCACGGCGGCCTGCGGCGAGACCAGGGCGAGCACGCCGCCCTGCCGGTCCAGTGACCGGTTCACCCGCAGCAGCGCGTGCAGTGCTGACGAGTCCATGAAACGCAGGCCCGACAGGTCGATGATGAGCATCCGCGGCTGCGCGGCCACCTCGGAGTCCAGCAAGCGCCGCAACTCCTCGGTGTTCGTCACGTCAGCCTCGCCGGAGAGCTCCACCAGCGTGTAGGGCTCGCCGGCGGACTCCCGCGCCGCCACAGAGACCGTCAGCAGATCCACGCACTTGTTGTACCACAGCCCCGATACCAGCGGGACAGGCGTCACGCGCGCCCGGGCAGCTTCATGTGCAACCGGATCGTCGTGCCGGCCTCGTCCGAGGACATCTCCACCTCGTCGCACACCTGGTGGACGATCCACAATCCATGCCCGCCCATGGCGTCGACCGGTGGCCTGCGCCGCCCCACGAGCGGGTCGTGAATAATGCCCTCGTCCTGGATCTGGCAGATGATCTCATCGGCGTCGAACCAGATTTTCAGGGATCCGGGCGACTTGGCGTGGCGGACCGTGTTGGCGGCTACCTCGCTGACCGCCAGCACCAGGTCGATTGTCCGGTTGTCCGGCAACCCGGCTTCCCTCGCATACCGCTGGACGATCGCGCGGACCGCCGCGAGGTCGGTGGTGTAGGTATACGGCATGTCAGCACGAATCGGCCAGGGCAACGGGCCGCCGGCCGTTCCGGGGGCCGACCTGCCGGCCGCAGCGTAGCGGGGATTCCAGGCCATCGGAACACACAATACACCGGCATTCCCGGCCTATCGCCGGAATGGTGCCTGCGTTGCGAGCCGGCAGATACCCGTCATAGCCATGTGTATCCGGCGCACGCAGGGTAGACGAAGTAAGGGGGTACCACGCTTTCCGGCGGCCTGGGCTGCCCGTCTTTCGGAGGTAAAAATGCGACTCGGTGGGGTCATAGTGCTGATCTGGCTGATCATAGGGCTGATAGCAGCCGGTCAGCGCGGCTATTACGGATCGTCCGCGCAGAGTTGCGCAGGTGCCGGAACGATCATCGCCACGATCGCGGCAGGCCCGCTCAACTACGTAGGCGTTAATCCAAAGGTTTCCTGCCATTTGCCATCCCCCAGCAGCTGAGTGCGATGCCGGCTCACGAGCTGACACGAACCACTGCCTCTCACCCGTTTTTTCCTGAACGGGCCGTGGTGCAAGCGATGAGGGCAACGGCACGCATGCCGGGTACCCCCGCACCCGCGGGCTAAACGGTGACCCGCAGCGGCTGGGCCAGTCTCCAGCGAGACGGCGGCGCGGACGGAGCCGTCCGCGCCGCCGGCCGTCCCGGCCCTGGTCTCCTCGCTTCCTAAACGGCGGCGTTGGCTAGCTCGGCCATGCTGGCCTGGCGCGGCCAGAAGCGCAGCTTGGCGCAGCGGGAGATGAAGTCGGCGGCGGAGTGCTCATCCAGGCTGATGAAGCCGTCGTCTATCAAGCCGGACAACCCCGCGGCCTCGAACAGCGGGGCGGCATCCCCGGCATAGCCGATGAATTTGCAGTGGGCGTAAGCGTCGGTCACGAAGTCGCGCGCGGCCGGCTGCGCCGCAAGTCGCATCGCGCCCTGCTTGGACGCGAGCACGATGACGGCGTCATACAGGACCGAAGGACCGCCGTCGATCTTCTGGTCGGCCGGCATCCGGTTGCCGTCGCTGGCCTCGATGCCACCGACGGCCTGCGCGATCAGCTCGACGGTGACATGCTCCTGCTCGGCGGCGGACCGTAGCTCGGAGAGTTTCGCGGCGTCGGCGCCGTCGGTGGCCAGGATGCCGAACTTCCGGCCGGCGAAGCTGTCGGGGCCGTTGGCCAGGATGCTCAGCGCGGGGGAGCCGGGCAGGTCGCGCACTGGCTCCCTGGCCGGGGGCAGCGGCTCGGGAAGCTCTGGCAGGCCGAGGCCCGTGGCGACCGAGCGGGCCAGGTCCTCGTCCACGTTCCGCAGGCCGGCCACCATCCTGGTACGGATTGCTAGCCTGTCGCACTTGCTGAGCTCGAACACGAACGCGTCGATGATGTGCTGCTGCTCGATCTCGCTCTGGCTGATGAAGAACTGCCGTGCCTGGCTGTAGTGGTCGGCGAAGCTTTCCGGCCGCAACCTGCGCTTGGGCCCGGCCTCGTCGCCCCGGCCGTCGGCATACGTCCAGAAGCCCGCGACCGGGTCCTCCCGCGGCCCGGGCGGATCCCAGGAGTTCGGCTCGTAGTTCGCCCGGGTCTGCGGATTGACCGATGCCATGTGTCCGTCCTGCTGGAATGTCGCGAACGGGCACTTGGGCGCGTTGATCGGCAGGTGGGTGAAGTTCGGGCTACCCAGCCGCTTGAGCTGCGTATCCAGGTAGGAGAAGTTCCTGCCCTGCAGCAGCGGGTCGTTGCTGAAGTCGATGCCGGGGACGATGTTCTGCGTGCAGAAGGCAACCTGCTCGGTCTCGGCGAAGAAGTTCTCCACCACCCGGTCGAGCACAAGTCGGCCGACCGGGCGCACTGGTACCTCCTCCTCCGGGATGATCTTGGTTGGGTCCAGCACGTCGAAGGCGAAGCGATCGGCGAACTCCTGGTCGAACAGCTGCACCCCGAGCTCCCACTCGGGGAATTCACCCTTGGTGATGGCGTCCCACAGATCGCGCCGGTGGAAGTCGGGGTCCGCGCCGCTGATCTTCACCGCCTCGTTCCATACCACCGATTGCAGGCTTAGCTTCGGCTTCCAGTGGAACTTCACGAACGTGGCCCGGCCCTCGGCGTTGACCAGTCGAAACGTGTGTACCCCGAATCCCTCCATGAACCGGAACGACCGCGGGATGGCCCGGTCGGACATGATCCACATCAGCATGTGGGTGGACTCCGGCATCAGCGACACGAAGTCCCAGAAGTTGTCGTGCGCCGTCTGTGCCTGCGGGAACCCTCGGTCGGGCTCTTGCTTGGCCGCGTGGATGACGTCGGGGAACTTGATCGCGTCCTGGATGAAGAACACCGGAATGTTGTTCCCGACCAGATCCCAGTTGCCCTGCCTGGTGTAGAACTTCGTCGCGAAGCCGCGCACGTCGCGGGCCAGGTCGCTGGAGCCCTTGTTGCCGGCCACGGTAGAAAACCTGACGAAGACCGGGGTGCGCAGGCCCGCCTCGGAGAACACGTCGGCCCGGGTGACGTCGGTCAGCGGCTCGTAGTTCTCGAAGTACCCGTGCGCACCGAAGCCGCGTGCGTGTACCACTCGCTCTGGGATCCGCTCATGGTCGAAGTGGAAGATCTTCTCCCGGAAATGGAAGTCCTCAAGCGCGCTCGGGCCGCGCTCGCCTGACCGCAGGGTGTTCTGGTCATCGGAAACCACCGTGCCCTGCTGGGTGGTCAGCCTCTGGCCGCCATCGGCGGCGACCTGATGGGTCTCGCCGCCCCGGCCGCGCTCGACCCGCTGTTCGCCGTACTCCACCGCCGGGCGGCTGGTCTCGTTGTCGTTCGCCATGGTCCCCTCCTCAGGAGATGTTGCCTGGTTGGGCGCGCGTACCCGCCTCGGCCCGGCGTACACATGCCCGCGGCGGCGGACGCATCTCCTGCCGCAATCGGGGTATCACTTCTGCTCACGAGGGGGTTTCTGTATGCACATAACCACCGTCGGCGTGGTGATCGGCGCGCTGGTGCTGCTCGCCTGGAGCGTCGTGTGCGTCTGTTGCTGCGTGGGCCTTCTCCGCCGCCGCCGCGAACGGGCCGGGTGGGACGAGATAAGTGGGCGCAACTCCGAGCTGGACCGTGAACTCGACCGGATCTGGCACGCAGCAGGTAAGACCGGTAAGGAACCGTAGTCAGGTTTGCTTACCGGCGGCGCGGGAAGTCGCCACGCGTGGCAGCGCTGACGTTGATGCCGGCAGGCCTGAGATGACGGGCCTGCCGGTCCGCGAGCCACGTGAACGGGAACGTCGGCCCCCTGTGCCGGTCGCCCGCCGGGTCGGGTCCTGGCTGGTGTGGTGGGTCTTGATGATGTCGTTCTGGGTGATGCTCGACGACTCACTCGCGACCGACGAGCTACTGGCAGGCGCGGGCGCCGCCGCGCTGGCGGCATTCCTCGCGGAGCTGGTCACCTATCAGGCCGGAGTGCGATTCCGGATGCGGATCGAGTGGCTTGTCCCGGCATTGCGCCTGCCCGGCCAGCTGGCCCGCGACACGGTGACCGTCTACGCCGCCCTGTGGCGGCGCCTGGTCCGGGGCGAGCAGCCGCCGAGCGCCTTCGTCGAGTTGCCTGCGCGCTACGGGGACGACTCAGCGGAGGGAGCCACCCGCCGGGCCCTGCTCATCGGAGGAACGAGCGTCGCGCCCAACACCTTCGTGCTCGGCATCGACGCCGACCGTGACGTCATGCTGGTGCACCGGCTGGTGGCCGACAAAGACGACAAGGGCGACAAAGTCGCCACGGAGGGGACATGACATGGTGATGGGATTCGTCGCGGCGGCGATCGCGATGCTGATCGCGATCGTCCCCGCCGGGATCGTGCTGTGCCGGGCGGAACTGGCCGCGAGCGTCGTCGCCTACGAGTTCATCACCTCGGTCATCGTGATGGTGCTCGCCCTGATGGCACAGGGCTTCCAGCGGTCAAGCGAGTTCGAACTTCCGGTCCTGCTGGCCGTGCTGATGTTCGGCAGCGGGCTGGTCTTCGTGCGGGCTATGGAGCGCTGGCTGTGATCGTCAAGGACGGTTTCTCCGACATCCTGCTCGGCCTGGCCGTGCTGGTCGTGCTTGGCGCCTCGCTGGGCGTCCTGGTTATGCCGGATGCCTATCAGAAACTGCACTTCGTGACGCCGGCCGCGATGATCGCGCCGGCCCTGGTGGCGCTGGCGATACTCGTCCAGATGGGCGCCTGCGAGAACACCGGCGAGACCTTCCTTGCCCTGCTGTTCCTGGTCATCGCCGGGCCGTTCCTGTCCCACGCGACGATCCGTGCCATCAGGGTCAGGGAAAAGGGTGACTGGCGCCAGGACGCGAAGGCCAAGGCGCCAGCGGAGGAGAAAGAGCAGTGACCGCCGCCGTCCACACCACGTATACCGTGCCGATCGGTTTCATGGACGCCCTGCAGATCACCATCCTGATCATGGTGGCCGCGGGCGCCACCGCCGTCGTGCTCGTCCGCAGGCAGGTCCATCAGGTGCTCGTGCTGAGCATCTACGGGGTGCTGCTGGCGGTGCTGTTCCTTGCCTTCCAGGCACCCGACGTCACCTTGTCCGAGCTGACCGTCGGCGCGGTGGTCCTGCCCGTTGTGCTGCTGCTGGCCCTGGCGAAGATGCGGAAGCGAGAGCAATGACGCCCGCTCAGCGTCGCTGGGTGTTCGGCGTCGGAATTGCCGGCTTGGCGGCCTTCTACCTGTGGGGGCTGTCCGGGCTGCCTGGTTTCGGCAACTACCCGGGTCCCTACGGCTTCATCATCCTCCGCCTCGCGGTGGGGCAGACCCACGCCACCGGCGTCGTGTCCGCCATCAACTTCTCCTACCGCGGCTTCGACACCGTGGGGGAGGAGTTCATCCTGTTCACCGCCGCGGCAGGGACCGCCGTCGTGCTGCGGCTCCTGCGCGGTGAACGGGAGCGGTCCGCCGTCGACCAGGCTGCCGACCGCGACGTGCCGCCCACAAGCGGAGCGGTCCGCATCGTGGCCCTGCTGTTCACGGGCCCGGTCGTGGTCATGGGCTGGTGGCTCGCCTCGCACGCCCAGACCAGCCCATCTGGCGGATTCCAGGGCGGGGTGATCCTGGCCACCGCGTTCATCCTGCTCTATCTGTCCGGGGAGTTCCTGGTCTTCAAGCGGTTCAGCCCGGTCGACCTGACCGACCTCGTCGAGGCGGTGGGCGCGGGCGGCTTCGCCGCCATCGGCGTGGCCGCGGTGCCGATGGGCCTGGCCTTCCTGACCAACTACCTGCCGCTCGGCCAGTTCCCCGGTGCCGTGAGCTCTTCCGGCACGATCGCGCTGATCAGCTTCTTCGTCGGCATGGAGGTTGCCGCCGCGTTCATCCTGATCATCGGCGAACTGCTCGAGCAGACGCTGCTCATCAGGCAGGGCCGGTGACGTGATGCAGTACTTCCCGTTCGTCGTGGTGGCCTGGATCCTGGTCGTGGGCCTGTACGGTGTCGTCACCAGCCGCCACCTGGTCCACCAGATCATCTGCCTGATCGTCGTCCAGTCATCCACCTACGTGCTGCTGCTCGGCGTCGGCTACGTCACGGGCGCGGTCGCGCCGTACTACTTCGACGTGCCCAATCACACCCCGGCTGTCGACCCCGTGGTCCAGGCCCTCGCGCTGACCGACGTGGTGGTAGAGGCCGCGGTGACCGCGCTGCTGCTGTCCTTCGCGATCCAGGCACACAAGCGGTTCGGCACCCTGGACCCGCAGGAACTGGCGTCCCTAAAGGGTTAAGCACCGAAGGGGTGACCGCGTGGACCAGCTCCTCGCCCTAGCGCTGGCCGTGCCGCTTCTCGCGGCGGCCGCGATCACGGCCGCCGGGCCGTTGCTTGGCGGCAGGCGCCGGACGCTGGACGCGGTGGCGATTGCAGTTGCCGCGGCCACGACCGTCATGCTCGCGGTGATCATGGTCCGCACCGCCGGCGGCGATCAGGTGTACTGGTTCGCCGGCTTCAAACCCGCCCATGGCGTCGTGATCGGGATCGACTTCGAGGCCGGGTCGCTCAGCGCCGGGCTGGCCACGCTGGCCGCCCTGCTGGTAACGGCGGCCATGACGTTTTCGTGGCGGTACTTCCAGCGGGTCGCCACGTACTACCACACGCTGATGCTGACGTTCCTGGCGGGCATGACCGGCTTCTGCCTGACCGGGGACATCTTCGACCTCTTCGTTTGGTTCGAATTGATGGGGGTGTCCGCCTACGCGCTGACCGCATACCGTCCAGAGGAGCGCGGGCCGATCCAGGGGGCGCTTAACTTCGCCATCACCAACAGCGTGGGCGCCTACCTTTCGCTGTCGGGCATCGCCCTGATCTACGGGCGCACCGGGGCGCTCAACATGGCCCAGATCGGCGCGTACATCGACCGGCACCCGCCCAGCGGGCTGGTCGTGGTGGCCTTCTTGCTCATAATCTCCGGCCTGCTGATCAAGGCCGCCATCGTGCCGTTCCAGTTCTGGCTCGCGGACGCGCACGCGGTCGCGCCCACGCCGGTGTGCGTGCTGTTCTCCGGCGTCATGGTGGAACTCGGCCTGTACGGGATTGCCAGGGTGTACTGGTCGATGTTCGGCCAGGCCCTTGGCCACCGGACCGCGATCTCGCACGTGTTCCTGGCGCTCGGCGTCCTGACCGCCGTGGTCGGGGCGCTGTTCTGCTTCCGCGAGCGGCACATCAAGCGGCTGCTGGCGTTCTCCACCATCAGCCACGCGGGCATTTTCCTGAGCGGTATCGCCGCGGCGACCCCGCTTGGCCTGGCCGGTACCGCTGTCTACGTGATCGGCCATGGCCTGGTGAAGGCGGCGCTGTTCCTGTGCACCGGAGTCGTCTTGCACCGGCTCGGCTCGGTCAACGAGACCTGGCTGCACGGCCGGGGACGCCAGCTGCGGATCACCGGGATTGTGTTCACGCTGGCCGGCTTCGGCCTGGCCGACCTGCCGCCGTTCGCCACCTACCTGGGCAAGGGCTACATCGAGGAGAGCACCTGGGCCCACGGGCTGCAGTGGGTGACTCCGGTGCTCATAATCTGCACGATCCTGGTCGGCGCGGCCGTGCTGCGCGTCGCGGGCGGCGTGTTCTACGGCCTGGGCGAGGCGCCGAGCGAGGACCCGCAAATGGCCAAGATGGCCGCCGAGGAGACCAGCGAGACCGAGTCAGGCAAGCAGCGGACGCCGCTCACGATGATCATCCCGCCGACGGTGCTTGTGGTCGCGGCCATCGTCGTAGGCCTGATCCCGCAACTCGGGTCCGCCGTCCAGGCCGCGGCCACCCGGTTCGAAGACCAGGCCGGTTACAACGCCACGGTGCTCGCTGGCGCGCACATCACCCGTCCGGCGGCTCTGGCCGCCGCCGAACCCACCGCGATCACGCTGTCCGACGTGCTGACCGGCGTCGGCAGCGCCGTCGGCGCGGTCATCCTGGCCTTCCTCGCCCTCTACTGGCGTCGGCTTCCGCTGCTGCGCCGCGGCTACGAGCCGGGCGCCGGGCTGACCAAGCCGATCCAGCGGTTCCAGAGCGGCGTGGTGAACGACTATGTGACCTGGGTCGTGCTCGGCCTGGGCTGCCTGGGCGGCGTGTTCGCCTTCATCATCCGGTGAGGGTTTCACCGCACGCCCGTGGGTAGCCGGGTTCGCATGTCCGTTCTCACTGACGTCAAGTCCCGGCTGGCCGGGCTGGCCCGCTCCGAGAAAGCAGGCTACTCCGGCGGTGCCGAACGCCCGCTCGGTGGTTACCTGGCCACGATGACGACGTACGCGACCATCGTCGCGGCCCTGGCCGGCCTGGCCCGGGCCACCGGTCGCGAGGTTCCCGACGGCCTCAGCACCCAGGATGTGCTGCTGTCGGCCGTGGCCACTCACAAGCTGAGCAGGCTGCTCGCGAAGGACCCGGTGACGAGCCCGTTGCGCGCGCCGTTTACCGAGTACCGGGGCACGGCCGGGCCGGCGGAGCTGAAGGAAGACGTGCGTGGACGCGGTGCGCAGAAAGCGATCGGGGAGCTGATCACTTGCCCGTTCTGCACGAGCGTCTGGGTCGCCACCGGCCTGACGGCAGGCCTCGTCTACCTGCCCCGAACCACCCGCCTGGCCATCGCCGCGCTGTCGGCGGTCGCCGGCTCCGACATGCTCCAGTTCGGCTACTCCTGGCTGGAGAAAACGGCATCCTAGCTGTTCAGGAGGGCGGCCGCGTTGAGCAACGCCAGGTGGGACAGCCCCTGCGGCAGGTTGCCGAGGAACGCGCCGGTCGCCGGGTCGATCTCCTCGGCCAGCAGACCGAGGTCGCTGGCGTAGCCGGTGAGTTCGTGCCACAGCTTCCTGGCCTGGTCGGCCTCGCCGCTGCGGACCAGGGCGTCCACCAGCCAGAACGAGCAGGCCACGAACGCGCCCTCGAACTCTCGCGCCCCGCTGAACCGGTAAAGCAGCGGACCGTCGCCGAGCTCGCCGCTGATGGCCTTGATCGTCTGGGTGAACCGCCGGTCCCTGCCGTCGATGAAGCCGGTGCGCGCCATGAGCAGCAGCGAGGCGTCGAGATCGTCCGATCCGGCATGCCCGGCGTAACTTCGCCGAGCCGAACTCCAGCAGTTCTGGTCGATCCAGTCGCGGATGGCCGCCTGCTCGGCCTGCCACCGGTCCACGTCACGGCCGCTGACCTGCCCGGCCGAGGCCAGCCTGATCAGCCGGTCCAGTGCCACCCAGCAGCCGACCTTGGAGAAGGTGTTGTGCCGCCGCTTGTCAAGCTCCCATATCCCGCAGTCCGGCTCGGTCCAGATGTCGCACACCCGGTCTCCCAGCTGCTCAAGCAGGTCGGCGCTGGCCGGGTCCAGGTGCGCGCCGGCCCGGTCCACGGCCAGCCACACGCATTCAAGCAGGTCTCCGTAGGATCCCCACTGCGGCTGCCCGACCGCGCGGTTGCCGTCCCTGGCCGGGCTTGAGTCCTGGTAGCCGCGTAGCCGCAGCCCGTTCTCTGTGTCGGGGACGTGCCCCCGCAGACCGTAGAACGGGTGGATCTGCGGCGCCGTGGCCGAGATGGCGCCGAGCATCCAGGCCAGGGTGCCCTGCACTTCCTGGGTCAAGCCGAGCTGGATGAACGAGTCGAGCACGAAGGACGTGTCCCTGATCCACCCGTACCGGTAGTCGTAGTTCCGGTCGCCGCCGATCCGCTCAGGCAGCGACGTCGTGGCCGCCGCGGCCATCGCCCCCGTCGGCGTATAGGTGAGCAGCTTGAGCGCGAGCACGCTGCGAAGCACGAGTTCACGGTCCTCGCCCTGGTAGGGAACCGTGCCGCACCAGGTCCGCCAGGCATTCTCGCTGGTCTCGCGCCGTCGGCGGACGTCGGCGGCGGACGAGATGACCAGCGGCGCCCGGTCGGCCGCGATGAGCGTAAGCAGCGCGTCCTGCCCCTTGCGCGCCACGAACTCGCCGCTGAACTGACCGAGCCCGGGTTGAGGATCCCCGGCCCGTTCGGTAACCAAGGCCACCATCAGGTCACCTGCGTGCAGCACGGGTACGTCGCGGAGCCTGGCCCAGGGCCTGACCCGGTGAAAGAGCGTTCCCGCCGCAACCCGCCAGCGCATCGGCACCTCGCCGTCGTCCGGCCGGATGTCCCTGGCGAGTTCGGCCCACGGCAGCGGCCCGTTCGCGCCCTGGTTGAGCGAGTCGATGACCCGGACGGTCCCCTGGCCGGTGCTGAACGTGGTTTCGAGCACGTTCGTGCCCGGGATGTAGCGCCGGGAGACCTGATACGGCACCGTCGGCTCCAGGGTGAAGCAGCCGCCGTCGCGCGGGTCAAGTACCGCCGCGAATAGCGGCGGCGAGTCCAGGGCAGGAACGGCCCACCAGTCGATCGCGCCGTCGTGCGCGACCAGGGCGGCCGACTTGCCGTCCCCGATGACCCCGTAGGACTCGATCGGTGCGAATCCGCCCGTCCGCGCTTCAGCAGGCATCGCGGGCGATCATCAGATCGGCGACCAGGCCCTGGTAGGCACGGTCCCTGGCGTCCTGGTCGTCGGTGCGCAGCACGGCGGACGGGTGGATGGTGGCCACCGTCGGCCCCTGCCAGGTCCGCAGGGACGCCTCGGTGACCTTGCCCTTGTGCTCGCCGACCCGGAAGCGCGAGCCGAACACCGCCTCGCCCGCCACGGCGCCGAGCAGCACGATCAGCCGCGGCTTGATGACCTCGAGCTCCGCGTCCAGCCAGTGGCCGCAGGCTCTGATCTCGGTCGCGTTCGGCCGCTGGTGGATCCGGCGCTTGCCGCGCTCGGACCACTTGAAGTGCTTGACGGCGTTGGTCACGTAGACGTCCGCGCGGCTGATGCCGGCCTCGTCCAGCGCCCGGTCCAGGATCCGCCCGGCCGGCCCGACGAACGGCCGTCCCTGCTTGTCCTCCTGGTCGCCGGGCTGCTCTCCGACCAGAACCATCGCCGCGCCGGCCCTGCCCTCGCCGAACACGGTTGCCGTGGCGCGCCGGTACAAGTCGCAGCGCGTGCACGAGGCCGCCTCCTCCGCCAGTTCCCGCAACGTTGTCACGGCAGACGATTACCCCCGGCCGCACCGGGTAACCGGTTCGGATCACTGAACCCGAAGGGAGCTGGTGTGGCCGCTGGATCCGTGACCTTCCGATCACCCCGGCCAAGCTCGCAAGGCGCAGACGAGGAGCGCGCCCACCGGGTCGTCTACAACGCCGTCAAGCACGAGTTCCAGAAGGTCGGCGACCGCTGGGAGTTCAAGTTTCACTTCGCTCTTACGTGGTGAACGTCCAGTTTCATCACACTGGCTGCCCAGAAGTTGCGCCTATCGTGGCCGTATGGAGGAGCTGGCCGACTCCGCGGCTCTGGCGAGTGACCCAGGCGGGCTGCGCCGGCGCCTGGCGGAGGACGGGTACCTGTTCTTCCGCGGCCTGCTGCCCGCCGACGATATCCGGGCGGCCGGGCAAGCGGTCCTAGCCCGGTTGCGGGCCGGGGACTGGGTGGACGACCGGGGCATCCCGTCGATCGAGCCGCACGCGGTCAACTCGATGGACGCGCTGGCCGACCCGGCGTTCCGGGCCGCGGTGATAACCGCTGAGTTCAACCGCGTCCCATACCTGGCATCGCTGCGTGCGGTAGTCCGTGGCATCCTCGGGCCCGGGGCGTTCTCCTATCCGGTGAAGGTGCTGCGCGCCGTCTACCCCGAACGTCCGGAGGCCCGGCCACGCGGTCGCTACATTCACTACGACTACGGGGTGTCCGGCGTTCAGGACATGCTGACCAGCTGGATCCCGCTGATGGAGATCCCGGTCCTGATCGGCGGCCTGGCCGTCCGGCCCGGCGGTCACCTCGGCCCGCCCCGCTCGCCGCGACCGCTCGGCGTGGCCGAACCGGGCTGGGCCACCACCAGCTACGAGCCGGGCGACGTGATCATCTTCCACTGCCTGACCCCGCATGCCGCCCTGCCCAACACCGGCTCGTCCCTGCGGATCTCCGGCGACTTTCGCTGGCAGCGCCCGGATCAGCCGGCCCCGGCCGAGCTGGTTCTGGGGCCGAAAGGCCGCCAGCCTGAGCTGTTCAGCCGGCTGTTCTCCGGCGAGCAGTGGTGGGAGCCGGTCCCCGCCGGTCTGGCGCTCCTCCCGCGGGCTCAGATGTCCGCCATCCCGCCTGGCCCCTCGCGGCTGGTCGCCGTGCACCCGGGCTGGAAGCGCTGGCGCCCCCCTCCCGCCGCCGTGCACTGACCACTGAGCACCCGGCCTCGGCGTCTGCCGCACCGCGTCGCGGTACCAGATCCCGTTCTGTCATCAGTTGCTTAGCGCTTGCGGTCCTTGCCGCCCTTGACCAGGTCGCGCCAGTCAGCCTCGGAAACCTCAACGTCGTAGCGCTCCGCGGCGGCCAGGATCCGCTTCCATGCCTGATCACGCTCGGCGTCGCTGACGCCCTCGACCTGGTCGAAACGGGCGATGGCGTTACGCACGTGCCGGGCGTCTGTCAGCGGCTCCTTGCGCTCCTTGGGGAAGGCGAACTCCTTGTCCGCCAGCTTGTCTTGTTCCGCCGTACTCAAGCCTTCGCTGCGCCGCGGGACGTCCTCGCCATGCGCCCTGGCGCTTTGCGCCTGCCGGGCCTTGGCGATGTTACGCCGGGCAGCTTCCTTCTGCCGTTCAGTAGCCATGCTGGCCGCCTACCCCCCTTTGGCCACCCCAATCCGCTCCAGAGCCTGTTCCAGGCTGGTGACGTGGGGAATGACGCGGTCCAGCCCGGTTATCGAGAAGACGCGCACGACGGCCGCGCCGCCGATGACCAGAAGTAGCTGACCGCCCCCCGTCCGAGCCCGCTTGTGCGCGGCCACCAGTGCATGCAGTCCGGCCGTGTCGCAGAACTCAGTCCTGGCCATGTCCACGACGAGCGCTCCGTGCGGGGCCTGCAACCCGGCCGCATGCGCCAGAGCCGCTCGCAGTCCGTCGGCGTTGACGATGTCGACGTCTTCAGGGGCTCTCACCACTGGCACCCCGCCGATCACGTCAACGGTGAATCCGGCATCGGTCACGTTGATCAGCAGCCTGTCGGCTGGCGTCGGAGGATCAGCAGGGCGATATCGTCCCTGGCCGGCTCACTTCCCACGAGTGCTCCCATGACCGCGGCGCAGGCGGCATCGGGAAGTTCCGCCGCCAGCGCCCGGCACAGCCGGGCCATTCCCACGTCTATCGGCTCGCCGCGGCGCTCGACCAGGCCGTCGGTGTAGAAGCACAACAAGGCGCCCGGCGGGATCTTCACAGTATTAAGCGGCCGCTGCGCCCCGGACGAAATGCCGATCATCGGGCCGTTCACGATATCGATCAGTTCCGCTGGCTGACCGGGGCAGGCCATGGCCGGCGGCGGGTGCCCGGCCGACGCTACCTGCATCCGGTCAAGCGCCGGGTCGATGATCGCGTACAACACGGTGGCCAGCGCTTCGGGTTCGAAGTGCTGCATCTTGCGGTCGAGCCTGGCCAGGACCTCGCCGGGATCCCGGGATTCGAGTGCGTAGGCGCGCAGCGCGCTGCGCATGCGTCCCATGATCACCGCCGCGGGCAGGCCGGAACCGGCCACGTCGCCCGTGACCACGCACAGCTCGCCGGTCGACAAGGTGAACACGTCGTACCAGTCGCCGCCGACGCTGCCGCTGCCGGGAATGTACCGGCCGGCCAGCTCCGCCCCGGGCACGGCCGGGAGCGCGGAAGGAACCAGGCTGCGCTGCAGCGCCTCGGCCGCAACGCGATTGGCCTGGGCCGCGATCGATTGCACCGCCACCGCCGCGCGGTCCGCGGCAAGCTGCAACAGCTCGACGTCCTCGCCGGTGAACTCGCGGTGGGTGAGCGACCCGATATGCAGCACGCCAATCACCCGGTCGCCTGCCACCATCGGAACCCCCACCATGGAGTGGATCCCCTTGGTCCGCAGGATCGGGTTGAGCACGTCGGAGTGACTGACGTCTTCCAGGATCACCGGCCGGCGCTCGGCCGCGATCTTGCCGGCGAACCCGCGGCCCACGGGTACGCGTACGCCCTGGCTTACCTCCTCCTCCAGGCCCGCGGCCGCAGTGGCGATCAGCTGTCCTGAGGGAGAATCGAGCAGCAGCACAGCGGCCGTGTCGGCTTGCAAAGCCTCCCTGGTGCGGTCCAGCAGTTCGTCAAGCAGGGCGTGGTCGCTGAGGCGCGACAGCGCGGCATCGGTGATCGATTGGATGGCCCGCAGCCTGTCTTCAACGGGTACCGGGTCTACTGGCGCTGTCACCTCGCCGGCTCCGTTCGGAGGACATGTGGTCATGTAAACCCCTCTAATAGAGCGATTATTAGATCACATGGTGGTGTTCGGCCAGCATGGCCTTGACCTCGTCGTGGTTCTTGGCCAGGACTGTGAATGCGTCCGCCATCATCTCCTCCTTGTCGCGCCTGATCGCGGTAGGCGTTACCTCTGCCCATCAGCGCAGGTATTAACCGCCTCAGGCCGGTTAGCTGCGGAAACCCCGCCCGCCACGCAACCGCTGCCTTGCTAATCGGAGGGTCCCTCGCCGCCGCTACTCGGCCGGCTCAGACGCCTGACCCAGCAGATGCGGGCGAGCATGAGCGTGCTGGCGATGACCCCGGTCGAGCCGAGGGCGGTCAGCCGCGGGTCCGACTCGTGCAGGCCGTAGATCAGGAAGCAGGCGAGCTCTCCGAGGATCAGCACCCAGGTCCCGGCCGATAGGCCAGTCGGGCATGCCGTCCGGTACGCGGTCCACAGCGACGGCGCCACCTGGACGACGAACGCCACAGCCAGCAGCGTCCCCAGGCCGTCGCGCCCCCTGGTGCCGCACGTCACGGCCAGAATCGCTGCCCACGCAGCTATCAGCAGCGCTGACCGCCGGTCCGGTTTCGCCCGGCCGGTGAGCATGACCGTGAGCGCCCCGGCGAGAACCGTCACCGAGCAGGAGGGAACAAGGGCGGTCCAGTACCGGGAAAGTGCGAAGTAGGCGATCCATGCCGCGTTGTTGACGGTGGTCAGCGCCGCCCATGACCACGAAATGCCGGCGGCGTCGCGCGTGGCCCGGAGCTTGAGCATCTGCGGCAGGAACTGCGGCACCCCGAACACCGCGGCGGCTATCGGCGCGTAACCGAGCACGCTGGTCACTCCAGGACCCTAAGCCCCGGCCAGGCGGCGGTCTTGTACGAGATTGCGCATGGCTAGGCTGGCGAGATGGCCGTTTCGAAGGAAACGGAGGGCGCCCGGGCGTGGCGGTGCGCGGATCTGGGCGGCCTGGAACTGTTCCGGGCGACCGTCAGCGAGTTCGCCTTCCGCCCGCACGCGCATGAGGAATTCTTCATCGCGCTCACCGAGAGAGGTTCTGCCTCGCCCGTGTACCGGGGGGACAAGCACGTGGTGGGGCCGGGTGACCTCATCGTCATGAACCCGGAAGAAGCGCACGCGGGCGGACCGCTGGCCGGCGTTTCATGGACCTACCGGGCGCTGTACCCATCCCAGGATCTGATGCGCCAGGTCACGGCGGAATTCCCGCCGGAGGCGCCGGCAATTCCCTGGTTCGCCACGGACGTGGTCCGGGACCCGCACGTGGCGGCGCGCCTACGTCACTATCACCTGCTCTCAGAGTCACCCGGGCCGAATGCACTGCGGCGGGAGGCGTGCCTGGCCGAGGCGCTCGTCTTGCTGGCAGGCCGTCACGCAGGCTTCCCGCGCGAACCCCGCTCACCCGGTCGCGAGCCGCAGGCGGTCCGGCTCGCCCGGGATTACCTGCATGAACACGCCGATGACAACGTGACCCTGAGTGATCTGGCCCGGCATGCCGGGCTTGCCCCCCACCACCTGTGCCGCGTCTTCCGGCAGTCCACGGGAATGGCCCCGCATGCCTACCAGATACAGATCCGCGTCCGGCGCGCAAAGAGCCTGCTGCTGGCCGGATATCCGATAGCACAGGCGGCAGTGGAGGCAGGCTTCTGGGATCAGGCGCACCTCACCCGCCACTTCAAACGCATTATTGGCCTCAGCCCTGGCCGCTACGTCGCGGACATTTAATAGTCAAAGCCCGCTTATCGTCCAAATCGAGCGCCTGGTTGCCGCGCCCGGCCCCTCAAAGTCCACAAGAATATCGATTCGCTCAGGCGTGTCGTCGCCTAGAACTGTCCCGGCCTGGGCACAATAGAGCAAGGCCCCCTCGATGTATGAGATCGAGGGGGCCTTGCTGGCCACGCCGTGCCAGGCCACCGGTTGCCCAGCCATCCCAGCCCGACGGGCCGCCCGCCGATGCCGCGTACCCGCGCCAGATACCGGTTTCCCGGTTCTTCCCGCGTTCCCCGGAGTCACCTCCGAAGCGGTACCCGTTTCCGACGGTGAAAGTATTTTTACTGCGTCGGCGGATGTCGCGCAAGTGCTTCCGGGAAAGTCGTGGCGACTTCTTCGCTATCCACACCTTGCCCACAGGGCACGGGAAGTTGTCCGCAGGCAGCGAAGGTTTTTCCACCAGTTTATGCACAACTCTTCCACAGATTACCGATGGCCATGGGTAATCAGCCGGTCGCTTCTCCTGCCTGTAGCAGCCGGACCATCCCGAGTGCGTCGGCGACGTGCTGGCTGATATTGGTCATCGAGTTGAATACGTGGCGCACCGTGCCCTGCCGGTCGATCACGTAAGTGACCCGGCCGGGCAGCACCCCGAGCACCGCCGGTACTCCGTAGCTCTTGCGGACGCGACCGCCGGTGTCGCTGAGCAGCGTGAACGGCAGGTTGTGCCGACCAGCGAAGGCTGCGTGCCTGTCCGCAGAGTCGGAGCTGACCCCGATCACCTCCGCGCCTGCCTCGGCGAATACCTCGTGGCTGTCGCGGAAGGCGCACGCCTCGGCCGTGCACCCTGAGGTGTTGTCCTTGGGGTAGAAGTACAGGACGACGACACGCTCGCCGAGCCGGTCGGAGAGGCGGACCTGCTCGCCGGACTGCGATGGGAGTGTGAAGTCGGGAGCCTTGTCGCCGACCCGGATGCTGCGTGCCATGGCTGCCTGCCTTTCTGCATTCCCGGCGGGAATGCCACGTTCCGGACCTAAGAGTAGTGGCCCCTCCGCTTAGGGCATCGCTCCCGGGGGCGCGGCGTATCCTGCGGGTTATGCCCGACCGGACGCCTGACGCCGCCTGGCTGAAGCTCGGCGCGGAGCCCGGGCTCTGCGCAGCCTGTAGACACGCCAAGCTCAACCAGACACGGCGGGGCACCGCCTACCTCCGGTGCGCGCGTGCCGCATGGGATACCGCTCTGGTCCGCTACCCTCGTCTGCCGGTCACGCAGTGCGCGGGTTTTGAGCGTCGCTAGGGAGCCGGCCAACTGGCACTGGCCCCGGGGCCAAGCGGCGAGAAAGATGATCCCATGGCGGATCTTCTCGGCAAGTGCGATGACCGGTTCGACGGCGTGCGCGCTGCATTGGCGCGGAACCTCGACTCCGGTGAGGAGCTTGGCGCCTCGCTGGTCGTGGACATCGACGGCGACATCGTGGTCGACCTGTGGGGCGGCTTTTGTGATCAGGCGAAGACCGTCCCGTGGTCCCAGTACACAATCACCAACGTCTGGTCGTCGACCAAGACGGTGACCAGCCTTGCTGCGCTGATGCTGGTCGACAGGGGCGAGCTTGACGTCGAGGCCCCGGTCGCCAGGTACTGGCCGGAGTTCGCCGCGCAGGGCAAGCAGGACGTCCTCGTCCGCCACGTCATGTCGCACGCGTCAGGGGTATCCGGTCTGGAGCAGCCCGCCGTCGTCGAAGATCTCTACGACTGGCCGAAGGCCACGTCCCGGATGGCGGCGCAGGCCCCGTGGTGGCCGCCGGGAACCGCCTCGGGCTATCACGCGCTCAACTACGGGCACCTGGTCGGCGAGCTCGTGCGGCGGATCAGCGGCAAGACGCTCAAGCAGTTCGTGGCGGAGGAGATCGCGGGACCGCTGGGGGCCGACTTCCAGATCGGCGCCGCGCAGAGCGACTGGGGCCGGATAGCGGACGTGGTCCCGCCGCCGCCGCTGCCGTTCGACCTGACGGCGCTCGACCCGAACAGCCCGGCGGTCAAGACACTGACCGGACCGCACGCCGAGGCCGAGGTCGCCAACACCCCGGCCTGGCGGCGCGCGGACATCGGCGCGGCCAACGGGCACGGGAACGCCCGCTCGGTGGCCCGGGTCATGTCGGCCGTGGCCCGCGGCGGTGAGGTCGACGGGATCCGCCTGCTGAGTCCCGAGACCATCGACCTGATCTTCCGTGAGCAGCAAAACGGCGTTGACCTTGTGCTGGGCGTCCCGCTCCGCTTCGGCATCGGCTACGGGCTGCCCCATCCCGACAGCGTTCCCTTGCCGGACGAAAAGATCTGCTTCTGGGGCGGCTGGGGCGGCTCCATGATCGTGATGGATGTCGGCCGCCGCGCGACGATCTCCTACATGATGAACAAAATGGCCCCCGGCGTCGTCGGCTCCGACCGAAGCACCGAGTATGCCCGTGCCATCTTCGACGCTCTCCCTTAAAGGCCTCGCTCAGCCCCAAATACGCCCGCCCGGGCATCTCGCCATCACGCTTGACAAGATAGTGAGTCATCACTAACTTAGTGGGCATGACCGAAACCAAGCAGCGGATGTCCGCGGCGGAACGCCGCGAGCTGGTCCTTGACGCCGCTGTCGCCGAGTTCGCGGTGCACGGGCTGGCCGGCACCTCGACTGAGGGTGTCGCCCGGGAGGCCGGGATTAGCCAGCCCTACCTGTTCCGCCTCTTCCCGACCAAGAAAGCGCTGTTCCTCGAGCTCGTGGAGCGCTGCTTCGGGCGGATCGAGGACGCGTTCACCATCGCCGCCGGTGACAGCACCGGTGAGGAGGCGCTGATGGCGATGGCTGACTCCTACACGCGCCTTCTCGAGGACCGGACGCTGCTCTTGCTCCAGATGCAGATATATGCCGCCTGCGCCGACCCCGAGATCCGGACGGTGACCCAGGCCAGGTTCAAGAAGCTGTGGGAGCTTACCGAGCGACTGACCGGGCTGCCGTTCCAGACCGTGGTGGACTTCTTTGCGGTCGGCATGCTGATGAACGTCGCCGCGGCGATGGACCTGCCCGCCGTGGACGAGCGGTGGACCAGCTGGTGCCCCAAGGACTCGACCGCGTAATTTTTTTTGAACCCAGAAGTAAGTGATCACTCACTATCTAGAGAAGGGAAGGTCATGACCGCGAAGAGCCGCACCGCATGGACCTTTGTCGTGACCTCGGCCGCCCTGTTCATGGCCTCGCTCGACAACCTCGTGGTGACAACCGCGCTGCCATCGATCCGGGACCACCTGCACGCCTCGCTCCAAGGGCTGCAGTGGACGGTCAACGCCTACACGCTCACGTTCGCGGTGCTGCTGCTGACCGGCGCCACGCTCGGCGAGCGGTACGGCCGCCGACGCTTGTTCGTGATCGGCCTCGCCCTGTTCACCTCGGGATCGGCGGTCGCCGCGCTCGCGCCGGGCATCGGCTGGCTCGTAGCTGCCCGGGCCGTGCAGGGCGTCGGGGCCGCGATCGTAATCCCGCTGACGCTCACGCTGCTGTCGGCGGCGGTCACCCCGCAGCGGCGTGGCCTGGCCCTGGGCGCCTGGGGTGCCGTCGGCGGACTGGCCATCGCGATCGGTCCGCTGGTCGGCGGGGCCGTTGTCGAGGGCGCGTCGTGGCAGTGGATCTTCTGGCTGAACGTGCCGATAGGCATCGCGCTGCTGCCGATCGCCCGGGTGCGGCTCACCGAGAGCTACGGGCCGACGACGAGCCTTGACATTCCCGGCCTCGTGCTGGCCAGCGTGGGCCTGCTTGGCATCGTCTACGGGGTGGTCCGCGGCAACGACCACGGCTGGACCGGCGCCACCGTGCTTCCGCCCATCGTGATCGGCGCGACGCTCGTCGCGGCGTTCATCGCCTGGGAAATGCGGGCTCGCGAGCCGATGCTGCCCATGCACCTGTTCCGCAGCCGCGGCTTCACGATGACCAACGCGGCGTCGCTGCTGATGTTCTTCGGGATGTTCGGCTCGATCTTCCTGCTGGCGCAGTTCCTCCAGGTCGTCCAGCATTACAGCCCGCTCGAGGCGGGCCTGCGGACCCTGCCGTGGACCGGGATGCCGGTGCTCGTGGCCCCGATCGCGGGCGCGCTGTCCGATCGCATCGGCGGCCGGCCGCTGCTGGTCACCGGGCTGGCCCTGCAGGCCATCGGACTGGGCTGGCTCGCTGCGGTCGCCAGCCCTACCGTTCCCTACGCCACGCTGGTGCCGGCCTTCGTGATCGCCGGCGTCGGGATGTCCCTGTTCTTCGCCCCCGTCGCCAACGTGGTGCTCAGCTCGGTGCGCCGCGACCAGGAGGGCATCGCCTCCGGCGCGAACAACGCGATTCGCGAACTGGGCGGGGTATTCGGGATTGCCGTGCTTGGCGCGGTGTTCTCCGCTCACGGCAGCTACGCCAGCGGATCGGCCTTCGTCTCCGGCCTTGCCCCAGCGGTCTGGGTCGGCGGGGCCGCGGTGGCCGTCGCCGCGGCCGCCGCGTTGCTCCTGCCCCGGATGCGCCGGGCCACGGCGACCGAGCCGACGCCCGAAGGCCAGCGAGCCGAGGAGGCCGTGACCGCCGCCGCAGCCGCAACAGTGGAAGCACAAGAAGGCCTGGAACTCGGCCTGGCGCACTGACCAGGCACGATCGCTGCCACATCAGGGCCCGGATCCTCGCGCAACCAGCGGGATCCGGGCCCGGCCCGTTTCCGCGTTACGGTCGGGCCGCCCTAAAACCCTCGATGGGCGCAGCCCGTCGGCCAAGACGGCGAACACCACGTCGCGCGCGGTCGGATCCGGCACACCCGCCAGCGCCGCGAACATGCCCTTGAGCAGCACGATGAGGTCCGCCGTCCGGACCTCGCCGCGGACCGCCCCGGCCCGCTGGGCGCGCCGCAGCAGCACGTCGATTGCGGCGTTCAGGTCATCGCGGAGCGAGCCGGCGATCGAGATGGCGTCGGGCAGGTCGCGCTTGGCCGCGGACTCCTCCGCGATCCTGGCCAGGAAGCCAAAGAAAGCAGCGCCGGGATCCGATGAGTCGACGCGGGAGCGCGCATCGGCCACCAGGTCCTCAAGCCGTGCGGTAACCACGGCCTCGAACAGCGCCTCCTTGGTCGGGAAATGCCGGTAGACGGTGCCAGGCCCCACTCCAGCCCGCACGGCGATTTCGTCGAGCGGTACGCCGTAGCCGGACTCGGCGAACGCATCCCGCGCCGCCTGCAGGACTTTCTCCCGGTTCCGCACGGCATCGGCTCGCAGCGGCCGCCCCGCTCCCGTTCCCGCCCGCGCCGCATCGGCCGGCGACGCCCGCGAAGCATCGGCCGGCGACGCCCGCGCCGCATCGGCCGGCGACGCCCGCGCCGCATCGGCCCGGGACGGCCGGGGACCCGGCGCCGCGTCAGCCATCCTTGCTAACCGGGGCGCTGGTTCCGTATAGTTCAACCGGGGTCATCGTTCCGATTATAGGAGGCGCTCATGTCCCGCACCCCGCGCGAGATCGCCGAACAGGTCCGCCGCATGGTGGCCGGCGAAGCCGTCGAGTTCGCCGACCTATTCGCCGAGGACGGCGTGCTCGCCTACCCGTTCGCCCTCCCCGGCCAGCCCGCCGAACTCCGTGGCCGCGACGCCATCCGCAACTTCTTCGCCGGCCGCGCCGCCCGGCGCGGCATGCTCGTCATAGAGGGCGTGGAATCGGTGATCCGCCAGACCGACGACCCCGAGGTCGTGGTCACCGAGATCACCCACCACGGCTGGTCGAAGGCCACCAACGAGCCGTACCGGCACCTCGCGCTCGGCGTGATCCGCGTCCGCGATGGCCTGATCGTGCACTACGACGACTACATGAACCCGATCGCCGTGGCCCGGCTCCTCGGCCGCACCGGCGAACTCGCCGCCGCCCTTACCGCCCCCTGACCGAGCACGCCCCCTTGCGACAACACGCGCCCCCTGGCTTACCGTGGTGTGGTGCCGGACGTGCCGTGGTGGGGAGTAGCCTCCTCGGTCGCGGGACCCGTCCTGCTGATCGGCGGGTGGACGCTGGCCGCGGACCTGCAGCCGAGATTCGACCCGGTGTCCGAAACGGTCAGCGAGCTGGCTGCGGTCGGCGCGACCGACCGGTGGGTGATGACGGGTACGTTCCTCGTGGTGGGCCTGTGTTACGTCATCACGGCGCTTTCGCTGCGGCCGGCCCGGATCCCGGGGCGGCTGATCCTGGCCGCGGGCGCCATTGCCGGCATGATGGTCGCGGCGAACCCCGAACACCCCACCTCCGACCACTTCGGCTCGGTATCGCATTTCGTCTGGGCGTCGATCGGTTTCGCCGGGCTGACGCTGTGGCCTGCCGGGTCCTGGCGGCGCGGCCCCTCGGTGCCGTGGGCGCTGCGGCCCGCGGCAGGCGTCGCGGCCATAGCGGTCTTGTTCGTCCTGCTCACCTGGTTCGGCGCCGAACTGGCCACAGGCGCGGGACAGGCAGGGCTGGCCGAGCGGGTGATGGGCGCCGCCCAGACGGCCTGGCCGCTGGCGCTTGTTCTGTCCTGCCGCGCGCCGCTACCGTGGCGAAGCTACCGCGGGGAAGCCGTCCCCGATCAGCCGACCAGGGCGGCGTAGGCCAGCACCGCCGCGGCCGCGCCGAGCACGGAACCGGCCACCACCTGGGCCACGGTGTGATCCTTCAGCGCCACCCTGGACCAGCCGAGCAGGCCCACGAGCAGGTACAAAGGCAGCACCAGCGGCCCGAACGACAGGCCAAGGATGGTCACCGAGCCGGACGCCACGGCGCAGTGGATGGAGATCTTCCAGACCACGCTGACCAGGGCAAGCACCGCGACGCTGCCGAGCATGAAGGCCAGGTAGCCGGTCAGCAGCCGAGGCGCGCCCAGCACCACGAGCAGCACCAGCCCGGCCGCGACCGACGCGGTGATGAAGGCAAGCACGATCAGCCGTGGCCGCCGCGCGCCCACGTTCCTGTCATCCCACCGGCCGCGTCGGATACCGTAGCCGATGAACAGCGTCGGCAACACGGCGGTGAACAGCGCGGCCAGCAACCCCCAGCCGATGCCCGCCGGCCCGTCGGCGTGCCAGCCGATGAGCACCACCGTGACCACGAGCCAGTTCTTCGGCTCGAGCCAGTACGTGACCCGCCGCGCCCACACTTGACGTGACACTTGACTGGCGCCCATGGGCAGACGCTACCGTCCAGATTATGGCGGCGCGAAGCGGCAGGGAGTTCCTCGAGCGGCTGGCCGCCGCCCGGGTGCACGTGGAGATCCAGGGCGAGACACTTACCGGGCACATCAACGACCATCCCGCGTTCCGCAACGTCATCCGCAGCTACGCCGGCCTGTACGACATGCAGCACGACCCGGCCTACCGCGACGTGCTCACCTACCCGTCGCCCACCAGCGGCCAGCGGGTCGCCACGTCCTTCCTCACCCCGCGGACGCCAGAAGACCTGCAAAAACGGCGCGAAGCGTTCAAGCTGTGGGCCGACCGCTCGTTCGGCATGCTCGGCCGCACCCCCGATTACCTGAACAGCGCGCTGATGGCACTGGCCGCGGCCGGCGACTGGTTCGCCCAGGCGGACCCGAAGTTCGGCCAGAACGTCCGCCGCTCGCAACCTGTATCCCAAGCTGTACCAGCGGTTTCCCGAGATCTTGCGCAAGCTCGGCGCCTCCGGCCTGATGGCCACGCCCACCTGGGCCGACGTGACCGGGCCGGCCGCGGCCGACATCGAGACCTACCTGCAGGCCGCCGCCCTGGGCCGGGGCCGAGCGGGTCAGGCTGTTCCGGCTGGTCTGGGACACCTGCATCTCGGCCTTCGCGGGCCGCCAGGCCCTGTACGAGTACTACTTTCTTCGGCGACCCGGTCCGGATGGCCGGCGCCTACATGGCCAGCTACGACCGCGAGCCGTACAAAGCCGCCGTCCGCGCCTTCCTCGACCGATCCTGACGGCGTGCCGCGGCCCCAAACCAGGGTCCGCAAGCTACTATCTCTGTATGCGTATGGCCGGGTTTGTACCTCCCGGGCCGCGGAGGGCTCATGGGTAAGGGGACATTGATCCTGTTCATCTGGGTCCTCATCGGAGCTCTCGCCGCCGGCCAGCGTGGCGACTATTCCGCGCACCCCTTCGGCTGCACCCAGGGCGCCACGATCGCGCTGACGATCGCCGCCGGCCCGCTGAACTACGTCGGTCTCGACCCGTCGATGTCCTGCTCAAGCCCTAAACCAAGCTGAGCTCCGCACCTGGCCGACCGCGCGCATCACGTCCCGTTCGGTCAAAATATTTATGCCGAACGAAGCGTGGTTCTACGCTCCCCGGCCCAGCCCGCGCGGGTCAGTCTGACGCGGCCCGCTGCTTCTCCTGCGCGAGCTGGCGGAGGCGGTAGCGCTGGGTTTTCCCTGTGATCGTCTTGGGCAGCTCGGCCACGAACTCGACCACCCGCGGGTACTTGAAAGGGGCGATCGACTGCTTGGTGAAGTCTTGCAGCTCGGCCGCCTTGTCCTGGCCCGCGGCGGCCTGATCGCGGAGCACCACGTAGGCCTGGACGATCATGCCCCGGTCGGCGTCAGGCGCGCCGATGACGGCCACCTCAAGCACGTCCGGGTGGCCCAGCAACGCCTCCTCGACCTCGGGGCCTGCGATGTTGTACCCGGCCGAGATGATCATGTCGTCGCTGCGGGCTTGGTACCAGTAGTAGCCGTCGGCGTCGCGGATATAAGTGTCGCCGGTGATGTTCCAGCCGTGCTGCACGTAGGTCTGCTGGCGCGGGTCCGACAGGTAACGGCAGCCGGTCGGGCCCTTGACCGCGAGCCGGCCGGGCTGGCCGTCGGGGACCTCGGCTCCGTTCTCGTCGAGGATGGCGGCCTGGTATCCAGGGACCGCTTTCCCCGTCGCGCCCGGGCGGATGTCGCCGTCCGCGGCGGTGATGAAGATGTGCAGCATCTCAGTCGAGCCGATGCCGTCCATGATCGCGACGCCGGTGGCGTCGTGGAACTGCTCCCACACCGACTTCGGCAGCGTCTCCCCGGCCGAGATGCAGCGCCGCAGCTTCTTCAGCTCGGCCGCCTTCCCCGCGGCCAGCATGGCCCGGTAGGCGGTCGGCGCGGTGGCCAGGACGGTGACGCCGTGGGCCGCGACCACGTCGGCCAGCTCGGCCGGGGTGGCCCGCTCGATGAGCAGCGTGGAGGCGCCCGCGCGGAGCGGGTACAGCAGCTCGCAGCCCAGCCCGAAGGTGAAGCCGAGCGGGGGGGAACCGGCGAATACGTCGTCGCGGTGCGGCTTGATCAGGTAGTGGGAGTAGGTGTCGCAGGTGGCCAGCACGTCCCGGTGGAAGTGCATGGTCACCTTGGGCTGGCCGGTGGTGCCTGAGGTGGACGCAAGCATGGCCACGTCATCGGCCGCGGTGAGCACCGGCGTGAACGCGCCGTTCTTGGCCGCGCATCGTGCGGCCAGGCCCGCAGATTCATCCTGTTCGGCGCCGTAGTACAGCGTGGTCAGACCAGGCGCGCCGAGGGCCAGGTCCGCGGCGAAGCGGTGGTCGCAGATGGCCAGGCTCGGCTCGGTCAGCCCGACGATGGTGGCGATTTCCCTTGGGCGCAGCAGGGCAATTGTGGTGACCGCCACCCCGCCCGCCTTGAGCACGGCCAGCCAGGCCGCGGCGAGCCACGGGTTGTTCGGGCCGCGGAGCAGGACCCGGTTGCCTGGCTGCAGGCCGAGGTCCTCGGTCAGCACCCGGGACAGCTGGTTGGTGCGCCGGACCGTCTCGCCGTAGGTCCAGGTCTCGGTGGGGGAGCGCAGGCATGGCCGGTCTCCGCCCTCGCGGGCGGCGGTCGCGTCGAGCAGTTCCGCGGCGCAGTTCAGCCGCTCCGGATACCTGAGCTGGGGCAGGTCGTAAAGGAATTCCGGCCACTGGTCCAGTGGAGGGAGCCGGTCACGGCAGAAGGTGTCGGCATGCGCCGAAGGGGAGAGCCGCATCTGGCCACTTCCTTGTGTCCCGTAGGGTAGATCACCAGTATTTCCTGCTTGTGACGACAGTCAAGAGATCGCCATACCTGGAGAGCCGCAGATGAGCCCGTTCCGCGCCTCGGCCCCGCTGACCAGCCAGTGGAAGCATTTCCGGTTCTCGGTGGCCGAAGGCGTGGCCACCGTGACCCTCGACCGGCCGGACAAGCTCAACGCGCTCACCTTCGAAGCGTACGCAGACCTGCGCGACCTGCTGGCGGAACTCCCGCAACGGGGGGACGCGCGGGTCCTGGTCGTACGGGGGAGTGGCCGGGCGTTCTGCTCGGGCGGGGACGTGAACGAGATCATCGGCGCCACGCTGTCGATGGCCCCGGACGAACTGCTGGCCTTCACCCGGATGACCGGCGAGGTGATCAGGCTCATGCGGGAATGCCCGGTACCGATCATCGCGGCCGTACACGGCATGGCGGCCGGGGCCGGCGCGGTGATCGCACTGGCCGCCGACTTTCGCGTCTGCACCCCGGCCGCCCGGTTCGCGTTCCTGTTCACCAAGGTCGGGCTGTCCGGCGCCGACATGGGCGCGGCCTACCTGCTGCCCCGGCTGGTCGGGCTGGGTCACGCGACCCGGCTGCTGATGCTCGGCGACTCGATCGACGCCGACGAGGCCTTCCGCATCGGGCTGGTCTCGTCTTTGGTCCCGGCCGATGACCTCGACGAGGCCGTCGACGGGCTCGCCCGGCGGCTGGCCTCCGGGCCGGCCCGGGCCTACGCCCAGACCAAGGCGCTGCTGACCCGCGAGCAGGACATGAGCCTGTCGGCCGCGCTCGAGCTTGAGGCGATGACCCAGGCCCTGCTGATGAAGGGCCAGGACTACGCCGAGTTCCACGCCGCGTTCACGGCCAAGCGCGAGCCGCGCTGGCAGGGACGCTAACCTCCGCCGGGCGATTATTTCGGGGTCAGGTAATCAGTCTCGCCGTATGAGGGGAAGTTCGGGGCCCGCTGTTTTCAGGCGGTCTTCGTGTTGCCGCGACCGGAGAGGCGTCCATGACCGCACCGGCGGATTCGTCATCGCCAGGCGCACTGCCAGGCGCACCGCCAGGCGCGCTCAGCAGTGCCAGGGGCCGGGTGGTGCTTGGGTTGCTTTGTTCGGCGTTCCTTGTCGACGTTATGGGTGCGACCAGCGTCTTCACCGCCTCGCCTGCCATGGAGCGGGCACTGGGTCTCAGCCCGGCCGGCTTGCAGTGGACTATCACTGCGGCGACGCTTCCGGCTGGCGCGCTCCTCCTGTCCGGCGGCAGGCTCGCCGACCGGCTCGGTGCCCGGCGGATGTTCCTGACCGGGCTTAGTCTCTTGCTCGCGGGCTCGCTGGCGTGTGGCCTGGCGCCCGGAGCGGTGGTCCTTATCTGTGCCCGGGCCGTGCAGGGTGCGGCCGGAGCGGTGCTCATGCCCGCGGCGCTCTCGCTTGTCATCCGTACCTTCGACGGCGAAGCCGAGCAGCGCAGCGCGCTCGCGGTATGGTCGGCGGTCGGCGGGATCGGCGCCACGTCCGGGCTGTTGCTCGGCGGCGCCGTCACGGCTGGCCTGGGATGGCGCTGGGTGTTCCTGATCAACGTCCCAGTCACCGCGGTAATGCTCGCTATCTGTCCGCTGATTGTGGTAGATCCGGCCGGCCGTGAGCAATCAGGCCAGGCCGACACGTCTGGGACGCTCAGCTTCAGCGCCGGCCTGGCATTGGTGATCTACGCCATCAGCCAGGTGCCCGGCCTCGGCTGGCTGGACTGGAGGACCGCCGGCCTGGGCCTGGCCGGAGTCGCGACGCTCGGCATCTTCGCCCGCATCGAGGCCGTCTCAGCGTCCCCGATCATCCCGTCCTGGCTCGTCAGGTCCCGCACGCTGGTGGCTGGCAACGTCACCATGGTCGTCGCGGGCATGTGCGTCGACGGGCTTTTGTTCACCCTCACCCTCCTGACCCAGCGGATCTGGGGCTACAGCGCCCTGGAGTTCGGCTGCGCGGCGGCGGTCATGACCGTTACCTCCGTGGGTGCGTCATGGGTCGCTCAGCGGGCCATCGCGAAGCTCGGCACCGGACCGGTGACCACGGCGGGTCTTGCCTTGCTCTGCCTGACCGGAGTGATATTCGTCCTGGCTGCCACGGTGAGCGGCATGACGGTTCTGCTCATTCTCGGCATGGTCGTTTTCGGTACCGGCATGGGCCTGGTGTTCGTGGCCGGATCGGTGGCGTCCCTGCATGATGTGAGCGAGGAGAATTCCGGCGTGGCCTCCGCCGTGCAAAACATCTCCTTCACCATGGGCAGCGCCCTGGGGGTAGCCGTCGTTTCCACGATCGCGGCCGCGACAACCAGGCACCTCGCCTCGCATGTCGCCTCGCATGTCGCCTCGCACGTCGCCTCGCACGTCGCCTCGCATGGCAGCATCAATCCGGCCGCCCTGACGTCCGGGTACCGCGCCGCGCTGGGCGGGGCGGCGGTCATCGCCGCCCTCGGGCTGGCGGCCACAGCCGCGATCAGCGGCCGGCGGCGTGCAGTAACCGCACCTCAGGAACATTGAACGATTGAGGCTACAGCGATCTCGCGCCTCCCAGGCACCCGGCCATCTAGCCGCAACGATAATGACGCCTCCGGGCGCAATCGCCACACGCACCACTCCAGCCACCTGAGCTCGGCTCCAGTCAAAGATCGAACATGATCGCGAAGACTTTGGGGTGCCAGGGCAACCAAAACTCTTCGCGATCATGAAAAACCCCTGCAGGCGGCGCGAGTGATGGGCTAGGGGCCCGGTTCCCGTGAACGGCTGACGTGGTTGCCTACGCACCTCACTGATCGTGCGGGCCGGTTCTGCGGCCTGAGGACTCCTAGGCTGGGGCGCAAGCTCCTACGCTAGGTCCGTGGAGACCTTCACCTTTCTCTTCACCGACATCGAGGGCTCGACCGCCCTGCTGCGGCGCTTGAGAGAAAGCCTCTACGCACAGGTGCTGACCGATCATCGCTCGCTTATCCGGGCGGGCCTGACCGCCCACGACGGCAAGGAGGTAGACACCCAGGGAGACGGGCTGTTCGCCGTGTTCTCCTCGCCGAGCGCCTGCCTGGCCGCGGTCATCGACATGCAGAACGCCCTCGACGCTCACGCCTGGCCCGTCGGGGAGCAGGTCCGGGTGCGGATGGGCGTCCACACGGGCGAAGCGTCGAGGACGGCCACCGGCCTGGTGGGCCTGGAAATCCATCGCGCCGCCCGGGTGGCTTCGGTCGGGTACGGTGGCCAGATCCTGCTGTCAGAGACGGCGGCCAGCCTGGTGCGCGACTGGCTTCCGCCAGACGCGGCGCTCAAGGACCTCGGCGTCCACCGGCTGAAGGACCTCGGACGCCCAGAGCGCATCTTCCAGCTCCAGGCTCAGGGCCTGCAGGCGGAGTTCCCGCCCCTGCGCTCGCTCGGCAACCCGGCGCTGCTGAACAACCTTCCGGCCCAGCTGTCGACGTTCATCGGCCGCGACAGGGAGCTTTCTGAAGTCCGTGCGCTCCTGGAGTCCTCCCGCATGGTCACCTTGACCGGGGCCGGCGGGTGCGGAAAAACCCGGCTGAGCCTCCATCTCGCCGCCGAGATGCTCGACGGGGCCGCCGACGGGGTGTGGCTGGTTGAGCTGGCCGCCGTCTCCGACCCGGACGCCGTCCCCTCGGCCATTTCCGGGGCGCTCGGGATTGCCCCGCAACCAGGCCGCACGGCGCTGGAGGGCCTCCTCGATGCCCTGAGCCCGCAGGACATCCTGATCGTGCTCGATAACTGCGAGCACCTGATCGACCCCTGCGCCAAGACCGCCGACGCCCTCCTGCGCCGCTGCCCGCGGGTGCGTCTCATCGCCACCAGCCGCGAGCCGCTCGGCATTAACGGAGAGACCATCTACCGCGTGCCGTCGCTGTCGGTTCCCGCATCAGGCCAGGGCTCGGCGGCGCCGGAGTCCTCGGATGCAGTCGCGCTGTTCGTGGACCGGGCCAGGGCTCAGGGCGTCGGGCTGATGGTCAACGAGGAGACGATCGGGATTATCGTGTCGGTCTGCCGACGGCTGGACGGGCTGCCGCTGGCCATCGAGCTCGCCGCCGCCCGGTTGCGCTCGCTGTCGCTGAACGGCCTTCACGACCGCCTCGACCAGCGCTTCCGCTTGCTCACCGGCGGGAGTCGCACCGCGCTGGCGCGGCAGCAGACGCTGCGGGCGGCAGTCGACTGGTCCTATTCCCTGCTCAACGGGGCCGAGCAGTCGCTACTGCGGCGGCTGTCAGTCTTCGCCGAGTCCTTCGATCTCGACGCGGCCGAAGCGGTCTGCGGCTCCGGTGACATCGAAGTGTTCGAGGTCGCCGAGCTTCTCGGTGCGCTGGTGGACAAGAGCCTGGTCGTGGCCGAGCCGACCGGGGGCGCCCTGCGCTACCGGCTGCTCGAGACGATCCGCCAGTTCGCCGCGGAACGCCTGGCCGAGGCGGGCGAGGACGAGGTCGCCGCCGTCGCGACGGCTCACGGTCGGCACTACCTGTCCGTCGCCGAGGCGGCGGCACGTCATCTGACCGGACCCGACCAGGGCAGCTGGTTCGTCAGGCTGGACGCCGATCACGCGAACCTGCAGCGTGCGGCGCGGTACGCATATGGCGTCCCGGAGGGGGCCGAGCAGTTCTTGCGCCTCATCGTCGCCCTGGATCGCTACTGGCTGGCGCGTAGGAGGAGCGGGGAAGCCCTGGCCCTGCTCACGTCTGTGCTCGAGCGGCCCGATGCCAGAAGGGATCCGGTGCTGTTCGGCCGGGCCCTGGTCGTGGCCGCGCTCGCCTCGGCCGTCTCCGACATAGCCTCGGCACGGCGATACGGGGAGCGTGTGGTCGATCTCGCCCGCCAGCTGGACGATGACCGACTACTCATCCAAGCCCTGGCGGTGTTCAGCTCCGTCTGTTACTTCCTCGGCGAGGGCGAGCGCGGCCTGCCGCTCGGCCGGGAAGCCGTCGAGCGGGCCAGGCCGCTGGGCGATGACGTCCTGCTGGCCGAGGCCCTGTCCGGGTACGTGATATGCGTCGACCTTGTCGACTCGGTCCGTTCAGGGAAACTGTTCGACGAAGCCATCGCCTGTACTCAGCGATCCGGCGACCAGCTCATCGCCTCCATCCTGCACAACAACGCCGGCGTGCACGCGCTCCGCGCCGGGGACATACCCGCCGCCCGGGCCCATCTGGAGGCGGCGGCGCGAGCCTCGCAGGCGACAGGAGAGGGCGTCGACAGCGTGGCGACCAACCTCGGCTGGGTGCGGCGCCATGACGGCGATTACAACGGCGCACGGTTGAGCTTCGAGGACGCGCTTCGGTTGAGCCGCCGCAGCGGCGAACGCCACGGCGTCGCTTACGCCGTGCTCGGCCTGGCATGCCTCGCCGCGGACGCGGGCGAGTGGTCGCGCGCCTGCGTGCTACACGGGCTCGCGCAGGCCGCCCTGGACCGGACAGGAGAACCGTGGCAAGACCCGGAAGAGCACTATCGCCGCGAAAGCCTGGCCCAGGCCCGTGCGCACCTCGGCCAGGAGAAGTCGGAACGCGCCTACGCCCGGGGTATGGCGCTGAGCTCCGACGAGATTCTCAACCTGGCTTCCCGGCAGGACCCGCCATCCGCCATAACAACGTCCTCACTCGCCCAGGGCAGCTAGGTCGACGTGCCGGAGGCGCTCGGGGTCGGAAATCATGTCGATCACTGCGATCGTGCCGTCGGCGAAGGTAAAGCCGAGCGCACCGATGAGCCGCCCCGGCGGGCCGATGGCCAGGCCCACCGCGCCGTTCACCAGCGCCGGCTGGACGAACCTGGCGCCGCTGGAGAAGGTGAGCGCGTAGGAGCCCACCGCGTGGGCGCCGCGCATTGTCGCGCCAGTCGGTAGCGTGGCGCTGTCGTCGCGCAGAACCACCTCGGGGTCCAGCACGGCGACGAGGGCGCCAAAGTCACCGTCCCGTAGCGCGGCGAGAAACGCGTCCACGACCCGCCGCTGACGGGCCAGGTCGACCTCGCGGGACGGGACCGCGCCCTGCACCCGCCGCCTGGCCCGGCTGGCAAGCTGTCGGGTGGCGACGGGGGAGCGTTCCAGGATCGGGGCGATCTGGTCGAACGGCACCGCGAAGACGTCGTGCAGTACGAAGGCGAGGCGTTCGGCCGGGGCGAGCGTGTCGAGCACCACCATAAGCGCCGGGCCCACCGAGTCGGCCAGCAGGACCGCGGCCTCGGGGTCGTCGACGTCGTGGGCATCCGCCGGCGGCTCGGTCACGGTGTCGGCCAGTGGTTCCTCCCTGCGGCCCCGCCGGGACCGCAGCAACTTGAGGCACTCCCTCGCGACGACGGTGGTCAGCCATCCGGCGAAGTTCTCGACGTCGGCCGTATCGGCACCGCTGAGCCGTAGCCACGCGTTCTGCACCGCATCGTCGGCCTCGGTGAGCGAACCGAGCATCCGGTAGGCCACCGCCCGCAGGCGGCCCCGCTGCTCCTCGAACCGCGCGGCCAGCCAGTCAGCCTCGTCCATCGGTCACATTCTCCCGTGTCGGGGGTTCATGGTCCGGTGAACCCCCGACACGGCGAGATGTGACTAGCCGGTCTTGCGGGCCGTTCCCAGAATGCGCGGCGCCACCGGCCAGAGGAAGGCGGACGGCGGGAACCGGAAACCACGGCACCTGGTGATGGTGAAGAACTGCTCGATGGTCGCCCGGGTCTGGCGCTGGACGTGGCATCCGCCCATGAGGCGTGGCCAGGCCAGGTCGGCGGCTTGCTGCCATGCGGCGAACAGGACGTCCCGGCTGCGCACATGCTCGTAGAAACGCAGTTCGCCGCCCGGCCGCAGGACCCGGCGGAACTCGGTGAGCGCCGCCGGCGCGTCGGCCACCGAGCACAGCAGCCCGGACACGACGACGGCATCGAAGGAGCCGTCGGCCGCCGGAAGCTCGTCGGCGGTCCCGTCGGCGACCAGGATCGGGACCGGCGCCACCGCGGCCGCCTCGGCGGCGCGGCTGCGCAGGTAAGGCTCAGGCTCGACCGCCACAACCTCCTGCACCGAGGGGGGATAGTGCGGGAAGTTAAGTCCGCTGCCCGGGCCCACCTCCATCACCCGCCCGGACAGCCCGGCCAGCATCTCCCGCCTCAGCTCCCGGTTGCCGCGCTCCTCGTTCCGCCCCCCGAATCGGGCGAAGTACCGCGCGAACACCGGATTTTTCACCGCCGCCATCCTCATGTACCTATCACGCGTCCGCCTGCCGCTACCATCCAATTCGGCGACGATAGAAAGAAGTGGGCCATGTCTGCACGCGTCGAGAAGGTCAGCACGCCAGATGGCACGTTCGATCTGACCGTGTGGCTGCCCGAGACCGGGAGCGGTCCCGGCCTCCTTCTGATCCAGGAAATCTACGGCGTGAGCGACTACATAACCGCCGTCGCCGATGATCTCGCCGCGCTCGGTTACGTGGTCGCGGCCCCCGACCTGTTCTGGCGGCTCAAGCCCGGACACCGGTCCGAACACACCGAGCAGGGCCTGAAGGAGTCGCTGGAACTCAGCTCCAGGTTCGACCCCGAACAAGGCGTGGCCGACGCCGGCGCCGCGCTCGACCACCTCGCCGCCCTGCCCGAGGTCGAGGGCGGTCTCGGCGTCATCGGATTCTGCCTCGGCGGCACCATTGCCTACTTCCTCGCCGCGCGTGTGCAACTCGACGCCGTAGTCAGTTTCTACGGCTCCGGGGTTCCCGATCAGGTGGACGTGCTGGCCCAGATCAGCGCCCCGGTCCAGTTCCACTTCGGCGGCAGCGACCCGTACATCCCCCGCGACCAGGTGGCCCGCGTCGAACAGGCCGCGCACGCCGCCGACAACGCGGAAATCCACGTTGAGGAAGACGCCGGCCACGCCTTCCACAACCGCAAGGCACCCATGTTCCACCAACCGGAGGCCGCCGCCCGGGCCTGGCGCCGCACCGAGGACTTCCTGGCCCGCCACCTCCCCACCCGCCGTAAAGCCCCGCAGCCCTGACCCGCCGTACACCACCCGCCGCCCCTGCTTAGGGGGCAGCGTCGGGCCGTCCCCGAGTCCAAGTCTCTGAAACGTTTTCTCTGAGCCGTCTCCGCGGTAGGAGACTTGCCGGGTGCAGGCAACGCTTAGCGGTACAGTTCGCGGGCGATGATCGAGCGCTGGACCTCCGAGGCGCCCTCATAGATTCGCGGCGCTCGCACCTCCCGGTACAGGTGCTCCAGCAGGTGGCCCTGGCGCAGGGCGCGCGCCCCGTGGATCTGAACCGCCGCGTCCACCACGAACTGGGCCGCCTCGGTGGCGAACAGCTTGGCCATCGCCGCCTTCGCGGTGATCCCCTTCTCGCCCGCGTCGTACGCCGCGGCCGCCGCGTACACCAGCAGCCGCGCGGCCTCGGTGCGGGTCGCCATCTCGGCCAGCAGGTGCGACACCGCCTGCTGCTCCTTCAGCGGTCCGCCGAACGCCGTCCGGTTTCCCGCATGCCGAACCGCCGCGTCCAGCGCGGCGCGGGCCATGCCGACCGCGAACGCGCCGACGCTGGGCCGGAACAGGTCGAGCGTGCGCATCGCGACCCGGAACCCCCGGTCCGGCTCGCCGAGCAGTTCGGTCCGCTCCACCCAGACGCCGTCGAAGGTCAGGCTGCCGATCGGGTGCGGGCTGAGCATGTCCAGGTGCTCGCCGCGCAGCCCCGGCCGGTCGCCGGGCACCGCGAACGCGCTCACCCCCCTTGCGCCCGCCCCGGGCGTGGTCCGGGCGAAGACCGTGTACACGTCGGCTTCTGGCGCGTTGGAGATCCACGTCTTCTCGCCGGTCAGCCGCCAGCCATCGCCGTCCGGCTCGGCCCGCAGCGCCAGCGCGGCGGCGTCGGAGCCCGCCTCCGGCTCGGTAAGCGCAAACGCCGCCACGGCGTCCCCGTCGGCCACGGCGGGCAGCCAGCGCCGGACCGTGTCCTCGTGCCCGGACTGCAGGATCGGGTAGGCGCCCAGTCCCTGCAAGGCCAGCGCGGTCTCCGCCTCGGTGCTCTGCGTGGCCAGCGACTCCCGCAGCAGGCACAGGTCCGTCGCCGCCGCCTCCCGTGACCCTGAACCGTCCGCGATCCCAGGAAACAGCCGGGGGAGCAGGCCGAGTTCGCCCATCGCCTTGATCAGCTCGCGGTTCACGTGCCCGGGCGCCCCGGCCTCCGCGATCGGCCGCAACAGTTCCGCAGCCATCGACCGGACCTGGTCGGCGAAGGCCCGCTGCTGCCCGGTCAGCGCAAACGCGGTCACGGCGCGGTCCCCGGGCGCCAGCGGGCGTGCGCCGTTCCCGGCGTCCCCGCCCGGATCAGCTCAAGCCGCGGTCTCGGGCCGTCCGTGCGCCCGGCCTGCGGCCGTCGGCCACCCGCGCCGAACGGGTCGGGCCAGACCGCGCCCGGGCCCGTATACCCCTGCTCGGCCGCGGCGTGCAGGGTCCACTGCGGATCGTAAAGGTGGGTCCGGCCGAGCGCGCACAGATCCGCCCGCCCCGCCAGGATGATCGAGTTCACGTCGTCATACGACGAGATCGCGCCGACAGCGATGACCGCGACGCCGTACTTGGTACCGATCTCGTTCCTGATCCGGTCCGCGTAGGGCGTCTGGTAACTGCGGCCGAAGGCTGGCTTCTCGTCGCTGACCACTTGTCCGGTCGACACGTCGATGCCGGCCGCGCCGTGCTCGGCGAAGGCCCGGGCGATCTCGATTGCGTCGTCAACGGAAACGCCGTCCGGATGCCAGTCGGTGGCCGAGACGCGCACCGTCATCGGCCGCTCTTCCGGCCACGCCGCCCGCATCGCGTCGAAGACCTCGAGCGGGTAACGGAGCCGGGCGGCCAGCGATCCGCCGTACCGGTCGGTGCGCCGGTTGGTCAGCGGGGAAAGGAAAGAGGAAAGCAGGTAGCCGTGCGCACAGTGCAGTTCGAGCAGGTCGAACCCTGCCCTCGCCGCGGCCCGGGCGGCCGCCACAAACTGCCCGCGAATCTCGTCGAGCTCGGCCAGGCTCAGCTCGCGCGGCGTCTGGCTCTGCGCGGTATAAGGGAGGGCTGAAGGGCCGCAGACCTCCCAGTTGCCGTCGGGCAGCGGGACGTCCATCCCCTCCCACATCAGCCGGGTGGAGCCCTTCCGGCCGGAATGCCCCACCTGGATGCCGACCTTGGCCCGGGTCCGCTCGTGCACGAACGTCACGATCCGGCGCCAGGATTCCTCCTGCTCAGCGGTGTAGATCCCGGTGCAGCCTGGCGTGATCCGCCCGGTGGGGGAGACGCAGACCATCTCGGTCATCACCAGCCCGGCGCCGCCCAGCGCCTTGCTGCCCAGGTGCACCAGGTGGAAGTCGCCAGGCACGCCGTCGGTGGCCGAGTACATGTCCATCGGGGAGACGATCACCCGGTTGGCCAGTTCCAGCCGGCCGATCCGGAACGGCTGGAACATCGGCGGACACGCGGCGACGGCGTCCTCCTGGCTGGCCGCGAACCACTCGTCCATCCCGGCGACGAACTCCGGATCGCGCAGCCGCAGGTTGTCGTAGGTGACCCGGCGGCTGCGGGTCATGATGTTGAAGGCGAACTGATGCGGGTCCTGGCCCGCGTACTGGCCGAGGTTCTCGAACCACTCCAGGCTGGCCTGCGCCGCGCGCTGGGTCGACGCGACCACCGGCCTGCGCTCGGCTTCGTAAGCCGCCAGTGCCGCATCGACGCCGTCCTGCTCATGCAGGCAGGCGGCCAGGGCCAGGGCGTCCTCCATGGCCAGCTTGGTGCCAGAGCCGATGGAAAAGTGCGCGGTGTGCGCGGCGTCGCCGAGCAACACGACGTTCTCGTGCCGCCAGGTCTGGCACCGGACGGTGGTGAACGCGGTCCACCGGGAGTTGTTGGCAAACAGCTCGTGTCCGCCGAGCACATCGGCGCACAGGCCCCGGATGCGCTGGATCGAAGCCTCGTCGCTCTGCCCCGGCACCAGGCCCGCGGCCTCGGTGAACCCAGCCCGCCGCCAGACGTCCTCGTGCATCTCCAGGATGAATGTGCTGGCCTGCTCGCTGTACGGATAGCCGTGCACCTGCATGATCCCGGCCGGGGTGTCAAGGATGTAGAACTTGAACGCGTCGAACACCAGGTCCGTGCCCAGCCAGATGTACTTGCACCGTCTCTTCTCAAGATTTGGGCCGAACGTACCGGCGTACTTCCCTCTGGTCACCGAATTCGCCCCGTCCGCGGCGATCACCAGGTCGTAACCGCGTGCCAGCTCGGCTGCGTCCGGAGCCTCGGTGCGGAACAAAACCCGGACACCGAGCTCTGAGCACCGGGCCTGCAGGATGGCCAGCAGCCGCTTCCGGCTCATCGCGGCGAAGCCATGCCCGCCCGAGGTGAACGTCGTACTGCGGAAGTGCACGTCGATGTCGTCCCAGCGGGCGAACTCGCGGCGCATCCGCGAGAAGATCTCGATGTCGGCGTGCTCGATGCCGCCCAGCGTCTCGTCCGAGAACACCACGCCGAAACCGAACGTGTCGTCGGCTTCGTTGCGCTCCCACACGGTGATGTCGTGCCGGGTGTCAAGCTGCTTGGCCAGGGCCGCGAAGTACAGGCCGCCGGGGCCGCCGCCCAGTACCGCGATCCGCACGGTATCGCTCCTTCCCGCGCCGTTCCCTGTGATGCTATGCCGTATCTGCTACGACCGTCAACGGAACGCTATACCAGTGGACGAAAGCATCGGCATTACTGTGCTGCCATGAACGTGGAGAGGATTAACCCGGCCGAACTCGGCCGGCCCTCCGGCTTCTCGCACGCGGTGTCAGTCAGCGAGGCCCGGATGGTTTTCCTGGCCGGCCAGGTCGGCACCGGCCGCGACGCGGAACTGGTAAGCGGCGGCCTCGTGGCCCAGTTCGAGCAGGCCCTGGCCAGCCTCGTCATCGCGCTGGCCGCGGCCGGCGGGCATCCGCGCGATCTGGTCAGCCTGACCATCTACGCGGTCGACCTGGACGACTATCGGGCGCACAGCAAGGAAATCGGCGCGGTCTGGCACCGGCTGGCCGGAACCGACTATCCCGCCATGGCGGCCGTAGGCGTTACCCGGCTGTGGGACCCGGGGGCGCTGGTTGAGATCCAGGGCATCGCGGCCGTGAGCGGCTTAGGCATAGCCTGTCGATTGTGCGCTTCCGGCCGCATCGCGTCGCCGTCATCGCGGCTATCGTCCTCGTGGCCGCGCTCGCCGTCCCGCTCGCACTCGCTGCGACCAGCACAAGCGCACCTGGGGCCACGAAGTCACCGCCCTCAGGCCAGCAGCGGCAGATCCGGATACTAACCGCTGCCCTGGCCAAAATGGCCAAGAACTACCGGCTCCTGTCGCGGGACGCGCCCGGCGCGGCCGATATCTACGACTACGGCATCGGCACCCTGTGGCGTCAGGGCATCGACGGCGCCGGCACCACGATCGCGGTGATCGAAGGCTGGGACGATCCGTCCATCACGACGGTCGTCCGCCGATTCGATGCCGCTTTCGGCCTGCCCAACCCCCGCATCACGACGATCTACCCGGCAGGAAAGCTGCCACGGACTTGCCCGCAAGGCATGGCCAAGCTGGGCAGCTACGGTTCCTGCGCCGGCTGGCAAGGCGAACTTGCGCTGGACGTGCTGTGCGCCCACCTGATCGCCCCGTATGCCAGCATCCTGATCTCCGCCACGCCCGCCGACACCCAGGTCGAGGACGACGCCGCCAGCCAGGTCGCGCCACCGGAGATGATGGAAGCCGTAGAGGACATCGCCACGCACCACCTGGCGAACGTGATCTCGATCAGTGACGGCACCGGGGAGTCGACGTATCGCTATGGCGCCGCCGAGATCGAAGCCCAGGATCCCGGTGAGCTCACCGCCGCCGCCGACGGCATCCCCGTCCTAGTCGGAACCGGCGATTGCGGCGTCGTGCAGAACCTCGCCGTGGCCAACGCCCAGTGCGAGGACACCACCACGTTCGCGAGCACCGCTGCCTGGGACGACTCGCCCTGGGTGACCGCCGTAGGCGGCAGCGTGCCCGACCTGAGCCAGACCGGCCAGCGGCTGGGCCCGGACAGCTTGTGGCACGTCGACGGCATCCTCTCCGGCGGCGCCGGCTTCTCCGGGATCTTCGCCAAGCCGGCCTACCAGGACCGGGTCAACTCGTTCGCCATGCGCGAGGTCCCTGACATCACGATGGACGCCCGCGAGGGAACGTCCGAGGCGACCCCGCTGCTGGCCGGCGTGCTGGCCCTGGCCACTCAGCTCAACCATCACGCCAACGTCGGCCCGATCAACCCAGCGCTTTACCAGGCGCTCGGCCCCAACTGGGCCAAGGACGGCATCATCGACGTCGTCAGCGGCAACAACTCGGTCATCAGGCACCACACGCTGGTCGTCCAGGGCTACTCCGCCGGTCCCGGCTTCGACGTAGCCAGCGGCTGGGGCACCCTGTACGCCCCGGCCTTCGTACCGAGCCTGGTCAGGGCCGTGAACCTGGACGTTCGAACCCGCGACCAGGCCGAGGCACAGCTCAGCGCCCTTGAACATGACAGCATCACGCTGACGAGGACGAAGTCCGGCCGCTACGACCTCCGGGCCACCGGCTTCCTGCCCACCCACCCGGTCCGGCTCCTCCTGGACGGCACCCCGGTCACCACCCTCACGGCGGCCGACGACGGCGACGTAACAGCCACGATCACCGCGAAACCCGATGAGCACATCACGCTCACCAGCATGCTGATCACCGAAACCGCCACGACATAACACACTGAATACACCAAGATCCAGTTGGGAAAATACCGCGATTCCGGGCTACGATCAGGAATTGTCAAAGCGGGGGCACGGATCAGGCCGGGTACTCATGGGGATCGAAGAAGTCGCGGGCTGGCTACTTATCGTCAATGGTGCGATCGGCGTAGGCCCCGTACTGCCGGTGCTGGCGAGAGCCAGAAGAAGCGAGGCACGTTCTGGCGCTGTCCCGGCCGGGGTGTGGTCCAGGCTTTTGGCGGGTCTGGGTGTACTGGTCAGCGGGATCCTTTACCTTCGTTATCCACACTATCCGCACTCGCTTGACTGGATTCCTGGCATTCTCGCCGCCGTGGGGCTGATAGTCCTGATCGTCCCCTGGATTGTGTCCCGTCAAAAGGCCAGGCGTCTGGGCGCGAGCTCCGAATACACTGCCGAGCTC
>Ga0335075_10000341_pt1 | contig 83754 bp, 81 predicted proteins | sample Lox_Sample_24_FD_206723 | JGI IMG/M metagenome (GOLD analysis project Ga0335075, IMG submission 206723) | Soil microbial communities from Loxahatchee National Wildlife Refuge, Florida, United States - Lox_Sample_2.4 | ecosystem: Environmental > Terrestrial > Soil > Wetlands | place: USA... | reverse complement strand
CCGCGGCGACACCGGTGATCTGGCTCGGCGCGATCGCGTCAAGCTCGGAATCGATCTTGTCCGCCATCGCCTTCATGTGAGCCGGAATCGTCGCCGGATCAGACCCGGCCGGCGTCGGAATATCGTGATTCGCTGAGGTCGGCATACGTCTCCTAGATTCAGGTGGTGGCCGACAGGGATGTGAGACACACAGCCTTGTCGTGCGGTAGGCAAGGACCGATTTGACATGGCATGTTTGGCGCGAGCGCCGGGACAGCCGCGTCCGACCAGCCGGTCTTCCGACACTCGGTCATGTCGGGTCGATGATGAGGATCGAGACCTTTTGCGCAGGCACCGTCGATCCCGACGAATTGAAGCCATAGACAGACATCATGTTCTCTGGATCGGTGTCGCCGTGAGGGTCATAGAACTTGCCTTTGCCCCACCCGATCCGAAAGATCATTCCCCCGTCCAGGGAAATCAGTGCGAAGTAGTTCGTGTGACCGATGCCATGCTCGAAGTCAGCGGTTCCGAACGTCCCGTTCGGGGTGGACCCGATGGTGACGGTGCCGGCCCTCATCTTCGTCTTGACGAGACTGACCGATCGGTCGACGATCTTGGGCGTGGTCACTGCCCCATTCTCGAGTTTCACCGTGGTCACAGCCGAATCCTTGAGCTCTGCGGTATCGACCTTGGACCCACCGATCTTCAGTCCGCCCGTGTCGCTGATGGTCGCGTCACCGGTGACCGTTCGTGGCGTCACCACCCCTGAGGCGTTGGCGATCAGCAGCTTGCCGGCGCCGACCCCCGTGATCTGGTGAGGCGCGATCGCGTCCAGCTCAGAGTCGATCTGGTCCGCCATCGCCTTCAGATGAGTTGGGATCGTCGCGAGATCCGATGGTTCCGGCGTGACGATTCCATGATTCGCTGAAGTCGGCATCCGGCTCCTTTTCGCAAGGTTCCCCGGCCGTCGCCGCATGCGCAGACTGAGGCGCGGCGGAGAAGAACCGATCTGGTGTGAGTCGTGTGGCCCGCGCGCTGTGCAAGCCGCGTCGGGCGCTGGAAGTTCTTCCGGAAAACGGAAGGGGCCGTCGAGGTCCCCTTGTGGCTCGTCGGCCCTTCATTGGCGGCCAACTACCGGAATCGCTCGTGAGCATAGCACACTTTTAGAATCTTCGTGGCAAACATGTGGCACATACAGCATTCATGCCACTTCTTCGGACTTGACAGCGTCGCATTCGGCCTTGATCCGCTCCAACAGCCTCGCCTTGCCATCGGGCGAGAGCGACGCGTAGGTCTCGTCGATCTTCGCCTTCGCGGCACGCTTCTGGCGCAGCTGGTCCTCCTTGCCACGGATCTCGGCCCGATGCTCCCGGGCAAGATCCCGCCTGGCCTCGGCCCCCTTGTCCACCCAATCGGTCGGCACCGCCTCGCCGGCATCGGTGCCGCCATCGGACTGATGACGACTCGAGGTGTAGTTCCCGTCGATCCTGGCCCGCTCGACCTCTTCGGCGGTCGGCTCCTTCACGGTCTCGTTCTGCCGGGGCCCGGGAACGGTCTGCCGGAGCAGCAGGACACGATCGCGCTGGAGGCGGATGAACCCGATGTGCCACTCGGCATCGCGGCCCTTGATCACCTTGCGGGTGACGGTGTCGACCAGGATCCGCTCGCCGGCGAGATGGTAGATCTCGCCTTTCAGCACGGGACAGACCGGATTCTTTCCCGGTGCCGGAAACACGATCACCTTGGCCCCCTCCCGCACCTCATCGCCGGTGGATCGCCGCCGCCCGAGGAAAGGATCGGGCGAGTGCCTTCTCCAGCCACGCAGACCGGCCAGGCTGACCTTCATCGTCTGTCCGTCGAGCCGGCGGAACCGGACGAACGCGAGCCTGCGCGGCGCCGAGGTCGTCGCCCTGACCACGGCCACGGATTCGACCTGCCAAAGCTCCCCCTCGGCATCGACCCACCGCTCGTCCCGGACCGGCCGGCTCACGCCTCCACTCCCCGCAGATGGCTTTCGTCGTGCGTTCGGAACATTTGACCTCCATGGGATGGTGGGTTGCGCATCAATCGGCCGCCGTGGTCTGACGGTTGAGCTGGGAAAGTGCGAGCAGGGTGCCGCGGACGAACGAGTCGCCCTTGATCGAGAGGTCGCAGAAGCTGCCCGAGCCGGCGACCGGAGAGATCACCAGGAGGCCTTCGGCGACGAGCGAGTCGCGCAGCGCCGGGTTCGCCCGGAGCTTGGGCACGCCCTCGGGGATCAGACAGCCGCTGAAGGCCATCAGGGCCAGCGCCTTCTCCGCCTCGGCCGTCCGCGCGTAGGCGGCCTTCAGGATCTCCGCTACCCGGCCGGTCTTCTCCCGGATGAGATCGATGTCATCGGGCAGCCACTCGAGCTCCCGCATCAGGTCGAGCGCCTCGTCCAGGTCGCTCATGCGCTCCCCCTCGCACCGGTACTCCGCGAGGTAGCCGAGACGTAGCCATCACAGCCAGGCACAGCCCGGCAGGGCACTGCACAGCCCGGCAGGACACACGGCCCGGAGCGGGCACCATCCGGCCCCGCCGGGCGGGAATCCCGCACTGCGCCGGGCGAAAGTGAAGCACCCCCGGCAGGATTCGAACCTGCGACATCCGGCTTAGAAGGCCAGCGCTCTATCCAGCTGAGCTACGGGGGCAGGGAAAACGAAGATAGCCGGATCAGCCGGCTTTGTCAGTCTTCTTCTTGCTGGTCGAGGGCCCGGTCGGAACTTCGTCGTCGGCCGGGTCGGCGGTGTCCTCGGCCGGTTCGGCCGCCTTAGTGCTGTCCTCGACGTCATCGCAGGCCGCCGGATCGAGTTCGCCGGTCACCCGGTACACGTAGTCGGGCTGAGGGGTGATATCGGGCTCGGCGAACACGAGCTCGACCCCGGGATTGTTCTCTATCCAGCTGTTGACTGGGTAGAAGTACGGCTGCTCCGCTGAATCCTGGGTGTTCTGGGACGTGATGATGTAGTCGTAGTCGCCCTCGTTGATCTTCTTGATGAAGGGCTTGCAGCTGTTGAAGAGGCGGTACGAGCCGTTCTCGCCCTCCTTGCCGATGTACTGGACGAAGTTCGAGCGGTCGGCGCCGTAGAAGCCGTACTGGCCGAAGAAGATCTCGCCGGATCCGGCCAGGGCGATCCGCTTGTCCTTCATGTCGCGGGTGAAGGCGAATGCCTCCTGCGGGCCGCCTTCCTGGAGGAAGAGGCTGGCGCGGTCCTTGGCGTAATGCTTCTCGGCGTATCCGACCTCTTCGGTCCGGCCGATCACTACCGCGGCCAGGATCAGGGCGAGCACGCAACTGACCAGGACCGAGTTCGGCACCTTGTTGTTCTCCTTCAGCCAGGTGAGACCGACCGGCGCCCACACGATCACGAGGGTGAGGAAGACCGCTCCGGCGAGCATGCCCGGATACCAGCGCGGCGAGGTCAGGACGGTGATCGCGTAGACCACCGTGAGGAAGATCAGGACCTTCTTCGCGCGGCCCTCGGGCTCACGCAGCGGACGCGCGATCGGCAGCAGGGTGATCGCCAGGAGGAGCCCGGGCAGCAGGTACCTGGTGTTGGTGAAGAAACCGCGCGGCTCGCCCTCCGCCCCGGCCGCGGTCAGCGGCGTCAGCAGATAGACGAAGGCGGTCACGAGCGCCGAGGCGGCGAGCACCCGCACCACCTTGTTGCGGGACTTGAAGACGAGGTAGAAGCAGACCGAGGCCAGCATCACCAGGATCAGCGGGAACAGGATGCCGAAGGCGTCGTCGAGCCGCGGGAAGAACCAGTAGCGGTAGATGTCGAGATCGGTGATGTAGTGGAAGACCGAGAAACGGGGCCGCGGGTCGAGCGGCATCTGATCCGGCTGGGGCAGCTTCAGCGGACCGCCCGAGACCGCGGGAACCGGGTTGCCCCCGGTGTAGATCATCGCCCGGATGTACCAGTAGCCGCCGACGATCAGCATCGGGATGCCGAGCCAGAGCGTGGTCACGATCCGGCGGCCGCGGCCGCTGACCAGGATCATGCCGAGGAAGATCACGCCGACCGGCGCCAGCATCGAGACCTTGACCGAGATCGCGATGCCGGCCGCGATACCGGCCATGATCAGCGGTCCCTTGTCCAGCAGCGGCGCGTTCTCGTCCGGCTTGTCCTCGACCACCCCCGACTTCGGGGCGCGGCGCTGATGGCCGTTGATCAGGAAGGCCGCGAAGGCGATCAGGAAGGCGAAGCAGAGGATGTCGTTGCGGCCCTCGCCGGGCTGCGTCTCGATCATCACGCCCGAGCTCAGCAGGATCGCGCCGCCGACCAGGGTGGCCGGACCGACGCCGTACGGACGGCCGACGCACCAGCTGGCGAGGATCGCCACGCCGATGCAGAACATGTTGAAGAGCGGCGAGAGCCAGTCGCTCTTCATCAGACCCATCAGGGCTCCGTGCATCAGCTCCGAGGTCTGCGGATAGAACCACACGGCCAGCCGCAGCGCGTCGGTGAAGTGAAGCGGGTTGGTCGATCCTTCCTGGATGAACCGGGCCGCGGCGGGCATGTGGTACCAGGTGGTGTCGCCACCGAACATGCCCTGATCGAGACTGAGCTGAGAGGGGAAGCTCCACTCGGCGACCACGAACGAGGCCACGCCGAGAGCGACCAGGAAGGCCCAGGTCTGCACCTTCGGTGCCGCGATCTCCTCGGCCTGCTTGGGGGCGAAGCGGTACCCGATCGCGGCCGCGATCAGGGGCAGGACGACACAGCCGACCGCGATCCAGCCGAGCGTGAGGATCGAAAGCGAGCCCAGCAGCTGCAGCACGATGATCAGCAGCGCGGTGGCGATCGTGAGGTCGGCGAGCCGCGCGAGAGCGCCCGAGAACTCCGGGACGATCCATCGGCGCAGCCAGTATCCGCCCAGGTACAGGGATGCGGCGATCGCCAGAAGTGAGGCGGTCCCGACAAGGTACGAAGAGAGGGTCGGGATCATGCCCGGCCTGTGACTGCTGCTGACACCGAGGGCATCCTAATTGAGATGCCCCGACCGACGGCCCGAGCTTCCGCCCCTTCCCCCGGCCCCGGCTACTCGGGAGCGGGGATCTGGCCGGCCATCTGGGTGTATCCCGTGGCGCTCGGGTGGATGCCGGTGTCGCCGCTGATCACCCAGGGCTGACCCTGCGCCGGCCCCGGGCAGAAGGACAGCGGATGGGCCAGCTCGAGCAGATCCTGGGAAGGGTCCGCCTGGACGCTCGGGCCGTCGACCTTCCAATCGAACCACGAGCAGGAGAACTTGGCCGGGAAGAGCGGGGTCATGTCGATGCCGACGTTGAAGTGAGGTGGCGCGATCACGTTGATCCGCTCCGGGGACACCTGGGAGGCGACTCCCGCGATCGTGTCGTTCATCAGTTCGTCCATCATCGCGATCTGGCCCGCGGTGTAGGCGATGTCGGCCGCCGGGATCGCGAGGTGGTACTGCATGAGCACGATCTTCGAGCTCGTGTTCTCGATCAGCTGGGTGTACAGCGCCTTCAGTTTCGCGCTCAGATCCACCTTGGCGAAGGCCGCCTCGACGCATTTCCGGTAGTTGCCGAACAGGTCGGACTCCAGGGCGCAGCCCATGTCGTCGATGCCGAACAGCACGTTCGAGAGGATCGGGTTCGCGCCGATCGTCATCACGATGTAGTCAGGGTTCTCCCGCTGAATCTGCTGGGTGGTCGCGGCGAACTGACCGCCGGGCAGCCAGTCTGAGGGAGCCGAACCGCTGACCGCGTAGTTCTTGTAGTCCGTGATCCCGTACTGGTTGGCCCATTGCGCGGCCCAGGAGATGTTCCGCGAAAGGCCATAGTCGGGCAGATAGTCGGGCACGGTGCCGATACCGCTGTTGCGGTTGTAGGAGTTCGAGGAGCAGGCGTCGTTGAAGGTGACCGCGGCGGGCTTGCAGTGGAGCAGGCTCGTGAACGGCATCGGACCGCCGGTCTCGCCGTAATACCCGAAGCCCGCGGTGACCGAGTCGCCCATCGCCCGCACCGAGACCGTGTCGGCCGCGACCGGGCTGACCCGGAGCTGGACCGACTGACGGGAGATCACGCGGCCGCGGCTGCGGCCGACCAGATCGATCTCGTCGGATCCCGCCGCACGCTCCTTCTGCGTGTACCGGAACAGGTCCCCCTGGATCGAGGCGATACCGCCGCCCGGTGCGCCGACCACGCTCCAGCCGGCCCGGGATCCGCAGCGGGGCAGGGCGCCGCGGGCGGTGTCGCCGGTCTTCGCCGTGAGCAGCAGCAGCGGTGCCGTGGCGCACATCTGGCCGGGAGCGAACCTGATGCCCTTGGCCGAGACGCCCGATCCGGTGCGGGTCTCGGTGGAATCGTCCGTGTCCGGCCGCAGATACGAAACCCGGCTGCTGACCCTCACTGCCCTCCTCTGTCTGATCACCCGTCGGCTGGCCGCGTTCCCGAGCGGAATCGAGTGGACGAACCGGAAGGCCGCCCGCCGGTCCCCCGGGCGGAGGTCGCCGCCGTGCGGCCGGGCGGACCATCTGCGGGTGAGCTTGCCACCGCCCGGGAAGCGAACCGTGATCCTGCCGTCCACCTTGCGTCCCGAGATGTCGAGCGGATAGTTCACGGCGACCAGAAAGGCGGTCTGCCCACCGATCGGTGCGGCCAGCCTCGGCATCTTGGTGACCGATTTCTCGGTGCCGTTGGTCGCGGCGCTCGCGGCCGAGCAGAACCCGCCGAAGGTGGCGACGGCCAATAAACACGCGAATAGCCTCCTGCTGCGAGTCACGAATCCACGTTAGCGGCCCCCACCCCGATCGGCAAGCGCCCGATCCGCCTCTGGCCCGCTTGACCACGGGATTAGACTTCCGGCATGGGCGCGAAACTGGACGAGAGTGCGATCGGAATCAGCTGGATACAGGACGAACCGATGGCCCGCGCCTCCCATGCCCTGGTCAGCGACGGGCGGGTATGGATCATCGATCCGATCGAAGACGAGGAGGCTCTCGCGAAGATCGCCGAGCTCGGCGAGCCGGCCGTGGTCTTCCAGCTCCTTGACCGTCACAACCGTGACTGCAAGAAGGTCGCCGACCGGCTCGGGGTCCCGCTGGTAATGCTGCCGGACGAGCTCAAGGGCACGCCGTTCCAGTCGATCGAGGTGGTCAACAACCGCCTCTGGAAGGAAAAGGCCCTCTGGTGGCAGGCGGAACAGACCCTGGTCGTCGCCGAAGCGCTCGGAACCAACCCGATGGCCTGCCCGTCCGAGGCCGGCGCGGGTATCCACATCGGCCTGCGCCTGAAGCCCCCGAAGCAGGCCCTCGGCACCTACGTGCCGCAGCATCTCCTGGTCGGCCACGGCGACCCGATCCACGGGCCGCGGGCGACCACCGCCCTGCAGCAGGCGATGGACCGCTCCCGCCGGGACTTCCCCAAGGCGATGGCGAAGATGCCCGGCGCGATGCGCTCGAACTGAGTCCGCTCAGAGGGCGAGACTCAGCGGCAGCTCGAGGATCTCGCGCACCCGTGCCAGGAACCGGGCGCCATCGGCCCCGTAGAGGATGCGGTGATCGCAGGAAAGGGTCACCGACATCAGCGACGCCACAGTCACCCGTCCATCGCGGACGACCGGCCGTTCCTCGATCGCGCCGACCGCGAGGATCGCGGCCTGGGGTGAGTTGATCACCGCGTCGAAGCTGGTGACGCCGTACATGCCGAGGTTCGAGACCGTGAAGGTCCCGCCCGACAGTTCGGGCGGGATGATCGAGCCGTCCCGCACCTTGCCCGCCAGCTCCCGGGTCTTCTCGGCGATCTCGACCAGGCCCTTGCGATCCGCGTCGGGGATCACCGGCACCACCAGCGAGTTCTCGGCCGCCACCGCGACGCCGATGTTGATCCTCGAGTGGAGCTCTATCCGGCCGTCGCGGTAGCTGCCGTTGGCCCGCGGGAATTCACCGAGCGCGATCGCACAGGCCTTGACGACCATGTCGTTGAAGGACGGCACCGTGCCGCCCTCGGCGGCGGCCCGTTTCAGTCCCGCCCGCGCCTCGGAGCAGCTCGTCATATCCACTTCGGTCGTCAGGTAGAAGTGCGGAACGGTCGCCTTCGATTCCGACATGCGGCGCGAGATCGTCTGCTGGAGGCGGTTCAACTCGACGATCTCCACCTGTCCCTTCGCGGTTTCGGTCGGTGCTCCGGGCGTCGCGGCGGAATGGTCGGAGATCGAGGGCGCCGGCGAGTGGGCTCCCGACGGGATCGACCGCTCGACGTCGGCCTTGACGATGCGGCCGCCGGGACCGGACCCGGTGAGGGTCGCGAGCTCGATGCCGTTCTCACCGGCGATGCGCCGGGCCAGGGGCGAGGCTCGAAGCCGGTCGCGGGGAGACTCGGCGGGCGGAGGACCTGTGTGGGAGAGATGATCCCCCGCCTCACCTTCGTCTTCTGCCGCGGGTTCGGAGAGAGAGTCTCCCGCGGCGCCGCCGGTCGTCGGTTCCTCGCCCGGATCAAGCAATTGGGCGATGGGAGCGCCCACCGGCAGGGAGTCGCCCTCGTGGGCGACGTGGTGGACGAGACCGTTGCCGTCGGCCTCGAAGATCATGTTCGCCTTGTCGGTCTCGATCTCGACCAGCTCGTCCCCCTCGGAGACATGCTCACCCGGCTTGACCAGCCAGCCGAGGATCACCCCCTCCTCCATCGAGTCGGAGAGCCGTGGCATCAGCACCTCGATCAACGCGAACCCTCCAGGGTGGCGAGCGCGGCGTCGACCAGACGGGCCTCGCCCGGCATCGCGGCCAGCTCCAGCGGCTTCGAGTACGGAAGCGGCACCTCGGCCATGCCGACCCTCTCGACCGGCGCGTCGAGGTCGTCGAAGCAGGCCTTCTGGATGCGCGCGGCGATCTCGGCGGTGACACCGTAGGAGGGCCAGCCCTCTTCGATGCAGAGCGCCCGGTTGGTGCGGGCGACCGATTCGGCGATCGTCTGGGTGTCGAGCGGCCGCAGCGACCGCAGGTCGACCACCTCGACCGACGCTCCGTGCTCCTGCTCCAGGGTCTTCGCGGCCTTCAGTGCCCGCACCGTGGCGAAGGAGTGGGAGACGATCGTCAGGTCACTGCCCTCACGAACGATCGCGGCACGGCCGATCTCCCCGGCGGAATCGTCGGAAAGGTCGACCTCGCCCTTCTCCTTGTAGATCGGCAGGTTCTCGATGAAGAGCACCGGGTCGTCGTCCCGGATCGCGGCCTTCAGCAGCGATCGGGCATCGGCGGGGCTCGCCGGAGCCACCACTTTCAGGCCGGGGGTTCCCGCGAACCAGCCGTCGAAGGATTGGGAGTGCTGGGCGGTCAGCTGGTTGCCGGCGCCGTTCGGGGTCCGGATCACCATCGGGCAGCGGACCTCGCCGCCGAACATCGCGCCGATCTTGGCCGCGTGGTTGATCACCTGGTCCATCGCGACCAGCAGGAAGTTCAGGGTCATGATCTCGACGATCGGCCGCTCGCCGAGCATCGCGGCGCCGACCCCGGCGCCGACGAAGCCCTCTTCGGAGATCGGGGTGTCCCGGACCCGGTCCTCTCCGAACTCGTCCATCAAGCCGGCGGTCACCTTGTAGGAGCCCTCGAACAGGCCGACCTCTTCGCCCATGATGAAGACCCGCTCGTCGCGTTCCATCTCCTCGCGCATCGCGAGCCGCAGGGCTTCGCGATACGTCATCTCGACCACGCCGGCCGCCTCGGGCTTTTCGGCGACCGGGGTCATCGTCCGAGTCCCGAATCGAAGGTGAGGGCCTCTTCGCCGAAGGGGCTTCCGGGCCGCATGCGTTCGAACTGCTCGGCGCTGCCCGGCGCGTACATGCCGGCGGCGAGTGTCTCGACGGCGGGCTCGGGGCTGGCGTCGGCGAACTCGACCGCGGCGGCGACCACCCGCTTGGCCTCGTCGTCGATCCGGTCGAAGTCCTCATCGGTGAGACCTTGCGCGGCGAGTCGTGCGCGTTCGCGGGTCAGCGGGTCGCCGTTCTCGCGGCGGGCGGCCACCTCCTCCTTCGTGCGGTAGGCCAGTCCGGCATCGGCGACCGAGTGGCCGCGGTAGCGGTAGGTCATCGTTTCGAGCACGGCCGGGCGGCGATCCTCCCGCGCGATCTTCAGCAGGCGGCCGGTGGCCTCGATGACCGCGTCGAGATTGTTGCCATCCACCCTCTCACCGGCCATGCGGTACGAGGCCGCGCGCTTGTAGATGTCCGGTTCGGCCGAGGCGCGCTCGACCGATGTCCCCATGCCGTAGACGTTGTTGACCACCAGGAAGACGATCGGCAGGTTCCAGAGCGAGGCGAGGTTGAGCGATTCGTGCCAGGCCCCCATGTTCACGGCGCCATCTCCGAGTTCGCAGACGACCGCCTGGTCCCTGCCCTGCCGGACCAGCCCCAGTGCGAGCCCGGTGGCCACCGGCAGCTGTCCGGCGACGATGCCCCAGCCGCCGTAGAAGTTGCTGCCGACATCCATGATGTGCATCGAGCCGCCCCGTCCGTGGGCGCAGCCGTCCTCGCGCCCGAAGAGTTCGGCCATCACCGAATCGGCGCTGAGTCCCTTGGCGAGGGCGAAGCCGTGGCAGCGGTAGCCGGTGACCAGGATGTCTTCCGGTTCCATCGCCGCGACCACGCCGACGCTGGTCGCCTCCTGGCCGGATGAAAGGTGGCAGTAGCCGCCGATCTTGGCCGCCTTGTACTGCCGTTCCGCCTCCGTTTCGAAGACTCGGCTGAGGACCATCGTCTCGTAGAGCGAGCGACGATGGTCCAAAGGTACCTGGGGGTTCCCTACGTCGGGGTCACTCTCGGTCGGGGCTGCGGTCGGGGGCATGGCGTCTCACTCCTGTTCGAAATACTCGGGCTTGGCCGCCCGGATGTCGTCGATGCTGGAAAGGACCATCCGCAGGTGCTCGCGAAGGCTCGCTTCGGCCTCGTCGGCGTCGCCGTTGGCGATCGCGGCGAGCAGGTTCCGGTGTTCGCTGACCATCTCGGACAGGTACCGATTGTCGGGCAGGCTGAGACGGCGGACCCGGTCGAGGTGGCCGTTGGCCCGGCGGCTGAGCGACCAGGCGATCTCGTGTCCGGAATGGATGCAGATGGTGCGGTGGAAGGACTCGTCGAGCAGGTCGAAGCTCTCGGCGTCGCGATCGGCCTCCGCCCTCTCCTGGGCGACGATGTTTGCCGCGAGCTCCTCGAGGCCGGCCGCGTCGATCCGCTCCGCGGTGAGTCGCACCGCCTTGCACTCGAGCGCCTCGCGGACGAAGGCGGCGTCGGCGACGGCGGCGGGGCTGATCAGCGTGACGAAGGTTCCGAGCTGCGGCACGATCGCCACCAGCCGGTCTTCGCGCAGCCGTGCGAGGGCTTCGCGGACGGGAGTGCGGCTCACACCGAGTGGTTCGGCGAGCTCGTTCTCGGAGAGGCGCCGGCCGGGTTCGAGCTCGGCGGTGACGATGCTCTCGCGGAGGGTCGCGTAGACCCTCTCGCCCACATTGCCTGCCGCTGAGCGGCCGATTCTGTTGAGGATCCTCTCATCCATAATACTAGTATACAAGTATTCGGATATTGGATCCGATCATGGATCCAATCTATCTCAACGCCCGGTCGTCCCGGATCAGGTGACGCCCATGGCCAGCATCGCGTCCGCCACCCGGACGAAGGCCGCGTTGTTCGCGCCGATCACGTAGTTGCCCGGAGTGCCGCATTCCTCCGACATCTCGAAACAGGACCGGTGGACGTCCCGCATGATCTCCAGCAGCTTGCCCTCGGTGTACTCGAAGGACCAGGAGTCACGCGAGGCGTTCTGCTGCATCTCGAGCGCGCTGGTGGCGACACCGCCCGCGTTCGCCGCCTTGCCCGGACCGAAGAGCACCCCGCCCTCCTGGAACACGGTCGCGGCATCGGCCGTGCAGGGCATGTTCGCCCCTTCCGCCACCGCGATCAGACCGGCCTCGGTCAGCTTCCGGGCGTCGTCCCCGTCCAGTTCGTTCTGGGTCGCGCAGGGCAGCGCGACCTCGGCCGGGAGGTCCCAGAGGCGGGCACCGGAGACGAAACGCGAGCCGGGCCTCCTGGCGACGTAGTCCTCGAGCGGCCCGCGCTCGACCTCCTTGATCTGCTTGACGATTTCGACATCGATTCCCGCCGGATCGTGGAGATAGCCCTTCGAGTCCGAGCAGCCGATCACGAGTCCGCCGAGCTGGTGGACCTTCTCGATCGCGTAGATCGCGACGTTGCCGGCGCCGGAGACGATCACCGTCCTGCCGTCGAGGGACGAACCGCGGGTCCGCAGCACCTCCTCGACGAAGAAGGCCGTGCCGTAGCCGGTGGCCTCCCGCCGGACCCTGGCTCCACCCCAGGTGAGTCCCTTTCCGGTGAGCACCGCCGACTCATAGCGGTTGGTGATCCGACGGTACTGGCCGAACAGGTAGCCGATCTCCCGCTCGCCGACCCCGGCATCGCCGGCCGGGACGTCGGTGTACTCGCCGATGTGGCGGTGCAGCTCGGCCATGAAGGATTGGCAGAACCTCATCACCTCGGCCGCGGAGCGCCCCTTGGGGTCGAAGTCCGAGCCGCCCTTGCCGCCACCGAGCGGCAGGCCGGTCAAAGCGTTCTTGAAGACCTGTTCGAACCCGAGGAACTTGACGATGCTGGAACTCACCGACGGGTGGAACCGGAGGCCGCCCTTGAACGGCCCGAGGGCGCCGTTGAACTCGACCCGGTAGCCGCGGTTGACCTGGACCTCGCCGCGGTCATCGGTCCACGGCACGCGGAAGATGATCTGGCGTTCCGGCTCACAGATCCGCTCGACCAGTTTCGCCTCGAGATACTCGGGATGCCGTTCGACCACCGGGGAGAGCGTGCTCAGCACACCGAAGACGGCCTCGTGAAACTCGAGCTCCGCCGGATTGCGCCGGACCACGGTCTCGAATACGGAGGTCAGGCTCGGATGAAGCCCGGAAATATCGGGTGAAGCGGCAAATAAGGTCACGGACTCACCCTACGACTTCGCATTCACCGGCTCGATGACGGGCCGCACAGTGCCGGATCACCCTTAACTGACGAAGCCCCGCCGAGGCGGGGCCCAGTCACATCGGGGCGACTGGATTTGAACCAGCGACCCCTTGCTCCCAAAGCAAGTGCGCTACCAGGCTGCGCTACGCCCCGAGTCGGGCCAGTCTATTGCGACCGGACCCGGACCGGCATCTCCGCAGGGACCGATCGGGGAAACAACGAAATACTCGGCGCTTTCCCGATTGGTTCGTACGACGACGGGCTCAGAGTCCCTGCGACTCGCGCCAGGCGGTGAAGGCCTCCCGCGACGTGTACCGCGGCGTGTACCCGAACTCTTCCTTCAGACGGCGGTTGTCGAGCACCGGGCGGTACTGCAGGAAGTCGGTCTGGTCGGGGCCGTGCGGGGTCGCTCCCAGCCTCTGCCCCACCTTCAGCCCCGCCTTCAGTGCACCGACCGGGATCGGCAGCACTCCTTTGCCGAGTTCCTTGGCGATCTCGTCGACGGTCATCGCACCGTCCCCGGCCACGTTGAAGGTTCCGGTCTTTTCGCCGAGCACAGCCTGGAGCATGATCGCGACCACGTCCTGATCCCAGATGAAGACGAAGGGTGAATCCGAGCCGCGGATCTTCAACAGGCGCTTCTTGCGGAAGAGATCGGTGATCTGGTTGTCCACCGTCTCCCCCAGGATCGTGCCGATCCTCAGAACCACCTGCTCCAGGTAGGGATCACTCTCGCGGTACTCGACCAGCATCTCCTCGACCAGCCGCTTGTGCAGGCTGTACGGGAAGGTGTCGGTGCCGCGCACCGGATCGGACTCGCTCAGCCAGGCCGGATTGTCGGCGTGGTAGCCGTAGGCGGCGCCGCTGGAAGACACGACGATGCGCTTCACCCCATGCCGGACACAGGCCTCGAGCACGTTCCTCGAACCGGTCACGTCAACCGCGTACTCCTGCTCGACCGTGGTCGACTTGCCGGGGTTGACGATCGAGGCGAGATGGACCACGGTGTCGATCTCGTTGTCGAGGATCTGGTCCGAGATCACCTGCGCGTCGGTCACGTCGGCCCTGGCGTAGATCACTCCATCAACCCGGTGCTCCGGGGCCGGATCGCGCAGATCGGCGCTGACCACGAGATCGACCTCGTCCCAGGCGCTGACCAGGCCACGCACGACCGAGTGTCCGAGGAATCCATTGCCGCCGGTTACGTAGACGCGTTTCATGCCGCCACCCTAGTTTCCCCGGGATCTTCGCGTCCGGTCGGACGCCGCGCCCACCAGCTGGACAAGGCCAGGCCGGCGATCAAATCCCAGACACCCCACCATCCCGCCACCAGGGCCATGCCGCCGATGCCGTCGAAGAAGGTGAAGACCATGCCCAGGCCGAGACCGGCGTAACGCACACCCACCTCGAAGGTGATCGCGCGGCGGTTGTACTCGTCCAGCCGGAAGGATGAGGCGATGCCGTAGCCGAGGGCGAAAGCGAGCGTGTCGTGTAGGAAGACGACCAGCGCGACGATCGGGATGTAGTCCCAGAAGACACCGATGTTGCTGACCAGGGCCGCGAGGATGAACCCGATCAGCGCCCAGACACTGAAGCGCTTGACCCAGGGCTGGACCTTCGCGGTGAATTCCGGTTTCCTCTGGGCGATCGCCAGGCCGATGATGAAAGGCACCCCGATCACCAGGATCACGTGGGCGAGCATCTCCAGCGCACTCAGGTCCACATCGGTGAGGATCTTCGACGCCTCCGGATGCAGCCCGCCCCAGAAGGCGACGTTCAGCGGCATCACGAAGATCGCGATCAGACTCGATATTCCGGTCATCGAGACCGAGAGCGCGACGTTGCCGCGCGCCCGGTAGGTGAGGATGTTCGAGGTCCCTCCGGGCGGGCAGCAGGCGACCAGGATCATGCCCATCGCGATCGAGCCCCGGACCCCGAGCGGGATCGTCAAGACGAAGGTGATCGCCGGCAGCAGGATGAACTGGGCCGCGATGCCGACCGCCATCGCTTTCGGCATGTGGCGCACCTCGCGGAAATCGGACACCTTCGTGTCCATCGCGATCCCGAGCATGATGATCGCGAGCACGACGTTGAGGATCAGCAGCGACGAGTCGCTGAAGTTCAGGTTGACGCTGTCGATGTCCCCGAACGGAAGGATCAAGCGTCAGCTCCTCCCGGTCGCGGTGCCATCAGGGAGCCGAGAAGATCTCTAGGTGCTTCTTGATCTGGTCGCGGTACGCGTCCTTGTTCACGTAGTACGGGAGCCGGTCCATCTGGCGGTAGTTGTAGCCACCGAACAGGTCGGGTTTCGGCCCGTTGATCCGGCGCCACATCTCGTCCGCCTTGGCCGGATCGCGGCGGCCCGCCTCGATGAATCCCGCGACCAGATCAGCCTGGTTGTAGCGCCCCTGCCATCCCAGGCCGGTCGCCTCGACCATGCCGAGCACGAACACATTCCGGTGCCGTGGGGTGAAGATGTTCAGGTAGAGGTCGGGGTGATTGCCCTTCCAGTTCAGATGCTCCGAGTCGATGAACGGATAGGTGAGCTTGTAGCCGGTCGCGAGCATCACCATGTCGTACTCGCGGCTCGTGCCGTCGACGAACTTCACCTCGGAACCGTCGAAGCGCTCAACGTTCTTACGGATCTTGATGTCGCCGTGACCGGCGTGGTAGAGCACCAACGTGTTCATCACAGGATGGGTCTCGTAGATCCGGCCCTCGGGCTCCGGGAAGCCGAGCCGGGCGGGATTGCCGGTGATCAGGCGGATCGCCTTGCCATCGACCCTGGTCTTGATCCAGGCGGGCAGGGCCTTGCCTTCGTTCAGGGTGTCGGAGGGCTTGCCGAAGATGTACTTGGGGAAGAACCAGTAGCCGCTGCGCATGCTCATGTCGACCGATTTCGCGTAATGGACCGCGTCGACGGCGATGTCACAGCCGGAGTTGCCGGCACCGATGATCAGGACCCGCTTGCCTTTGAAGATTTTTGGCTTTTTGTATGAACTTGTGTGGAGAAGCTCGCCGGTGAACTCGCCCTCGAACTCGGGGATGCTCGGTTCGGAGAGGATCCCGTTGGCGATGATGATCCCGGCGTAGGGCTCGGTCACCTCTTCGCCGTCCTTGCCGCGACTCGTGATCAGCCAGGTCTCACCTTCCTGCTCGGCCCGGATCACTTCGGTCTCGAACCGGTAGTGCCTGCGCAGGTCGAAGGTGTCGGCGTAGTCGTTGAAGTAGGTGCGCATCTCCCAGTGGCTGGGATAGTCGGCGACGTCCTCGCCCATCGGGAACTCGTCATAGGCGGTGGTGGTGCGGGACGAGATCAGGTGGGCCGACTCGTACATCGTGCTCTTCGGACTGTCGATGTCCCAGAGCCCACCGACCCCGGTGTGGATCTCGAAACCGACGAACTCGATCCCGCGCTTGGCCAGATTCCTCGCTCCGGCGAGACCCGCCGGGCCGGCTCCGATCACGGCATAGGGCAGCGGCTTCTCCAAAGCATCCTCTCCAGTTCCCATGGGGCGTGATCCTACTGTGCAGCCGATAGGTTGAACGCATGGCTGACGTCCGACCGTTCCCCGCGCTCCATTACAACCTCGCCGCAGTCGGTGACCTGGGCGCCGTGACCGCGCCGCCCTACGACGTGATCGACGCCTCCGAGCGGTCGAAGCTGCTCCAGCATTCGCCGTTCAACGTGGTCGAGATCGACCTGCCGGTCGCCACCGGCGAGGGCTCCGATCCGTACGCCCACGCCGACGAGACGCTCGAGGAATGGACCCTCAGCGGCATCCTCACCCAGGACCGGGCTCCGAAGCTGTGGGCGCTGTCCCAGGAGTACCGGGCTCCGGACGGCACCACCCATACCCGCAACGGCATCCTCGCCCGGGTCCGGGTGACCGAGTACGGGCCCGGACGGATCCGGCCGCACGAACGGACGCAGCCGGGCCCCAAGCAGGACCGGCTCGACCTGACCCGCGCCACCCGTCACAACCTCTCGCCGATCTTCTCTCTGACCGGCCGCGACGCCTGGCCCCGGGTCGCGCCCTCGACCGAGGTCGAGCCCTGGGCCACGGTCACCGACGAGGATGGCACGGTCCACCGGATCTGGCCGATCGACGACCCCGCCGTTCACACCGCCGTGGCCGAGACCCTGGCCGACGCGGAACTGCTGATCGCCGACGGGCACCACCGCTACGAGACGGCCCGCGCCTACATGGCCGAGGTCCCGGGCGAAGGTCCGCAGTGCTTCACCCTGATGGCCCTCACCGGCCTCGACGATCCCGGCCTCACCGTCTTCCCCACCCATCGCCTGCTTTCCGGCCTGAACGGCAATCCGGACATCCGCGATCACCTCGAGAACGGGATCCACGCCGCCTTCGAGGCCGAGGAGACCGATCTCGACGGGCTCGACCCGAAGGGCATGGAGGGCATCGGCTGCTTCGGCTACGCCGATGCCACGACCGGCCGTCATTTCCGGCTGCGTCTCAGGGATCCGCTCTCGCTCGACCGGCTGATGGAAGGACGCTCGGAGGCATATCGCCACCTCGACGCGGCGATCCTGGAAAAGGTCGTGCTCCAGGACCTGCTCGGCATGTCCGAGGAGGACGTCGAGGCGAAGCGCGGCATCGGCTACGCCAAGAGCATCGACGCGTCACTCAAGCTGCTCGACGAGGGTGCCTACCAGGCCGCCTTCATCCTGCGGGCGACACCGATCGAACAGGTTCGCGCGGTCGCCGCCGCCGGAGAGACGATGCCGCCCAAATCGACCTACTTCTTCCCGAAACTGCTCTCGGGAATGGCGTTCAACCCGTTGAGCTGACCGCCGGTGAGGCGGCCGCCGCGGCCGCTTTCGCCTCAGCCTCGCCTTCGGCCTTGGCCTGCGCGAGATCGTGGCTGATGCCGACGATCGCCGAGACGACCGGCGCCGCCAGGATCAGTCCCATCGCGCCGAACAGCGCTCCTCCGGCGATCGTGACCACGAGCACCACCAGCGGGTGTATGCCGAGCGCGGCCCCCATCGCGAACGGCTGGATGAACTGCTGGAGCACACCGTTCGCCAGGACCTGGACGACGATCATCGCCGCCGCGGCGGTCATGCCGTCGCTGCCCAGCGCGAGCAGGACGGTGAAGGCCCCCGCCGCCCACGCCCCGATGTACGGGATGTAGCCGGCGATGAAGGTGACACCGACGATCGCGGCGATGTAAGGCACGCCGATGATCACCGAGCCGATGCCGACCACGACGGCGCTGAAGACCGCGACGATCGTGGTGCCGAGGAAGTAGCCGCGGAGCGATCCGATCGCCCGCTGGGTGATCACGCGGGTCACCGGACCGGGCAGCCCCGAGTGGTCTTCGGTCCAGGCACGGATGACCGGCCCGTCCTTCAGCAGGAAGAAGGTGCTGAGAGCCGCCATCGCCATGAAGAAGACCAGGCCGGAGAGGGCGGACAGCCCACTGACCACTCCCGAGAGCAGGGTGTTGACCGCGTCGCTGGAGCCCGTCCCGAGGGAGCTGGCCGTCTGCTTCGATTTCTCGGTGGTGACCCCGAGATCCTTCAGCCATCCGGCGATGTCGTCCTTGGCCGAGTTGAGCTGATGGGCGATGTTGCTCGCCTCGCCGGTGATGCTGACCACGATCGCCACCCCCATGCCGACCGCGACCAGCACGATCCCGAGCATGACGAGCAGCGCTCCGAGCCCGCGCGGAACGCGATGGTGCTCGAGCCAGGTGACCAGGGGAATCGCCACCACGGCGATGATCGCCGCGGTCAGGACCGGGATCACGATCACCTGCGTGAGCGACGCCAGCCAGACGAGGGCTCCGAGCAGCAGGGCGACCCCGACCAGGAGCCAGGCCATCAGGCCGATGTCCCGGAGCCAGTCCGGTACCCGGAATATCCCGCTCAGCTCACCGGGGTCGATCTCGACCACGTCCGGCGGCGCGCTCTCGGCATCGGCCGAGCTTTTCCTCTGATGCTTGATGCGCCCCCGGATCATCGCGCCATCCTACCCCGCCCGGATACCCCACCCGGAACGGCCGCATCCCTCGGCTAGGATCGGGTCAATGAAGATCTATACGAAGAAGGGCGACGACGGCACGACCGGGCTCTGGTACGGCGGCCGGGTCGAGAAGTCCGGGAACCGCACCGACGCCTACGGCACGCTGGACGAGGCCTGCTCGGCCCTCGGCGTGGCCCGTGCCCTCTGCGACCAGGAGCAGGCCGAGCTCGCGGCCGACATCCTCGCTCTGCAGAACGAGCTCTTCGTCGCGGGCGCCGAGCTCGCGACCGCGCCCGAGGCCGCCGAACGGCTCGAGGACGGGATCAGCCGGATCACCGCCGGGATGGTCGACGCGCTCGATCCCGAGATCGACAAGTACATGTCCCGGGTCGAGCTTCCCCCGAAGTTCGTGATCCCGGGAGGCAACCGGCTTTCCGCCCAGCTCGACGTGGCCCGCACGATCGTGCGCCGCGCCGAGCGCAAGACGGTGCTGATCCAGCTGGCCGGTGAGCTCGCCTCGACCGAGATCCTGCGTTTCCTCAACCGCTCCTCCGACCTCTGCTTCGCGATGGCGCGGTTCGCCGACATCGACGATCCGCACCTCTTCGAGGGCCGCCGGAAGTCCGGATGAGCCGCACCGTCGCGACCAAGGGCGAGGGTCTGATCAACATCGCCGAGACCGACACGGGCCGCAGCCTGACTTTCGACGCGTCGGAGGCGGCCGGCGGCACCGGCTCCGGCTTCACCCCGACCGAGGCGGTCAGCGCGTCGCTCGCGGCATGCACGGCGATGACGGTCGAGATGTACGCGGGCCGCAAGGGCTGGGACGTCGAGGGCATCCGGGTCCAGGTCGACACCGAGTACGACGGTCCCAAACCGAGCAACTTCAAGGTGTCGCTCGAGCTCCCCGGCCATCTCGACACCGAACAGAAGGAACGCTTGCGAGTGGTCGCCCACAAGTGCCCGGTCCATCGCCTGCTGATCGAGAGCGTTCCCGTGGAGACCATCTGCCGATGAACCTGGGTCTGGAGAACCGGGTCTGCGCGGTGACCGGTGCCAGCAGCGGCATCGGTTTCGAGGTCACCCGCCAGCTCTGCTCGGAGGGTGCCAAGGTCCTGATGATCTCCCGCAACCCGGAGCAGCTCGCCGCGATGGCCGAGGTCGTCCGGGCAGAGGGCGGCGAGGCCGGTGTCCTGGTGATCGACATCACCTCCGATCACGCCGGTGAGCACATCGTCGCCGCCGCCAAGCAGGAGTTCGGCCGGCTCGACGTGCTGGTCAACAACGCCGGGGTCTCGCAATGGCGGGATCTCGAGGACGCCCCGGAGCAGGATTTCCGCGACCAGTTCGAACTGAGTGTGATGGCCCCGCTCAACCTGATGCGAGCCTCGATCCCCGACATGGTCGACCGCGGCTGGGGCCGGGTCGTCAACGTCTCCTCCAGCTCCGGCAAGCGCCCCTCCCCGCTGATGCCCGACTACTCGGTCGGCAAGGCGGCGATGCTGTCGCTCTCGAAGCTGTTCGCCGACAAGTACGCCGACCGGGGCGTGCTGGTCAACGCGGTCTGCCCCGGCCCGACCGCCTCCGAGCTCTGGCTCGAGCCGGGCGGCCTGCTCGACCAGTCGAAGGAGGCATCCGGTGCCGAGTCCCGCGAGGAGGCGAGGGCCGCGGTCGGTGCGAAGCGCCCGATCGGCAGGCTGGCCACGCCGGAGGAGATCGCCTCGGCGATCACCTTCCTCTGTTCGGATCGCGCCTCCTTCGTCTCCGGCGCGGCCTGGAGCGTGGACGGCGGATCCGTTCCGGTGATCATCTGACCGAGGCCCTTTCGCCGAAGGCTCTGAACCGGGCGCTGCTCGCCCGGCAGATGCTGCTTGAACGAAGCGAGATATCGCCCACCGAGGCGATCGAGCGCCTCGCGGGGCTTCAGGCGCAGGAACCCTCGCCGGTATTCACCGGGCTCTGGACCCGCCTCGCCGATTTCGACCCGGCCGGGTTCCGGCGGTCGGCCCTCGATCGCACGGTGGTCCGCGGCACGGCGATGCGCGGCACGCTCCACCTGCTCACCGCCCGGGACTTCCCGCGGATCCGGCCGGCGGTCCAGGACGCCCTGGACCGCACATCCGCTTCGACCGGCGGGCGGGCCGAGGATCTCGACCTCGATCTGCTGATCAGCAGGGCGAGCGAGCTGCTGACCGAGACGCCGCGCAGCATGAAGGATCTGATCCCGCTGCTCGCCCCCGATTTCCCCGGCGCCGACGGCCAGGAACTGCGCCACGCGCTGCGGGTCAAGCTGCCGATGGTCCTGGTTCCCGATGCCGGTGATCCACGTGGCTGGAAGGGCAACGCGCCGTTCGCCGTGGCCTCGGACTGGATCGGCGGCAAGCCCGGAAAGCCACTGTCCAAACCGGATCTGGCCCGGCGCTATCTGGCCGCTTTCGGACCGGCCACCCCGCACGATTTCGGTGTCTGGTCGGGCCTGCCCGGGGTGCGCGGGATCTTCGATCGGCTGCGACCGGATCTGATCACCTTCGAGGACGAGCGGGGCCGCGAGCTGTTCGACCTGCCCGAGGCCCCGCGTCCCGGAAGCCATGTGACCGCACCGGCCAGGTTCATCCCCGCCTTCGACAATCTGACCCTGTCCCACGACGAACGGGACCGGATCATCTCCCCGGAGGACCTGAAGCTGGTCTTCTCGCCGAACGGACGCATCCCGCCGATGTTCCTCTGGGACGGGTTCGTGGCCGGGGTCTGGAGGAACGAGAGCAGGGGCAAGGAGGGTCTGCTCGAGTTGAGACCGTTCCGGGCCCTGCCTCCCGAGGCGAAAGACGAGCTCAAGCGTGAGGGCCGGCGGCTGCTGGAGTTTCTGGAGCCCGCCGCGACCCGCGGCAAGGTGAGGTTCGGGGCGAAGCTCAGTCGCAGGTGAGCAGCGTGCGGACCGGCAGTCCGGCCAGCCTCTCCCGGCCGTTCAGGAAGCCGAGCTCGACCACGAAGGCGCAGCCGACCACCTCGGCGCCCAGCTTCTCGACCGCCTCGATCGTCGCCGCGGCGGTTCCACCGGTCGCGATCAGGTCGTCGTGGACCAGCACGCGGTGACCCGCGCCGAGCGCGTCGGCGTGCACCTCGAGCGCATCCACTCCGTATTCGAGTTCGTACTCGACCGAGACCGTCTCGGCCGGCAGATGACCCGGTTTCCGGGCCGGAACGAATCCGGCGCCGAGTTCCTGGGCCAGCGCGCCACCGAAGATGAATCCGCGGGCCTCGGTCGCGACCACCACATCCACCTCCAGCGGACGGGCGAACTCGGCCAGGTCGCGGGTCACGCCCCTCGAGGCCTCGGGGTCGAGCAGCAGGGGCGTGATGTCCCGGAACACGATTCCCGGCTCGGGGAAGTCTGGGATCTCCCGGATGAGGTCGCGCAGGCCCATACGGCTACCTCTTCGCGGTGAAGGTCGTTTCTCCTGAGCAGATGCCTTCGACCTTGATCGTTCCGGTCACCCTCCCCCGCTTGAACTTGCCTTTCAGGGTTCTCTTGTTGTCGTTGAAACTGGCTCTCCGGCTGCCGTTGAAGACGACCTTGAACGAGCCGTCCCGCTTGATCCTGACCGAGGCTCCCTTCTTGCCCGCCGGAGGGTAGGCGAAGGCGAGCGTGAAGTCGTCCAGGCCACATGAGGCATGGACGGAGCTCTCGAAATGGACCACCCGGTTCTTCCGCACCTTGAGCTTCACGTCCGCCTCACCCCCGGTCTCGCCCCGGTAGGTGCCACCGGGCGCGGCCGAGGCCGCCGGCGCACCGAGGCCGAACACGGCGAGAACCAGGATCACGGCGGCCGTGCGGGCTTTCATGATCAAAAGACTAACGGCGCCGGGGTCAGTCATTATCCAAGCGTGGACTACGCGTCGCTCGACCTGAAGGACCTTCTCCTCACCGCCGAGGACGCGATCGACCTCGAGGCCCACGGCAACCGTGAAGCGGGGGTGCTGCTGCCGATCACCGGCTGGCCCGACGATCCGAAGCTGATCTTCACCGAACGGAACGCCGATCTGAAGAAGCATGCCGGGGAGATCTCGTTCCCGGGCGGGATGAGCGAAGAGGCCGACCCGGACCTCACCTGGACCGCACTCCGGGAAACCCACGAGGAGGTCAGCATCTCCCCGGACCGGGTCGAGATCCAGGGCGCGCTGGCCCCGGTGGGCACCTTCGTCACCTCGTTCCGGATCCAGCCTTTCGTCGGCCTGGTGTCCGGAGACCAGTCGCTGGTCGCGAACCCGTCGGAGGTCGCGGCGATCCTCCATTTCGGGATCGATGAGCTGGTCGATGCCTACGCGATGAGAAGGCTGGTCAGGCGAGGGGTCCCGATCCGCACCCCCACCTTCGAGATGGAGAGGGTCTTGATCTGGGGAGCGACCGCAAGGATCCTCACCGACTTCCTGACCCGAATCAAAGCCTTCAAATAGGGGGCGGCCCAACGGCCGCCCCACCGGCGTTCTGTCGAACCTCAGCCCGCGAGGAGCGGGTCGGAGGTGCGACAGAATGCTCGGACGCCGGTTCTCAGGCGCCCTTCTCGATCGGGACTCCGACCAGGTTGCCCCACTCGGTCCAGGAGCCGTCGTAGTTCTTTACGTCTTTCTTTCCCAGCAGCTCGTGGAGGACGAACCAGGTGTGGGCCGAGCGCTCTCCGATCCGGCAGTAGGCGATGATCGGGTCGTCGCTCTCGGTGATCACGCCCTTGCCCGCGTAGAGATCCCTGAGCTCGTCGGCCGACTTGAAGGTTCCGTCCTCGTTCACCGACTGGGACCACGGGACCGAGGCCGCGCCGGGGATGTGGCCGCCGCGCTGGGCGCCTTCCTGTTCGTAGCCGGCCATCGCGATCAGCTCGCCGGAGAATTCCTGCGGGCTGCGCACGTCGACCAGGCGCACGTCCCGGCCGAGCGAATCCTGGACCTCTCGCTGGTAGGCGCGGATCGAGTCGTCGCCGGGCTTCGCGGTGAAGGTCGCGGGTTCGTACGCCGGCACTTCGCTCGTGGTCTCACGTCCCTCGCCGATCCATTTCTCGCGCGGACCGTCGATCAATTTCACGTCGTCATGCCCGTAGTAGCGCAGGTACCAGTAGGTATAGGCCGCGAACCAGTTGTTGCGATCGCCGTAGAGCACGATCGTGTGGTCGTTCGAGATCCCCTTGTCCCCTAGCGTCCGCCCGAAGGCCTCGGCGTCGAGGAAGTCGCGGGACACCTGGTCCTGAAGCTCGGTCTTCCAGTCGAATCCGATCGCGCCGGGAATGTGGGCCTCGGCGTAGAGCGCCGGGTTCTCGTCCACCTCGAGTATTCGGACCGAATCGTCGCCGAGATGATCGGCCACCCAGTCCGTGTCCACCAGAACGTCTTTTGCGTAACTCATCTGTCGCCTCCGATTAGTCGGAACGGAGCCGATTCGGGGCTCCGGTATTTAATTGCATTAATTCCTATCAGATTTTACCTAATTGGACTCGCCGGCCTTTTCCGTAAGCTGCCGGAATGGGCGCGCCACCGCTTCTGACGAGCATCGACGGAGCGATCACTCCCTCGGATGAAGCCCTGCTGCCGCTGCCCGACGACGGCCTCTTCCGCGGCGACGGCGTCTTCGAGGTCCTGCGCTCCTACGCCGGCCGGCTCTTCGCTCTCGGCGAGCACCTCGACCGGCTCGAGCGCTCCGCCGCCGCGATCGAACTGCCGGTCGAGCGCGGTCCGATCGAGACCGAGGCACTCGCGCTGCTCGACCGGGCCGAGAAGGCCGACTGCCTGCTGCGGATCGTGGTGACCCGGACGGGCCGCCGGGTGATCACCCTGGAGAGCCTGCTGGTCCATCCCGCCTCGATCTCCCTGGCGACCGTGCCCTACAGCCCGACCGTGATCCTCAACAAGGTCAAGTCCCTCTCCTACGCGGCCAACATGGAGGCGACCAGGATCGCCAAACGGGCCGGCGCCGGCGAGGCGCTGCTGGTCACCCCCGAGGGCACCGTGCTCGAGGCGCCGACCTCCACCCTCTTCTGGGTCTCCCCCACGGGTGCCCTCAGGACCACCGACACCGATGCCGGCGTACTCGACTCGATCACCCGGGCGAAGATCATCGAACGCTGCGAGGTCGAGACCGGCCGTTTCCCGATCGAAGACGCAATGGCCTCATCCGAGGCGTTCCTCGCCTCGACCACGCGCGAAGTCCAGCCGGTCGAGTCGATCGACGGCGAGAAGATCCCGACCTTCCCCGCCCCGCGGACTCTGGAAGCCGCAGCCGCCTTCAGGGCCGCGCTCGGCGACGGCTCATAGAACAAGGAATCCGGATTTCGAAGTCACGCCGCGTGAGTGGGCGTAGAACAAGGAATCCGAATTGACATCCCTGAATCCCAGCCAGCCAAGACAGCCCAGTGGAAGCCAATTCGGATTTCGAAGTCACGCCGCGTGAGTGGGCGTAAAACAAGGAATCTGGATTGACATCCTCAAATCCCAGCCAGCCAAGAAAGCCCAGCGGAAGCCAATCCAGATTTCGAAGTCACGCCGCGTGAGTGGGCGTATCTGTTACCTAGGTCAAGTCGCGTAGGTACCACTCGGCGTCGAGGGCTCCGCGGCAGCCTGATCCGGCGGCGGTGATCGCCTGGCGGTAGGTCCGGTCGACCAGGTCGCCGATCGCGAACACGCCCTTCAGGTTGGTCTGGGTCGAAGGCTCCTCGACCTTGACGTAGCCCTCATCGTCGGTGTCGATCTGCCCGGTGACGATCTCCGAGCGCGGGATGTGACCGATCGCGACGAAAGCGCCGTCGACCGCCACGTCCTCTGTCTCGCCGGTATCGGAGCGGCGCAGCCGCACCTTCTCCAGCGCGCCGTTCTCGCCGGCGAGGAACTCCTCGGGTGTCCAAGGGGTCTTCAGAGCGATGTTCGAGAGGCTCTCGGCCCGCTCCTGCATGATCTTCGAGGCCCGGAACTCGTCCCGGCGGTGGACCAGGTCAAGGCTGGAGGCGAACTTCGAGATGAAGAGAGCGTCCTCGAGCGCGGTGTCGCCGCCGCCGATCACCATCGTCGACTTGTCCTTGAAGAAAGCGCCGTCGCAGACACCGCAGGTGGAGACGCCGCGTCCGGAAAGCTCCATCTCACCCGGGATCCCGAGGCGCTTGGGCTCGGCGCCCATCGCCAGGATCACGGCCTTCGCCCGGTACTCCTCATCACCGAGGAACACCTTGTGGACGCCGCCGTCACTCAATTCCACCCGGTCGACGTCATCGGTCACGAAACGAGTGCCGAAGCGCTCGGCCTGGGCCCGGAACTTGGTCATCATCTCGGGGCCCATGATGCCCTCCGGGAAGCCGGGGAAGTTCTCGACGTCGGTCGTGTTCTGAAGCTGGCCGCCCCACTGGAAGCCCTCGAAGACGAGCGGGTCGAGCTCGGCCCGGGCGGCGTAGAGAGCGGCTGTGTATCCGGCGGGTCCGCCACCGATGATGATCAGGTTTTCAACCTTGTCGCTGCTCATTTATCCGCTTCCTTCGAGTTGTCTCAGTTGATTTCGGCTAAAAAGTTCGTATCTCTAGGGGTCACTTCACTTAATGAAGTATAGACCCTGGATCAAGTCCCCGTCTTGATCAGGGTCGGCTGGGGAGCCCGATCGACCGGCAGCCCCTCGGCCTTCCAGCGCTTGATCGTGGTCCGCAGCTGGAAGAAGGCTATGACCCCCGGCGGGATCGGCAGCCAGAACGCCACCAGACGATAGATCAGGATAGCCGCGAAAACCTCGGTCTCCGGCAGTCCGAACAACACGAAGGTGCCGATCATGCCGGCATCGACCGCGCCCACCCCGGCCGGAGCGAAGGGGATCAGGTTCGCCGCCATGCCAATGAAGAAACCCATCACGACCACGCCGAACGGCACCGCGATGCCGAAAGCCTTGAACGACGCCCACAGGATGCCGATGTTCGCCGCCCAGAAACCGACCGCGCCCAGCACCGCCAGCCCCGCCCGCGAGGGATGTGCGACCAGGCGCAGGGCGACCCGCACCCCCTCGGCCAGGGTGGCCGGCACGGTCGCCAGCTTCGCCAGGAACTTCATCTTCGGCCGGCTCGCGGCGAGCCGCTTGATCCGGCGCTCGATGTCGCTCGGCACCAGGGCGATCGCCAGGCCGATGATCATGATCAGCCCCGCGATCGCGGCCGGCACGATGGTCAGGGACACCTCGGTGCTGCCGTGGAGCACACCGGTTCGCAGCAGCACACCGAAGATCACGATCGCCAGCGGGTAGAAGAGATAGTGCAGGACGATGAAGGCGACCATCCTCGTACCGACATCCCGCCGCTCCATCCCTCCCTGCCGCAGCGCCCAGTAGGTCAAGACCACCCCGCCGGCACCACCGGCCGAGAAGAGCAGGGTCGCCGCGAAGCCCGCCATGTTGATCTCGTAGGCCTCGCGCCAGGAGATCGGGAAGGCCTGGCCACCGACCACGGCCCGGAAGAGCGCGATGTAGGTGATGAAGGAAAGGACACAGAACCCGACCGCGATCGCCACGTAGAGCGGCTTCGCGTCCTGCAGCTTGCCCACCGCGTCACCGAATCCGACCAGTTTCGGCAGCAGGAAGTAGATCCCGACGACGAGGATCGACATGACCACCACGGTCTGGACCGCGGCCTTGGTGGAGAAAACGGGGAGCCCGTCGCCTTCGTCGTCTTCCCCTGGATCGACGGACGGACTCTTGGGTTCTTCAGTCAGCGAGACACACCTCGACAGCCATGCTAGATCAACCGGCGGCGATGCCCTCGAGGCGTCGCAGGCGGTTGTTGATCAACTTGACCAGCGGCCGGGTCAGCGGTTCGGCGTTCCGCGCGACGGCCACCACACCCGCTCCCGCGAGCAGATCGGTGACGTAATGCTCGCCCAGATAGACCAGCGCGAAACCGAGCGTCGCCGCGTACCCCCAGGCGATCGTGCCCTCCACCTTGCCTCCGGCGTCGGTCACCAGGATCGCCGCCATCAGCGCGGTCGCGAAGTGGAGCGAGGGCATCGCGGCCCAGGGATTGCCGTTGAGCGTGCCGAAGATCCGGGTCCAGCTGGGACCCCAGATGTCCTCCCCGAACTCGACCATGACCCGCTTGATGGTCTCGTCCACCTCCTCGATCTCCTCGCCGATCTCGCGATTGACGACCTCCCTGGTGTAACCGTTCTCCGAGGCCCACCACGGCGGCGCGGTCGGAACCAGGAAGTAGAGCAGGCAGCCCAGGTCGAAGGTGGCGGCCATCTGCCGGGCCGACTGCGGAAACTTGTCGTTCTTGCGCAGCAGGATCCAGAAGATCGCCATGTACGGTTCGATGAACCAGAGCCAATGGGCCCAGGCCGAGATCTTGGTGACGACGTTGCCGGCCGAACTCGCGTGAAGGGTCCGCTGGAGGCGGGCGTTGGGCAGCACGCCGCGGCCGATCCAGCGGTCGATCTTGATCGGGTACTCGATCCGCAGCCGCTCGCGCAGGCGTTCGGGATCGTCGTACGGAAGCTCGTGGCTGACCGCGAAGGCCCACATCTGCCCCGCGAAGAGCCCGAGGTCGCGGCCCCTCGACCGGGGCCAGAGCACCGCCATAGCGAGCGGCGCCGAGACGGTCGAGGCGACCGTGACCACCGCCGGGATCTTCAGCTGCCGGCGCACATGCGGGACCACCACCGCCGCAACCAGAGCCGCCACCGCGGCGGACCGTACGGTGGTTCTGGGCGATGGGATCCGAGGCTTGAACGCTTTGGGCAGTCTCATCCTGGACTGACACAGTATGCGACCTTCAGGCGCCAATGCGTATGGCGCGAAGTCGCTTGTCCGGCTCTTGCGATTACAATGGCCCGGCCTTGCTGCCTCGTTCCAAAAAAACCGTGTCTTTGTTCATCGCGCTGGCCGGATTCCTGACCGGCATGGGTGTCCTCGCCGGACCGGCTATGGCCCTGTCGCTTAACCCGGAGGCCGGCTCGCCCGGGATCGAGAAGGCGAACACCTTCCACTGGATCATCTTCGTGGTGATCGTGATCGCGATCGTCGCCGTCAACCTGGCGATCATCCGCGCCGCCCGCCCGCGCAACCGCCACGTGCCGAACGGCGGATCGGCCCGCAAGGGCAGCCAGTTGAAGGTCGGGCTCGGACTCGGAGTCGTCGCCCTCGCGATCTTCGTCACCGCCACCGTGTTCTCCGACCAGTCACGGGTCGTCCCGGTCAGCACCGAGACCGTGGCCGACGTGAACGAGTCGAAGCAGCTTGAGATCGTCGCGACCGGCCAGCAGTGGCTGTGGCGCTTCAACTACCCGAACGGGGCATTCTCCTACCATCGCCTGGTCGTCCCGGCCGGCGTGACCGTCGCTCTGAAGCTGGTTTCGACCGACGTCATCCACGGCTGGAACGTGCCTTCGCTCACCGGCAAGGCCGACGCGGTGCCCGGCAAGACCAACTGGGTCTACTTCCGGGCCGACGAGGAGGGTGTCCACACCGGGCGCTCCGCCATCCTCTCCGGCCAGGGCTACGACACGATGGAAGCCAAGGTGGAAGTCGTGTCCCCCGACGAATACGAGACTTTCATCGAGCAGCTGAAGACCGACATCCAGGATGCGCAGGACGCGGTCGAGCAGACCAACCACGAGGGTGCCGCGGCCACCACCGACGTTTCGGCCGGCGCGCTCAAGGATGACGCTCAAGACAAGACAATGAAGACCGCGGAGAAGGAACAGTGAGCAGCTACCCCACCACGATGCCTCCGACTCGACCGGAGGTCTCCGCCGGAGCCCCCACCGAATCCCGCGCCCGCTGGATTCAGCTCGCGACCAGCGCCGATCACAAGACGATCGGGCAGATCCTGCTCGCCGGCTCCTTCGGATCGCTCTTCCTGGCCGCGCTCGAGCTGCTGCTCGTGCGGGTCCAGCTCTCGGTCCCGGACAACGTCTTCCTCAACGCGGTCACTTTCGACCGTCTGCTCTCCGTATATGGAGAGACCGCGATCTTCCTGTTCGCGCTGCCGCTCTGCATCGGGCTCTTCTACTACGTGGTGCCGCTCCAGATCGGCGCCCGCGGTACGGCCCTGCCCCGCGTCGGACAGACCGGGCTCTGGCTCTTCATCCTGGGCGGATTCGTCCTTTACGCGTCATTCCTCTTCACCCCGCCCGAGGCCGGCATCAATCCGCTGCCGCCCCTTTCGGAGCTGAGTTTCACAGGCAACAACGGCGTCGACGTCTGGCTCGCCTCGACCGGGATGATCATCCTGGGCCTGCTGCTGCTCTCGATCGATCTGCTGACCACGCTTCACAACCTGCGTGCCCCGGGCATGGCCTGGCGCCGCGCCCCGATCTTCACCTGGGCCGCCGCGATCGTGACCTGGCTGATGGTCGTCGTCGTGCCGATCATGCTCGCCGCGATCACCATGCTGATGGTCGACCGCAAGCTCGGCGGAACCTTCTTCGTCGGCGGCTCCGGCGGCTCCCCCATCCTGTGGCAGCACATGAGCTACATCTTCTTCAGCGCCAGCTACATGATCATCGCCGTCACCTTCCTGGCCGCGATCTCCGAGATCGTCCAGACCTTCACCCGGCGCCAGCTGCTGAACCGCAACGTCGTGATCGGCTCCCTGGCCGCCATCGCCGTCCTCGGCACTCTCGCCTGGACCCAGAACATGATCACCGCGCCGCTGCCGAGCGGCTGGAAGTACTACGGCATGCTGATGTCGATCTCGCTGATCGTGCCGTTCGGACTGATCTTCTACAACCTGATCGCCACCGTCTCGGCCAGCGATTTCCACATGCGCGCGCCGCTCCGTTACGCGATGGGCGCGCTCTCGCTCGCCTCGATCGGCCTGCTCGCCGAGATCGCCCAGTCGACCATCGCGGTCGGCACCCAGCTTCAGCACACCTATGACGCCTGGGCCGCGACCCACTTCGCCCTGATCGGCTTCGCGCTGTTCGGCGGTTTCGCCGCGGTCAGCTACTGGTACCCGAAGATCACCGGGCGCCTGCTGAACGAGGAGCGCGCCAAGATCTCCTTCGGTGTGATGTTCGCCGGCGCCCTGATCGCCCTGGTGCCGCTGTTCGGCGCCGGTGTCGAGGGTCAGGTCACCGATTCCTACCGCTACGTGAGCGGCCAGGGTTACGACGTCTTCAACCTGATCTCGGCGATCGGCACCCTGATCCTGTTCGTCGGAGTGATCATGGCCGTCGGCAACCTGATCAAGAGCCGGACCGAGGAAGACGCCGCCCTGCCGGATCCGTATCGGGGTGACACGCTCGAGTGGCTGGCCCTCTCACCGCCGGTCGCCCACAACTTCGATGTGCTGCCCGACGTTCGCGGCACGCAGCCGATGCGCGACATTCGCGATGCCCTCGTTCGCCGTGATGCCGAGGCCGGCAACACGGCCGACGAGCCGCAGCCGGTAGCCTGATTCCATGATCGGCAGCGCCGATGCGCGTACATCGCGCGTATCCCAGACAGTTCAATCAGCTCCGGCAAGTCCCCTCGGTGACGCGCTGGATCTGATTCGCGGCTACATCACCCTGACCAAGCCCAGGGTGATCAGTCTGCTGCTGCTCACGACCCTGGCGACGATGTACGTCGCCGATCCGTCCGGCCCGAAGCTGTCGCTGATCCTCTGGACGATGCTCGGCGGCTATCTCGCCGCCGGAGGCGCCGGTGCGATCAATCACTACGTCGATCGCGAGCGCGACGCGAACATGGCCCGCACGAGCGCCCGGCCCCTGGTCAACGGCCGGATCACCCCGGTCCACGGTTTGATCTTCGGTATCTCGCTCGGCGTGATCGCCTTCCTCCAGCTCTGGATCACGGTTAACTTCCTGGCCGCGGCGCTGGCGATGGTCGGCCTGCTCGGCTATGTCTTCGTCTACACCCTCTGGCTGAAGCCGATCACTCCGCAGAACATCGTGATCGGCGGTGCCGCGGGCGCCGTGCCGCCTCTGGTCGGCTGGGCCGCCGCCGCGGGCAGCCTCTCTTGGGAGGCGATGTGGCCCTTCCTGATCGTGTTCTTCTGGACCCCGCCCCATTTCTGGGCGCTTTCGCTGATGATCAAGGACGACTACGTGCGCACCGGCGTGCCGATGATGCCGGTGGTCAAGGGCGAGCCCGAGACCCGCCGCCAGATCCTGATCTACACCGTCTTCATGATCGGCTTCACCGCCGGCCCCTACTGCACCGGACTGCTCGGCCCCTTCTACCTCTTCTCGGCGATCGTGCTCGGAGCCATCTTCTTCGGCTTCTCCTTCGCCCTGTGGCGCAATCCGTCGGCCTCGCTGACCCTGCAGACCTACCTTTACTCGCTCGCCTACCTGGCCCTGCTGTTCGTGGCCATGGCTGTCGACGCCGTGTCCTGATAAAACTCAGGCCATGGATCGCAAGACCTCTAAATCAAACTTCTCGACCGGCATGCTGCTGGGTGCCGGATCCGCCGCGATCTTCGCCCTGTGCTTCCTTTTCGCGATGCTCTACATCGCGGCCTGACCCAAGACTGGAACCTGGACATGAGCGATTCGAATCAGATCATCGAGCCCACCGAGACCATTCAGCTGCCCGCCCCGTCCTGGGGACCGGCCCTGCTGGCCTTCGGCATCCTCGGGCTGCTCGCCGGCGTGTTCGCGACCGGCTTCATGTTCCCGTCCTGGTGGTACGCCGCGGTCGGAGCGATCTTCGTGATCGCCGCGATCCGCAGCATGGCCAAGAAGGGCACGAGGGCCTACTACAGCCTCCCGCGCGAGCAGGGAGACGTGAGATCCGAACTTCCGGTCGAGAGCTTCTCAGCTCCGACCCACGAGTAACAAAGGGCGCCCAAGGGCGCCCTTCTCGTTGCAGCCGAGCCCGGGGGAAAGACAGGCCAGGGGTTCTGTCGGCCATTTCACCCGGCATGTCTCGGCCAGCGGGCGACAGAACGCTTGCCGGCCTTGACGAGACCGTCCGACCTGGCCTCAGGGTGGGCCGCCGGAGGTGGCTCCTTCGGTGGTCCAGACCCGCATGATGTCCCTCATCGAGAGCACTCCGACCAGTTCTCCGTCCCGGTAGATCGCCAGGTGGCGGATCTTCCTCCGGGACATCTCCATCGCGGCCCGCTCCATGCTCCATTCGGGTGACGCGGTGATCACGCTTTCGGACATGTGATCGCCGACCTTCTCCACGTCGGGATCCTCTCCCGCGCCGATCGACTTGAGGATGTCGCGCTCGGTCAGGATCCGGGGGACGGGCCATCCTTCGTCCTCGACGATCGCCGCGCCGATTCCGTGCTCGGTCATTTTCGTCGCGGCCTCACGCAGCGTGTGACCCGGACCGACACGAAGAACCACCTCTGACATACCGACGCTGACTCGCATTCAAATGCCCCTCTCAGGCTCCGATGGACCGCTTGTGACAATTATTACCATCAGGATTGGCGAAGGTCAAGCCGTGAAAGCCGCGCCGATATATAGAATGGCCGGGCTTCGACCTCACCTATGCCTGCAAACAAACTCACGCACAAGATTTCTGTCCTTCTGGCCTCGATCGGACTCGGCGTAATCGTCCTTTCCGGTTGTGGAACTTCGGACTCCGCTCCGATCAACGGTGACTTCCAGGACCGTGGCCGCCAGCTCTTCAACGCGAAGTGCGGCACCTGCCACAAGATGGCCGCCGCCGCTTCGGTCGGTGAGCAGGGTCCGGATCTCGACGACGCCTTCGCCGCCGCCCGTGAGGCCGGCATGGATGACGACACCATCCGCGGTGTCGTCCACGCCCAGGTCAAGCGTCCCCAGCCTTCGGTCGACGGCTTCCCCGGCGTCTCGATGCCGGCCAACATCGTCACCGGCAAGGATCTCGACGACGTCGCCGAGTACGTCGCCCGCTACGCCGGCGTGCCCGGAGCCAAGCCTCCGATCGCTCCCGGAGAGGGTCCCGGCGCCCAGGTCTACGCCAACAACGGCTGCGGAAGCTGCCACGTTCTCGCCGCCGCGGAGTCCGCCGGTGTTCTCGGCCCCAACCTCGACGAGGTGATCCCCGAGATGAGCAGGGCCGAGATCGAACAGTCGATCCTCGATCCCAACGCGAAGAAGCCCGCCGGATACGAGAATGCGGTCATGCCCGACCGGTTCGACTCGATCCCGAAGGATCAGCTGAACGACCTCATCCAGTTCCTGATGTCGTCGGCCGCGGCCGACAACTCCTGACCAGGGATCCAAGTCAGCGCCCAAGGGGCGCGCCGACCGGGATGCAACGTATTTCATGCTGAAGCGCATCCAGATATCACCAGAACGCTACGCCCAGGTGACCGCCGTCGCCCTGGTCGCGCTGATCCTGATCGTCTTCACCGGATCGGCGGTGAGGCTGACGGCCTCCGGCCTCGGCTGTCCCGATTGGCCCAAGTGCTACGGCGGCTACGTCGCCCCCGCCCAGATCAACGCCTGGATCGAGTACGGCAACCGCCTGTTGACCGGCTTCGTCGGCTTCGCCGTGATCGCGGCCTCCCTCCTCGCCTTCGTCCGCCGCCCCTACCGCTGGCATCTGGCCCTCTTCGGCGGCCTGCTCCCCCTCGGGGTGATCGGACAGGCGGTCCTCGGCGCGTTCGTGGTCAAGTACCACCTGCCTCCGGAGCTGGTGATCTTCCACTTCATCCTCTCGATGATCCTGATCGATGCCGCCTTCGCCCTGTTCTGGTGCTCGCGGTATGAGGTCGGCGAGCGGCGGTTCTCGACCGATCGCCTGGGCGTCTGGGCGGTTCGCGCCCTGATCCCGATCGGGCAGCTCACGATCTTCCTGGGCACGATCACGACCGCCTCAGGCCCCCATCCGGGCGACCACGACAAGGAACTGGTCCACCGCTTCGACTTCAAGGGCGAGGACACGCTCGAGTGGATCGCCCAGCGCCACGGCGCCTCGGCCATCTTCTTCGCCCTTTCGGTTCTCGCCGTGATCTTCATCCTGCGCCGGAGCGGCGGCGACCGGCGAGCCGTGAAACCGCTGGTGGTCGCGTTCGGAATGATCCTCCTTCAGATCGCGGTCGGAATCACCCAGTGGCTGCTCCACCTCCCGGCGGCACTCGTCTGGGTCCACGTGGCGATCGCAACGCTCACCTGGGTGGCGATCCTCTGGTCGGTGGCAACCGCGGGCCAGCTCGAGAAGCGCCCGACGGCAGAAGCCCCCGCGGCGTCCTAAGAAAGCCCGAGCCACCCCAAGCCAATCCTGGGGGCGATTTGGGAGCTGGTGGCTCCCAAATCGCCCCCAGAACCTGCTTTTGGCGTTCGGTCAGCCTCCTGTCAGCTCGGCTGCCGCCTCGCCCAGCGCCCTTGTGTGGATGTCGACGTCGGTCTCGCTCGTGTCCGGGCACATCAGGGCCATCATGTGGAACGGGGTCATCAGGATTCCCCGGTTCAGCATGTAGAGGTGAAGCAGCGCGTCGAGCTCGGTGTCGAACGCGGCCGCGGCCTCCGCCCCTGAGCGCGGCCTTTCGGCTCCGAGCATGTACTCGGCCCGGCAGCCCAGGCGGGTGACGGTCCAGGCGAGGCCGTGCTCGGTGATCACATCCCTCACGCCCTCTTCGAAGCGTTCGCCCATCTGGATCATGTGTTCGAAGCTGTCCTCGGTGAGCACCTGCTCGAGCGTGGCCCGGGCGGCGGCCATCGAGAGCGCGTTGCCGGCGAGGGTGCCTCCCACCCCGCCGACGTCGGCGGCCTCCCACACGGTGTGGCTCAGCACCCTCTCGGCCATCTCGTCGGTCATGCCGTAGGCGCCCGTCGGAATGCCTCCGGCGATCGGCTTGCCGATCGTGATCATGTCGGGCGAGAGTCCGTGTGCTCTCGTGTAGCCGCCGGGACCGCAGCAGAAGGTGTGGGTCTCGTCGATGATCAGCAGCGTCCCCGCCTCCCTGGTCAGGCGGCGCAGTTCGTCCAGAAAGCCGGGATCGGGCAGCACGATGCCGATGTTGGTCAGGGCCGGTTCGGCGAGCACACAGGCGACGTCGCCATGCGCCAGTTCACGCTCCAGGCCCTCGACGTCGTTGAACTCGACCACGCGGGTGGTCTCGGCGATCGGCACCGGCGGGCCGATGTTCCCCACCCTGAACGAGGGCTGCCCGTCCCGTAGCATCGCCACGGTCTCGTCGACCGAGCCGTGGTAGCAGTGGTTGAAGACCAGGACCTTGTCGCGCCCGGTCACTTCGCGGCAGAGCCGGATCGAGAACCGGTTGGCGTCACTGGCCGAGAGCGAGAACTGCCAGTGGCCCAGCCCGAACCGGCGGACCATCTCCTTGCCGAGCGGCAAGGCGTCCTCGCTTGGCAGCATGGTGGTGATGCCCTTCCCGATCCGCGCGGTGGCCGCGGCCACGGTCGGAGCGGGTGAATGACCGGTCATCGCGCCGGTGTCCCCGAGGCAGAAATCGATCAGTTCGTTGCCATCGACGTCGACCAGCGAGTTGCCGTTCGCGCGTTCGAAGAAGACCGGGAAGGCCCCCGGCCAGCGGGTCATCCAGTTCATCGGGACACCCGAGAGAAGTGCCTCGTCGGCACCCTCGTGGATCTCCTTCGAGCGGGGATGGGCCGCCTCGAAGGCCGCCAATTCCCGTCCCATCAGTGCTCTGGTCGTTTCTTTTTCGATCTGGACGATTCCTGATGGATTGGTCATTTGACGGCTTTCTCGTGGTGTTTTCCGGGGATCACTGCTTGACAGGCTAGCTGCATTCTGTTGTTTTGTGGAATGATCCAACAAAGAAGAACGAAACAGGAAGACCCAAGGAGATAACCGCGATGACTCTCGCACCACCCGTAATCACCGGACTCGCAGCACGAGAAGTTCTCGACTGCCGCGGTCTGCCCACCCTCCAGGTGGACCTCACGCTCGACGAGGCGATCACGGCGACCGCCGACGTGCCGACCGGCCGCTCGACCGGAGCCAACGAGGCCTTCGAGCTGCGCGACGGCGGGACCCGCTTCGGCGGCTTCGGCGTCCTGAAGGCCGCCGGCAACGTGACCGGCGAGATCGCGGACGCGATCCTCGGCACCGCCCTCACCGACCAGCGCTCGCTCGATACCCAGCTGATCGAGCTCGACGGCACCGAGGACAAGAGCCGCCTCGGCGCCAACGCGATCCTCGGCGTATCCCTCGCCGCCGCCCGTGCCGCCGCCGAGTACCGCGGCCTCCCCCTCTACCGCTCGATCAGCTCCAACGCCCACATCCTGCCGGTGCCGCTGGTCAACCTGATCAACGGCGGCAAGCACGCCTCGAACGACCTCGACTTCCAGGAGTTCATCATCCTGCCGGTCGGCGCCGAATCGATGCTGGAGGCCCTCCAGATCTCGTCCGAGGTCAACCTCGTCCTCGCCGAGATCCTGCTCGAGCGCTACGGTAAGGTCGCGCTCAACACAGGCGACGAAGGTGGCTTCGCACCGCCGATCAGCGACCCTCACGAGGCGCTCGGCCTGCTCCACGAAGCGGTCGCCGCGGCCGGCTACGAAGGCCGCTTCCGCTACGGCCTGGACGCCGCCTCGACCCACTACTACGACAAGGACAAGGGCACCTACCTGGTGAACGGGGTCGAACGGGACCGTGACGGCATGATCGGGCTCTACAAGGAGCTGATCGAGAAGTACGACATCGTCACGATCGAGGATCCGCTCGACGAAGAGGATTTCGAGGGCTTCGCCAAGCTGACCGAGGAGTCCGGCATCCAGATCGTAGGTGACGATCTCTTCACGACCAACCCGAAGCGCCTGGCCCGCGGCCTGGAGGTCGGTGCCGCCAACTCGCTGCTGTGGAAGTTCAACCAGATCGGCACCCTTTCCGAGGCACTGGACGCCGCCGAGATGGCTCACAAGGCGGGCTACACCGTCGTGGTCTCCGAGCGGTCAGGCGAAACCGAGGATCCGATCATCAGCGACTTCACGGTCGCGCTCGGCGCCGGCCAGATCAAGACCGGGGCCCCGGTGCGCGGTGAGCGCACCGCGAAGTACAACCGCCTGCTCCGGATCGAGGAGGAACTCGGCGACACCGCGACCTATCCGGGCGACGTGTTCGGCGGAAGGGACTGAGATTCAGGCGGCTTCAACACCGGATTGATCGATTGTGGAAGAATCCAACACTATGACTGACGAAATCCCAGATATTGGTGTACGTGTATCCCCGGTCTCCACGGTTGAAGCCGCCGCCAACGCCCTGCGTGAGCTGATCCTCGACGGAAAGCTCACCCCCGGCGCTCGCCTGCGCGAGCACGAGTACGCCGAGAGGCTCGGCATCGCGAGGCACTCCTTCCGCGCCGCCACCCAGATCCTCATCGGCGAAGGGCTGCTGAAGCGCGAGCCCCATCGCGGGGTCGAGGTCCCGGTGCTCTCGGCCGCGGACATCACCGACATCTTCAAGCTGCGCGAGGCACTGGAGCTCGAGGCCGTCCGGCTGGTCGGCGCAGCCGGAATAGTGCCCGCCGCCGCCCAGCGCGCGGTCACCGAGATGTCGGCCCTGGCCGACGACGCGCCCTGGCGGGAGGTCGTCTGGCCCGACCAGCGCTTCCACACAGCGATCATCGAGGCGACCAACAGCCCCCGCCTGCAGCGCGCCTACCTGGGCCTCCAGTCGGAGATCACGCTCTGTCTCGCGCAGCTGGAACCGGCCTACGACGCGCCCGCCGAGGTCGCCGCCGAGCACGAGGAGCTGCTCGCGCCGATCAAGTCCGGCGACGTCGAACTCGCCGAGGAACTGTTCCGCCGCCACCTCGAAGAGGCCGTCACCAACCTCGTCTCACTCCACAACAGCCGCGCCGACGCGGCCGCGACCGAGAGTTGATGGAGCCGACCGCACACAACCACGGGGTGCGGGTCACCAATCTGGACGAGCTCTGCTCCCACGGCCACCGGGACCTGCGCGCCGACGCGCTCGGCATCGCCGTGGTCGGCCTCGAAGCCTGCGACGGCGCCCGGGCCACCGCGAACGCGGTCTCGCTCTCCGAGAACGGCATCGTCATCTCCGGGACCGAGTACGAGCTCTCCCCCGGCGCCAAGCTGGTCGTGCTCGGTGCCGGCAAGGCGACCCTGCCGATCGCCGAGGCGCTCGAAGACGTGCTCGGCGACCGGATCGACGCCGGCGCCGTGATCCTCCGCCGCGGCGAGGTCGCGAACCTGAAGCACCTCGAGGTCTACATCGCCGACCACCCCCTGCCGACCCGCCAGAGCGTCGCCGGAGCGCTCCGCCTGGAAGAACTGGCGAACCGGGTCGGCCCCGACGATCTCGTCCTGGCCTGCTTCACCGGCGGCAGCTCCGCCCTCGCCTCCCTGCCCCCCGAGGGGATCACCTTCGAGGACAAGCGCCTGCTCCACGAGATCCTGCTCGGCTCGGGCATGCCGATCGCCGAGGTCAACTCGGTCCGCAAACACGTCTCGACGATCAAGGGCGGCCGTCTCGCCCAGCGCATCGCCCCCGCCCGGATCGTCAACCTGACCGTCTCCGACGTCGCCGGGGACGTGCTCGACGTGATCACCGATCCCACCGTCCGCGACACCTCGACGGTCGCCGACGCGATCTCGGTCCTCGAGGACTACGACCTCTGGGACCGGCTCCCCGCCTCGATCACCGGATATCTCCGCTCGCCGCTCGCCGAGTCGCCCGATCTGGAGGGCATCGAGATCACCACCGAACTGCTCGTGACCGGGGTCGGTGTCTGCGAGGCGATGGTCGAAGAGGCCAGGTCGCGCGGCTACGAACCGGTGATCCTGACCACGACGCTCGAAGGCGAGGCCCGCGAGATGGGCCGCTTCATCGCCGACATCTCGCTCTCCAGCCTGAATTCCTCGTACCCCTTCCGCCCGGGAACGGTACTGCTCGGCTGCGGCAGCGAGAACTCGGTCGCGATCGGCGGCAAGGGCGCTTTCGGCGACGGCGGCCCCGGGCAGGAGGCCGCGCTGGCGGCCGCGATGGAACTCGACGGCGCCCGCGTCGTGACCCTCTTCATGGACACCGACGGCTCCGACGGCGGCACCGAGGCCGCCGGCGCGATCGCCGACGGCAAGACCGTCCGCCGCGCGAACGAGGTCGATCTGGACCTGCGCAAGGCATTGATGCGGCACGGCGCCAAGGAGCCCTTCGAACGACTCGGGGACCTGATCATCACCGGCGCCACCGGAACCAACGTAAACGACCTCTTCGTAGCCGTAGTCGGCGAAACCGAAAGCTGAGGCCCACCGAGCATGCCGATGATCGAACTTCATGACCTGACCAAGATCTTCGGCGAGCAGACCGCCGTGAACGGGATCGACCTGGAGATCGCGAACGGCGAGTTCTTCTCGATGCTCGGTCCGAGCGGCTGCGGCAAGACGACTACGCTGCGCATGATCGCCGGCTTCGAGGAGCCGACTTCGGGCCGGATCATGCTTGCGGGCGAGGAGGTCACCTGGACCTCGCCGCGCAAGCGCAAGGTGAACATGGTCTTCCAGGACTACGCGCTCTTCCCGCACATGTCGGTCCGCGAGAACGTCGAGTTCGGCTTGAAGATCAAGAAGGTCAAGGCGGCCGAAGCGAAACCGCGGATCGCCGAGATGATCGGGGCGGTCCGGCTCGAGGGCTTCGAGGACCGCCTGCCCGCCCAGCTTTCCGGCGGACAGCGCCAGCGGGTCGCCCTGGCCCGTGCCCTGGTGAACCAGCCCGCCGCCCTGCTGCTCGACGAGCCGCTCGGCGCGCTCGACATGAAGCTGCGCAAGGAGATGCAGCTGGAGTTGAAATCGATCCAGCAGCGCACCGGCACGACCTTCGTATACGTCACCCACGACCAGGAGGAGGCGCTGACGATGTCGGACCGGGTCGCGGTGATGAACGGCGGCAACGTCGAGCAGGTCGCGGCGCCGCGTGAACTCTACGAGGAGCCCAAGACCTCGTTCGTCGCCGGTTTCATCGGCACCTCGAACCTGCTCACCCTCCCGGTCGATTCCCGTGACGGCGGAGTCGCCTCGGCCTCGCTCGGCGAGGGGATGAGGCTCACCTGCGTCGACAACGGCGACGGCGGGTCCGAGCTCACGATCACGATCCGCCCCGAGAAGATCAAGCTGGTCGAGGATCCGGACGGCCCCGGCTCGAGGGTGCGCGGACGGGTGGTCGAGAACGTGTATCTCGGTTCGATGACCCAGCTGATCGTCGAGATCCAGACCGGCGAGCGCCTGATCGTCCATCAGCTGAACGATCAGAGCGGCGGCGAGCCGATCGCGCCGGGGGCCGAGGTCATCCTCGGCTGGGACACGGAGCACAGCTTCGTGATCGAGGGCGATCCGGCGTGATTCTCTCCCCCCGCACAACGTCATGGCGTGCGGTGGGCGCGCTCACATCCCTCTGCCTGCTGCTGGCACTTTCCGCCTGCGGCGGATCCGGCGGCACGACCGAGACCGCGACGGCACCGAAGGACCTGGACAGCCCGGCGACCGGCGAGCTGCGGGTCTTCGCCTACGAGGACTCGGTCACCCCCGAGATGATGGATCCGTTCCGGGAGCAGAACCCGGATCTGGAGATCAAGACCGCGACCTTCGACTCGAACTCCGAGGCCGCGGCCAAACTGGCCGGCGGTTTCCAGGCCGATGTGGTCGAGGTCTGTCTCGACGAGGCCGAGCCGCTGCTCAGACGCAACCTGCTGCGGCCGCTCGATACCAGCGGGATAACCGAGTGGAACCGGATCGCCTTCCACGACTCCCCCGGTGTGCGCCAGGACGGCGGCGCGATCATGGTGCCGCTCTCGGCCGGGCCGCATGGCGTGATCTACAACACCGAGGAGGTCGACGGAGCCGGAATCGGCTCCTACGCCGATCTCTTCGACCCTCGATTCAAGGGCCGCACCGCGATCGAGGGCGACTACGCCCTGCCACCGATCGCGGTCACAGCGCTGGCGATCGGAATCGAGGATCCGATGAACATGGACGAAGAGGAACTGGCCCGGGTCGGTGAGTACATGGACGAGCACCGCGACCAGTTCCGGGCCCTGTGGCGCTCCGATTCCGATCTGGTCAACCTCTACAAGTCGGGCGAGGTCGTGATCTCGGACGGCAACAGCGGCCAGGCGAAACGCCTCCGGGAAGCGGGAGTGCCGGTCAGATGGGTCGCGCCGAGCGAGGGCACGCTCTCCTGGGTCTGCGGCTTCGGCATCTCCTCCAAGGCCCAGAACCTCAAGGCCGCGTACCGCCTGATCAATTGGCAGGCCTCGGCCGAGGCGCAGGCGATCCGCGGCGAGAACGGCTACGTCGTCACCAACCCCGACGCGATCCCGCTGATCCCGAAGGCCGACCGCGAGACCGCCGACCCGTCGAGCCTCGCCGACGCGATCCCCGAGACCTATCCCCCGCTCTACGACGAGTGGGTCCGCACCTTCGAGACCTTCCAGGCCAACTAGCACCGCATCAACCCACCGACACCGACCGGCAAAGGCGCAAACCATGAATGTAGGGAAGAGCACATGAACCGATTGAAGAGATGGGCCCTCCTGGGCACGATCCTCGCGGCAGCCTCGCTGGGCCTTGCGGCCTGCGGCGGCTCCGATGGCGGCACCACCGAGGAGGCCGCGGCCCCGAGCAAGGCCGAGGCCGACAAGCCCGCCACCGGCACATTGCGGCTGTTCGCCTATGACGACACGGTCACCGACGAGCAGCTCGATCCGTTCCGCAAGGCGAACCCGGACGTCGACCTGAAGATCGCGACCTTCAACTCGAACGAGGAGGCGGCGGCGAAGCTGGCCGGCGGTTTCGAGGCCGACGTGGTCGAGGTATGTCTCGACGAGGCCGAGCCGCTGCTGGTCCGCAACCAGCTGCGCCCGATCGACACGGCCGGCATCTCGGCCTGGGACAACCTCGCCTTCCGTGATCAGCCCGAGGTCCGCCAAGACGGCGAGGTCATCACGGTGCCGCTCTCGGCCGGCCCCTACGGGATCATCTACAACACCGAAGAGGTGCCGGAGGGCGTCACCTCCTACGAGCAGATGTTCAGCGACGAGTTCGCCGGGCGCATGGCCGTCGAGGGCAGCAGCTCGGTTGCCCCGCTCGCGGTCGCCGCGTTCGCGCTCGGCTTCGACGATCCCTTCAACATGGACGCCGACCAGCTCGAGCAGGCGAAGGATTTCCTGATCGACAACCGCGACAAGATCCGCAGCTATCCCGATTCGGATTCGGACATGGTCAACCTGTTCAAGACCGGCGAGGTGGTCGTCGCCAACGGCGGCCGAGGCACCGCGCAGGACATGATCGCGGAGGGCCTGCCGGTCAAGTGGGTGGCGCCCGAGGAGGGAATGTGGTCCTGGGTCTGCGGACTCGGCCTGACCTCGAAGGTGAAGAACACCGACGCGGCCTACAAGCTGCTCAACTACTACGCGGATCCCGAGGCACAGGCGATCTCGGCCGAGAACGGGTTCGTGATCACGAATCCCGAGGCAGAGAAACTGGTGCCGCAGAAGTACCGGGAGACGTCGGATCCGAAGAGCATCGAGGGAGCGATCCCGCTGACCGCCCCGGACGACATCGAGGCTTACACCCGCGCATGGCAGGAAGTCCGCACGGGCTGATCTGAAATGCCTTTCAGCCGTCGTATACAGAGGGCGATGCCCAACATCCTCAGCGCCACCCTGGTTGTGGCGGTGCTGGCAATCCTGTTCGGGCCCGTCCTGCTGCTCGCGCTGTTCTCGTTCAACGACTCGACCGTGATCTCCCTCCCCTGGGAGGGCTTCACGACCAAGTGGTACTCCGAGGCCCTGAACGACGACGGCGCGATGACGGCGATCGGCAATTCAGTGCTGGTAGCCAGCATCGTAATGGTGGTCTCACTGGTTCTCGGCACTTTGGCGGCTTGGGGGCTGACCCGCATCGATTTTCGCGGGCGGCCCCTGATCGCCGGGGTTCACGGCGCGGTGCTGGTCGTGCCGTGGCTGATCATCGGCGTCGCCGGGCTGATCTTCTTCAGCCAGATCGAGTACGCGCTTTCGCTCCAGACGATCATGCTGATGCACATCGTCGTCACCTTCCCGCTGGTCGTCGCGGTCGTCTCGGCGGGCCTGATCAGGTTCAACCGATCGATCGAGGAGGCCGCGATCGACATGGGCGCCACCCAGATGCAGATGATGCGCTACGTGGTGCTGCCCCAGATCGCGCCTTCGCTCGCCGCGGCCGCGATCTTCGCTTTCGCCTGGTCCTTCAACAACTTCGAGATCAGCTTCTTCACCGGCGGCTTCGAGCAGACCTTCCCGGTCTGGGTGTTCGGCGTGCTGCGGCACTCCTCCAACCTGCCGGTCGTGAACGCGGCCTCGACCGTGATCGCGCTGGCCCAGGTGATCCTGGTCTTCGGCCTCTGGTACGGCATGAAATTGATGACCAAGCGCCGCGGAGGGACCGATCAGGACATGGCCGAGATGATGACCGGATCGGTGAGGTAGACCATGGAAGCCGCTTCCGTCCCCGTGGTCGGAGAACGCCCCAGCGCGTTCCGCAAGTTCCTGAAGCCGTTCGCGTTCATGTCGCTGCCGACCGCGACGCTCTTCTTCCTGTTCCTGATGCCGATGGCGATCCTCGCCTGGTTCAGCTTCCAGTACGGGGATCTGAGCGGCAACTCGGGCTTCACCCTGACCAACTTCACCGACATCCTCGGCGATTCGCTCTACCGCGAGATCGCCTGGACGACCTTCCAGATCGCGACGATCGCGATGATCGCCCAGCTGCTGGTCGGGCTGCCCCTGGCCTACGTGATCGCCTTCAAGGCAGGTAGGTTCGAGCTGCCGCTGCTGCTGGCATTGGTCCTGGCCGACGAGCTCAACCCGATGGTGCGGATCTACGCGTGGCGCATGCTGCTCGGCCGCGAGGGCCTGATCAACGAGGCGCTGATGTCACTCAACCTGATCGACGTGCCGATCGACGCCCTGCTCTTCAACAAGTTCTCGGTGATCGTGGTGCTCTCCACCAGCTACCTGACCTACACCGTGATCCCGATCTACGCCTCGATGAAGGCGGTCGACGCGGGCCTGTTCGAGGCCGCACGGGACATGGGCGCCGGCTGGTTCACGACCTTCCGCCGGGTGCTGCTGCCGCTGATCGCGCCGGGCATCTTCATCGCCCTGCTGCTGGTCTACGTGCCGCTCTTCACCGACTTCGCCGCCCCCACCCTGGTCGGCGGCACCACCGGCTACATGCTCGGCAACGTGGTCAGCGACCTGGTGCTGGAGAACGGCAACCTGAACGCGGGTGCCGCGATGAGCTTCCTGATGCTGCTCGGCGCCGCGCTCTTCTCACTGGTCGCCTATCAGCTGTCCCGGATCAAACAAGGAGCGAAGTGAAATACGACGCGGCAATCATCGGCGGCGGACACAACGGTCTCGTCGCCGCCTACTACCTGGCCCGAGCCGGGATGAAGACGGTGGTCTGCGAGCGGCGCGAGATCGTCGGCGGCTGCTGTGTGACCGAGGAGTTCGCCCCGGGCTTCCGGGCCTCGACCGGGGCCTACGTGCTCAGCATGCTGCGCGAGCCGATCTGGCGGGACATGCGGCTGGTCGATCGCGGCATCGTGGTCGATCCCGCCGGACCCTCGCTCCACCTGTTCGCCGACGGCACCCGCCTGGAGCTCTCGGACGACACTCCGGCCGCGCAGGCGGCGATCCGCGAGTTCTCCGAGGCCGATGCCGCGGCATACCCGAAGTTCGAGGACGACCTGGCGGAACTGGCGCGGCTGGTGACCCCGCTGATCGATACGACGCCGCCCGACGTGAGGCCGAGGAGCGCCGCCGACGTCGCCTCGCTGCTGAAGCTCGGCGGCATGGCCGCGAAACGGCGCGACGACATCAACGAGGCGCTTTTCCTGTTCACCACCTCGGTCACCCAGTTCCTCGACGAGCGTTTCGAGAACGAGTACGTGAAGGCCGCGATCGGCTGGCACGCGATCAACGACTCGATCTCGGGCCCCTCCACCCCGGGCACCGCCTACATCCTGCTCCACGACCACGCCGGCGAGAACGTCGAGGGCGGCGCCCGCTCCTGGGGTTTCGTGCGCGGCGGCATCGGCCGGGTCACCGAGGCGATGGCCGACGCGGCCCGCGAGGCCGGGGTCGAGATCCGCACCGGGGCCGAGGTCGAGCGGGTGATCGTCGAAGGCGGCCGGGCCGTCGGACTGAAGCTGGCCGGCGGCGGCGAGATCCGCGCCTCGCGGGTGCTTTCGAACGCCGATCCGAAGAAGACCTTTCTCGGCCTGCTCGAGGAGAGGGAGCTGCCGGCGGAGTTCACCGCCGCGGTGCGCGCCTACCGCTGCCAGGGCACCAGCATGAAGATCAACCTGGGCGTGAATGCGCTTCCCGTCGCGACCAACATGCCCGGCGAGGGCATCCAGCCCTACCACCTCGGGATCATGGAGGTGAACCAGCCGCTGGCCGACATGGACCGGGCGCAGGCCGAGGCCCGTGCCGGGCGATCGGGCGAGGATCCTCACGTCGAGATGTGCATCCCGACGGTTCATGATCCCTCGCTCGCGCCGGATGGCCATCACGTGCTGACGATCGACGTCAACTCGCAGCCATACGACCTGGCCGGGGCCGGGTGGGACGAGATCAAGGACGAGGTCGCCGACCGGGCGATCGCCAAGCTGGAGACCTACTTTCCCGGCCTGACCGGATCGATCGTCCAACGCCAGGTGCTGAGCCCGCTCGACCTGGAGCGGCTGCTCGGGATCAGCGGCGGCCACGCGCTCCATGGTGACATGGCCTTCGACCAGCTCTTCACCCTGCGGCCGGTCCGCAACTGGGCCGACTACCGCACGCCGGTCGAGGGCCTCTACCTGTGCGGCGCCGGCACCCATCCGGGCGGCGGTGTCACCGGAGCCAACGGCCGCAACTGTGCCCGCGAGGTGATCCGGGACGAGAAGCGCGGCCGGCGCCGTGGACTGCTCAGGCGGCAGGCCCGGAACTGAGCCTCGGATGGAACGCGCGGCGGTCACCGAAGGTGAACTCGGCGAGGCCCGCTCCCTGCTGGCCGATCTGATCGCGATCTACTCGCCGTCCGGTGGCGAGGGGCCGATCGTCGACCATCTGGAGGCATGGGCCGGCGCGCACGATCTGACCTCGCGGCGGGTGCCGGCCGAGATCGGGCGGGACAGCCTGGTGATCGGCGCCTGTGCCGATCCGCTGCTGGCGATCGTCGCCCACGTCGACACGATCACCCCCACCTGGCCCGGCGCGACGGTCCCGCGAACCGAGGGCGACGTGGTCCATGGGCTCGGGGCGGTCGACGACAAGGGCGGTGTGGTCGCCTGCATGATGGCCGCCCTGGCCTTCCAGAAGGCCGGTGGACACCTCGACGACGTTCCGGCGGTATTCGCCTTCGCGGTCGACGAGGAGACCGGAGGCAGCGGCTCACGCTCTCTGGCGGTCGATCTCGCCCCGCGCTTCGCGATCGCCCTGGAGGGAACCGGGCTGAGACCGGGGACCGCCGAGTGCGGTGACCTCGAAGCGCTGGTCCATGTGAGTGGTGTCTCCGCCCACGGCTCGCTCGAGCTCGGCGACAACGCAGTGCACGCGGCCGCGAGGCTGATCGCCGGGCTGCCCTCACTGGGCCTGGCTCAGCATCGCCATCCCCTGCTCGGCGAGTCGCGGGCGAGCGTCAACGAGATCGCGACCGGCGACGGCATGAACGTGGTGCCCGACCGCTGCACGCTGCGCCTGCAGATCAAGCTGGTCCCGGGGCAGGACCTGCGCGAGACGATCCGGCTGGTCTCCGAGTACTGCGCCGGGTTCAACGCCACGCTGCAGATGGTCGAGGGCACCGTGCCGTTCGAACTGCCGGCCGGTTCCCCCCTGCGCGCCGTCGTCGATCGGGCGACGGAGGAGGTCCGCGGCGCCAGGCCGGAGCCGCTGGGGGTGCCCGCCTGGACCGACGCCCACAACTTCGTCGATTTCGGCGGCTCCGAGGCGATGGTGTTCGGCCCGGGTTCGATCGACTCGGCCCACACCCCCGCCGAACACATCGATGTGACCCAGATCGCCGAGTGCGCCCGGATATTCGCCACACTGTTGGAGCCGCCGAGCATCGCGGCGATCACCGCCGCGCCGTCCCGGCCGGATCAGCCCCGCTACCGAAAGGCCGAACCTTGAAGACAGTCCATCCCGTCACCGACCGGCTCGAACCGGAACCGCTCGACCCGGAACAGGTCCTGTTCGGCAATCCGAAGACCTCTTCGCTCACCCTGGCCGAGGACGGCGACGGTGCCGAGAGCGGCCTGTGGCGCTGCACGCCCGGTGTGGTCAGCGACACCGAGGTCGAGGAGAGCTTCCTCGTGATCACCGGCAGGGGAAGCGTCGAGTTCGAGGACGGGAGCACGATCGAGCTGCGGCCCGGCGTGACCCACCGGTTCGCCGGTGGTGAGAAGACCAAATGGACGGTCGAGGAGACCGTGCTGAAGGCGTACTGGATCGCGGGCCAGGTGTAGCACCACCCCCGGAAACGAGGCTTCCGAGTACCGGTGCCTGTTGCCGAAGAATGATCTGGGTTCCACGATCTGGGACCCCCAAGGATCGGGCAGGCAGGGGTGACGCCTCTCATGAATGCTGACCCGGAGGTTCCTAGGGTGATCTGATGATCGATTTCTCCGTCCGCCGTGCATGGCATTTGGGGCTCCTTCTGGTACTCCTTGCTGCTTCCTGGACAGTGAGCCTGGCATCCGAGCGGGCAGAGGCCGCTCCGCAGGGACCTTGGGCCCTGCCCGCGACTTCGCTTTCTGAGGTCGGCCTGGATTCGTCAGAACCCCAGATCACCGCCAGTCCCGACGGCACCACCACCGCCATCTGGCGCCGCAGCGGCAACAACTGGATCATCCAGGCTGCGACCCGCCCTCCGGCGGGCGGCTTCGGAGTCCCGATCGATCTCTCGGTGGACGGTCAGAACGCGTCATCCCCTCAGATCACGACGAGTCCCGATGGCACCGCCACCGCCATCTGGACGCGCCGCAACGGCAACAACTGGATCATCCAAACTGCGACCCGTCCCCCGGGCGGGGACTTCGGAGCCCCGATAGATCTATCCGCAGCCGGCCAGAACGCATCAGCCCCTCAGATCACGACCAGTCCCGACGGCACCACGACCGCCATCTGGTCGCGCTACGACGGCAACGATCTCATCATCCAAACTGCCACCCGTCCCCCGGGTGGCGCCTTCGAAGCCCCGATCAGCCTCTCGGCGGGCGGCCAGGATGCGGCAGTCCCTCAGATCACCGCCGGCCCAGATAACACCACCACCGCCATCTGGCGGCGCAACAACGGCAATGACTGGATCGTCCAGGCCGCCATTCGTCCCCCTGGCGGCGCCTTCGGGGCCCCGTTCGATCTCTCGGCAGCCGGCCAGGATGCGACAGCCCCTCAGATCACCGCCGGCCCCGATAACACCACCACCGCCGTCTGGTCGCGCAACAACGGCAACGACTGGATCGTCCAGGCCGCCACCCGTCCCCCGGACGGCGCCTTCGAAGCCCCGATCGATCTCTCGGCAGCCGGCCAGAACGCATCGATCCCTCAGATCACCACCAGCCCCGACGGCGGCACCACCGCCATCTGGCGGCACACCGACGGCAATGACTGGACCATCCAAGCGTCCACCCGTCCCCCGGGCGGGGACTTCGGAGCCCCGTTCAATCTCTCGACGGCCGGCCAGAACGCGATAGACCCTCAGATCACGACCAGCCCCGACGGCACCACGACCGCCATCTGGTCACGCAACAACGGCGACGACCACATCATCCAAGCCGCCACCCGCCCCCCGGGCAGCGCCTTCGAAGCCCCGATCGATCTCTCGGCGGCCGGCCAGAACGCATCAGTCCCTCAGATCACAGCCGGCCCCGACGGCACCACCACCGCCGTCTGGTCGCGAACCGACGGCAACAACCTCATCACCCAGGCCGCTTCCACCAGCCTCCCCGAGCACAAGCTGACCGTGATCAAGCAGGGAGACGGAGCCGGCAGGGTGAGTTCAGCACCGGTGGGAATCGATTGCGGCGCGCTCTGCGAGGCGACCTTCACGAGCCACACCATGGTCACTCTCACGGCCACCCCCGAGGCCGGCAGCTCCTTCAGCGGCTGGGGTGGAGCCTGCCAGACATCGGGCAAGCAGCCGAGCTGCCTGCTCACGATCGAGGAAGCGGCACAGGCGACGGCAGGTTTTGCGAGAAAGCCCTTCCACGAGAAGCCCCTCCCTGGGAAGAAGAACCCGACCGATACCACCGCGCTCTTCGATGGCAAGCGCCTCCACATCCGTCTGAAATGCCCGGTCCGCTTCAAGCCGAAGTGCCTGAGCACCACGACCCCGGTCACCCTGAAAACCAAGAAGGGCAAGCCGATGGCGGTGAAGCCGACAAGGAAGAGGATCGTCTCGGACAGGTGGAAGCGAACCACTTTCCTGATCAGGCCTGGCTTCCGGGCCAAGGTCGCGGCGATGACCTTCACGGACGAGAAGCTGCTCGTCGTCAAGCAGAAGATCCGTTCCAGGCGAATCCGTGCCGAGCGAAACACGAAGACGAGCACCGTCTTTCATGTCTACAAGGTGCGGGTCAAGCTCTAGCCCTGGTGTCTAGCTCCGCTTCTTCACCGCCTTGAGCTTCAAGGTCAGCTTCTTCTTCCGGACGATCCCGGTTCCGTCGCTCGCGACGAACGAGACCGCGGCGGTCAGGGTGAGCCTGCGCTTGCGATGCAGCTTCTTCAGGCCGCTCCCCTTGGCCCGCACCTTCAATCGCACGGTGGCGGGGCCTTCGACACCGATCGCGTGCGCCTTGACGCGTTTGGTCCCGATCAACTTCACCCGGCCCGCACCCGAGACCGTGACCGGCAGCAGGGCCATGCCCCGTTTCGGTTTCAGTTTGGGCCGGCCGAGCTTCAGGGTCGGGCGCCGCGGAACGGCGGGACGCCCGGTGCCGGATCCCTCGACCACCTCGAACGAGCGGGTCGCGGCGGGCCCGACGTTTCCGGTCGGGTCGGTCGCCCGGACCGCGAAGGTGTGCGGAGCGTAGGAGAGCGCGCTTCCGGGAATCTCCGAGCCGGCCTCGGCGCAGGGGCCGAAGTCGTCGCTGTCGAAGCGGCAGCTGAAGGTCACGTTCGGCTCGTTCGCGCTGAACCTGAACTCGGGGCGGCGGATCTCGGTCCGGCCGTCCGGTCCGCCGTCGATGCTGGTGACCGGGGCGATCGAGTCGACCGAGAAGCTCCAGACGGCCGGTGTCGGATCGAAGTTGTCCATCGAGTTGACCGAGCGGACCCGCAGGGTGTGCGGACCCTGCCCGAGACCGGACGGTTCGAATGGCGACTCGCAGACCTCGTATCCCTCGAAGTCCATCTGACACTCCAGAATCGAGCCCTCCTCGGTCGAGGCGATCTCGAAGGCGGCCGAGGTGGAGTCGTGGGCCTCCGGCGGCCCGGAACTGATCTCGGTGCCGGGAATCGTGTACTGGAAGAGAACGCTTGGCGTTGAGGGGCGGGATTCGAGTGCTGCGATCCCACCCGCAGGAACCAGCAGCGATCCTCCGCCTCCACCACCGCCTCCAGTGGCTGTCGGAGTTCCACTCGTCATCGTTCCTCCACCGCCTCCGCCTCCACCACCGAAGACACCACCGCCTCCACCCCCGCCCCAACCAGCTGGAGTACTAGGCGGACCCGCACCACCATCTCCGCCCGTTCCGAGAGAACCGTCGTTTCCGCTATGGCCCGTCTGCCCGAATCCCGGTGATCCCGCGTAGGGATATCCAGGTCCCCCGCCAAGGCCAGGGACACTTTCTGCACCAACCCCACCCCCAAAGCCACCGGATCCCACGGTGTTGCCCGGCCCGGCCGATTCGGCTCTGCCGCCCATGACCCCCGCATGACCCCCGGCCCCGCCCGCCTTGCCGCCGCCGTTCGCGGTCGATCCGGCGCCGCCGCCTCCGGCCGCGACGATCAGCCGGCTCTCGAGGCTTCCGGGCTCGCCGGGCTCGATCGTGCGAATGTCGGTGGCGCCACCGCCGCCTCCGCCGACCGCTGCCGCGCTGGCGAACATGGCGTCACCGCCGCCGTTGAAGCCGCCGTCGGTCCCGCTGCCGTCACCGGCCACCAGAATGTAGAGGCGGCCTCCGGAAGTCACCGCTATCCGCCCCTTGACCTCGGCCGGCTGTCCGCCGAGGATGGTGCCCTTGTCGGCCCCTTTTCCACCGACCGCCTCCACCTCGGCGCTGCGCAGGCCCTCCGGCAGGTTGAGGATCGATTGACCGGTCGTGAACTTGGTCTCGCCGACCTCGGTCCAGTCCTCCACCCAGACCGAGCCGGCGGGGCTCGGGGCCGGCCAGGACAGGGCCACCACCACGGCGAGCGCCAATCCCGCCGCGGCCAGGCGCAAGACCGGTTCGATCGAGTTCACGGCTCGGTTCACGAAGTCCCTTTCGTATTCGCGCGTCCCACGAGAACGCCCGGATCGCTCGGCGGCGCCTCACGGCGGCCGCCTACCATTTTGCTCAGATAATCCTGAGCATAACTCGAATCCCGTGGTCAGGTCACCGGATCGGCCGGGGTGGTGGCCCGCCCCATCGCTTCGACCGCTCGCCGGAGGTGCTCGGCCTCCAGCACCGCCGACATCTGGGCCCTGATCCTGGCCGTTCCCTCGGGGACCACCGGATAGCCGAACCCGGTCACGAACACACCCTCCTCCAGCATCCTCGCCGAGATCTCGATCGCGGTCGATGTCTCGCCGACGACCACCGGCACGATCGCGCTCTCTCCGGGCACCGGGTCGAATCCGGCCTCGCCCAGAAGCCGGCGGTACTCGGCCGTGTTCCGCCGGAGACGGTCGATCAGATCCGGGTTCTCGCGCAGCTGCCTGAGGGCCTCGCGGGCGCTGCAGGCGACCGTCGGCGGCAGGCCGTTCGAGAAGAGCTGGGGCCGCGAGCGCTGTTCGAGCATCGAACAGAGCTCCCGGTCGCCGGCGACGAACCCCCCGGCCCCGCCGCCGAGCGCCTTGCCCAGGGTGCCGGTGACGATGTCGATCCCGCCCTCGAGCCCGAAATGCTCGGCGGTTCCGCGTCCGGTTTCTCCCATCACCCCGAGCCCATGGGAGTCGTCGACGATCAGCACGGCGTCGTGGCGCCCGGCGATCTCGACCAGCTCCGGCAGCGGCGCGAGATCTCCCTCCATGCTGAACACGCCGTCGGTGACGATCAGCCGGCGTCCGGCCCCCGCCGAGCCGGCCAGCGCGGCCTCGAGCGCGGCCATGTCGCAGTGGGGGTACACGGTCTTGGCTCCGGGCCGCGCCAGCCGCATCGCGTCGATGATCGAGGCGTGGTTGAGCGCGTCGGAGAAGACGTGGGTCTCGCGGTCGCAGAGCGCGTCGAGGATCGCGTGGTTGGCGTTCCAGCAGGAGACGTAGGTGATCGCGGCCTCGGTGCCGAGAAACTCGGCCAGGTCCCGTTCCAGTGCGAGGTGCGGCTCGAAGAGCCCGCAGATGAATCGCACCGAGGCGGTTCCCGCGCCGTAGCGCCGCAGTCCCTCGATCCCGGCCTCGACCACGGCCGGGTTGTTCGCCAGGCCGAGATAATCGTTGGAGGAGAGCACGAGCACCTCGCCGCGCTCGCGCAGCCGGACCAGTGGCCCCTGGGGCGATTCGTAGACCTTCGGTTCCTTCAGCGTGCCGCTCGCCGCCATCTGGTCGAGCTCGGAGCGCAGCTCGCCGCGCAGCGCCTCGCGGGCGGTCACCTGCCGAGCTCCGTCACGGCGCGCTCGACCGCTGTGCCGATGCGGTCGAGGCAGGCGGCGTACTGTTCGGGCGGCATCGCGAGCGATGGCTGGATGTTGAGCGAGGTCGAGCTGGAGTCGGTCAGGATGCCGAGCTCGACCGCCCGTCTCCCGACCAGCTGCTGAAGCTCGGGGTCTCGTTCCTTGCTGGCCCGGTCCCTGACGAACTCCAGCGCCTGGAATCCGCCGACCGCCCGGGCCTCGCCGATCTGTTCGAAGCGATCGGCCAGCTCACCCAGCTTCAGCTCCCCGACCCGTTCGAGCTCGCGGACGTTCTCGAGGACCGGTTCGCGCTCGAATGCCTCGATCGTGGCGATCGAGGCGGCGCAGGCCCACGGCAGCCAGGACCAGGTCGATCCGGTCGGCACGTCGTCGTAGCCGCCCATCGCCCGTTCGGTGCCGAGCACCGCGGCGATCGGTGCGACGCCGCCGCCCATCGCCTTGCCGAGACACATCAGATCGGGCTCGATGCCCCAGCGTTCGACCGCGAACATGTGGCCGGAGCGGCCGAAGCCGGTCTTGACCTCGTCCACGGCGAGCAGCCATCCGAACTCGTCGCAGAGCCCGGTGAGGGCTTTCCAGAACGCGTCGGACGGGGCGACGCAGCCACCGGAACCGAGGATCGGTTCGATCAGCACGCCGGCCACCTCGCCGGGATCAATCGCGTGGAAGAGCAGGTGATCGCGCAGATAGTCGATGGTGGAGTCGCCGCTGCCGCCGGGACGCGGCGGGCCGAACGGCGAGCGGTACGGGTTCGGGTAGGGCACGTGCGCGAATCCGGCCGAGAGCGCCCGGATTCCACGGCTGATCTCGTTTTCCTCGGCTCCCAGTGCCGACGTCAGCGAGGTCTCGCCGTGATATCCGCCGAGGAAGCCGATCACGATCGGCCGGCCGGTCGCCCGCCTCATCATCTTCACCGCGGTCTCGACCGCCTCGGTGCCGTTCAGGCCGAGGTCGAGCCTGGTCAGCGAGCCCGGGGTGATCGCGAGCAGCTTCTCGGCGAGCGGCAGCATCTCGGTCGAGGCGACGCCGTGGCTGTCCTCGTTGCCGATCCTCCGCAGGGTCTCGACCATCGGATCGATGAAGTCCGAGCGCCCGGCCCCGAGCGGCACCGAGGCCGAGGAGGAGACGAGATCGACGAAGGTGTTGCCGTCGATGTCGGTCACGAAGTGGCGTTGCTTCGATTCGATGACGAAGGGAGCGAGGTGGTGAGAGGTGCCGGGATAGACCAGCTCACGCAGCCGCGAAAGCTCCACACCGCTCTTCGGCCCCGGCAAAGGCCCCGGCAAAGGCGGAAGATTGTCCAAAGGTTCAGTCAAGTCTGAGATCACTGTAGTGGCCAACAACCCCCCGGCAACGATTTCCACTGATAGTCATAGGAAATCGTTGCCAGGGCGGTTGTTCGGCCGGGCTTGGTGCCTTACGGCGTGCCGAGCAGGGTCTTCTTCGCCACGTCGAACACGTGGGTGTTCGGCCAGACGCCGACCATCTCATCGGCGTTGGGTCCGACCGCGGTCACCGGCACCATGCCGCCGGTGTGCTCGCCGGTGGTCCAGTCGACCTTGAACCTGCGGTTGGTGCCCTTGATCTTGACCGGGCCGCTCCTGATCGGAACCTGACCCTTCGGACCGGCGTTGTTCAATGGCTTGCCCCAGTAGGGGATCGGGTCGTCGCCGTCCGAGTTGGTGTTGGTCTCGCCCATCGGCTCGATCGTCATGCCGCCGGTCTCGTGATCGGCGGTGACGATCACCAGAACGTTCGGGTTGGTCTCCCGGTATTCCTGGATCGCCTCGACCATCTGGTTGACGGTCCTGCCCGACTGGATCACGTTGCGCACGTCGTGTTCGTGCCCGGCGGAATCCAGGTCGTCGCTCTCCATCGCCATGAAGAACCCGTTCGGGTTCTGCCCGGCGATCTCGAGCGCCTTCTTGACCATGTCCTTGACCGGCACGTAGTGCGGGTCCTTGCTGATCTTGTAGCCCTTGGTCTCGATCCAGCGGCGCTTGGCGCTGTCCTGGACCAGAGCGAGGACCTTGGGACCGGTCAGCGCGGCGACGGTCTTCTTGTCGTAGGCGTACTGGTAGCCCTGGTCGACCGCCTTCTTGACCAGGTTGCCCTTGGTGCCCTCCGAGTCGTCCTCGCCGTCCTTGTTGGTGTTGGGGATCTTGCCGTCGTTGCCGGGCGGATACCAGTAGGCCTCGTTGCCGCCCATCAGGATGTCGACCTTGCCGTTGGTGATCTCCTTGTCGGCGATCACCGACTTCCAGTCACGGTTGATCACCGGACCGCCGAAGGCGGCGAGGGTGGCGTTGGTGACGTCGTGATCGTTGATCAGCGCGGTGGTCTTGCCCTGCTCCTTGGCGATATCGAGCAGGGTCGGAACCCGCTTCTTGTCCTTGCCGAGGCCGGTGTAGCCGTTGATCGTCTTCTGGCCGATCGCCCAGGCGGTCGCGCCCGCGGCGGAATCGGTCACCGCGCCGGGACCGAGTGAGATCGTGTCGAGGAATCCGGTGTAGGGCAGCGCGTCCATCGGCTGGCGTTCCTCGAGGCCGTAGAGCGCGTACTGGATTGCCGTTCGCTGCTGTATTCCCATGCCGTCACCGCTGAGAATGATCACGCTCGTGGCGGGAGTCGGATCCTCCGCCTTCGACGAATCATTCTTCGCGATCAGAGCGACCAAAGCGAGGACGAGCGTCAGGCCGGCCGCGGCCAGGACGATCTTCCTCATGGATAGGTGCTGAATCGCTGACATCTACTTTCGCTCCCTTAGTTGAAGGAATTGTTGAACAATTCGATAATCCTACGAACTCCATCGGCCCCTGTCAACTGTACAGCCGTACAAAGTTCGCCATAATCGGCCGATGAAGAGCACAGCGGTGGGATCGAACGTCATCCAGCTCACCCGGTTCGGCCTGGTCAACGCCTTTCTCGTGCGTGAAGACGACGGCTTCACCCTGGTCGACACGATGATCAAGGGCTCCGAGCTGAAGCTGATCGCCGCCGCCGCGGAGGCCGGCGCCCCGATCGTGCGTGTCCTGGTCACCCATGCCCACGACGATCATGTGGGCTCCCTCGCCGCGATCGCCAAGGCCCTGCCCGAAGCCGAGGTGCTCGCGCCGAAACGGGACGCGAAGCTGATCCGGGGCGACAAGACACCGGAGCCCGGCGAACCCGACGGCAAGCTGCTCGGCGGCTACCCGCCGATCGACGTCACGATCGACCGTGAGCTGACCGAAGGCGACCGGGTCGGATCGCTCGAGGTCTACGACACCCCCGGCCACTCCCCCGGCCAGCAGGCCTTTCTCGACACGCGGGACGGGACCCTGATCGCCGCCGACGCCTACTCCAGCCTGGGCGGCCTGGCGACCACCGCCGGCCCCTACTGGAAGTTTCCGTTGCCCGGTTTCGTCACCTGGCACCGCCCCACCGCGCTCGAGAGCGCCAAGAAGCTGCGGAACCTCGGTCCTTCGCGCCTTGCGGTCGGCCACGGCCGGCCGATCGAGGATCCGATCCACGCGATGAACCGCGCGATCGCCGCCCGGAGCTGAGCCGACAGCCTCCGGACTCATGCCTCACTCGTTGTAGTCGTCGTTCCTCAGCTCGGTGACGACGTCGTCTTCTTCCTCATCGTCGTCGGGGGAACCCAGCATGTAGATCATGCCCTTCACGATGAAGCCTGCCAGGACCAGCAGCAGGAACATGCCGTAGAAGATCCCTGCCGTCGAGCCGAACAGCTTCGCCACGAGCGCCACCGAGGCCGCCGCGACGAGCACGGCGACCATCCAGCGGAAGGCGGCAACTTCGGATGTAAGCGGGTTGCCCACCGCGTCGCCCGTCTACCTAGACGATGTAGACGGCGACGAACACAATGATCCACATGATGTCGACGAAGTGCCAGTAGATGCCCGGTACTTCGACTCCCAGGTGGTTCTTCTGTTCGGGACCGAAATGTCCGCGCCAGGCGCGGATGTTCGCGAAGGTCAGCAGCAGCAGTCCGACGAAGACGTGCGCTCCGTGCAGGCCGGTGAGGCTGTAGAAGATCGAGCCGAACGCTCCGTCACGGGCGCTGAACCCGATGTGGATGTACTCGTTGATCTGGATGAAGAGGAAGGTCGCTCCGAGCAGCCAGGTCAAGGCCAGGCCGAGCTTCAGACCGCGATGGTTGTTGTGCTTGATCGCTTCGAGGGCGTAGTGGACGGTGAAACTGGATGAGACCAGAACCACCGTGTTGATGAAGGCGATCAGGACCGGGAGGTGAACACCCTCCGGTGGCCACGAATCGGGGTTGGCGACGACCCGGAGGAAGAAGTAGGCGGCGAAGAAGGCCGCGAACAGCATGATCTCCGAGAGGATGAAGAGCAGGATGCCGAGGATCGTGCGGTCGATCCGGGCGCTCTGGTGAGCTTCCGGCGGTCCGTGATGATGATCTTCCGCGTGGCCGTGTCCGACCGGGATGCTTGCGCTTTCCATCTCTATGCCTCTTTGTCTTCCACGGTTTCAGGATCGCCGGCTTCGACGATCGGCTCGCCCTCCGCGACGACCGCCGCGACGACTTCCGGGGTGCTCCCGGCTTCGTGATGGGCCACGGGCTTGTCGGTGATCTCGCGCACGCGGCCGACCAGGTCGTCCTCGAGCCAGCGCGACTGCTCACCGCTCAGGGTCGAGATCAGCACGTCGTCGACGCGGTAGTGGGCGATCGCCTCCTTGACCGACTCGAACGGATCGGGGCTCATCGGCTGCCCGGTCGCGTCGATGTCGTCACGGTAGAGCTCGGCCATCAGTGCGGCGAGGTCGCGAGAGACCTTGTTCAGCGGCACGCCGTCGGTCTGCGGGGCGATGATCGTGAAGCGATGCGGACGCTCCTTCGACCGGTCGAGCAGGCGATCGACGAGATCCTGGCTTGAAAGTGTCTGGTTGGCGACGACCAGCGTGTGGGTCACGTTGAGGCTGATCGAGTCGTCCTCGATCCGCACGGGGATGTGCGTGATCTTGACCTCGGGCTCGAAGGTGCCTTCCGCCCACTCTTCGAGCGCGCGCCTGGTCAGGCCGAAACGGCTGTCGTAGAGGCAGGAGAGCAGCACCTCGGACGGACGGTGGCTGCGGATCGCGTCACCGAGCGCGAGATCGGAGGCAGGGTCGAGAACCTCGCCGACCGCCTCGATGCCGAACTCGTCGAGCACGGCCAGGGTCACGTCGACCCGGCTGCGCGCGGCCTCGGCCGCCTCTTCGGGGCTGAACAGCTGGCCGGCGGCCGGCTGGTTCTGCGGCGCGACGACGACCACATAGCTGGCCTCGGACGCGCGTTCGAGCGTCGCCTGGATCAGCTTGCGCCCCCCAGCGACTTCATTCAGGAATAGGACGAGTGGCTTCATGACGGAGCGGTCACCGTGGTCGGTTTGGGTTCGGGCACATCGGATTCAGCATCTCCACCCATGATCGCGTGGCGCGCACCGGGCGTGCCGAACTCGTACGGACCACCGACGACACGCGGGATCTCATCGAAGTTGAACACGGGCGGCGGCGAGGAGACCTGCCACTCGATCGTGTTGGCGCGCCAGGGGTTGTCGCCGGCCTTCGGGCCGAACCGCCAGCTGACGATCATGTTGTAGAAGAAGACCAGCTGGACCGCGCCCAGGATGAAGGCGAAGACCGAGATGAAGAGGTTCCAATCGCCGTACTGACTGGCGTAGTCGGCGACACGCCTGGGCATGCCGTCCATGCCGACCCAGTGCATCGGGACGAAGGTGCCCCAGGTGCCGATCACGGTGCCCCAGAAGTGGATGCGGCCGAGCTTCTCGTCGTACATGCGGCCGGTCATCTTCGGGAACCAGTGATAGATCCCGGCGAAGATCGTGAACACCGATCCGCCGAACAGCACGAAGTGAATGTGGGCGACGATGAAGTACGTGTCCGACACGTGGATGTCGATCGGGATCATGCCGAGCATGACGCCCGAGATACCGCCGATGGTGAAGGTCACGATGAAGGCGAGCGAGAACAGCATCGCCGTCGAGTACGTGTGGATCTTGCCGTAGAACAGCGTTCCCAGCCAGGAGAAGACCTTGATTCCGGTGGGCACCGCGATCAGCAGCGTGGTGAACATGATCGGCACGCGCAGCCAGCTGAACATTCCGGCGACGAACATGTGGTGGGCCCAGACCGAGTAGCTGAGCACGACGATGCCGATCAGCGCCAGGGCCATCAATCGATAGCCGAACACGGGCTTTCGGGCATGGGTCGAGATGATCTCGGAGACGATCCCGAATCCGGGCAGCATCATGATGTACACCGCTGGATGCGAGTAGAACCAGAAGATGTGCTGGTAGGAGAGGACGTCACCTCCCTGCAGGAACTCGAAGAAGTTCATGCCGAGCACCCGGTCGAAGAGGACCATGAACTGGGCGCCCGCGATGAACGGGGTCGCGCCGACCACGAGCAGCGAGGTCGAGAGGTTGGCCCAGACCAGCAGCGGCATGCGCCACAGGTTCATGCCGGGGGCACGCATGGTGATGATCGTGACCAGGAAGTTCAGCGCGGTCGCGATCGACGACGCACCGGCGAACTGCACGCCGATGTTGAAGAAGGTCTGGCCCAACGGCGCCCCTGTCGAGAGCGGCGCGTACCCGGTCCAACCGGCGTCGAACGAGCCGCCCGGAGCGAGGAACGAGCTGATGAAGATGATGCCGGCGATCGGCAGCAGCCAGAAACTGAGGGCGTTGAGCCTCGGGAAGGCCATGTCCGGCGCGCCGATCATCAGCGGCAGGACGTAGTTGGCCAGTCCGGCGAAGACCGGAATGATGAACAGGAAGATCATCACCACGGCGTGCGTGGAGAAGAGTCCGTTGAAGGTGTTGGCCGCCACGATCTGGCTGCCGGGCTGGGCGAGCTCCGCCCGCATCAGCAGTGCCAGCAATCCGCCGATCAGGAAGAAGATCAGGGTGACGACGACGTACTGGGTGCCGATCACCTTGTGATCGGTGTTGAACTTGAAGTAGTCCTTCCAGCTGGTCGCGCCGTGACCGGAATGGTCTTCCGGGATGGTCGGCTTGCCCGCCGCCCAACGGAACCAGTAGTCGAACGCGCCGAAGCCGATCAGGAAACCGAACGGAGCGGTGATCAGCGGCACCACGACGTGCGGGTAGCCGGTCTGTTCGGTCTGGAAGATGTCGAGACCCATGAGGGCTCGCAACCCGATGACCAGGAGGAAGCCGAACGCGGCGCCCACCAGGGTGCCGATCGCCCCGCGGTACCACCCCGGTTGCTTAATTGCGTATGCCATCTAGCTGTCCTCCATCATGACTGATCGACATTGTCCTTCTCGGTTTCATCAACCCCACTGCTGTCAATGCCGTCACTTTTCTCTTGGATCTGCTTCTCGAGTTCGAGGGCCTGATCGGCCGTCATCACGAGCTGCTCGGGAACCTCTGAATCGAGTCCCTTGACCCATTTGGCGTAATCCTCTTCGGATTCGACGACCACCTTGGCTCGCATGGTGGTGTGGCCGATACCGCAAAGTTCTGTACAGATCAGCTGATAGGTGCCGATCTTGTCGGGAGTCACGATCGCGTCGGTCGTGATGCCGGGGACGTTGTCCTTCTTGATCCGCCACTCGGGCACCCAGAAGGAGTGGATCACGTCCTGCGCGTGGAGCTGGAAGTCGATCTGGCGGTTCACGGGGACGTGAAGCTCACCCTCCGACCACTTGTTGCCGTTCTCCGGGTAACCGAAGGTCCAGGCGAACTGCTGCGAGTAGACGTTGACCGTGAGGCGGTCCGGATCTTCCTTCTCGATGTCGTTGAGGACGATCCAGCTGTAGCCACCGGCGAAGAGCACGATGATGGTCGGGATCAGAGTCCAGATGATCTCGAGCTTGGTGTTGCCGTGGATCGGCAGTCCGTCGCTCTCGTCTCCGGGCTTGACCCGCCACTTGATCAGGGCGTAGCCGAGGGCGACGCATACGCCCGCGAAGATGAACGACGAAAGGACGATCATGATGTCCAGCAGTCGGTCGATGTCGGGCGCGGCCGTAGAGGCCTCGTCTCCGAACCAGTTGAACTGCAACAGGACGACGGAAATTATCGCGCCCGAGGCAAGGGTGGCCAGCGCCAGTTTCAAATATGGAAGTCGAGTCATGAGACGACCGGCATTCTATTGATGCTGCGGGCGAAAGGGTTCCGCGCCTCGCTCACGGTTTCAGCACCGGACGGACTTGGCCTGCTGATGCGGAAATCACGTCCCTCGCGACACCCTGCCAACTCCAATTCCGATCAGCGGAGTCGGCTATATCCCGGCCGATCGCGGCTCTTTCGGAGGGCTCGAGGGCAAGCCAGCCGTTGATCCGGTCGGCGAGATCGGAGACCGCCCGGGGACCGAGGTCGAAGCCGATCAGGTCCGCTGCCGCCGGAACCTCGTCGCTCAGCGTCTTCGTGACTTCGGCCAGACCGGAGTGTTCGGCGCAGATCGGCAGCACCCCGCAGGACGCGCCTTCGGCCGCAACCATGCCGAATGCCTCGGGGAACGTGCTGGGAACGACCATCGCGTCGGAAGCGGGCAGGACGCCGGCGACCTCGTCGTGTTCGAACCGGCCGCCGAACGAGATGCTGCCGTTCGCCGCGATCGCCGCCTCGCGGTAGCCCTCGGGCGGCGAATCAAGGAAATCCATGAGATAGGTGAGCGGCCCGGCCTCGCCGCCCTCCAGCGCCCGGCCCTCCTCGGCGATGTGCCGGGCCGCGTCCAGATCGCCCTCGCCGAGCGCGGTCACCAAGGCCCGCAGGCCGGCTTCGTAGGCACCGAAGCCGATCAGCAGCAGCCGCGCGCCCGGATTGGCGGCGTGGACCAGCGGCCAGGCCGCCACCGCCAGGTCGACTCCCTTCGAGACGATCATCTTGCCGACGAACATCACCCGCGGACCCGCGGCCGCGGCGTACTCGCGCAGACCGTTGACCGCATCCTCCTCCTCCCTTCCGAACACGGTCGAGGGCGGCCCATGATCGATCCGCTCCGCCAGATCGATCAGCGACGCGGTCCTGCGGTCCGCCGGGATCGCCTTGAACTCGTCGGTGTCGACCCCGGGCGGCCCCATGCCGGTCTTCGACTCGAGGTCGAGGCCGGGCACGGCCTCCCACAGGCTCGCGGCCGTGTGATGCGAGCCGACCAGCACCGCCGCGGCGGGCTCGAGGCCCTCCTTCGCGAACGGAACGAAACGGGGGAACGGCTTGACGATGTACTCGAGGTCGGAGCCGTGGTTCTTGACCGCGTAGGGCCGGACTCCGGCCCGGGCGAAGATCACGGGTCCCATGATCAGATGGTTGGCCAGCGCCGCGTCGTGGCCACCGATCCGCAGCAGCACGTCCTGGACGGCCGACACGTTCACCTTTATGTAGTGCTCGACCTCCTCCTCGCTCAGGCGGGGGAAGGCACGGGCCTCGAACCCTTCGTAGGGGTCCTCCACGTATACGGGCAGGAGATCGCCGATCGGCGGGCGGTACACGGCGACCGTTCCGCCTTCCCGCGCCGACCGCAGGTCCTCGACCGCCAGCTCACCCCCATCCCAGGTTCCGATCCGGTCGACCCACTCCAGCTTCTCCGCGTCCCGGTCCTGGCAGAGCAGATGGACGTCGTGCCCCAGTCTGGCCAGCGCCTGCGCCAGATTCGCGTTGTAGATGTTGCTGCCGGTGCCGCGCAGGAGATAGCCGTGGAATATGAGGATCTTCATTAAGAGTTATTCTCCCGCAAATGAGCACGACCAACGAGCAGATCTACCGCCTCCGGGCGCCCGCCTCCGGGCGCGAAGCGTTCGCCACCGCCGAGCAGGGTGTCGTCTACCGCGACGCCGAGACCGGCGAAGCGATGGATCCGGTCGCGCAGGTCCTGCCGCTCTCCCCTTCGGCCTCGCGCCTGCCGCGCACCCCGGTGAACCTCAAGGTCTGCCGCCGCTGCGAGCAGCTCACCGCCCGCGACCTCGCCACCTGCGAGTTCTGCGGTCTGCCGTTCGGCTAGCTTCGCGGCCCCTGGCTTTGCTCAGGGGCCTTCGCAGCAATCAGTCTCTACCGATACGGTGTCGTTCGATGTGATTCATCGAACTATCAAAGGAGACACATGCAGGGTCTATTTAGGCGGGCATTTCGTATTACCGCCATCTTGACAATGGCTTTCGGGGCTGCTGTCGCGGCACCATCGGCTGCGCAGGGGGACCTTTTTGAAGGAGGACCCAACCAGGACTGCTTCTCGGGGACGAACGGAGCTGACACGATGAGAGGCTACGGCAGCGCCGACGCTCTCTGGGGCGGCCCAGGGAACGACACCATCAGCGGTGGAGGTGGGAACGACACCGGACAGTACTGCTACATCACCCAGCAAGGTGGAGGTGGCATCGGGCTGGGTCCGAACTCGCCGCGGCTCGTCGGAGGGGATGGAAATGACGACATCTACGGCGGCGAAGGTGATGACCTGATTCTTGGTCAATCCGGAGCCGACATGCTTTACGGCAATGAAGGTGACGACATCATCTATGCCAACGGAGACAACACTCGCGACTACATCTACGGCAACGACGGTGACGACACCTGCTACGTGACCCAGGTAGATGTGGTCACGGGTTGTCTAAACGTCATCACCACCAGTTGAAGCCCGGTCGTCTCACTCACGCTCGCCTCCTCGAGGTCGAGCGTGAGGTGGTCGCCCGCTACGGACCGACGATGGTCGCGCTGTAGAGCAGCACGTTTGATCCGTAGTAGCAGCCGTACCGCTTGACCGAATCCACCTTCTGCTGAGGCCTGGTCTTCTGAAGGCCGATGCTGTGTGCGCCGGTATCTCTATCGATCGAAATATCGCACTTGTCGGGCGCACGACTTCCTCGCCAGGTGTAGTCGCGTTCAGCCTGGATACACCCGGTCGGCTTCACTTCTGCTGAATTACAGATCGCCGGCTTCCAGATGATCGGTGCCCATGTTGGAATCGTCAATGCGATTACGTTGTTCTTGTAGACGTTGAGAGGTTCAGACAACGCGAACTGGACCGTGGTGCCGAAGTATGGATTCAAGACCTGAACGGGGCTCTGCCGGACCATCTTGTACCTAGGCGGACCCTTTTTCTTCTTTTCGACCTGACGAAGAACCGCGATTCGTGCCTGAGCGGGCGAACCGAAAAGCTCATTGAAAAATGGGGACTCCGCCGGGTGGATCAACGCGCCCTCTGTCACTTCCTTGGTGAGGGGCTTGGCCAGCTTGATGCTCCATGAAACAACCTTGCCATCGAAGGGCACGACGAAATTGCGTCCGGGGTTCTTCTTTGAGAGTGCCTGGTAGGCGGTGACCTTGCCCTCGACGGTGCATTCGCGGACGAAATTACGCCCACAATTCGGATCGAGAGAGAGATTCTTCTTGCCGAGTTCGACACGCTTGGCAGAGGCGGCGTTTGCCGAATCTGGAGTGCCGAGAATCGGTAGCGGCACCATCACGGCCAGTATCAGAGCGAAGAGGAACAAGGTCTGCAAACGGTTCACAGATTGTTCAGAAAGTGTTAGCTTGAGGTTAGGCATCTGTTCCAAGAACACGGGATGGGCGAAATGGTTGCGCCCCCGCCGGACGGCCTACTTGTAGCGGTAGGTGATTCGACCGCGTGTGAGGTCGTAGGGCGACAGCTCGATCTTGACCCTGTCCCCGGGCAGGATGCGGATGTAATGGCGGCGCATCTTGCCGGAGATGTGCCCGAGCACCTCGTGGTCGTTGTCGAGCTTGACGCGAAACATCGTATTCGGGAGAGCTTCGGTGATCTCGCCCTCCATCTCAATCTTTTCTTCTTTAGCCATGCGACGAGAGAGCGTACTACTCAGTCGACATCGAGGAGGCGACGGGCCAATTCCACAGCTTCGCTTGCAGAATCGATCTCGCCCGCGTACCGCGCCTCGGCCAGGCCGTCCATGATCCGGCCCAGGTCCGGCCCCGGTTCGATGCCGAGCCGGTCGGCCAGTTCGTCGCCCGGCAGGAACTGGGCCGGCGGACCGGTGCGGCGCCACTCCAGGCCGTCGGCCACCATCTCGCTCGCCAGTTCCAGATGTCCGGCGATCATCTCGTCGCTGGCGACGCTGCCCGCCCCACGTGCCCCGAGACGGTCGGCCACGGTCAGCAGGGTCACGTCCACCGACACCGGATCGGTCCGGGTCAGGTAGCCGTATATCCGGCGTCGCGACAGTGGCCTGTCCACCACCATGAAGCCGAGGATCAGGTGGTGACGGGCCAGCGCGGCGACATACTCGGAGAGCCGGTTACTGGATCTCAGCCGCTTGAAGACGGCCGCGATCTTGGCGGCACCGGCGGCATCGTGACCGCGGAACGTGACGAAACCATCCTCGTCACGGCGGGTCTCCGGTTTCGCGCAGTCGTGGAACAGCGCCCCGAGCCGCAGCCCGGTCGAGCGGCTGATCCCGTCAGCAAGCTCGGTGTCCAGCAGGGCCCGGACCGCTTCGGCGCTCTCGCCGACGAAGGCCTCGAGGTCGGACTCGATCCGGAGCACGCCCTCGAGGACCTCGATGGTGTGTCCGTACACGTCGAGATGATGGTTCGGACCCTGGACGACACCCTTCAGCGCACCGATCTCGGGCAGGACCGACTCGAACAGACCGAGTGAATCCATCGCGTTCAGGCCGATCACCGGATCCTCGGTGGCCATCAGCTGGCAGAGCTCGGCCAGGATGCGCTCGCCGGCCGGTTCCGCCGCTCGTGGAGCGGTCTTCAGGCCCAGCGCGACCGTGCCGGGGTCGATCCGCCAGCCGAACTGGGAAGCGAGCCGGGCTGCCCGCATCAGCCGCAGGGGATCCTGGCTGAACGATTCCGGTCCGGCCGCCCGGATGATCCCGGCCTCGATGTCGCCCAGGCCGCCGGTCGGGTCGAGACCGTCGCCGGTGACCAGGTCGACCGCGATCGCCCCGACCGTGAAATCGCGGAGAGAAAGGTCGGAGCCGATGTCTCCCCCGCGCAGCTCGGCCAGATCGACCTGCCAGCTGCCGTCACGGTCGCGGGCCCGCCACGTGGGGAATTCCGAGGAGAGTTCGAAGGCGAAGCCGCCCAGAGCGTCGGCCACCGCCCGGGCGCTCCGGCGGGGGGATTCGGCGACCGCGAGATCGAGATCGCTCACCTCACGGCCGAGTGCCACGTCCCGCACCGCGCCGCCGACCACCCAGGCCGAGGCGCCATCGAGCGCCGTGTTCACCCGGCCGACCAGATCGACCGACATCGTGGCCGACGCGACCTCGCTCAGGTTCAACTCTGCCCCACGCCCCGCCGCGGAACGCGGGGGGAGATTCCGCAGGTGACCTCGTAATTGATCGTGTCCAGCCGAGCCGCGACCTGTTCGGCGGTAATCCGGGCCGTCCCCTGGCTGCCGATCAGGGTCACCTCGTCGCCGATCCGGATCTCGCCGCCGCCCGCCGGGCCGATGTCCACGGTGAGGTTGTCCATCGAGATCGTGCCCGAGATCGGAAAGGCCCGCCCGCCGATCAGTACGTCACCGCGGTTCGAAAGCCCCCGGCGCACACCATCCCCGTACCCGACCGGAACGGTGGCGATGCGGGTCGGACGATCGGCGATCCAGGTCCGGCCGTAGCCGGTACTCATGCCCGGCTCGAAGTCCTTGATCGAAGCGACGTAGGAGTGAAACGACATCGCCGGCCTCAGCTCATGCTCACCGGCGTCGACCCCGAACGGATCCAATCCGTACACCGCGACCCCCGGCCGGACCATGTCGAAATGAGCCGCCGGATCGGCGATCAGGGCGGCGCTGTTGGCGGCATGGAGCTTGATGTCCGGGAACTCCGAGCGGATTCGTTCGCCCAGCGCGGCCAGACGGTCCCGCTGGGTCGCCTGGAAGTCACCCTCGCGCTCGTCGGCGGTCGCGAAATGGGTCCAGAGAGCCTTCAGCTCCAGGTTCGGATGGGTCGCGACCGAGCGGCACATCTCGATCACCAGATCGCGGTCGGCCGAGCCCAGGCGGCCCATGCCGGTGTCGTACTTGACGTGGACGCCGACCGTCTGCCCGGCGGCCTCGGCCCGAGACCCGAGATCGGCGACGAAGCCAGGCTCCCATGCCGAGACGTCGGTTCCCGCCGATACCGCCATCTCGACCTCGGGCGGAGCCAGGGCGCCCAGCACCAGCAGCGGCACGCGCGGCTCGGCACTGCGGATCTGGACCGCCTCGCGCGCGGTCGCGACCGCGATCCGGTCCGCGCCGGCGCCGACCACGGCGCTCGCCGAGTGCCCGGCGCCATGGCCGTAGCCGTCGGCCTTCAGGACCGGGCAGAGCTCGACCCCGGGGGCGAGCAGGCCCCGCAGATGGCGGACGTTGTGCCGCAGGGCATCGAGGTCGATCCGGGCCTCGGCCCGCTGGTACATCAGTCCGAGGTGAGGGCGGCCAGGACGTCGATCCGAGTCACCACACCGACCAGGCGGCCCTCATCGTCGACCACCGGCAGGCGGTTGTGGCGCTTCTCCGAGATCAGCTTTCCGGCAAGCTCCGCCGGATCGTCGGGACCGACCGTGTAGGGATCCGCCGTCATCATCTCCCCGGCTGTGGCCGCGAATGCCTTCTGGGCCCGTTTCTCGAAGTGCTTGGTCGACTCGAGGAAGATGTCGGCACCCATGATGTTGACGAAATGCGGCAGGTGGAAGTCCGCGTTCTCATCCGAGATCACGAGGTCGGACTCGGTGACGATCCCGACGACCTTGCGGTACTCGTCGACGACCGGCACACCGGGAAGGTCGTGAGTCTGGAGAACCTCGATCAAGTCCCGAACTTTGGTGTCCGGAGTGACGGTCGCGGGTTCACGGTCCATGATTTCGGCTACGGTCGGCATTAAGCGTCAGATTATTCCAAGACCCGGTCGTTCGCGTTCGCGACTCGCATGGCGGCGGGCAGGGCGGCGATCGCGTCGGTGGCGATCACTCCCTCGGCGCTTCCCGCCCGCTCCGCCGCGATCCGTCCCGCACGGCAGCCGCAATGGACGGCGGCGCAGGCTGCCGCGAACGGCTCGACGCCCCGGGCCACGAAGCCCGCCGTGATCCCGGCGAGCATGTCGCCGGTCCCGGCGGTGGCGAGCGCCGGGGACGGAAGGTCGTTGATCGCGACCCGCTCACCGTCGGTGACGATCGTGTCGTCGCCCTTCAGCACCGCGATCCCTCCGGTGCCGCGCGCCAGGGTCAGAGCCGACCGCAGCCGATGCGCGGTCACCTCGGACGCGGTGAGTCCGATCAGACGGCCCATCTCCCCGGCATGTGGCGTGAGGATCGTGGCCCCGCTCCTGGCTTTCACCCGCTCCAGCTTGCCGTCGAGTCCGCCGAGCCCATCGGCGTCCAGCACCAGCGGGCCTTTCAGCCGCGTGGTCAGGGAGCGGATCAGCTTACCGGTGTCCTTCCGCCGGCCCATGCCCGATCCGAGCACCACCGAGGCCGACTCGTCGCAATGCTCGAGGATCTCTTCGCGCGCCGTGCGGCCGAGATACCCCTCGGTGTCACCGCATCCGATCGACATCACCTCGGTCAGCTTGACCTCGAAGATCGGTTCGAGATCGAAAGGCACCGCGGCCGTCGCGTATCCGGCTCCGGCCCGGATCGCGGCTTCGGCCGCGAGGCAGACCGCGCCGGTAAGGCCGCGGGAGCCGCCGACGATCGAGACCCGTCCGGAGGTGAACTTGTTCGAGGCGGCCCCCCTCCGCGGCAGCAGTTCCAACACCGACGAGTTGATCCGTCCGGCCGCGTCACCGGAGGGCGCCCCTTTCGGGATACCGATGTCGATCACCTCGACCGGCCCGCAGAGCTGCTTTCCGGGTGAGATCAGGTGGCCGATCTTCAATCCGTGGAAAGTGATGGTGAGGCTGCCGTTGACCGCCTGGTCGGCTTCGCCGGTGGACGCGTCGAGGCCGGAAGGAACGTCGCAGCAGACCACCGGCGATCCGGCCGCGTTCACGGCGTCGATCGCGCCACTGACCGGCTCTCTCGGGGTGCCTTCGAAGCCGGTGCCGAGCATCGCGTCGACGATCAGTCCGGAACCGGGAAGGCGAGAGAGACCGGCGGCGCCCTCATACACCTCCACCCCGCGGAGCCGGTCGAAGTTGGTGCGGCTGTCGGGGCTGAACCGGTCGACCGGCCAGAGCAGCAGCACCTCGGTCTGGAATCCGGCGGCGGCCAGGTGCCGGGCGGCGACCAGGCCGTCGCCCCCGTTGTTGCCCTTGCCGCAGACGACCCGGATCGGCCCGTGGCCCGCGAGCGACGCGGCGGCGTCGGCCAGCCCACGGCCGGCGGCCTCCATCAGGTCGAGCGAGGGGATGCCGGACTGCTCGATCGCCCAGCGGTCGGCCCGGCCCATGCCCTCGGCATCGAAGACCGGATCGAGCCAGCCGCCCATCAGCTCTCCTCGGCGATCACGACCGCCGCCGCCATCTCGGTCGCGTGGGTGAGACTCACCTTCAGGGCGAGTCCGCGTTCGGCCGCGATCCGGGCCACCTCATCGTGAAGTTCGATCTCGGGCGGGGCCCCAGCCACGACCTCGATGTCCCGCAGCGCCGTTCCCGGCCCCAGAGCCATCGCCTTGACCACTGCTTCCTTTGCGGCGAAACGGGCCGCCAGATGGCGGCCCGGACGGCCCTTGGAGGCCGCGTACGCCAGCTCACGCTCGGTGAACAGGCGATCCGCGAGCCGGGGACGCCTGTCGAGCGCGCGCTCGATGCGCGCGATCTCGATCAGGTCCATCCCCAGCCCGGCGGACGTCATTTTCGACTCAGTCCTTCAGTCCGAGATTGAACGCGAAGGTCTTGTCGTCGGAGCCCGAGCCACTGACCATGTACTCGAACTTGTTGATGATCTCGACGGCCTTGTCACCGATCGGGTCACCCGCGGTGAAGCTCTCGACCACCGAGGCGATCGCGGCGGGGTTACCGAACATGTCGACGTTCTGACCGTCGAGCGACTCTTCGGCCGCCTTGTAGGCATCCGAGTCGGCGAGGGTCTCGCCACTTCCGGAGAGAGCCTGCTTGGTGGCCGGCATGCCGATTCCGATGGCGAGGCGATCACCCTGGATCGCGATCACTACCGGACGGCCCGGCAGCTCCGGCGTCTTGACACTGAAGCCGGTCATGTCACCGCGGAGCGGCTTGACCTTGGCGTCGTCGGCCAGCCCGATCAGCTGCGAGAAGGCGCCGAGCGCGTTCTCAAGAGGCTGGGGGTCGGAGGTCGTCGCCAGCAGGGCGCCGCCCAGCGTGTCGAGCGAGTCTCCGCTGACGAAGAAACCGACGGTCTCCAGGGACTCGGCGACGCTGACGATGTCCAGACCCTGGCTCGAGATCTCATCGATCTGCTTGTTGAGCTCACCGGGCTTCAATACGTCTCCGAGACCTTCCTTGTCGATCGTGTCGATGACCTTGGTGATGTTCGCGCCGACGTCACCGGAACCGGTGGCGAAAAGCGAATTGGCCGGGAAGGACTCGATCACCGCGCTGGGATCGCCACTGACCAGTGCCGCATCGGCATTGGTGACTCCCACGACCGAGATCTCATCGGCAGAGGGAACCAGACTGATCACCGAGCCGGTGTCCTCCAGGTTGCCGCCCAGAGCCTTGTACAGGTTGACGAGTCCGAAGGCGTCATCGCCACCCTGGGCGGAAGTGATGAGCGGCTCATTCGGGGTATAGATGTCGACGATGCTGTCGTCGGCGGCCTTGCCGATCACATCGGAGAAGGTCGAGTTGCCTTCGAGCGAATCGCCCTTGGAGGCGTCGACCATGGCCTTGAAGATGTCTTCGGATGAGGCCATGACGACGTTGTCGTCAACGATGCCGAGAACCGAGCCGTCGCTGTTGCTGATCCGGTACGAGAAACCTTCGTACTCCCCGCCGGAAGCCTCTCCGCCACCGGGAGTCTCCGCTTCGGCGGCCTTGTCGATGAACGCCTGGGAGGCGTCTACATCGGTGCTCTCGGCGATCATTCCGAAGATGTCGGAACTGGAATCGACCATGGCGGTCGCGGGGTCGCCGACGCTCACGTCGGTCGCCGCGGCCGAGGAGATGGTCTCTTCCGGCACGTACAGAGCGGCGTTGTCACCGAGCCAAGGCTTCACATCGGCCTCGTAGGTGAGCTCGGCGTCCTGCGCCTGGGCCAGGGCCTCGTCGATCGTGGCGCTCAGCGACTTGCCGGTGAGCTTGGTCGAGATCGAGTCGACGTCGTCGGCGACATCCTGGTCGGGACGCAGGGTTCCCTCGACGTAGACCGAAGCGTCGGCGGGCACGTACTTGGCCAGATTGGATGCGGCGTCATCCCCGCTGTCGCTGCCACCGCAGGCGGCGAGAGCGAAGGAGGTGAGGGTGACGGCGACAATGGACGGGACAGTGAAGCGATTCAAGTATTTGGGCATAGACCGGCATCCTACCGCCTGCCCTTGCGAAAACCTTGCGCGTTCGGGAGCTTTTGAGTAGGTCGTTACTCGACTGTGACGGTCTTGGCGAGGTTCCGTGGCTGGTCGACGTTCAGACCGTTCAGACGGGCCACGTGGTAGGCCAGCAGCTGCAGCGGCAGGATCGCCAGCAGGGGCTGCAGCACCCAGTCGGTGCGCGGGACCGTGATCGTCTCCTCGGCCACCGCTTCGACCTTGCCGGAACCCTCGGTCGCGACCGCGATCGTCTGGGCCCCACGGGCCCGGGTCTCCTCGATGTTCGAGAGCATCTTGTCGAGGATCGGACTGTCGGTGGCGACGCAGACGACCGGTGTCGATTCGTCCAGCAGCGCGATCGGGCCGTGCTTCATCTCGCCGGCCGCGTAGGCGTCGCTCGGAATGTAGGAGACCTCCTTCAGCTTCAGGGCGCCCTCGAGGCAGATCGGCAGGCCGATGTGGCGTCCCAGGAAGAGGAAGAACGTCTGCTGGTAGTGGCGTTTGGAGATCTCCAGAACCTGGTCCGAGACCTGATCGATGGTCGCCTCCATCGCGTCCGGAATGCGTTTCAGCTCGGCCACCAACTCGACCACCCGCTCCTGCGGCAGGGTTCCGCGAAGTTCGGCCAGCCGCAGCGCAAGCAGGTACATCGCCGCCACCTGGGCGACGAAGGTCTTGGTCGCGGCGACGCCGATCTCGAGCCCGGCCCGCGTGTAGAGCACCGCGTCCGAGTCGCGGGTCGCCTGGCTGCCCATGATGTTGGTCACCGCGAGCACGGTCGCCCCGGCCTCACGGGCCAGCCGCATCGCCGCGAGGGTGTCGGCGGTCTCACCGGACTGGGTGATGCCGATGACCAGATCGCCGGGGCCGATCACCGGGTTGCTGTAGCGGAACTCGGAGGCAATGTCCATGCCCACCGGGACCCGCGCCCACTCGCCGATCGCGTACCGGCCGACCAGCCCGGCGTGGTAGGAGGTGCCGCAGGCGACGATGATGATGCGTTCGACGTTGGTCAGGAACTCGTCGCTGAGTCCGACGTCGGAGAGGTCCACCCCGTCGTCGTGGGGCATCCGGTCGAGGATCGTCTCGGCGATCGCCTCGGGCTGCTCGTGGATCTCCTTCATCATGAAGGTGTCGTAGCCGGCCTTCTCGGCCTGCTCCTCGTCCCACTCGACCGTCTCGGGCGCCCGCTCGACCGGCACGCCCTCGGCGGTGGTGATCGAAACGCCGGTCCGGTCGACCGTGACGATCTCACCGTTCTTGATCAGCATGACCCGGCGGGTCTCGGCCATGAACGCGGGAATCGCCGAAGCGATGAAGTTCTCGCTGCCGTTCTCGCCGATGCCGATGATCAGCGGCACCTCCAGGCGCGCGCCGACCAGCACACCGGGAGTTTCGGCGTGCATCGCGACGAACGAGTAGTGGCCCCGCAGCTCGTGGTAGGCGGCCCGCACGGCCTCGGTCAGGTCACCGTCGAAATGCTTGGCGATCAGGTGGGCGACGACTTCGGCGTCGGTCTCGGAGCTGAACACACGGCCCTCGGCCTCGAGTTCCGCCCGCAGGTCGGCATGGTTCTCGACGATGCCGTTGAGCGCGATCTGAACCTCGCCGGTCTCGTCGGCATGGGGATGGGCGTTGGCTTCGGTGACCCGGCCGTGGGTCGCCCAGCGGGTGTGACCGATGCCGGTCCAGGCCCCGTCGGCCGTCGGAGAGTCGGAGAGTCCGGCCAGTTCGGTGGCGGCGAGCGCCTCCCTCAGGTTCGCCAGATTGCCGGTCGCACGGACCTTTTCGACTCCGCCGGGAACCAGCATCGCAACGCCGGCCGAGTCGTAGCCCCGATACTCGAGCTTCTCGAGTCCGGCAACAAGAATTTCTTCGCAGGGTCTTTCACCCACGTATCCGATGATTCCGCACATAAGGTCCGGTAAGGCTACGGGTTGGCGCCCGTCGGCGGTTCCTTGTTCTAGCCGAGTTCGGTCTTGACCAAGTCGACTAGATCGCTGCAGATTCGGTCCGCTTCGGCCTGGGTCGGCGCTTCGACCATGACCCGCACCAGCGGCTCGGTGCCGGAGGCCCGGACCAGGACCCGCCCGTGGCCTTCGAGTTCCTTGTTCGCGGCATCGACGGCGCTCCAGACGGGCGCCGCCCCGGCGATCGCCTCACGGTCGGCGACGGTCACGTTGACCAGGGTCTGCGGCAGCTTCTCCATCACCGAGGCCTCGGCCAGCGGCCGTCCCCCGAGCGCGTCGAGAACCATCAGCGCGGCCGCGATGCCATCCCCGGTCGGTGCGTAGTCGGTCGAGATGATGTGGCCCGACTGCTCGCCGCCGAGAACCCACTGCCGGTTCTTCAGCGCCTCGAGCACGTAGCGGTCACCGACGCTGGTCACCTCGACCTCGACCCCGGCCGCCGCCATCGCGTTGTGAAACCCGTAGTTGGTCATCACGGTCACGGCCACACCGCCGCCCAGCGTGCCCTGACGGCCGCGATGGGCCGCGATCAGGCTGATCAGCTGGTCACCGTCGTGAATCTCGCCGTCGCCGTCCACGGCGAGCACGCGGTCGCCGTCACCGTCGAAGGCGAAACCGATCGTCGCCGCCGATGCCGCGACCCGTTCCGACAGCTGACCGAGTGAGGTCGAGCCGCAATCCAGGTTGATGTTGCGCCCGTCGGGCCGGTCGGCCATCAGTTCCACTTCGGCGCCGAGCCGCGTGAAGATCTCACCCGCGACCCGATAGGTGGCGCCGTTGGCACAGTCGAGAACGACCTTGAGACCGTTCAGATCCAGCCGGAAAGCCTCATGGAGGGCGCGCAGGTAGTCCTGCTCGGCGGCCCGCAGTTCGGTGATCCTCCCGGGACGCTCGGCGGGCGGCTTCGGGTCGGCCATCAACGCCTCCACCCCGGCCTCGGTCTCGTCGTCGAGCTTGCCGCCGTCACCCCCGAAAAGCTTGATCCCGTTGTCCCAGTACGGGTTGTGGGAGGCGGAGACGACCGCCGCCATGTCGAAGCCGTACTTGCGGCAGAGCAGGGCGGCCGCCGGCGTGGGCAGGATGCCGCCCAGCATGACGTCCCCGCCGGCTTCGGTGATGCCCGCGGCCAGAGCGGCCTCCAGCATCGGTCCCGACTCGCGGGTGTCGCGGATGATCAGGACCTGGGGCCGGTCCTTGCCCAGCGCGGAGGTACCCGCCCGGCCGATGGCCAGGGCGAGTTCCGCATTCAGTTTTTCGCCGACGCGGCCGCGGACTCCGTCCGTGCCGAAAAGGGTGCGGGCTGAAGGAGCCAGGGCCCTAGCGCTTGGAGAACTGCGGCTTCTTACGAGCCTTCTTGAAGCCCGCCTTGCGACGTTCCTTGGCCCGTGCGTCACGGGTCAGGAAACCTCGGCGCTTCAGTTCGCCACGCAGCTCGGGATCGACTTCGAGCAGTGCCCGGGCGATGCCGTGACGGACCGCTCCGGCCTGGCCGCTGATGCCGCCGCCGTGAACGCGGATGCGGATCTCAAGGTTCGACTCGTAGCCGGTGGCGACCAGCGGCGAGTTGACGATCGTGCGATGACGGGCACGGGGGAAGTACTCCTCGATCTCGCGGTCGTTGACCGTGATCTTGCCCTCGCCGCCCAGAACGATCACGCGGGCGACCGAACGCTTGCGCTTGCCGGTGGCGATGTAGCGGGCATCCTTGGCGATCTCGGCGAGCTCGCGGGGAGCCGGAGCGGCTTCCTCGTCCTCACCGTCGGCCTCGGCGGCCTCGGCGGCGAGACGCTCTTCCTCTTCGGCTTCCAGACGGGCACGCTCTTCGATGCTGAGCTCGGCGATCGGCTCGACCGAGATCGGCTCGAGATCGGCACCGGGCGGAAGGTCTGACTTCGGTTCGGCGGAAGCTTCGGCGACGAACACTTCCTCCTCGACGACTTCACCGTCTTCGACGACGGCTTCCTCGACGATCACGGTCTCCTCGACCACTTCGCCACCTTCGGTGACGGTTTCGGTTTCGACCGCTTCGACTTCGACGGAGCCATCCTCGGCGACTTCCTCAGTCACATCGAGCTCGACGTCGACTTCGACTTCCTTCTCTTCTTCGCTCACTTCGTGATCTCCATCGGCTTCGGCTGCTGGGCGTGGTTGTTGTGCTCCGGTCCGGCATAAACCTTCAGCTTCAGAAGCTGCGCCCGGCCAAGCTTGTTGCGCGGCATCATTCCCTTGACGGCCTTGCGGATGACTTCCTCCGGCTGCTTCTCCAGCATCTCGCCCAGGGTGCGTGACTTGATTCCGCCCGGGTAGCCGCTGTGGCGCCAGTAGATCTTGGAATTCATCTTGTCACCGGTCACCCGGATCTTCTCGGCATTGACAACGACGACGAAGTCACCGGTATCGATGTGAGGGGTGTAGTCCGGCTTGCGCTTGCCGCGCAAGGTATCGGCGAGCTGGGTGGCGAGGCGCCCCAGGGTCTGACCCTCGGCGTCAACGACATACCAGTCTCTCTGGCGTTTTGTGGGAGTGGCTACGTAAGTCTTCATGGGTAAGTGTGCGCGGGCAGACAGGTGCTGCGAACGCGGCTTGCGCATGATAGGGAATTTGGGGCCTCGAGGTCTGCTCCCAGGCCCGTGGCGCCCCACTCCCAGGTCCATGAGACGGAAATAGCGGGGAAAACCGGAGCGAGGTCACGCATGTCCTCCGGCCGGATCCCTATACTGCCCCGCATTCATACTGCCGAACTCCGTGTGTAGATCACATGGGGGCGGAGGAACCAAAGGGATCGGGGCAGAGGTTGCGAAAACCGAAGTCACCGGCCCAGGGGCGAATCGAAGGCATTTCCGCTTCGTAGCGCAACTCTTTCAGCGCGAGCCCGCCAGCTAACTCCGCAGGCATGACCGAAAGAGAATTTGAGCAAGAGACGAGCCAAGTCTTCAGTTCTGACCGTATTCGCGGTTCTGACTGTTTTCGCTTTTCCCGCCGTATCGAACGCCATCACCACCGGTGGCGGCGGATTCGCGCCACCCAAGGCCGCGGTCATCACCGATGTGATCTGCCTCTCCGGCTGCACCGAGATGAGGACCTCCTCCCCCGGCGGCAGCATCCAGATCACCGGCACCGACCTCGCCTCGACCGAGAACGTCAGCTTCCCCGGCAACGGCAAGCGGGTCACGGTCAAGCCCTCGTTCGTCTCGGCCACCCGGATCGAGGCCGAGGTGCCGACCGGCGCCAAGTCCGGCCGGATCCGGCTGATCTCGGTCGGCGGCACCCAGTCCGGGTTCTCGGCGGCGAAACTCACCATCGGTCCCGCCCTCACCTTCAGCGGTTCCTCCAAGCTGACCATCACCGACGCCTCCACCACCCCGGTCAAGGCCTACCAGTACGGCAAGAAGAGGCCCAAGCTCTCCTACATCCTGACCGGCGGCAGCGCTTCCAACGACCTGCGGGTCGACATCACCAACTCGGCCGGCGAGATCGTCGCCAGCAAGATCCGCAAGGGCGTTCCGACCGGATCGACCCAATCGGTGAGCTGGGACGGAAAGGGCTCCAACGGCAAGCCGGCCCCGAACGGCTCCTACCGCTTCGTGGTCCGCTCGGTGGACGGCACCGAGGCCACTCCGTCCAAGGGGCTGGCCAAGGTCCAGCGCAAGGCGAGTCGCGGCAAGGCGGCGGATCCGTTCGCCTTCAGCATGTACGGGTACGTCTTCCCGATGCGCGGCGCCCACACCTACGGTGACAGCGTCGGCGCCGGCCGCGGCCATCAGGGACAGGACCTGCTCGGCAAGTGCGGCATCCCGCTCATAGCGGCCCGTGGCGGGACCGTCCATTACAACGACTACCAGGCCAGCGGCGCCGGAAACTATCTGGTGATCAACGTCAAGGGATCGGGCAAGAGCCACGTGTACATGCACATGATCGAGCCCTCCCCGCTGAAGGTCGGCACCAAGGTCAAGACCGGCCAGCGGATCGGTACGGTCGGCACCACCGGCCGCAGCAGTGCCTGCCATCTCCACTTCGAGATCTGGTCCTCCCCGGGCTGGTATCAGGGCGGCAGCTTCCTCGATCCGACCCCATCCCTGAAGCGCTGGGACAAGTACAGCTGATGTGCATGCAGTGCGTGGCCGGAGCCTCCGTGGTCGCGACCGCGTCGGCGACCGGCCTGCGCGCCTGGATCGGCGCCCGCCGGCCGGGCTGGCTCACGCCGAAGCTGATGAAGGTGACGACCGCCTGTCTGCTGACCCTGGGCGTGCTCGCCGCGGGTCTTCAGCCCTGAACGGAGCCTGACCCGCTCAGTGCTGGTGGCCGCCCTCGGCGGCCGCGTGGAGTTCCTCGTCGCTGAGCGTGTCGGCCATCAGGGCGGCCAGTGCGGTGGTGATCGGGACCGCGGCGATCAGGCCGATCGAGCCGACCAGGGTGGCGACGATCTCCTTGGCGATCAGCTCGAGGTTGACCGCGTCCACGATCCCGAGCTGTCCCGAACCGAGGATCACCAGAACCGGCAGTGAGGAACCGACATAGGCCAGCACCAGGGTGTTGACGGTCGCGCTGACGTGATCGCGGCCGACGTCGATCGCCCGCCGGTAGAGAGCACCGAACCGCTGGGTCGGATTGGCGGCCCGCAGCGCGAGCACGGTGGATGCCTGGCTGATCGTGACGTCGTCGAGCACCCCGAGCGCGCCGATCACGATCCCGGCGATCAGCAGGCCGCTGATCGAGATGCCGGAGTCGCTCACCGCGAGTGCCGTCGCCTCCTCGGACGAGAATCCGGTCAGGTTGGTCAGGCCGGTGAAGATCACGGCCATCACCCCGACCAGGAGCAGGCTGAAGGCGGTGCCGAGAATGGCGGCCAGGCTCTTCGGACCGAGTCCGTGGGCGAGCGCGATGGTCACGAGCATCACCGCCATCGACCCGACCAGGGCCACCGCCAGGGGCGGCTTGCCGTCGAGGATCGCCGGCACGATGAAAAGCAGGACCACTCCCAGGCTCGCCGCGAGGCCGACCAGTGAGAGCGCGCCGCGCAGCCGCCCGAAGAGCACCACGAGCAGAGCGAAGGCGAGCGCGAGCCAGATCATCGGGGCCCGCCGTTCGAAGTCGATCAGGGAGTAGACCGGTTCGACCTGGGAGGCCTCGAACTGGTCCGCGCTAGGCGCGAACTGGACCTTCGCGACCCGCACCTTGTCACCGACCTCGTAGACCGCGGTCGGCCCGCCGGTCGATATCTGGATCGGCACGACCTTGCCGGCCTCCTCGCCGGAGACGATCTCGACCTCGGCGTCGGTGCAGGTCCCCTGACGCGGCGGCGGGCATTCCCGTGAATTGACAGTCCGGATCTCGCCCTTCTCGGTGTCCCCCACGGGACCGGTTCCCAGCTGGAACTCGGAGTCGCCGGAGGGCCAGAGCACGGCGAGGCCGACCAGGGTCGCCACGGCGACTGCGGCGACGACCCCGACGAAGATCTTCTTGTGGTTCGAACGGTCGCGCCGTGGGCGGTCCTCCAGTTCGGCTTCGGTCTCGGCGCGGTTCATCTCGGCACCGCCGAACGCTACCTCCTGTCTGCGGTCGCCAAACCGGTCAGAACCCCGATCGCAACCGTCCGCAGACCCGACCTCCGATCCCCGAGCGGCTTCATAGTGAGAACGAATCTCATTATGATATAAACCCCCCGGTCCGCCCGCCCGACCCGGAGATCCCAATGCTCGAACCATTCACCCTGCCCTACGTCCAAGAAGGCCTGATCGAGATCCTGCTGCTCTCGATCGCCGCCGGCCTGATCGGTTCCTGGGTGGTTCTGCGCGGCCTCTCCTTCTACTCCCACGCGATCGGCACCGCCTCCTTCCCGGGGCTCGTCCTGGCCGACGGCCTCGGTTTCTCGGCCGCACTCGGGGCCTTCGGCATGGCGGGCGTGTTCACCGCCCTCTCGACGCTGATCGCCCGCTCCAAGCGCACCGCGGCCGACAGCGTCACCGCGCTCGCCCTCGTCTCCTGCCTGGCCGCCGGCGTGATCCTGGCCAGCGACGTGTTCAACTCGGGCGCCAACGTCGACACCCTGCTCTTCGGCTCGCTGCTCGCGATCGGCCCGAACGACCTCTGGCTGGCCGGGGGCGCCGCCCTGCTGGCGATCGTGGTGACCCGTCTCTGCGCCGCCCATTGGCTGGCCAAAGGCTTCGACGAGGGCTCGGCCGGGAACCCGAAGTCGGGGTCGGTCTGGTTCGACGTCGCCCTTCTGGCCGTGGTCGCGGTCACCGTCACCGCGGCTCTCAGCGCGGTCGGCGCACTGCTGGTGGCCGCCCTCATGGTGATTCCGGCCGCGACCGTCCGCATGGTCACGAGGCGGGTCCAGACGCTCCAGGTGGGGACGGTCCTGCTGGTCGCGGCCGAGGGCACCCTCGGCCTCTGGCTTTCGGTGAAGACCGACGCTCCCCCGGGCGCGACGATCGCGGTCGTGAGCGGCGCCGTATTCGCGCTTGTCCTGCTCGGCCGCACGGTCCGGAACTCTCGTCCGGCCGCCCTCGCGGTCGCGGCGCTCGGCCTGGTCCTGTTCGCCGCCGGATGCGGCAGCGGCGGTGGAGATGACGGCGGACCGGTCAAGGTGGTCGCCACCACCACCCAGGTGGCCGACCTGGTCCGCGAGGTCGGCGGCGAGCAGATCGAGGTCACCCAGATCCTGCAGCCGAACACCGATCCCCACGACTACGAGCCGCGACCTTCGGACGTCGAGGCGTTCGTGGACGCGAAGCTCGTGTTCAAGAGCGGCGGCCATCTCGACGAGTGGACCGACCAGATGATCGAGGACAGCGGCAGCGACGCGGCCGTGGTCGATCTGAGCGCGAACCTGCCGGTCGAGCTGCATGCCGGCGAGCATTCGCATGAACATGACGGTGAGGAGGCCGGTCACGAGGAGGAACATTCCGAGGACGGCGAGGAGACCGATCCCCATTGGTGGCATGACCCGGTGAACGCGAAGGCCGCCGTCGGAGAGATCGAGACCGCCCTGATCGAGGCCGATCCGGCGGCCAAGAGCGCCTTCCGCACCAATGCCGAGCACTACGAAGCGCAACTGGCCACTCTGAACCGGACGATCGCCAAGTGCTTCGGGTCGATCCCCGCCGCGGAGCGCAAGATGGTCACCGATCACGACGCGTTCAACTATTTCGCCTCGCGTTACGGCATCGAGGTGGTCGGCGCGGTGATTCCCGCCCTGACCACCCAGGCCCAGCCCTCGGCCGGAGACCTCGCCGAGCTGGAGCGGACGATCCGGGACGAGAACGTGAAGGCGGTCTTCCCCGAAAGCTCGGTTTCGAAGAAGCTTTCGGACGCGGTCGCCGGGGACACCGGAGCGAGCACTGAGCATGAACTGTTCGGGGATAGCCTCGGGCCCGAGGACTCGGATGGATCCACCTACATCACGATGATCCAGTCGAACGCGAACAGCATCATGCTGGGACTCACGGGAGGTGAGCGAGGCTGTGACTTCGACTGAACCACGGGACATGGCCGCGGTGCCCGGCCGGAGTTTCGCGGTGGCCGATTCGTTCGCCACCGGCTACGACGGCAGGGTCGTTCTGAGCGGGGTGGATTTCACGATAGGCCCCGGTATGAAGGTCGGTCTGCTGGGACCGAACGGCGGCGGCAAGACGACCCTGTTCCGGGCTCTGCTCGGCCAGATCCGTCCGCTTGCCGGTTCGCTGAAGGTCGATGCCACCACGGCCACCGTTCCCCAGTCGGATCGCTCCCGCCTCGACTATCCCGTCACCTGCCTCGATGTGGCGACGATGGGGGCTCTCGCCCGCCTGCCCTGGTGGCGCCGCCCGGGGCGCCGGGATCGGGCGAAGGCGCTGGAAGGGCTGGAGACGGTCGGACTGGCCGACCGGGCCAAGGACAGCTTCGGTGATCTCTCCGGCGGTCAGCGCCAGCGGGTCCTGATCGCGCGCGCCCTGACTGCCGAGGCCGAGCTGCTGCTGCTGGACGAGCCCTACACCGGGCTCGATTCGGCCAGCGCCGCCCGGCTCGACCGGCTGATCGAGGATCTCGCGGCGCGGGGCTGCTCGGTGATGATCGCGACCCACGACGTGGACCAGACTCGGGCCTGGGATCGGGTCCTCTGCCTGAACGAGCGCCAGATCGCCTTCGGTGAACCCGCGGAGTCGCTTTCGCGTGAGGTCCTTGAGGCGACGTACGGTGGTCACATCGTCGAGATCCCGGGCCAGCCGGGCCAGGCCGTGATGCCCGCCCACCACTGCGATCACGAACATGATCATGAGGATGGACATTGATCGACTCCGTGTTCGAGCCCCTGTCCCATGGAACCACGCTGCGCGCGCTGGTCGAGATCACGGTGCTCGGCATCGTCAGCGGAGCGATCGGCTGCTGGATCGTGCTGTACGAGTTGTCCTACAGTGCCGAGTCCCTGGCCCACGGGCTCTTTCCGGGACTCGTGATCGCGGCGCTGATCGGCGCGCCTCTGCTGCTCGGCGGGGCGGTCGGCGTGCTGGTCGCGGCACTCCTGGTCGTGCTCGCGACACGGCTGACCGACGAGAGCTCCGACACGGCGATCGCCGTGGTGATCACGACCCTGTTCGGAGCGGGCGTCCTGCTCGCCCTCTCCCCCTCCAGCCCACCGGGTATCCAGGAGCTGCTGTTCGGTGATCTGCTGGGTGCGTCAACCGGCGATATCGCGATCGCGTCGGCGGTCGGTGCCGCGGTTCTCGGTGTCCTGTGGCTACTTCATGACCGGCTGTTGGCGGTCGGTTTCGACAGTGATTCGGGGCGTGCTCTGGGGATCTCGGTGGGCACTCTCAACGTGATTCTGCTGGCGCTCGTATCGCTGACGATCCTGGTCGCGGTGCAGGGTCTCGGCAATCTGTTGGTGGCGGCGATCCTGGTCGGTCCGGCGGCCGCGGCCCGGCTGGTGACCCGCCGGATCCGGCCGATGATGATGATCGCGGCGGTGGTCGCCGTGGTCGCCGGCATCGCCGGCATATACGCCTCCTACTACCTGCGCACTGCGGCCGGAGCTTCGGTCGTGATCGCACTGATGGGCTGCTATCTGATCGCCGCCGCGACCGGTGTTCTGCAGGGCAGGCTGGCCCCGAGGGACAGGTAGAATCGGGTGATGGCCCAGGCCGCGAAATCAGCGAGGCATTCGACTTCATGGTCCGAGTACGCCCTCGGCCGACTCAGCGAGGCCGGCTATCGCAGCGGCGGTTCCCGCCGCAAGGTGGTCGAGCTGCTGGGTGATCAGTCCTGCGCGATCACCGCCCTGGATCTCGATGGCAGGCTCGATGGCGTGGGCCGCGCGACGGTGTACCGCGCCCTCGAGCAGATGGAGGAACTCGGCCTGGTCCAGAAGATCGACGTCGGCGGGGACTCGTCAGGATACGAGAAGGTCGATCCGGAGGGCCATCATCACCACCACATCGTCTGCACCGATTGCGGCAAGGTGGTCCCCTTCGAGGATCCGGCCCTGGAAGAGGTGATCCACGAAGTGCCGAAGCCGAAGGGTTTCAGCATCAGAAGCCACGACATAACCCTCAAGGGAACCTGCGAAAACTGCGACTGACCAGGCAGCACCGGGCCAAAGAAACACCCAGAACCCAACCCCACCAACCGTTCTGGGTCGAATAGCCCACCAAATAACCATCAGATTCGACCCAGAACGATCAAGGCAACGGGCGTGAGGGGTTCTGGGGGCGTTTTGGGT
>Ga0335075_10000340_pt1 | contig 84017 bp, 74 predicted proteins | sample Lox_Sample_24_FD_206723 | JGI IMG/M metagenome (GOLD analysis project Ga0335075, IMG submission 206723) | Soil microbial communities from Loxahatchee National Wildlife Refuge, Florida, United States - Lox_Sample_2.4 | ecosystem: Environmental > Terrestrial > Soil > Wetlands | place: USA... | reverse complement strand
CGCCCGGCGCGGTCTGGCCGTAGAGCACGGACGAGGGGCCCTTCAGCACCTCGACCTGCTGCAGGCCGAACGGATCGAAGCTCGGGCGGGTCCACTGGCCGCCCGTCGGCAGGCGCAGCCCGTCCACGAAATTGTTGTTGCTCGAGAAGCCGCCGGCGCCGAAGCCGCGCACCGTGACCTCGTCGACGCGGCTGTCGAGCCCCATGGACTGGGCCTGCACGCCGGCGACATAAGCGAGCGATTCCGAGACGCTGGTTACCGCGCGCACGTCCATCTCTTCGCGGCTGATCACCGAGATGGACTGCGGCGTCTCGATCAGGGGCGTGTCGGTCTTGGTGCTCGAGGCCGCAGTGCTTCGGCCGGTGGCGGTGACGACGATGTCGGTCTCGCTGTCCTGCGCCTCGGCCGACGGCGCCGTCGCCTGGGCGAAAGCGGCGGCGGGCAGGGCGACGGAGCCCAGCAGAGCCGCGACGATGGCTGATTGAATCCGCATACCCCCAAAACCCCTTCTGCGCGAGCGCGCCTTGGCCCCGCGCTCGCCTTCGGCGCTAATGCGAATCGCTTGCATTAGCAAGACCGCGAGATAAGTTGCGCCATTCAAACGGGAGGTGGGCGATGCGGGGCTTTGCGGGAACGATGATCGGATCCGGGGCTCTGCTGGCGGCGACCGCAGCGTCCGCCGAGCCCCGCGTCATTCGCTCGGTGCCGGTGGCGCCGGGCGGGGTGTACGAACTGGTCTTCGATCCCGCGAGCAACGATGTTCATATCGCCGCGGTCGGGCCGATGGGCGGCGGCCAGGCGAGCCTCGCGCGGCTGGACGGCCGCACGCTGGCCGCCGAGCCGGGCGTCGCGCTCGGCGCCGAGGGCGTGTTCGGGCTCGGCCTCAACCGCCGGACGCGGATGGCCTATGGCACCGACACGCGCGGCGGCGCGGTCGCGGTCATCGATCTTGCCGCGGGCCGGGTGGTCGCGCGGATCACCGACAATGCGGGCGCCCATCTCCGCGAGGCGATCGTCGATGAGGGGCGCAACCTGGTCTACGTCTCCGCGGTCGGCAGCCCGCCGGGCGCCACGCCGGCCCAGCCCAACCGGATCTGGGTGATCGACGGCGCCGCCAACCGGATCGCCCGCACGATCGACGTCGAGACCGGCGGGCTCACCGGCATCGCGCTCGACAGCGCGCGCAACCGCCTGTTCGGTACCGGTATGATGACCCACGAGGTGGTCGTCGTCGACGCCGCCAACGGCCGCACCGTCGCGCGCTGGCCGACGGGCAGTCAGCGGCCGACCAATCTCGTCTACGACGCGGCGGGCAACCGCCTGTTCGTCGCCAGCCAGGCGAGCGGCGACCTGACCGTGATGAACGCCGCCGACGGCACGGTGATCCGGCGCGTGCCGACCGGCGCGGGCGCGCTCAGCGTCGCCTGGAACCCCGCCGTCAACCAAATCTACGTGACCAACCGGGAGGCGGGCACGCTCACCGTGGTCGATGCCCGTACCTATGCGGTGCTGGCCAATCTGCCGACCGGCACGCATCCGCAGAGCATCGCCATCGATCCCGCCACCAACCGGGTCTACGTCACCAACAAGCGCCGCATGCGCCCGCGCGACGCCGCGCCGGGAACGCCGGCGCCGGAGGATCCGAACGGCGACACGCTGACGCTGATCGAGCCCTGAGCCGGCGCTGCCGCCGTCCCGCCCCGGGGCACGCGAGAATCGGACCGGATCCGATACGGTAAACACCGCATTTAGAGTCTTGTAGCTGTCACAAGGCCCTGACATCCTCCGCGCATTGGTGGGGGGGATTCGCACCCCCATTTCAGCGCGATAGCCATAAACTGGCCGCGCTCTCTCGGGGGAAATTCAGACATGAAGATCAAGCCGAACGTGCTCCGCACTGGTGTTCGCAATTGGGACGAGGAAGCCGAGCGTCTGCGCGCCGACGGCCATATGCGCGGCGACGTCTTCGCCAAGACCGTCGGTGCGGACCCGGCGCATCTGGACGACCCCTTCAGCACCGATCTCGTGCCGCCGACCACCAGCCTGACCACCGGCGTCGCCTATACGCAGAATTTCGACACGCTCTCCAACACCGCGGGCAGCACCACGAACGACCTGCTGATCAACGGCTGGGCGATGAACGAGACCGGTCTCGGCGCGCGCGACAATGACCAATATGCGGTCGACACGGGCGGCTCGAACACCGGCGACACGTTCAGCTACGGTGCCGCCGCCGCAACCGACCGAGCGCTCGGCTCGCTGCAGAGCGGCACCCTAATCCCGACCTTCGGCGCGGCCTTCACCAACACCAGCGGCGCCACCATCACCTCGCTGCTCATCGATTATGACGGTGAGCAATGGCGGATTTCGAACACGGCCGCCGCCCGCGACGATCGGCTCGATTTCCAGATCAGCTTCGACGCGACCAGCCTGACGACCGGCACGTGGACCGACGTGAACGAGCTCGACTTCACGAACGTGATCAAGACCGCGGCGTCGGCTGGCGCCTTGAACGGCAATCTCGACGCGAACAATATCGACATCACCCACACGATCACCGGCCTCACCATCGCCAACGGCGCGACCTTCTGGATCCGCTGGGTCGATCTCAACGCGGCGGGCGCCGACGACGGCCTCGCGATCGACAATTTCTCGATTACCGCCAACGCGGTCGTCGCCCAGCCCGGAACGCTGGCAATCAACGACGTAACGCTTGCCGAAGGCGACAGCGGCACCACGACCTTCACCTTCACGGTCACCCGCTCCGGCGGCGATGACGGCGCCGTGGGCGCGACCTGGACCGTGAACCTGCCGGGCGGCGCCGGCGGCGCGGACGCCTCGGATGTCGGCGGCACGCTGACCGGCACCGTCAGCTTCGCGGACGGCGAGACCTCCCGGACGATCAGCGTCGATGTCGTGGGCGACACCGCTTTCGAGCCGGACGAGACGTTCACCGTCGTCCTGTCGGCGGCAACCGGTGGCGCCACGCTCGGCGATGCGTCCGGCCTCGGCACGATCACCAATGACGACCCCGCGCCGCCGGTTCCCGGCGAACTCTCGATCGGCGACGCGAGTCTGGCCGAGGGCGACAGCGGCACCACCGCCTTCACCTTCACCGTGCTGCGCTCCGGCGGCTCCGACGGCGCGGTCAGCGCGACCTGGACGCTGGACGCGCCCGGCGGCGCCAGCCTCGCCGACCTGGTCGATTTCGAATCCGGCCAGGCGACCACCGGCTCGGTCGACTTCGCCGATGGCGAGACCAGCCAGACCATCACCGTCCTCGTCCAGGGCGACGTGGATTTCGAGGACGACGAGACCTTCCTCGTTGTCCTGTCCACGCCCACCGGCGGCGCGACGCTCGGCAATGTCAACGGCACCGGCGAGATCCTGAACGACGATCCGGCGCCGGCCGGCACCTTCTCGATCGACGACACCAGTGAGTTCGAGGGCGACAGCGGGACGACGACCTTCACCTTCACCGTGACCCGCTCCGGCGGCAGCGCCGGCGCGGTCGCCGTCGACTATGTCGTGAACGCGCCGGGCGGCGCGGGCAATGCCGACAGCGGCGACTTCATCCCCGCCGCGGTCCTTTCCGGCACGCTGAACTTCGTCGACGGCGAGGTGACGCAGACGATCACGGTCGAGGTCCAGGGCGACACCGATTTCGAGGCCGACGAGGGCTTCACCGTCACCCTGTCCAACGCCACGGGCGGCGCCGCGATCGGCGACGGCAGCGGCGCGGGCATTATCACGAACGACGACATCGCGCCGCCGGCGGGCAGCGTCAGCGTCGCCGACGTCAGCGTCGTCGAGGGCAATAGCGGCACCGTCACCCTGACCTTCACGCTCACCCGCACCGGCGGCACCGGGGCGTTCGACGTCAGCTACGCGACCTCGAACGGCGGCAATCCCAGCAACGCGTCGGCGACGGCGGGCAGCGACTATGCCGCCACGAGCGGCACAATCAGCTTCGGCGTCGGCCAGAATACGGCCACCGTCTCCGTCACGGTGAACGGCGACACGCTCGCCGAGCTCAGCGAGGAGCTGACGCTCACTCTTTCCGGCGCCACCAACGGGGCGACCATCTCCGACGCGGTGGCCATCGGCACGATCACCACCGACGACACGCTCAGCGCCGCTCCGGCCAATCCGTGGCTCAACGAATTCCACTATGACAATGGCGGCACCGACACCGGCGAGTTCATCGAGGTCGCCGGCGCCGCCGGGACCAGCCTCGCCGGCTGGACGATCGCCCTCTACAACGGCAATCCGGGCCAGCTGAACGTCTACACGACGCTCAATCTCAGCGGCACCATCCCCGATCAGTCGAACGGCTTCGGCACGCTGCAGTTCGCGGCCGTCGGCATCCAGAATGGCGGTGCCGGCTCCAACGGCGAGCCGGACGGCATCGCCCTGATCAATGCCTCCGGCCAGGTCGTCGAGTTCATCTCCTATGAAGGCGTGATGACCCCGACCAGCGGTCCGGCGGCGGGCATGACCAGCGTCAACGTCGGCGCCGGCGTGTTCGAGGACGGGGCCACCAACGGCACGTCGATCATTCGCGTCGACGGTCCTCCGGGCGGGACCTGGCAGGTGACGAACGCGCCTTCGGCCGGCGCGGTGAATCCGCAGCAGACCCTGCCCAATGGCGGTACCGCCGCCCCCGGCATCGCGGTCAGCGACGTCAGCGTGAACGAGGCCGCCGGCACCGTCACCTTCACCGTCACCCGCACCAACGTCGCCGCCGGCGCGTTCACCGTCGACTACGAGACCGCGAACGGCACCGCGCTCGCGGGCAGCGACTATGACGCGACCTCGGGCACGCTCAGCTTCGCCGACAACCAGGTGCAGGCCCAGGTCACCGTCAACATCAACAACGACGCGACCCCCGAGCTGAACGAGACCTTCTTCCTCAACCTGTCCAACGCCACGGGCGGCGCGACCATCCAGGACGCCCAGGGCCAGGCCACGATCGTCAACGATGACGGCACGCCGATCCAGGTGTCGATCAACGACGTCTCGATCGCCGAGGGCGCCTCCGGCACCTCGATCCTGACCTTCACCGTCACCCGCTCCGGCGGCACCGGTGCGTTCAGCGTCGACTTTGGAACGGTGGACGGCAGCGCGACCCAGCCGAGCGACTATCTCGCGACGTCGGGGACGCTGAACTTCGGTGCCGGCGTGAACACGCAGACCGTCTCGGTCACGATCAACGGCGATCTCACGCCGGAATCGACGGAGAACTTCTTCGTCAACCTGAGCAACGCGACCAACGACGCGGTGATCGCCGACGCGCAGGGCATCGGCACGATCGTCAATGACGAGGCGACCTTCATCCACGACATCCAGGGTACGTCCTATTTCAGCCCGCTGCTCGCCCAGGAGGGGATTGCGAGCTTCAACGTCGTCTCGGCCACCGCCTATACGGTCCGCGCGGTGGTCACCGCCGTCGACAATGTCGGCGCGCGCCAAGGTTATTACCTGTCCGAGGAGGTCACCGACTGGGACGGCAACACGTTCACGTCCGAGGGCATCTTCGTGATGACCCGCAACGACGCCAATGTCGGCACCGTGGTCTCCGGGGTGAGCGTCGGCGATCTCGTCGAGGTCACCGCCAATGTCATGGAATATCAGTCGTTCCAGAGCATGCCGCGCACCGTGCTGGTCAACCCGACCGGGCTCAGCATCATCGGCCAGAGCCAGCCGCTGCCGAGCATGACGCTGACCAACATGCCCAATGCGGTGCTGACCGTCGCCAACCCGAATTATTTCGACTCGGTCGACGACCCGAACGACACGTTCGACGCCTCGGTCTACGCGCTCTCCTATTTCGAAACGGTCGAGGGCATGCTGGTCACCATTCCGAACATGGTGGTGGCGGACGGCTTCGTCTCGACCTCGAGCGGCGATCCCTATCTGATGGCCTACAGCCTCGACAGCGCCAATCCGGAGCAGATCAACGACCGCGGCGGCTATACGATCGCCGGCGATCCGCCGGTCGGCCCGCCCGACACCGCGACGCCCGGCGACGACACGACCGGCGGCGGCCGCGTGCTGCATGACGGCGACGTCAATCCGGACATCATCGAGCTCGACTTCACCGATTTCGCGATGGCGCCGCCGACCGGCCTGACCACCGGCGCGACGATGGGCGACCTGCTCGGCGACGTCACCGGCATCATCGACTTCGACTTCACCGACCGCAAATTGTTCGTGACCGCGATGGAGCCGGGCGGCTTCGTCGACACCGGCCAGCCGGCGCAGGAGGTGACGGTGCTCGGCGACGACAGCCGCAGCCTCACGGTGGCCACCTTCAACGTCGAGAATCTCGATCCGACCGACGGCGCCGCGCGCTTCACCGCGCTCGCCAACGCCATCGCCAACAATCTCAACGCGCCCGACATCATCTCGATCGAGGAGATGCAGGACAATAATGGCGCGGCCGGCGGCGGCGTCGACGCCTCCACCTCCTGGCAGATGCTGGTCGACGCGCTGAACGCCGTGACGGGGGCCCATTACCAGTGGGTCGACGAGCTGCCCCTCTCCAACGCCGAGGGCGGCGAGCAGCAGGGCAATATCCGCGTCGGCTTCCTCTACAATACCGACCGGGTCCAGCTCGGCGACCTCGACGCCAATGCGACCATCGCCGAGCGCCGCCAATATACGGACCGGATCGGCGACGGCGTCCGCGACGCGGGCGATCTCATCGCCTTCTCGGACAACATGCTCGGCGGCGAGATCAACACCGCCGACTGGGCGAACACCCGGCGCTCGCTGCTCGGCGAGTTCAACTTCAACGGCAACACCGTCTACGTGACCGCCAATCACTGGCCGTCCAAGGGCGGCTCGGGCCAGTTCTGGCAGCTCGAGCAGACCACGAGCGAGCCCGACAATGCCGACTGGGCGCAGCGCAACGCCGTCGCCCAGGACGTCTATGCAATGCTGAACCACATCCAGCAGAACGACACGGATGCGGGCATCGTCGCGGGCGGCGACTTCAACGACTTCTATTTCTACCGGCCGCTGACCACCGTCACCGGCTATACCATGGCGGACGGCAGCGCCCGCGTCGGCGGCGCCCGGTTCGACAACCTCACGCTGACCCTCGACGAGGCCGAGCGCTACACCTACACGTTCGACGGCCGCAGCCAGGCGATCGACCATATCATCGCCAACCAGCTGCTGTCGGACGTCGCCACCTACGACATCGTCCACCTGAACACGGGCTACAACCAGAACGGCACCGGCCCGAACGCCGATCCGTCGCTCTCCGACCATGATCCGGCGGTCGCGAGCTTCGACTTCCGCGACCTCGCGGAGGAATTGGTCGGCGGCGGCGGCAACAATCTGATCGACGGCTATGGCGGCGACGACATCATCTTCGGCGGCGCCGGCAACGACACGCTGATCGGCGGCGCGGGCATCGACACCTTGTCCGGCGGCACCGACAACGACTTCTACTTCGTCGACAATTCGAACGACAGCGTGCTTGAGCTGGCGGGCGAGGGCAATGACCGCGTGTTCGCGAGCGCCAGCTACGGCCTCGCGGCGGGGACCTCGGTCGAGACGCTCTCGACCGCCGACAATGCCGGCACCGCGGCGATCAATCTCGCGGGCAACGAACTGGCCAACATCCTGTTCGGCAATGCCGGGACGAACACCCTCTCCGGCGGCGCGGGCAACGACCTGCTCGACGGCAAGGACGGCAACGACACGCTGCAGGGCGGGGCCGACAACGACATCCTCTACGGCCGTGACGGCAATGACAGGCTGTTCGGCGGCGCGGGCAGCAACTACCTGGCCGGCGGCGTCGGCGACGATCAGTATTACGTCGACAGCAGCAGCGACGCGGTCGTCGAGCTGACCGGCGAGGGCAATGACCGGGTCCTCGCCAGCGTGAGCTACGTGCTGGCCGCGAACATGTCGGTGGAGACGCTGTCGACCAGCTTCAACGCCGGCACCGGCGCGATCAACCTGATCGGCAACGGCCTCGCCAATTCGATCCTCGGCAATGACGGCGCCAATGTCCTGAACGGCGGCGCGGGCAACGACACGCTCGACGGCAAAGGCGGCAACGACACGCTCGACGGCGGCGCCGACAACGACACGCTCTATGGCGGCGCCGGCAATGACGCGCTTTATGGCGGCACCGGCACCAACTATCTGGCGGGCAATGCCGGCGACGACATCTACGTCATCCACAACGGCACCGATACGGTGGCGGAACTGGCCGGGGAGGGCGCCGACCGCGTCTATGCCGCAATCAGCTACACGCTGGGCGCCGGCCAGTCGGTGGAGACCTTGTCGACGGACTGGAATGCGGGCACGGCGGCGATCAACCTGACCGGCAACGCGCTCGCCAACCATCTTATCGGCAATGACGGCGCCAATGTGCTGAACGGCGGCGCCGGCAACGACGTGCTGGACGGCAAAAGCGGGGCGGACACCTACGCCTTCACCACCGCGCTCGGCGCGGGCAATGTCGACGTGGTGTTCGGCTTCCAGACCGGGATCGACAAGATCGCGCTCGACGACGCCATCTTCACCGCCGTCGGCGGGCTCGGCACGCTTAGCGCAAGCGCCTTCCACACGGGCAGCGCGGCGGCCGACGGCAGCGACCGGATCGTCTACAACAGCAGCACCGGCCAGCTCTTCTACGATGCGGACGGCGCCGGCGGGGCCGCTGCGGTCCAGTTCGCCACCCTGGCGACCGGGCTCAATCTCAGCGCCAGCGACTTCATGGTGATCTGACGGGGAACGGGGGCGCGCTTCGGCGCGTCCCCTCTGCCTGCGGCGATGGTGCCGGGTGTCGGACTCGAACCGACGACCTACCGCTTACAAGGCGGTTGCTCTACCAGCTGAGCTAACCCGGCGCCCGCGCTGCGTGTAGCGCAAATGGGCTAAGTGATCCCGAACGTCCAGCCCTCGGTGCGGGCGAGTTCGGGGGTCAGGCCGTCCGGCGCGAAGGCGCGGGCATCGCTCGCCGCCAGAGCCCGCATTCCCGCCGCCGTCACCAGGGCATCGGTCTGATGGTCGTTCGGCTCGAAGCCAAGCCGGACCGGCGCGCTGCCCAGCGCCTCCAGGGCGCGGTTGAGTTCCACCCTGGAGCGCAGCTTCGTTCCCGCCAGGCCGGCCCGGCGCAAATAGAGGCGCGTATAGATTTCGACGACGGCGCTGCCGCGGCCGGGAAGGGGATCCATCGGCCAGACCGGCACCCGGCCGGCCAAGGCGTGCAGCAGGCGCATGCCCGAAAAGCTGGCCTTGGCGACCTGGGCGGCGCCGATCGCGTCATAGGCGCTCGCCGTCTTGCGCCCGCCCTGCGCGTTCAGCCGCGCGTCGCATTGCCGGAAGCGAACGAAATCGGCCTTCACCCCGTCGGCGATGCCGAAATAGAAATGGCGGCGATGGACCTGCTCCAGGAAGCTGGCGGCGCCCAGATCCGCATCGTCGCAGCGGGCGTCGACATAGGCCCAGAAGGCCTTGGCCGCGTCCGGCACGCCGGGCTCCCCGGGCAGATATTCGCCGCGCTCGGCGATGGGCGGGGCGAAGCTGAAATCGAAGCCGAACAGGGTCGGCGCGGCTTGGGCCTCCGCCAGCAGCCAGTCCAGCACCTCGGTCCGCGACCAGACATGGCCGGGCCGGACCAGCGCCGGCGCCCCACCGCCGGCCGCGCAGAGGGCGACCGCGATGCCCTTGTGCCTCTTTCCCTTCGCCCCGGACCAGTCGATGGCGGCGAAGCGCGCGAAGTCAGGGGCGGGGACCGTATCGGTCACGCTGCGGCTTCTTCAGGCGATCCCACCAGGCGCGGGCGACATAGGTTTCCAGCCGGTCCCGGGCATCCGTGCCGAAGCGGGCGAGGAGAGCGGGATAAGCGCGGTAATGCGGCGTCTCCCAGAAGGTCTCCGGGTCGGTCTCGATCAGCATCGCCTTCTCGTCGAGGCCGTTGGTGAACAGGCAGAAGCTGCCCGCCTCGCGGCCCGGCGCGACGAACGCCTTGCCGTTCACCTTGGGGCAGGGGGTGCCGTAAAAGGGGGCGAGTTCGGTCTCCGGCAAAGAGAGGCCATAAGCGACGATCTCGTCCCAATTGCGGAACGGCGCGGTCATTCCAGCGTCCCGATCACGTCCGCGGTGAAGCGGGCGATGTCGAAACTCGTGCCGGCGGCATCCTCGCCGCGGCGGACGATCACGAGCCGGCGGCTGGGCACCACCATCACATATTGGCCGCGATTGCCCTGGGCCGCGTAGCTGCCGGCGGGCAGGCCCTGGTCGGGCCCGAACAGCCAGAGCGTCGCGCCATAGCCGGGGCCGCGCGCGGGCTGCGGGCCGGAGGCGCGGGTCATATAGGCCATCCAGCCCTCGGGCAGCAGGCGCCGGCCCTCCCAGACGCCGTCCTGCAGCCAGAACTGGCCGAGCCGGGCGAGGTCCCGCGCCGTCGACCAGACCTGGCTGGAGAGGATGAAATTGCCCTGCCAGTCCGCCTCGGCGACGGTGCGGGTCATGCCCAGCGGGGCGAACAGGCGGTCGCGCGGGAAAGCGAAGTAGAGCGGGTCGTCGTCGATCGCGTGGCGCAGGCCGCGGATCGCGGCCAGGATGTCGTTATTGGCGTAGCGGAAGCTGGTGCCCGGCGCCGCCGCGAGCGGCCAGGAGGCGATTTCCTGGGTGACGCTGGTGCCGCCGAAATAGGTGGCGTCGGTGCGGTTGCCGGCCGGGCTGTTGTGCAGGCCGCTCGCCATGCGCAGCAGGTTGTCGAGGCGGATGGCGCCGCGCGGATCGCCCTCCCATTCGGGAATGGCGATCGGCGAGTCCGGGTGGAGCATCCCTTCGGCGACGGCGATGCCGATGAGGGTGCCGGCGATGCTCTTGGCGACCGACCAGGTCCGCTGCGCGACCTGCGGCCCGAAGCCCTCGGCATAATGTTCGGCGATGATCCGGCCGTCGCGCAGGACGACGAGGCCGGTGGTGCGGCCGGTCCCGTAGCCGCCGTCGAAGGCGCGCGCCGCCGACCCAGCGAGCGCGGCAGGGGTGCGGACCGGCGGCATCCGCGCTCCGGTCGGCCAGGGGCGGTCGTCGCGGCTGCCGGCGAAGGCACGCACGACGGCGGGCGTTCGCGGCTGCCATATCGTCTGACCGACCGGCGTTCCGATCGGGGCGATCGTGCAACCATGTTCCGCGTTCCAGCCGGCAAGGCGCGGCGGCAAGGCGGGATCGAAGCCGACGCGGACTTCCCCCAGTTCCGGAAAGATCGGACCGAACATGCCGGGATGTTCCGGCGAGCGAAATATTTCGGCGGTCAGGGTCGGCAGGATCGCGTCATAATCGGGATAGATGCCGGTCAGCTCCAGCGCCTCGATCTGCTCCTGCCTTCGCCCCTCGCCGTTGAACATCGCGCTGCACAGGGTCAGCGCCTTGTAGCCGGCGGCGACGGCGCGGTCATAGGCGGAGGGCTCGCGCGGCCCCGGTTGCTGGGCCGCGGCGGGCGCGGCGAGCAGCAGCGCGAGCAGGAGACTAGCGGTTCTTCGCATTGCGCTGCTCCTCCCACCAGGCCATGCGCTCGGCGATGCGCTTCTCCATGCCCCGCTCGGTGGGCGTGTAGAAAGTCTGCGGCGCCATCTCCTCGGGCCAGTAATTGTCGCCGGAGAAACCGCCCTCGGAATCATGGTCGTACGTATAGCCGCTGCCATAGCCGATCTGCTTCATCAGCTTGGTCGGGGCGTTGAGGATGTTCTTCGGCGGCATCAGCGAGCCGGTCTCCTTCGCCGAGCGATAGGCCGCCTTCTGCGCGACGTAGGTGGCGTTCGATTTGGGCGCGGTGGCGAGATAGAGACAGGCCTGGACGATGGCGAGCTCGCCCTCCGGAGAGCCGAGGAAATCATAGGCGTCCTTGGCGGCGAGGCACTGGACCAGGGCGTTGGGATCGGCGAGCCCGATATCCTCCGACGCGGCGCGGATCAGGCGGCGCAGCAGGAAGAGCGGCTGCTCGCCCGCCACCAGCATGCGCGCGAGGTAATAGAGCGCCGCCTGCGGGTCGGAGCCGCGGATCGCCTTGTGGAGGGCGGAGATGAGGTTGTAATGCCCCTCCCGGTCCTTGTCGTAGACGGCGACGCGGCGGTTGAGCAAAGCCGCGAGCGCGGCCGGCGCCAGCGGCGTGGGGATGTCGATCGAAAAGAGCGTCTCGGCCTGGTTGAGCAGGAAGCGGCCGTCGCCGTCGGCGGTGGCGACCAGCGCGTCGCGCGCCTCGGGCGTGAGGGGAAGCGGCCGTTCCATCAGCGCCTCGGCCCGGTCGAGCAACTTGCAGAGCGCCTGATTGTCGAGCCGGTTCAGGATCAGCACCTGCGCGCGGGAGAGCAGAGCGGCGTTCAGCTCGAAGCTCGGATTCTCCGTCGTCGCGCCGACCAGCACCACCGTGCCGTCCTCGACATAGGGAAGGAAGCCGTCCTGCTGCGCGCGGTTGAAGCGGTGGATCTCGTCCACGAAGAGCAGGGTCTGCCTGCCGATCTTCATATGGTCCTTCGCCTCCGCGAAGACCTTCTTGAGATCGGCGACGCCGGAAAAGACCGCCGAGATCGCGACGAAGCGCATTCCCACCGCATCGGCGAGCAGCCGGGCGATCGTGGTCTTGCCCGTGCCCGGCGGCCCCCAGAGCACCATCGAGGCGAGCTTGCCCGCCGCGACCATCCGACCGATCGCCCCATCCGGCCCGGTCAGATGCTCCTGCCCGACCACCTCGTCGAGCGCGCGCGGGCGCAGGCGGTCCGCGAGCGGGGCATTCTCGCCCGGCGGCGGGGCCGCCGGCTGCTGCTCTTCGGTCTGGAATAAATCAGCCACGCCGGCCGCCTAGCCTATTTCCGGAGGCGGCGCACCTGGCGCGTCGGCGGCCCGCCGTCCGCGGTGCGCCCGTCCTCGGAAGGTCACAAGTGACAGCCGACCCATTGTAAACCTCACCCGTCGCGCCCGGCCAGCCGGCGGAGCGTGCGGCGCCGGCGCATCTCCATCCGGTAGAGCCGCAAAACCGCGTCATTGTCGGGACTTGCGCGGACGGCGACGCATTTCCCGCGCTTCATGATCGGCCGGATCTTGCCATATTCGAGCCGGTGCCAGAGCAGGTCATGCGTGGACATCCGGGACTCGCGCGGCGTTTCGAGGACCCTGTCCCAGGCGGCGGCGAAGCTTTCCGCCCCCGGTCTCTCGCGCAGGCGATAGGCGCTTTCGCGTCCCATCCCGACGGCGCGGGCCGCGGCCGCGACGCAGCGTGTCTCGACGAGGATGCCGAGGAAGACGGCCTGGCGGACGGGGGTCCAGCCGTCGGCGCGGTAACGCAGCGGCACGGGGGTGAAGGGCGGCACCTGCCGCCGGTCTCGATGCGTGTTCATCGGGAAGGATGAGTCAGATCCGGGCCGTGTAGGAAAGGGGCGCCCCCGGCTGTTGGATGCTTTCCCGGAGGCCTGTGGCGGCCGGGCATCCATCAGCGGGGCCCGGCCGCTGCACGTCCGCTCAGAGCCGCACCCTCCCGAAGGCGATGGTCGCATCGGCGCCATATTGCGGCCGGGCGGTGGCCGGACGCGCGCGGACCAAAGGCGCGGCGGCGGGCGGCAGGCCGGGGCGGGTGCCGACGATGTGGAAGTTCGCCGGCGTATTGCCCGCGATGATCAGGTCGAGCTCTGCCCCGTCGCAGGCCCGGCCGGCGCAGCGCAGGAAATGCTGGTCCGCCGAGTCGCCGTAGGGCAGCAAAGCCGCCGGCGTGCCGCCGGCGCGCAGGCGCACGCCGCGCTGGGCGACCAGGGCGATCGAGTCTGCGCCGTTCGTGGCGAAGCGCAGCCGGACCCGCCGCCCGCCGGGCACCGACTGCTGCGCGACGAGCGTCACGCCCGGCGCCGGCGTCGGCACGGCCGGCGCCGGGATCGCCCAGCGGCGGCGGGCCGTGTGCGGGAATTCGGTGCGCTGCCAGTCCGCTTCGTAGGGAATAAGCGCGCCGTCATTGTTGACCGCGAAATGGCCTGCGCGGGCGGCCTCGTCCCAGACATATTCGATGGTGAAGAGCTGCTGCCGGTCGGCGCTATAGGCGGGGGTGAAGCCCGTCACGAGCCAGCCGAGGATGGCGAGATCGAGCGCGCCGGCCACCGCGAAGATTGTGCGCAGGCGGGTGATGGCGGGCAGCAGCTCGATCATGACGGGCAGCATGATCAATGCCCCCAACGGCGCGAACATCCAGATCGGGCCCCCGTTCATCAGCTCCTCGAACAAGGCGACGGCCGGGCCGAAGGTGACGTAGAGCAACAATGCGGCGAGCAGCGCGCCCGCGGTTTCGGCGGCCGGATGCCAGCGTCCGGCGACGATGCCGATCGCCATCGCCAGCGGCGGCAGCAGGAAGTAGATCGCGCTGCCCGGCGCGACGAAGCAGAGCCCGCCGCCGAGCAGGGTGAAGAACAGCCAGAAGGCGGCGCGCAGCTTCGTCCGCTCCGCCTTGCCCGCGACCAAAAGCAGGCCGATCGCGCAGGCCGCCAGCGCGGAGGCGTAGACGGCGGTGGTCGCGACCAGCGGCCAGGCCCGCCAATAATCGCCGGCGCGAAACAGGCTCAGCAGATAATGGCCGGCAAAGGCCAGGGCGCCCGACAGGATGAAGGCCGCGAACATGGCGGCGAGCGGCCGGGCGAAGGCGCGGCGGCGCCAGCTCTGCGCGCCGAAGAAGAGGAAGAGCAGGCCGAGCAGGATCAGCCCGAACAATAGGGGCAAGGCGATCACGACCTGGCCGGCGACGTCCATGTAGAGGACCTCGCCCCGGACGTCGGCGGGCCCCGTTTGCGCCGCGGCGAGGGCGACGCCCAGCACCTGCTCGCCCATATGCTGGACGCTGCGCCGGTCGAGCGCGGCGAGGTCGTCGCCGGCGCTGTGATAGCGGGTCTCGTTGCCGATCACCGCGAAGTTGAGGATCGTCCAGGGCCGGTCCTCGAACACGGCGACGTCGGTCGAATTGGGGATCAGGCGGTAGAGATCGGTCGAAAACGAATTGCCGACCGGGCGGGCGGCGTTGACGAACAGGTCGATCGCGGCCGCATTGGGCCGGCTGGTCTCGAACATGATCGCGGGCCCGTTCACGCCGCGCGCCTCGAGGTTGATCGCGATGTCGACCCGCGCCGCCAGCGGATCGCGATCGAGGAAGGCGCGGGCGCCGAGCAGGCCGGCCTCCTCGCCCTCGTTGAACAGGAAGGTGACCGGGCGGGCCAGGCGCTGGCCGCGCAGCAGGTGCGCGATCTCGAGCATCGCCGCGACGCCGATCCCGTCATCGGCGGCGCCGGGCCCCGCATTGGTCGAATCGTAATGGGAGACGAGCAGCAGATGCCGCCCCTCGGCCGGGCCGAGCGTGGCGACGAGATTGCGCACCCGCGCGCAGGACACCGCCGCGCCGCGCCGGCCGTTGCAGACGACATCGTCGGTGAGGCGCGGTTCGAGGCCGACGCTCCGCATCTCCGCGATCAGCCGGTCGCGCACGGCATCGCCGGCGGGGCTGTCGACCGGATGCGGCCTTTGGTCGCCGAGCACCCGCTCCAGCCGCGCGACCGCCCGGTTGGCGTCGAAGCCGGTCGCGCTCTCGGCGGCGGGCGGGGAGGGGAGGACGAGCAGGGCGCCCTTCACCGCCATGGCGGCGAGCAGGGCCAGAGCGAGCGCCAGCACATAACCCGCCTGCTTCATCCGCCCCGCGCTCCCCTTGTCTCTCTTGCGCCCCATGCCATATCGGCTAAGCGGGCGGCAGGCGAGCGGAGCTTGCGCGCCTTCCCAAATGGAGACGTGGCATGGGTTATCGGGTGGTGGTCGTCGGCGCGACCGGCAATGTCGGGCGGGAGATGCTGAACATCCTCGCCGAGCGTCAATTCCCGGCCGACGAGATCGCGGCCGTGGCCAGCCCGCGCTCGACCGGCGACATCATCGACTTCGGCGACAGCGGCAAGGAGCTGAAGGTCAGGAATATCGAGCATTTCGATTTCGCCGGCTGGGACATCGCCCTGTTCGCGGCGGGTTCGGACGTGTCGAAGGCCTATGCGCCCAAGGCGGCGGCGGCCGGCTGCACGGTGATCGACAATGCCTCGCTCTACCGGATGGACCCGGACGTGCCGCTGATCGTGCCCGAGGTGAACCCGGAGGCGATCGACTTCTACCGGAAGAAGAACATCATCGCGAACCCGAACTGCTCGACCGCGCAGATGGTGGTGGCGCTGAAGCCGCTGCACGACGCCGCGAAGATCAAGCGGGTGGTGGTCGCGACCTACCAGTCGGTGTCCGGCGCCGGAAAGTCCGGGATGGACGAATTGTTCGAGCAGAGCCGCAACATCTTCGTCGGCGATCCGGCCGAGCCGGTGAAGTTCACCAAGCAGATCGCCTTCAACGTCATCCCGCATATCGACTCCTTCCTCGACGACGGCTCGACCAAGGAGGAGTGGAAGATGGTCGTGGAGACGAAGAAGATCCTCGATCCCAAGATCAAGGTCCACGCCACCTGCGTCCGCGTCCCGGTCTTCGTCGGCCATAGCGAGGCGATCAACATCGAGTTCGAGGACGAGATCTCGGCCGAGCAGGCGCAGAAGCTCCTGCGCGAGGCGCCCGGGGTCATGCTCGTCGATAAGCGCGAGGATGGCGGCTACGTCACCCCGATCGAGTGCGTCGGCGAATATGCGACCTATGTCAGCCGCGTGCGCGAGGACCCGACCGTCGAGAACGGTCTTTCCATCTGGTGCGTCTCCGACAATCTCCGCAAGGGCGCGGCGCTGAACGCGGTGCAGATCGCGGAATTGCTCGGCCGGCGGCACCTGAAGAAGGCGGCGTGACGCTGCGGGCCGATCTCTACTGGTCGTTCCGCAGCCCCTATTCCTGGCTCGCCATCGGCCGCTACCGGGCGATGACCGAGGCATGGGATCTCGCGATCGACCTCAAGCCGGTCTATCCGCTCGCCATCCGCCAGCCGGACTTCTTCGAGCGCAACCATCCGAACTGGCTCGGCTATACGTTTCGCGACGTCGCCAGGCTCGCCCAGTTTCACGACATCCCGCTGGCCGCGCCGCGGCCGGATCCGATCGTGCAGGATCTGGCGACGCGCCGGATCGCGGCGAAGCAGCCTTATATCCACCGGCTCGTGCGGCTCGGCCAGGCGGCGGCGCGGCGGGGCAAAGGCCTCGTCTTCTGCGCCGAGGTTGCCCAGCTGATCTGGGGTGGGACCGCGCAGTGGCACGAGGGCAATCATCTCGCCGAGGCGGCGGGGCGCGCCGGGCTCGATCTGGCCGAACTCGACGCGGAAGCCGCGGCGGCGGCCGAGGCGCTGGACGCGGAGGTGGCGGCCAACCAGGCCGCGCTCGAGGCCGCCGGCCATTGGGGCGTGCCGACTTTGGTGTTCGAGGGCGAGCCCTTCTTCGGCCAGGACCGGATCGAGCTCGCGCTCTGGCGGATGCGGCAGGCGGGATTGAAGGAGCGCTGAGTCTGTCTGGCGCATCGCCCCTCCCACCGCGTTTCACGCGGTCCCCCTCCCCATCGCCTGCGGCGACAGGGACGACAGGTCACTTCGCCAGCAATGCGGCCTTGGCCTCGGCATAGTCGGTGATCATGCGCGCGACATAGTCGCCGGCGCCCTGCACCGCGTCGATCGCGCCGATGCCCTGGCCCGAGCCCCAGATGTCGCGCCAGGCCTTGGCCTTGGCGCCGCCCGTGCCGAAATCCATCGTGCTGACGTCGCCCTCGGGGAGATTGTCCGGATCCATGCCGGCCAGCTCGATCGACTTGCGCAGGTAATTGCCGTGCACGCCGGTGAACAGGCTGGAATAGACGATGTCGGCGGCCTTGCCGTCGCAAATGCCCTGCTTGTAGGCCTCGGTCGCATTGGCTTCGGTCGTGGCGATGAAGGGCGAGCCGATATAGCCGAGATCGGCGCCCATCGCCTGCGCGGCCAGCACGGCGCGGCCGGTGGCGATCGCGCCGGACAAAGCAAGCGGCCCGTCCCACCATGCGCGGATTTCCTGGATCAGGGCGAAGGGCGAGAGTCGCCCGGCATGGCCGCCGGCGCCGGCCGCCACGGCGATGATCCCGTCCGCGCCTTTCTCCACCGCCTTGCGGGCGAAGCGGTCGTTGATGATGTCGTGCAGCGTGATGCCGCCCCAGGCATGCACGCCCTGGTTCACCTCGACGAGCGCGCCCAAGGAGGTGATCACGATCGGCACCTTCCATTTCTGGCAGGTCGCCATGTCCTCCATCAGGCGGACGTTCGATTTGTGGACGATCTGGTTCACCGCATAGGGCGCGGACGGCGCCTCGGGATGGTCGCGATCCCAGGCGGCCAGTTCCTCCTCGATTCGGTGCAGCCATTCGTCGAGCAGGCTCTGCGGCCGCGCGTTCAGCGCGGGGAAGGAGCCGACGATGCCGGCCTTGCACTGGGCGATGACCAGATCCGGATTGGAGACGATGAAGAGGGGCGCGCCGATGGCGGGGAGGCGCAGGCGATCGAACAGGGGGGGAAGGCTCATGCTCCGGTTCGTAACGGCTATGCATCGGCGAGTCATCCCGGCGGAGGCCGGCACCCACGAACCCCGACGTTCGTGGTTGAATCTCGCCCTCCCTGTTCATAGGTCCCGGCCTTCGCCGGAATGCCTCCGGGGAGAGGAGAAAAGATGAAATACCGCAGACTCGGCGCGAGCGATCTCGAGGTCTCCGAAATCTCCCTGGGATCCTGGCTGACCTATGGCGGGGGCGTGGAGGCGAACGCCGCGCGCGCCTGTCTCGATCGCGCCTTCGAGGTCGGCATCAACTTCATCGACACGGCCAACATCTACGGCCACGGCGCGGCGGAGCGCTTCCTTGGTCAGGCGCTGCAGGGCCGGGCGCGGGAGAGCTATGTGCTTGCCACCAAGCTCTTCTTCCCGATGACCCCGACCGACCACGGGCTCTCCGCCGCGCAGATCGAGAAGCAGCTCGATGCCTCGCTCGAGCGGCTGAACACCGACCATGTCGATCTCTACCAGTGCCACCGCTATGACGACGCGACGCCGCTCGAGGAGACGATGCAGGCGCTGACCCGGGCGATCGAGAGCGGCAAGACCCGCTATATCGGTTTCTCGGAATGGCCGGCGGACAAGATCAGGGCGGCCGTGGAGATGGCGGGCGTCGCGAAGTTCGTTTCCAGCCAGCCGCAATATTCCCTGCTCTGGCGCGAGCCCGAGCGCGAGGTGATCCCGCTGTCGGCCGCCAACGGCATCTCGCAGATCGTCTGGTCGCCGCTCGGCCAGGGCGTGCTCACCGGCAAATATGATCCCGACGCGCCGCCGCCCGACGGCAGCCGCGCGACCAGCGAGGAGATGGGTGGCTGGATGGATCGGCTGTTGGCGCGGCCGGTGCTGGAGGCGGTGCAGCGCCTCAAGCCGCTCGCCGCGGAGGCGGGCCTCAGCCTCGCCCAATTCTCGCTGGCCTGGGTGCTCCGGGAGCCCAATGTCGCCTCCGCGATCATCGGCGCCTCGCGGCCCGCGCAGGTGAGCGAGAATGCGGCGGCCTCGGACGCGGCGGTCGATCCGGCCCTGTTCGCCGAGGCGGAGCGGATCGTCGCGGCGGCGCTCTAGGGTCCGGGTTCAATTGGACTTGGGGTGGATCGGTCCAAAGGAGTCATCCCGGCGGAGACCGGGACCCATCCACACGGGAAAACGAAGGAAAGTCGGTTGTGTTGGTCGCCCTTTTGTCGGCCAATGATGTTCATTGGTCCCGGCCTTCGCCGGGATGACTATGAAAGCACACGGAAATCAGCTTTGGCTCATCGAGCGCGGACCTTAGCCCGCTCCGGCCTTTCCGTCCGTATCGTATTTGTCGAGCTTGCGCTTGCCGAACAGCAGGCCGCGCTCCATGCGCGCCCGCGCCTGATTGTAATAAGCGGCGAGGAAGGCGTAATCGTGCTCGCCCGTGTCGGGCAGGCCGAGCTTTCGGCGGATGGCGCCGGCGACGGGCACGATCGCCTCGGGCCGGGAATCGCGCAGCACCTTCTCCAGCGTCTGCAGCTCGAACACGCCGTAGACGTCGAGCTGTGCGTCGGTGAAGTGGAACTGGGGCGCCCCCTCCCAGACATGGCCGACATCGCCCTGCAGCTCGCGTTTCGGCGCGCGCACCACCCAGGTGCCGGCGAGGAGGTCGCCGACCCGCATCCGATCCTGGTTGAACAAAGGGAAGAGCAGGAAGATGATCGTCCAGCCGAACGCCCCGAGCACGGACAGCCAGTCCGTCTCGCCGCCGGCGAGGCTGCCGAGGGCGAAGCTCAGGGGCAGATAGAATTCGATCTCGCGCATCAGATTGCGGGCGATGACGCGGTCCGCGGTCAGCCGCTCGCCGCTGCGCGCGACCACGCGCATCCCCATGGCGCGCTTGCCCACCGTCGCGGCGCGCGGGCCGACCTCCTGCAGGACGAAGTAGAAGTTCCTGAGCACGAAGAAGCCGAGCAGCCCGATGACCGTGCCGAACTCGATCCCGCCCCGTCCGAAAATGGCGACGATCAGGTAGAGCAGCAGGATCATGAGGATCAGGATCCCGGCCATCGCCAGCAGGTCGATGAGGAAGCCGCCCAGCCGCTGCCAGCCGTCGGCGAGGCGCAGGTTGAGATCGACGCCCTCGGGCGTGATCAGCGTCCGCCGATAGGCCTGCTCGGCCCGGTTGCGCATCGCCCAATCAACCATCGGCTTCAGCCATGGGCCTGGAGCCCCCGCCGCGGCAGGTAGAAATAGACGCACCAGAAAGCGAGCATGACCCCGCCGATCGTGTAGCGCGCCCAATCCTCGGCGATCAGCTGGCGGCCGAAGCCCTCGAGCAGGCCCGCGCAGAGCAGCATCAGCACCACGCCGGCCATGCCGGTCGCCGCGATCCGGCCCGAAGCGGCCGCGGCGGCCAGCCGGGTCCGTTCGCCGGGAAAGACCACGGACCAGCCGATCCGGAAGCCGCACGCCCCGGCGAGGATGATCGCGAAGATCTCGGTCGTGCCGTGGATCGACAGCCAGCCGCCCAGTTCCATGGCGAGGCCGTGCGAGCCGTAGAGCGCGAAGAAGGCGCCGAGCATGGTCCCGTTCATGATCAGCAGCATCACCGTGGGCACGCCGAAGGCGAAGCCGAGCGCGAAGCAGAGGATCGCGACCTGCGAATTGTGGGTGAAGAGATAGGCGGCGAAGATCGAGAGCGGGTTCTCGCCATTATAATCGTAGAGGCCGTTGCGCAAATAATCCGCCGAGGCGGAGAAATCGCGGCCGCCGGCAAGGCCCGGCGCGACGAAATTGTCGTACCAGCCGTGATCGCCCACGACGAGCAAATAGCCGGCGAGGGCGCCGATCGCGGTGAGCAGCAGGGCGACCAGGGTCTCGCGCCACATGGCGCGCATCGCCAGCGGCAGATCGCGCGCGAAGAAGGCGCCGATCCGGCTGCCGAGCGGCGTGCGCACGCCATAGACGAAGAAATAGGCGCGGGCGCAGAGGCCCTCGAGATAGGTGACCAGCTCCAGATCGAGCGACGTCTCCCGCGCCACCGAGAGGGAGGAGAGGGCGCCGCGGTAGAGGACGGGGAGGGCGCGCAGATCCTCGTCGTCGAGCGCCCGGACCGAGCGCTCCTCGGCGCGGCGCAGGATCTCCTCGAGCTGGCTCCACTCATGCTCGCGGGCGTCGCGGAAGCCACGGGGACCGGCGATCGCCCTCACAGCATCCCCCGCCGCTTGAGGCCGAGATAGGCATTGACCAGAGCCGGCCCCGCTTCGACCGCATTGGCCTCCAGCACATGGACGCCGAGATGGCGCAGGCGGGTCAGCACCAGCCGGCGCTCCTGCAGCAGGCCGGCGGCGGCGACCGTTCGGCTGACGTCCTCCGGCACGAGCGGCTCGGCGGCGGTGAAGGCCTCCAGCTCCTCGTCGCGCACCACGACGAACAGGACGAGATGCCGCTCCAGCAGGGCGCCCACGGCGCCGAGCATCAGTTCCGCGCTGATCGTGTCGGCGAATTCGGTGAAGATGATGATCAGCGAGCGACGGTTCAGGCCGGCCGCGAGCGTCGAGATGCCGAGCGTGTAATTGGTCTCGCTCGCCGAATAGTCGATGCCGGCGGCGACGCGCTGCAGGGTCGCGAAGGCGCGGGGGCCGCCGATCGGCTTGGAAGCGGCGCGAGGCTTGGAATCGAAGGCGAAGAAGCCGACCCGGTCGCCGTCCTTCAGCGCCACATAAGCGGCGAGCAAAGCGGCCGAGACGGCCCGGTCGATGCTCGGCTGCCCGGCGAACGGCTCGGACATCACCCGGCCGGCATCGAGCGCCATCACGATATTGTTGTTGCGCTCGGTGCGATATTCCTTGGCGATCAGGCTCGCATGGCGGGCGGACTGCTTCCAGTCGATCGCCCGCCGGTCCATGCCCTGGCGGTAGGCGGCCAGCGCCTCGAACTCCGCGCCCTCGCCGACCTGGAGCTGCGCCTTCTGCCCGAACAGCGCCTCGCGATTGGCCATCTGGATGCCCTTGTCGCGGACCGGGCGGAGATCGGGGACGATCAGCACCTGCTGCCCGGGGGCAAGCACGCGCTGCTTCCAGACCAGGCCGAGCGGGCCGCGCCAGCGCAGCCAGAGCGTGGCGATGCCCGCCGTCCCGCGCCTGTCCGCGGTCAGCGCCACCCGGGCGCCGGCCTCGGCGGGGGTCATCGACGCCGCGGCGCGCAGCCCGTCCGGCGCGGCGACCGGCCCGTCCGTGCCGATCGCGAACCAGGCCTTGCGCGGCGCGGCGCGCGCGAACCGCGCCCAGAGCGTGGCGTCGAAGGTCTCGCCGACACTGACCGCGAAGGGCGTGGCGCAGCCCAGCTCGGCATGGCGCACGGCCGGGCCGGTCACCGCGTCGAGCAGGGCAAGCAGGAAGAGCAGCACGAGCAGGCCGAGCCCCGCCGTCCACCAGGCCGGCGCGTAGACGCCGACCAGCAGCGCCGCCGGAGCGACGGCGGCGGCGGCGACGATGGTCCGGCGGGTGGGATAGATCAACGCGGCGCCTCGATTTCCTCGATCAGCCGGCTGATCACGCCCTCCACCGGCCGCCCTTCGATCTCCGCGGCGGGAGAGAGGATGACGCGGTGGCGAAGCACGGGCAAGGCCAGCGCCTTGACGTCGTCGGGCAGGACATAGTCGCGGCCGTCCAGCGCGGCGCGGGCGCGGGCGGCGCCGGCCAGCATCGCCGCGGCGCGCGGGCTCGCGCCGGCCTCCAGATCGGGCGCCTCGCGGGTCGCGCGGACCAGGGCGACGACATAATTCACCACCTCCTCGACCATCGGGATCCGGGCGACGAAGGCGATCGCCTCGGCGACGCTGGCCGGCGTCACCGACTGGCCGATCCCCCATTCCTCGGGCCGGGGCGCGCCGAAGCGGGCGCCGTGGCTGGCGACGATCCGCGCCTCCTCCTCGGCCGAGGGATAATTGACCCGGTGCTTGAACAGGAAGCGGTCGAGCTGCGCCTCGGGCAACGGATAGACACCCTGCTGCTCGATCGGATTCTGGGTGGCGATGACCATGAAATGGCCGGGCAGCCGGTGGGTCTCGCCGTCGATGGTGACGGCGCGCTCCTGCATCGCCTCGAGCAGGGCTGCCTGGGTCTTGGGCGGGGTACGGTTGATCTCGTCGGCGAGCAGCAATTCGCAGAAGACCGGGCCGCGGGTGAGGGTGAACTGGCTGGTCTGGAAGTTGAACAGGTTGGAGCCGAGAATGTCGCCCGGCATCAGATCCGGGGTGAACTGGATGCGGCCGAAATCCAGCCCGAGCACCTTCGAGAAACATTGGGCGAGGAAGGTCTTGGCCGTGCCCGGCGGCCCCTCCAGCAGGATATGGCCCGAGGAGAGGAGGGCGATCAGCATCAGCTCGATGCCGTCGTCCTGGCCCACGATCGCGCGGCCGATGTCGCGCCTTATCCCGTCGGCAAGGCTTTTCACGTCTGTCGCGTTCACCGGGTGATGTCCTTCTTCCATTGAAACAAGGCCCGCGCGGCGGCGGCCATGGACTGGCGGTCCCTGGTCTTCACGAGGGCGGTCGCCAGTTCGGTAAAGGTCGGGCCGCCGCGGGTCAGGCGGTCGAGATAGTCGTCGAGCGCGTCGCCCTGCAGGCCCGGCGGGGCGCCCACCGCGCGGGCGGTCTCCTGCTGGACGAACTCGGCATAAGCGATGCTCATATGGACCTCGCGCCGCGCCAGCCGGATCAGGCCCGCGCTGTTCTCGACCAGGGCCGCCTTGCCGAGCGCGATCGTCCGGGCCTCGCGCCGCGGCTGGCCGAAGCGGATCGCGCCGTGGATGCCGGCGAGCAAGGCGGCGATGAGCAAGGCGAGGGTCATCGCCAGGAAGGGCGGCTCCAGCATGGTGCGCAGCAGGCTCTTGGTCTCGCGCGCCGCGGCGACGTCGGCGAAGGTGGCGAAGTTGATGCTCTCCGCCCCCTCCGCATTGAGCGCGTCCAGCAAGGCGAGCGCGGCCTCCGCCCGGAAGCGTTCGCTTATCCCCTGATTGTTGAGCAGATCGGGATCGGCGAGGATGTAGTGCGGCCGGCCCGCGACCTGGGCGAGCACGGTCTGGCCGTCCGCCAGGGTGAGCAGGGCGATCAGGCCCTCGCCGTCGATCACCTGCGGATATTCGGACGCCGGGACGTCGAGGCCTTCCAAAATGCCCTGGCCGGCGAGGCGGCTGCCCGGCGGCACGCGGCCGGCGAGGCGCAGCCGATAGCCGAGCTGGCCGGCCACCCGGTTGCCGGCGCCGGGGCCGAGCACGGTCACCCATTCGCCGCCGCGGCGGTTCGCGACGGTGCGCCATTTGGGCAGGATCAGCAGGGTCGCCCGGCTGCCGCGCCGCTGGCGCACCTGGCTGATCTCCTCCTGCCGGCTGTTCTCGTCGACGGCGAGGACGAGCAGGTCGTCATAGTCGAGATCCTGCGCGCTCTCGATCGTGTAGCTCTGGCGGACCTGGCCGACCAAAGCGACCAGGCCCTTGAAGCCGACCGCCGCGGGCGACATCAGCTGCGCCTTGCTGACCTCGCGCTGCTGCTCCCGCGCGCCGCCGCCATAGGCCATCACCCAGATGATCGCGCCGAAGGCGGCGACGCCGAGCAGGATCAGGCCGTAGACGACCTTCGGGTTGAACGGGTTCGCCGCCTTCATCCCCGCCACCCCTCGACGAAGGCGAATTCGCGATAGGCGGCGCGGCAGTCCTGCCAGTCGTCGGCGCCGAGCGGCCGGCGGGCGAACAGGCTGCGCTCGACCAGGGCCGCGATCCGCGCGAAGGCGGCGGCCGGCCCGGTCGGCAGCAGCGGATGGCCGGCGATGTCGCGGCTGGTCAAAGCGGGGCGGACGAGATCGGGCCGGTGCGCGTCGATCTCGCCGATCGAACGGTGGAGCAGGAGCCGCGCCGCCTCGTCGTAGCGGCCCGCATTGGCGAGCACGTCCGCCTCGTCGAGCAGCTGGACCGCCTGCGCCTCCTCGGGGCGCCAGGCCTCCTCGTCCCCGCCGCGCCCGACCCTGGTCCTGGCCTCGCCCCCGCGCGCGCCGCGATCGCGGAAGAAGGTGAACAGCCAGTAGAGCAGGAGCAGCAGGGCGATCCCGGCCGCGATCCAGAGGAACACCTCCATGAAGCCGTCCATGCCGGGGCTGCCGCCGGCCGGGATGTCGAGCGGCGTCGGCGCGGGCTGGGGCGGGCCCGCCTGGGACGGGTCGGGCGGCAGGGAGGGGCCGGTCGCGGGCGGGGCATAGCCGGGCGGGGGCGGCTGCAGCGAGGGCTGGGTTCCGGCGGAGTCGGAGCCGGCGATGGGCAGCTCGAACTGGATCGAATTGTCGGTGAGCAATTGACGGTGGGCGTCGGCCAGTTCCCCGGCCTCGCCTGCTTCCCCCTCATATTGCGCCGCCGTCAGCAATTCGCGTCCCCCTCGGCGCAAGTCTAGGCAGCGCCGCCGCCGCGGCGCAAGCCGTAACCGGCTGAAATGGATCGGCTCGGCCGGCCGCGTGCCGGTTCCCGCGACGAGGCGGCGCCGCGGAAACCGGTCGGCGCCGGCTCAGGCCGCGACGGCGAGCAACGCGGCGGCGGGCAGGGAGGCGCGGCGGGTGACCACCTTGGCCTTGCCGCAGCCGGCGCAGGGCGCCTTCTCCCGCACGAACTCGCAGGTCGTGGCGAGCGCGCTGGTGATCTGCTGAACCTGATTGTTCTGGGCGAGGCCCAATGCTTCCTGGATGCAGCGGTCGCACTGGGCGCCCGCGCTGTGGGTGATGAGCGCGTTCACGCGCTCCGGAATCGTCGTCGTCATGTCGGTTCTCCTGATCGATGGGACCGGCGCGCGCGAACGGCGCCGGCGAATCGGTCAGGCGGCGCGGGGAGGGTCGGCGGGCGGCGGCTCGGCCGGCCGCAGGAGCAGCGTCGCCACCTCGGCGGTCGGCGGCGCCGTCACCGGCAAGGGCGGGTGGACGAGCGGCGTGTCCTCGAACAGGGCGCCGACCGGGAAGGAGAGGCTGAGCAGATGGTCGTGGCCGCCGTCATGCCGGTCCGGCTGCGGCGCCGCGTCGCCCGGTTTGGCGGCGTCCGCGGCATGGCCGGCACCATGACGGTGGCCGTCCGCGGTCGCCGCGGGCAGACCGTGGGTGAGGGCATGCGCGCTCGACGCGGCCGCCGGCACGAGCAAGGCGAGCGCCATCGCAAGGCAAAGCAGAGTCCGCAAGCGTGCCATGATCCCGCGCATGGCGGCCTTGTACCGGGCGCCGGCCCGCGCCGCAACGTGCGGGCGCGCCGACCGCGGGACGAGTGTCGCTGAACGGGAAGAGATGGTGGACGCACCAGGGCTCGAACCTGGGACCCGCTGATTAAGAGTCAGCTGCTCTACCAACTGAGCTATGCGTCCGCGCCGGTGGGCGAAGGCGGGCATCTAGTGTCCTCGCCGCCAGATTGCAACCGTCTCTATCGGCGCCGTTCGTCCTTGCGGGTGTTGCGGTCGATCGCCATCAGCACGCCGAAGCAGATCATCACCGTCATCATCGCGGAGCCGCCATAGGAGACGAGCGGCAGCGGGATGCCGACCACGGGGGCGAGGCCCATCACCATCAGCAGGTTGATCGCGGCGTAGAAGAAGATCGTCGCCGTCATGCCGGCGGCCGCGAGCTTCTCGAACCGGCTCCTGGCATGGCGCGACACCTTCATCCCCCAGCGCAGCAGCAGGGCGAAGAGCAGGATCAGGAACAGCCCGCCGACCAGGCCCCATTCCTCGGCGATGGCGGCGAAGATGAAGTCGGTATGCGGCTCGGGCAGGAAATCGCCGCTGGCCTGGGTGCCGTTCAGGAAGCCCTTGCCGAACAGCCCGCCCGAGCCGATCGCGATCTTCGACTGGGTGAGATGGTAGCCGGCGCCGAGCGGGTCCGATTCCGGGTTGAGGAAGATCAGCACCCGATCGCGCTGGTGCGGCATCAGCAGGAAGGAGAAGACGATCGGCATCGCCGCGCCGACGGTGAGCAGCCCGCCGATGAACAGCCAGAGCGAGAGGCCGGCCAGGAACATCATCACGATCGTGCAGCAGGTGATCAGCATCGCCGTGCCGAGATCGGGCTGGGCGAGGATGATCAGGGTCGGGAAGCCGACCAGCAGGACGGCCGGCCAGATCGCCGACCAGCGCTTGACCTCGCGCGGCGGCACGCCGGCGTAGAAGCGGGCGAGCACGATGACGAGCACCGGCTTCATCAGCTCCGAGGGCTGGATGCGGATGAAGCCGAAATTCAGCCAGGAGCGGGCGCCGCCGCCGACCTCGCCGATCACCATCACCGCGAACAGGAGGACGATCACCCCGGCATAAGCGACGAAGACGAACTCGCTGTAGCGCTCGGGCCTGACGAAGGACATGGCGAGCGCCATCACCAGGAAGATGGAGAAGCGCATCGCATGGGGCAGCGCGTAGGGCATCAGCCCGCCGCCGCCGCCCGGCCGCGTCGAATAGAGGCCGACCATGCCGATCGCGGCGATCATCACCACGATGAGCAGCGCCTTCCAGGGCAGGAAGGCGATCGGCCGGGGGACGAAGGCGAGCGCCATCAGAGCGGGACCGGCGGCGGGGGCGGCGGGCTGCCGGGCGCGCGGTTGGTCCATTGCGCGGCGCGGCGCGCCGACCGCTCGACGACATTGCCGCCCCAGCTTTGTTCGAGCGGGAGCAGGCGCTGCATCGCCCGGTCCTTGTCGAACAAATAGGTCATCACGTCGCAGGCGACCGGCGCGGCGGCGCGGGCGCCGCCGAGGCCGTGCTCGATCACCACCGCGCCGGCATAGCGCGGCGCGCCGACCGGGGCGAAGAAGACGAACAGGCCGTGGTCGCGGTAGCGCCAGGCGGTGCCGGCGCGGCCGCGATTGGCGTCGACGATGTTGCGCACCTGCGCGGTGCCGGTCTTGCCGGCCATGCGGATGTCGGGGAAGGGCAGGCGGCTGGCGCCGGCGGTGCCGTTGCCGTTCACCACCTCGTCCATGCCGGAGCGCACCGCCTCGAAGCTGACCGGGTTGAAGGGCAGGATGGCGGGCTGCGCATGGCGTTCGAGGACCAGACGGGGCTGGACGTCGCGGCCGGAGGCGATGCGCGCGGCCATGACCGCGAGCTGCAGCGGATTGAGGATCACATAGCCCTGACCGATGGCGGCATTCAGCGTGTCGGCCTGGCTCCATTCCTGGCGGTAGCGGCGCTGCTTCCAGGCCGGATCGGGAATGGTGCCGTAGCTTTGCGAGACGACGGGCAGTTCGTTGAAGCGCTGGCCGAGGCCGAGCCGCCGGGACATGGCCGCGAAGCGGTCGATGCCGATCCGCCGGCCCATCGTGTAGAAATAGGTGTTGCAGCTCTTCGCGATCGCGCGGTGCATGTTCATCGGGCCGTGCGTGCCGAGGCAGCCGAAGCGGCGGCTGCCGAGCTGGTAGCCGCCCGGACAGTTCACCGTCTCGTCCGGGTCGACACCGGCTTCCATCAGCGCCATCGCCACCGCCGGCTTGAAGGTCGAGCCCGGCGGATAGAGCGCGTTCAGCGTCTTGTTGATCAGCGGATGGCGCGGGTCGGTCGACAGCATCTCCCATTCGGGATGGCTGATGCCGTCGGAAAAGGCGTTGGGATCGTAGGCCGGCATCGAGGCCATGCAGAGGATGTCGCCGCTCTGGCAGTCGAGGACGACGCAGCTTCCCGATTCCTCGCCGAGCCGGCGCGCGGCGAAGCTCTGCAGGCCGGCATCGATCGTCGTGCGCAGCGGCGTGCCGGCGACATCGGGCAGGGTCTGGAGCTGACGGACGAGCTGCCCGCGCGCGGTGACCTCGACCCGGGCCTGGCCCGGACGGCCGCGCAGGCGCTGCTCCATCACCCGCTCCAGCCCCTCCTTGCCGACCTTGTAGCCGGGGGTGATCAGCAGCGGATTGCGGTTCTCGGCATCATATTCGCGGCGGTTGGGGGTGCCGACATAGCCGAGCAGGTGGCCGACCGCGGCGCCCTCCGGATAATAACGCGCGAAGCCCTCGAGCACGGAGACGCCGGGCAGGTCGGGCTCGCGGACCTTGATCATATTATATTGCTGGGCGTTCAGATGCTCCGCGACCGGGACGGGCTGGAAGCCCTGGTCGCGGTCGAGCTCGGCCCGGATGCGCTGGATCTCCTCGGGCGGCAGAGCCAGGATCCGGGCGAGATCGGCGAGCAATTTGTCCCGATCCTCGATGAAATCCGGAATGAGGTCGACGCGCACGTCGGCGCGGTTGATCGCCATGGGCTGGCCGTGGCGGTCGACGATCCAGCCGCGCCGGGGCGGGATCAGCCGGGTATGCACCCGGTTGGATTCGGCGAGGCCGAGATAGCGCTCGTTCTCGGCGATCGCGATATAGCCCATGCGCGCGGCGAGCAGCACGGCGACCCCGGTCTGCGCGGTGTTGAGCAAGAAGGCGCGCCGCGAGAAGCTCTGCGCGAGATTGCCTTCGGTCATCGGCGGGCCGCCGCCGAACAGCTTCCGCCTCATCGCGCCAGCCGCCACCTGTCCAGCCGCAGGACGAGCCGCGCCACCAGAGGATAAGCGAGGATCGAGAGGATGAGCTGCGGCAGCATCACCAGCACGCTCACCTTCGCGCCCATGAGCAGGGCGATGTACCACACGCCCGCGGTATGGAAGAGGATGGCCGCGGTCGCCAGCGTCCAGTCCAGCCAGTAATCGCGCACGCCGAGCAGGTAATCGGCATAATCGAGGCCGAGGAAAACGAGGGTCCAGAGCAGCATGGACTGGCCGAGCGGCGCACCGCTAATCAGATCGGCGAGCAGGCCGAGGCCGAGCGCGACCTGCGCCTGCCAGATTTCGGGGCGGACCAGGCGCCAGGTGACGAGCACCAGGAAGGCGAGGTCCGGCACCCACAGGCTCGAATTCACCACCGGCAGCAGGCCGAGCAGCATCGCGAAGATGGTGGAGATGAGCGGGACGTAGCGGCGCCGGAGATCGCCGATCACGACCTCGGTCTCGGAGCCGGCGATCCGGCTCACCGGGGCACCGCCTGAGTCTGGGCCTGGTTCTGGCCGGCCTGCTGCTGCAAGGCGGGCTGGTAGCGGGGATCGTTCTGCTGGGCCGGACGCTGGGCCTGCGGCTGCGCCGGCTGGGGCGGGGCGGGGACCGGCGCCGCCGGCGTCACCGGCCGCGCGGCGTTGAGATCGCCGTCGGCGGCGGGCTGGTGAATGGGCTGGACGATCGCGAAATCGAGCCGACCCGGATCGGCGATCGGCTGGGCGATCGCGCGTTCGCCCGCCTGGCCGGTCACCACCGCCACCGGGATGTTGGGCGGGAAGATCCCGCCGGCGCCGGAGGTGACGAGCACGTCGCCGCGCCGGAACGGATTCTGCCCGACCTCAAGCGTCCTCAGCTCGATCGAGCCGTCGCCGCGGCCCACCGCCATGGCCGGGGTGCCGTCGCGGACGAGGCGGACCGGGACGTTGGAGGCGCCGTCGGTGATGAGCAGGACCCGCGACGCCCAGCGGCCCGTCTCCAATACCCGCCCGATCAGACCGTCGGATGAGCGCACCGGCATGCCCGCGGTGACGCCCGAGCCGCTGCCCGCGGCGAGGGTGGCGAAGCGGCGGGGCGACTGGAAGGAGGAGGAGACGATGCGCGCGCTCGTCACCTCGTCGCCGGTTTCCTGGGCAAGGCCGAGCAAGGCGTGCAGCCGGCGATTCTCATATTCCAGCGCCTGCCGGCTGTGCAGCTCGCGCCGGGCGGTCTCGAGCTCGGCGCGCAGCTCCGCATTTTGCGAGCCGGCCCGCCAGTAATCGCCGATCGAGTCGCCGATGCCGCTGAAGAAGCCGGCCACCGAGCGGCCGGCATTGCTGATCGGCGCGGTCACGTCCATCGCCGCGGTGCGCAGCGCCTGGAAGCCCTTGGGATCGATGATCGCGATGGCGAGCAGCAGCACGGCGATGAGGCAGCCGGCCACCGCGACGAGGTAGCCGATGAACACGCCATATTGCGCCCTGCGGGAGAAACCGGGGCGTCGCTTGCTTGGCGGCGCCATCGCCCGCCCCCTTCCTTCAGGCCCTAAGCGGTCTGCAGGACGCCGCGGAAGACTTCCTCTTCCATGGCGCGCCCGGTGCCCAACGCCACGCAGGTCAGCGGATCGTCGGCGACCGTGACCGGCAGGCCGGTCTCGTCGCGCAGCACCTCGTCGAGGCCCTTGAGCAGGGCGCCGCCGCCGGTCAGCACGATGCCCTGGTCGACGATGTCGGCGGCCAGCTCCGGCGCGGTATTCTCGAGCGCGATCCGCACGCCCTCGACGATTGTGCCGACCGGCTCGGAGAGCGCCTCGGCGATCTGCTTCTGGTTGATCGTGATTTCCTTGGGCACGCCGTTGACCAGGTCGCGGCCCTTGATGTGGACGGTCTCGCCGTCCGCGCCGCCCGGCGGGGCCTTGGCGACGCCGACCTGCTTCTTGATCCGCTCGGCCGTGGCCTCGCCGATCAGGAGGTTGTGGTTGCGGCGGACATAAGAGGAGATCGCCTCGTCCATCTTGTCGCCGCCGACGCGGACCGAGGTGGTGTAGGCGAGGCCGCGCAGCGAGAGCACGGCGACCTCGGTGGTGCCGCCGCCAATGTCGACGACCATCGAGCCGATCGGCTCGGTCACCGGCATGTCGGCGCCGATCGCGGCCGCCATCGGCTCCTCGATCAGCCACACCTGGCGGGCGCCGGCATTGGAGGCGGCGTCGCGGATGGCGCGGCGCTCGACCGACGTGGAGCCCGAGGGAACGCAGATCACGATCTCCGGCCAGCGCGGGAAGCGGCGCTTGCCGTGCACCTTCTGGATGAAATGCTTGATCATCTGCTCGGCGACGTCGATGTCCGCGATCACGCCGTCGCGCAGCGGCCGGATCGCCTCGATCTGGTCCGGCGTCTTGCCCATCATCAGCTTGGCGTCGTCGCCCACGGCCTTCACCCGCTTGACGCCGTTCACCGTCTCGATCGCGACCACCGACGGCTCGTTCAGCACGACGCCGCGGCCCCGCACATAGACCACCGTATTGGCGGTGCCGAGGTCGATGGCCATGTCGTGGGAGGGAAATCGCAGGAAGTTGAAAAGGCCCATAATCTCTTCTGCTCACTTGGCTGAGCGGGCGGCCGCGTGACGGCCTGGTCCCCGAAACTTTTCCTATAGGATGAGCCCGCGCCCCCGGTCCACCAGAGAAAGCAGACTTGTCTCGCGGGTCGGCGCGGCATCGTATAGAGGCTAAACCATGTCAATACGCCGCCTGCCCGAGCATCTGGTCAACCGCATCGCAGCCGGTGAAGTGGTGGAAAGACCGGCCAGTGCGTTGAAAGAGCTGGTCGAAAACGCGGTGGACGCCGGCGCGACCCGGATTTCGGTCAGCCTGGCGCAGGGCGGAATCGGACGGATCGAGGTAGCGGACGACGGCTGCGGCATGGCGCCGGACGAGATCGCGCTCGCGCTGGAACGGCACGCCACCTCCAAGCTGCCGAGCGACTCGCTGGACGAGGTGGCCACTCTGGGCTTTCGCGGCGAGGCGCTGCCGAGCATCGCCAGCGTCGCGCGGGTGACGATCGAGAGCCGGGTGCGCGGCGCCGACGGCTGGTCGCGCGTCGTCGACAATGGCAGGGTGTCGGCCGAGGGGCCGGAGGCGCTGCCGCCCGGCACCCGGGTCACGGTCGAGGCGCTGTTCGAGAAGGTGCCGGCGCGGCGCAAGTTCCTGCGCTCGGAGCGCAGCGAATATGCGGCCTGCCTGGACGTGGTGAAGCGGCTCGCCATGGCGCGGCCGGATATCGGCTTCACGCTTGAGCATGAGGGGCGGCGCAATCTGCACGTCCAGCCGGGCGAGGACCGGCCGGCGCGGGTCGCGGGCCTGACCGACCGCGAGCTGGCCGCGAACAGCCTCGCCATCGACTATGCGCGGGGCAGTGCGCGGCTGGGCGGCGTGGCGGGCCTGCCGACCTTCAACCGCGGCGTCGCCGACCACCAATATCTGTTCGTCAACGGCCGGCCGGTGAAGGACCGGCTGCTGATCGGCGCGGTGCGCGCCGCCTATCAGGACCTGCTGGCGCGCGACCGCCATCCGGTGCTCGCCTTGTTCATCGATCTGCCCGGGGACGAGGTGGACGTGAACGTCCATCCGGCCAAGACCGAGGTCCGCTTCCGCGATCCGGGCGGAATTCGCGGCCTGATCGTCGGCGGCCTTCGCCATGCGCTGGACGAGGCCGGCCACCGCTCCGCCCAGCGGCCCAGCGCGGCGGCTTTGGGCAATTGGCGGAGCGAATCCGACCTTCTCCGTCATTCCCGCGAAAGCGGGAATCCAGCGTCTTTCTTTCAGCCCCGAGCGGAAAGCTGGACCCCCGCTTTCGCGGGGGTGACGAGCGTCAGGGATCGGGTTCAGGACTTCGCCCCCCAGGCCCGCGCGGAGGCCGCGACCCTGGGGGTGCCGCAGGCGCACAGCTTCCCGCTCGGCGTCGCGCGCGGCCAGGTCGCCGCCACCTATATCGTCGCCGAGGCGGAGGACGGCCTCGTCCTCGTCGACCAGCATGCCGCGCACGAACGGCTGGTGCTGGAACGGATGCGGCGCGCCATGGCCAATGGCGGGGTGGCCCGGCAGGCCCTGCTGCTGCCCGAGGTGGTCGAGCTGGACGAACCCGCCTGCGACCGGATCGAGGCGCGGCTGGAGGAGCTGGCGGAGATGGGGCTGGAGCTGGAGCGGTTCGGCCCGCGCGCCATCCTGGTCCGGGCCACGCCCGCTCTGCTCGGCGCCGGCGACGTGAAGGGGCTGGTCACCGACCTCGGCGACGAGCTGGCCGCCTTCGACAGCGCCCTGTCGCTGAAGGAAAAACTCGACCTCGTCGCCGCGACCATGGCCTGCCATGGCTCGGTCCGCGCCGGTCGCATCCTCTCGGTGGCGGAGATGAACGCCCTGCTCCGCGAGATGGAGGCGACGCCGCACAGCGGCCAGTGCAATCACGGGCGTCCGACCTGGGTGAAGCTCGCCCATGGCGACATCGAGAAATTGTTCGGGCGGAAATAATCAGGGAAAGCGCGCGGCGATGACGTGGCCGATGAGGCCGGCCGCGCTGTCGAGCGGGCGGCTGGCGGCGACGCCGCCGAGCGCGCCGAGCCGGTCGGCGAGGGCCGCCGCGCCTTTGGCGTCGAGCGCCGAACCGACCAAAGCCGCCAGCCGGCCGCGATGGGCGGCGATTTCGGAGCGTACCTGCTCCACCTTGGCGAGCAATTGTTCGAGGTCGAAATGGCCGCGGCGCTGGAAGGTGTCGAGCAGGACCGCGCCGCTGTTCCTGAACATCATCTGGTCGGCGGCCCGCGGCACGTGCCGGGCGGTGCGCTCGAGCGCGGCTTGGAAGGCGGCGAAGCAGGTGTCGGCGAGCGCGGCGTCGCCGCCGCCCCGCTCGACCGCGAGCACCGCCTCGAAGCAATGCGCGGCATGGCCGGGCAGGTCGATCTCCTCGAGGAGCAGATCGGCGTCGGCGATCACCGCCCTGGAATCGCGCGCGACCACGCCGTCGGCGGCATGGATGACGAACCTGAGCCGGCCGCCCGGCGCGATCATCCGCACGGCTTCCGGCAGCGACGCCTCGAGGTTCGTATATTCGATCCCATATTGGCTGATCACCGCGGCGAAGCCGGCGCGCGGAAAGGGCAGGGCCTCGATCTCGGTGCCGCGCAGGAAGATGATCGACGCATAATCCTCGCCATGGCGGCTGACGTGGCTCGCCGGATCGATATCGGCCTGGTCGACGGCGACGATCCGGAAATTGCCGGCCCGCGCGCGGGCCGTCTCGGCGGCGATGAGCGCGGCGGCGCCGTTGCCGGTGCAGAGATCGAGGATCCGGGCGCCGTCCGGCAAGGTGTCGAAGAAACGGCGCCAGCCATCGGCGATCTCGTCGGAATAATTGGTCTGACCCGCACCGTCGAAGCACGACGCAATGCGGTCAAAATGCCAGTATTGGCTCCAGATTTCCCCCTCCGGCAAGCGTCCCCCTTCCCGCCGAATGCCCGGAGTGTAACAGGTTTGTAGCGGAAGGCTCGCCTTTATTTGGCGGAAGGTAATGTGAAGATTTCACCGGAATCATGGTTTTAGATTCCGTAACTTGCGTCCGACCTCTTCAATCGGATGCGAAGCCGCCTCGCCGCGCGAGGCCTGGAGGCGCGGATAGCCGGCGCGGGCGTCGGCCAGCAGTTTCTCCGTGAAGGCGCCGGACCGGACCTCGGCCAGGATCCGGCGCATCTCGGCGCGGGTGGCCTCGGTGACGATCCTGGGGCCGCCCTCCAGCGCGCCGAATTCGGCGGTGTTGGAGATCGCCTCGCGCATCCCGGCGATGCCGCGCGCATAGATGAGATCGGCGATCAGCTTCACCTCGGTCAGGCATTCGAAATAGGCGATTTCCGGGGAGAAGCCGTCGGCCACGAGCGTCTCGAAGCCGGCATGGATCAGCTCCGGGATCGCGCCCCAGAGGACGGCCTGCTCGTTGAACAGATCCGCCTCGCATTCCTCGGCGAAGCTGGTGGGCAGGATGCCGACCCGGCCGCTGCCGATCGCCGCGGCGTAGGACAAGGCAAGCGCCTCCGCCCGGCCGCTCGCATCCTGCGCCACCGCGAACAGGGCGATCAGCCCGGAGCCCGCCAGATAATCGGCGCGCAGCGCGGTGCCGGGCCCCTTGGGCGCGACCAGCAAAACGTCGAGATCGGGCCGGGGCTCGATCAGGCCGAAGCGGATCGAGAGGCCGTGGGCGAAGAGCAGGGCCGCGCCCTGGCGGAGGTTCGGCGCGAGTTCCTCCGCATAGATGCGGCCGTGATCCTCGTCGGCGGCGAGCAGGACGGCGAGGTCCGCGCCCTTCGCGGCTTCGGCCGACGTCATGACGTCAAAGCCGTCCCCGGTCGCCTGCGCCCGCCGCCGCGAGGCCTCGGGCAAGGCGACGGTGACGGCGACACCGCTGTCGCGCAGGTTCAGCGCCTGCGCGCGGCCCTGATTGCCGTAGCCGATCACGGCGACGCGGCGCCCGCGGATCAGGCCGGGATCGGCATCGGCATCGAAATAGACCCGCATGATTCGTCCTTTCAGGCGTCGAGCCGCGCCAGCGCGTCGGCGCCGTTCGCCGCGTCCAGCGCCGCGTCGAAACGCGGCCAATCCGCCGGCGGCTGGCGACGGAACCAGGTATATTGGCGCTTCGCATATTGGCGGGTCGCGATCCGGCCAGCGGCCAGCGCCCCGTCGCGGTCCAGCGCGCCCTGGAGGAAGGCGGCGATCTCCCGCACGCCGATCGCCCGCATCACCGGCGCAAGCGCGGGCAATCTTCTTTCCAGAAGCAAACTAACCTCTTCAATCCCTTCGTCGGAAAAGATTTTCTCGAAACGCTCGTCGCAGCGCGCCTGGAGCCAGTCGCGCGGCGGCAGCAGGATGAGGGGCCGCAGCGTGACCGCGTCGCCGATCCCGCCGAGCTTCTCCGCCTGCCAATCCTTCAGCGTCCGGCCGGTCGAGCGGACCACCTCCAGCGCGCGCTGGGTGCGCGTCCGGTCTCCGGGCTTCAGCCGTCGCGCGGCCTCCCTATCCTCCACGACCAGCGCGAGATGCGCCTCGTCCGCGGACAGCGCGCGCACCACGCTCCGCACGGCCGGATCGATCTCCGGCACCGGGGCGATCCCCTCGAGCAGAGTGCGGAGATAGAGGCCGGTGCCGCCGCAGAGGATCGGCAGGCGGCCGGCCTCGTGCGCGGCCCGGATCTCCGCTTTCGCATCGGCGGCCCAGTCCGCCGCCGAGCAGATGTCCTCGCCGTCCCGATAGCCGTAGAGTCGGTGCGGCGCGCGCGCCTCGTCCGCCGGACTGGGCCGGGCGGTGACGAGGCGCAGGTCGCGATAGACCTGCGCGCTGTCCGCGTTGATCACCACGCCGTCGGTCTTTTCCGCAAGCAAAAGCGCCAGGGCCGACTTGCCGCTGGCGGTCGGCCCTGCGATGAGCGCGAGCGGGTTTTTCTGGGCGGGCACCATGTTCATCGCGACCTTGATAGCAAAGGAGCGGCTGTCGCGCGGCGATATTTCGGCCGCGCGGGACGCCGTAGGCGGCGGCGCGGGGCTGGAATGGGTCGAGCAGGAGCGCGCCTGCGATCTCTTGCTCGGGGAGGCGCCCGGCGCGGCCCGCGCGGCGCTGGAGGGACTGATCCCGGGCGTCGACGTGGTCGTGCAGCCGCGCGTGGGACGGCGCCGGCGCCTGCTGGTCGCGGACATGGATTCGACGATGATCACGGTCGAGTGCATCGACGAGCTCGCCGATTATGCCGGCGTGAAGGCCGAGGTCGCCGCGGTGACCGAGCGGGCGATGCAGGGCGAGCTGGACTTCGAGGGCGCGCTCGACGCCCGGGTGGCGCTGCTGAAGGGGCTGGATGCTGCGGCGATCGACCGCTGTCACGACGAGCGGGTCCGGCTGACGCCCGGCGCGCGGGCGCTGGTGGGCACGATGCGGGCGCACGGCGCCTGGTGCCTGCTCGTCTCGGGCGGGTTCAGCCTGTTCGCCGACCGGGTCGCCGCGGCGATCGGCTTCGACGCGGCGCGGTCCAACGCGCTGCTGGTCGCGGACGGGCGGCTCACCGGCACGGTCGGCCGGCCGATCCTCGGCGCGGAGGGCAAAAGGCAGGCGCTGCTGGAGACGGCGCGGGCGCGCGGCATCCCGCTCGCGGAGGCGCTGGCGGTGGGCGACGGCGCCAACGACATCCTGATGCTGCGGGAGGCCGGGCTCGGCATCGCCTTTCACGCCAAACCGGCGGCGGCGGCGGCGGCGGATGCGCGGATCGACGCCAACGACCTGAGCGCGATCCTGTTCGCGCAGGGCTATGCGCGGAAGGACTGGGCCGCGGACTGAGGCGGTCTAGGCGGTCGGGCGGCTCATGTCGGCGGCGATGGCGGCGAGCGCGAAGGCGACGCTGCGCTCCGAGGTCGCGAAGGCGAGGCCGATGCCGTCGGGGGCGAGGCTGGAGACCTGCGCCTCGATCGCGCCGGCCTCCGGATGATGGAGCTCGACGCTCGCGCCCAGCCCGGGCCGGGCATTGGTCTCGAGGAAGGCGCCCGCGGCGGAGACCTGGCGCAGGGCGGCGGGGCAGGGCGAGTCGGCGATCAGCACGCACATCCGCCGGCGCCGCCAGCGCGACGCCATATTGCCCTGTCCGTCCAGTCGTGCCGCCGCGCCCATGTCCGTCTCCCCGTTCGGGAGACGGACTAACGGGCATCGGCAAAAATAAGGTTAAGGCCGCTCCCTACGGATTGACCGGAATGCAGCCATTGCCGGCGCGCGAACAGGCGCGCAGCGCGGCGGCGCGGTCGGCGAGCGGGCCGGCCTGCACGCGGATCACGGCGCCGGCGCGGACGAAGGAGGGGCGCAGGCCGGGCAGGCGGCCGGCGACGGCGCTCCAGGCGCGGCGGGCATTGGCCTCGCTGCTGAACGCGCCGATCTGCACCTTCCAGCGGCCGCCAGCGGCGGCGGCGACGGCCGGCGCCGGGCGCGGCGCGACGGTCTGGGCCGGCGGGCGCGGCCGGGGCGGCACGGCGGTCGCCGTGCGCGCGGGCGTCTCGGCGGTGCGGGACGGCGCCCGAGTGCGCGGCGGCGACTGCGTGCGCGGCGGACTCTGTGCCGGGCGCGAGGCGATCTGGACGGGCGGCGGCGCGGTGCGCATCTCGCGGGCCAGCTCGACGCCGCGGGCGCGGTCCTGCGGCGAGAGCAGCCGGTCCATCTCGGCGAGCTGGGTCACCGCGGGCGGCAGGTTCTGCGCGGCGGCGCGGCTCATCAGCGCATAGGCGCGGGGCGCGTCGCGCTCGACCACGTCGCCGTTGAAGAGAGCGGTGCCGAGCACATATTGCGCGCGCGGATCGCCGGCGTCGGCGGCGCGGGTGACATAGGGAATGGCCTCCTGGCGGCGGCCGTTCTGGAAGAGGAGCAGGCCGTAATTGGCGGTCGCCTCCGGATGGCCCTGGCGGGCGGCGCGCTCATACCATTGCTCGGCGAGCACCATGTTCTGCGGGACGCCGCGGCCGAGAAAATAGGCCTGGGCGAGATTATATTGCGCGTCCTGGTCGCCGCGATCGGCGAGCGGCCGCCAGATCCGGACGGCCTCTTCATAATTTTGCGCGGTCCAGGCATCGATGCCCGCGCGCACGTCATTGCCCGCGGGCTGCGCGACGGCGGCGCCGAGGCCCGCGCCGGCGAGTGCGACGGCCGAGGCGATGAGCCAGAGGCGTTTGGCTGTGATCATGACGGAAAATCCCCTCCGGTCGGATGCGTTTCGCGGGCGAACCTAGAAGCCAGTGGTTAACGGCCTGTTAGCATAGATCAGGGCTTTTCCGCCATGCGCCCCGCTCTCTTGCGGCCCGTCGATTCGCAACCCGCGCATTAACCAGATTTTAGCAAGCGGGAGCGCAAACCGTCGCCCGAAGCGTGGGAATTGAGGGAAGATAGATGCGGGTTTTGGCTTTGTCCTCGCAGAAGGGCGGCTCGGGCAAGACGACCTTGTCGGGGCACCTCGCCGTGCAGGCGCAGCGGGCCGGTTACGGGCCGGTCTGCCTTATCGACATCGATCCGCAGGGATCGCTCGCCGACTGGTGGAACGAGCGCGAGGACGAGATGCCGGCCTTCGCCCAGACCACGGTCGCGCGCCTCGGCGCGGATCTGGAGGTGCTGCGCCAGCAGGGCTTCCGCCTGGCGGTGATCGACACCCCGCCCGCCATCACCATGGCGATCCAGAGCGTCATCAACGTCGCCGAGCTGATCGTCATTCCGACCCGCCCCAGCCCGCACGATCTCCGCGCCGTCGGCGCCACGGTCGACCTCTGCGAGCGCGCGGGCAAGCCGCTCATCTTCGTGGTCAACGCCGCCACGCCCAAGGCGAAGATCACCTATGAGGCGGCGGTCGCGCTGTCGCAGCACGGCACCGTCGCCCCGGTCACCCTCCATCACCGCACCGATTTCGCGGCCTCGATGATCGACGGCCGCACGGTCATGGAATGCGACCCCAATTCCAAGTCGGCCCGCGAGGTCGCCGAGCTGTGGGACTATGTCGCCGACCGGCTCGAGAAGAATTTCCGCCGCACCGTCTTCGCCGCTCCCGGCGGCAGTCCGGTGCCGCAGGGCCTCGTCGCCCGCCCGCAGTCCGGCTTCGGCCGGCGCGTGGTCGGCCAGTGAGGAGGGCGGCATGATCAACAACGGCGAACGCAGCTACGCCTCCCTCTCCTCGGGCCTGCTGGCCCGCAAGGGCGCGGCCCGCCCTGCCATGCGGCCGCAGGGTTTCACCTCGGGCCACGGCTTCGAGGATCTGGGCTGGAACGACATGGGCTATGCCCCGCCCCCGGCCGAGGTGCTGGAGGAGGATCTGCCCGAGCATGTGCCGAGCTCGATCTCGGCGCTCACCCCGGCGCCCAAGCTGCCGCGCGAAGAGGTCCAGGCCGAGGAGCCCGAAGTGGTCGCGCAGCAGCGCGCCATCGCCGAGAGCTTCCCGGCGGAAGTCGAGGCCGAGACCGAAGTGGAAGCCGAGGCCGAAGAGGCCGTCGCGGTGGAGGCGCCGGCCCCGGTCAGCATCCCGCTGGTGAAGCCGCGCGCCCATGTCGTGCCGCTGCCCAAGCGTCCGGCCGCCAAGGCGAAGGCGGAGGATGGCCGCAAGGCCGCCTTCACTCTGCGTCTCGACGGCGAGCGCCATCTGCGCCTGCGTCTCGCCACCGCGGTGACCGGCCAGTCGGCGCAGCAGATCGTCACCGGCGCGCTTGACGCGCTGCTCGCCTCCATTCCCGAAGTCGAAGCCCTGGCCGAGCGGGCCGTGTCCGCGAAGTCCCGGCGCAACTGAGTCCCAACGCACTGACCGAACCCACGAAAAGGCCAGAGAGATGAACAGGACCGCCTTCAAGATCGCCGCCTCGACCGTGATGGTCGCGCTGACGATGACCAGCGTCGCGGCACCGTCCGGCGCGATGCGCCGCAACGGCCAGGTCCGGGCCAACAGCCCGACCGACCGCGAGGCCCGCCAGTTTTACGACCAGGCCTCGCGCTCGCTGCAGCAGGGGGATCTCTCCGGCGCGGTCTCGCTGATGGAGCGCGCCGTCGCCGCGTCGCCGCGCGACGTCGGCTACCGGATGCTGCTCGCCGACGCCTATCTGCGCAGCGGCCGCTTCGATTCGGCCCGAATCACCTATGCCGAGGCGGTCGAGCTCGATCCGTCCAACGTCCGCGCCGCGCTGAGCGTGTCCCTGATCCACATCGCGCAGGGCCGCCGCGCCGCCGCCGTTGGCATTCTCGACGAGATTGCCGGCCGGGCGCCCGCCGCCGATGTCGGCCTCGCTTATGCCCTGGCCGGCCAGCCGGAGCGCGCCGTCGAATTGCTCGAAGCCGCCGCCCGTTCGCCCATGGCGACGGCGCGCACCCGCCAGAATCTGGCGCTTGCGCATGCCTTCGCCGGCGACTGGAACCGCGCCCGCGCGATCGCCGCGCAGGACGTCTCGCCGTCCGAGGTCGACGCGCGCATGACCCAGTGGGCCCAGATGGCCCGTCCGGGCACCGGCGCGACCCAGGTCGCCGCCTTGCTCGGCGTCTCGCCGGGCGCCGACCAGGGCCGTCCGCTCCAGGTCGCGCTCGGCGCCACCGAGCCGGTCGTCCCGGGCGCCGACCGCATCCAGGTCGCCGAGGCGCCGACGCCGTCGCGCGCCCAGTTCGCCCCCGCCGAGGCGGCCGCGCCTGCCGGCGCCGAGCTCGCCGCCGTCGACCAGCGCCCGTCCGAGGCCCCGGCCTTCTGGGCGCCCGCGGAGAATTACCAGGCCGAGGCGCTCGCCGAGGGGCCGGCCACGGCGCCCGCCGCGCCGGCGCCGCGCGCCGTCCGCGTCCGCCCCAATGCCGTGCAGGTGCGCTACGACGCGCCCGCGGAGCAGCTCGCCGACGACGCCGCGCCGGCGGTGGCGCAAAGCAGCTACGAGGCCCCGGCCTTCCAGGCCGCGCCCGCCGCGCGCCGCACCTTCGTCCAGCCGTCCGCGTCCGCCCGCCGCGCCCCGCCGCGCCGCGCCGCCTACATCCGCGCCGCCGCGATCACGCCGCTGCCGCGCCCGATCGTGGCGCCGGCCGAGGTCCGCGAGGGCAGCGCTCCGGTCGTCGTCCAGCTCGGCGCGTTCAGCAACGAGGCCAATGCCGAGCGTGGCTGGCAGCAGGTGTCGTCGCGCTACGGCCTTGCCGGCCGCCGGCCGCTGACCACCACCTTCAACCATGGCGGCCGCACCCTGCACCGCGTCTCCGTCTCCGGCTTCGCCTCGCAGGGCGACGCGCAGCGCCTGTGCGGGCAGATCCGCGGCCAGGGCGGCGTCTGCTTCGTGCGGGCCTCCGCCGGCGACGATTCGATCCGCTGGGCCGTGCGCTACGCCGAGCCCGGGCGCCAGCGCGCCTAGGCCTGAACTCCCAGGACCTTCGGGTCCCCTCTGAAGGGCGGCGGGGTTGGCCAAATGACCCGCCGCCCTTTTTTGCGTCCGGATAGTCGAAGAGAGCCCGATTCACGCTTCCGACGGAAACGCGAAGCGCGTCCACCGCCAACGATCCGGCTCTAGCCGCGCCGGTCCCGGGTCAGCAGGTCGAGGCAGGCCATGCGGACGGCGACGCCCATCTCGACCTGCTCGAGGATCGCCGAGCGCGCCGGATCGTCGGCCAGCTCGCCCTCGATCTCGACCCCGCGGTTCATCGGCCCGGGATGCATGACCAGAGCGCTGGGTGCGTGCGCGTCGAGGCGGGCGCGGGTGAGGCCGAAGCGGGCATGATAATCCTCGACCGTGTCCGGAAAGGCCTCCTCCATCCGCTCGCGCTGGATGCGCAGCATCATCACCACGTCGGCGCCTTTTATGCCTTCGTCGAGATCGGTGAAGGTCGGCAGGCCGGTATTGCGCGGCAACAGGCTCGGTGGCCCGACCAGACGCAAATCGGCACCCAGCAGCGGCAGGGAGCGCATGTTAGAGCCGGCGACGCGGCTGTGCAGGATGTCGCCGCAGATCGCGATCTTGAGCCCCTCGATCCGGCCAAGGCGGCGGCGGATGGTCAGGGCGTCGAGCAGCGCCTGGGTCGGATGCTCGCCGGTACCGTCGCCCGCATTGATCACCGGGCAGTCCATGATCGCGGCGACGTCGGCGGCGGCACCCTCGGCCTCGTGGCGGATGACGAGGATGTCCGGACACATGGCGTTGAGGGTCAGCGCCGTGTCCCTGAGGCTCTCGCCCTTGCGCACGCTGGAGGCGGCGGGATGGAAATTGGAGACCTGCGCGCCGAGCCTTTTGCCGGCGATCTCGAAGGAGAACAGCGTGCGGGTGCTGTTCTCGAAAAAGGCGTTGATCTGGGTCAGGCCCTCGAGCCGCCTGTCAGCCTTTCGGACGCCCCGATTGAAGCCGACCCATGGCTCGGCCGAGTCGAGAATCAGGTTGATGTCGGCGGCGGAGAGTCCCTCGATCCCGAGGAGGTGACGGTGGGGGGGCGGGGCGGTCATCAAAGCCGTGCCCTAGCTGCCCCCACCGCCTTTCTCAAGCGGTCCAGCCGCGCTTATTGATTGACCAGGTTGACCGTGCCGACCTGGCAGAGATTGACGTTGCGCACGTCGCTCGTGTCGCCGTCGTCATAGGTGGCGCGGATGTCGTAATTGCACTGCTCCTCGGCGCGGTCGAACACGACCTGGGCGGTCTGGCCGGGCTGCATGACGCTGCTGCCGAGGATGTCGTCGCCCCATTCATTCTCCGAGGTTGGCGAGACGTTGAGCGTCACGACGATATGCCCGGTCGCGTTGACCACCGAGAAATTCTGGCGGGCGGTGCCGACGGTCGCGGTCGGCGCGCCGGCCTCGCCGCCTCCCTCGGCTTCCGCGGCGTCGTTGGCCGCTGGCGCGGGCGCCGGAGCCGGAGTGTTGGTCTCGGCGGGCTTGGCGGCCGCATTGTTGTTGGCCGCCGGCGCGGCGTCCCGGTTGCAGGCGGCGAGCGTCAGCGCGGACGCGAGCAACAGCGCGGTCAAGGAAAGAGTCTTCATCTTCGGTCCCCCCAAAAGTGGTGCGGCGGAGATAGAGGCCGCCTCGCGAAAGGCAAGCGCCATCCCCGCTACGCCGTCCCCGCGCGGATCAGCGACGCAGGTGCTGGTTCAGGAACCTGAGATAGGCCTCCGACGCGTCGATCCGGTTCTGCTTGCGGAGGAAGCCGTGGCCCTCGTCCGGGAAGACCACATATTCGACCGGCACGTTGTTGGCGCGGATCGCGGCGACCAGCTCGTCGCTCTCCACCTTCAGCACGCGCGGATCGTTGGCGCCCTGGACGACGAGCATCGGGCGGCGGATCCGGCTGGCGTGGAAGAGCGGGGAGATCGCCCGGTGCCGCGCGGCGTCGGTCGCCGGATCGCCCATCTCGTCGAACAAGGCAGCGCGCTGGGCGCCCCACCAGGCCGGGATGGATTCCAGCGTCCGCACCCAGTTGGTGACGCCGAAGATGTTGATGCCGAGATCGAACACCTCCGGATGGAAGGCCATGGCGGCGGCGGTGATGTAGCCGCCATAGGAGCCGCCCATCACGACGACCCGCTCGGAGATCCAGTCATGCCCGGCCAGCCAGGCCCGGGAAGCGACGACGTCGCGCAGGTCGACGTCGCCATGCCGCCGGTCGTCCAGGTGGAAGAAGGTCTTGCCGTAGCCGGACGAGCCGCGGTTGTTGATCGCATAGACCGCATAGCCGTTGTTCACGAGATGCTGGACCATGGCCGAATAGCCGCGCCGGCTCTGCCCGCCGGGGCCGCCATGGACGAGCACGATCGCCGGCACCGGATGGGCGGCGCTCGCCTCACGCGGACGGTAGAGGATGCCCGGGATCTGGGTGCCGTCATAAGACGGGAAGCGGGCGACGGTGGCGGTGACCAGCTGGCGCTCGTCGATCGCGGGATTCAGCGCCTGGGTCAGGCGCCGCGCCTGGCCGTTGGCGAGATTGGCGACGAAGATGTCGGCGGGCGAGGTGTCCGACGCGACGGTGAAGGCGATCTGCGTCTCGTCCCGGTTGAAGCGGACCCCGCCCAGATCGCCCGCCGGCACGCCGCGCAGCGTGACCGGGCGACCCGTGCGCGTGTCGGTGATGACGAGCGCGGTCGAACCGTCGGCATTGACCGCATGCACCCGGTAGCGGCCCGAGGGCGAGTACATGACGAACATCACGTCCCAGTCGGCCGCGATCAGCGGCGCCCGCGCGCCGCCGGCAATGGTGTAGGACATTGCCTGATCGAACTCGCTGGTCTCGTTCGTGCCGTAGATCAGGCTGCGGCTGTCCGGGGTGAAACCATAGGGTCCGAAGGAGACATTGCCCTGGTGCGGGGTGACGTGGCGCGGGGCCGCCGCGCTGCCGACCTCGGCCAGATAGACGTCGCTGTCGGCGCTCGTATTGGCCTTGGACAACGCGATCCAGCGGCCGTCGCGCGAGATTTCGGTGGGCATGAACCCGCCCGGATTGCGGTAGATCAGCCGGCGCTCGAGCGTCGCCGCGTCATAGGCGTAGATGTCGAAGGCGGCCGCCTCGCGTTCGTTGGTGGCGATGTAGAAGGTCCGCCCGTCCTGGTGCCAGCCGACGAACTGCGCCTTGAGATTCTGGCCGGGGGTCAGATCCCGATCGGTGCCGTCCGGCAGGCGGACATAGACATGGTTGAGCTCGTTGCCGCCCTGGTCGGCGGTGAACAGGATGCGGCCGTCGCCGGGGAAATAGCTGACCGCGACGGTGGCGTTGGTGGTCGAGCGGGTGATCTGTACCGGGTCGCCGCCCGCGACCGGGAGCGCATAGACGTTGAACACGCCGCTGCGGTCCGAGCTGATCAGCAGGTTGCGGCCGTCGGCGGAGAAGGCGATGCCTTCGGACGAGGCCATGCCGTAGCTGGTCGTCTCGAAGAATTGCCGCGCCGTGTAGCGGACCGGCTGGGCCTGGCCGGCGCCGGCCTGCGGCTGGGCGGCGGCCGCGAGGGCGGTGCCGGGCAACATGGCGGCGGTGGCGAGCAATGCGGCGGCAATGGCAGTCTTCATTTTACCCCTCCAAATGGTGTGTTGTTCACCTAATACACCCAGGCGAACCTGTCCAGACCCTGCACGACGATGCCACGCCGGGTTAAGCTTCGTCGACACAAAACGGGACTTGGCAGAACGGTCCTTGGCTTCGGCGTCCAGCAAAATGCAGCGGACGGCCACCGCGATGAAGGGAAAGAGCGAGATGGCGTGCGATCGGGCCCGGAACCGGGCGCTCCTGCTGAGCCTGGGCCTGTTCGGCGCGCCGACCGGCCAGGCGGAGCGCGGCCGCGAGGCGCGGGCCGTCGAGGCCAAGGCGCGCCCCGAAGCGGAAGAGAGTAACCGGAGCCGCTAACCCATGCAGAGCGCGTCGATCGCGCCCTGGAGGATATAGGCGGCGGCCATCTTGTCCACCAGTTCGGCGCGGCGGGCGCGGCTGGCGTCGGCGTCGATCAGGGTGCGGGTCACCGCCTGCGTGGACCAGCGCTCGTCCCAGAGCAGGATCGGCAGGCCGAGCGGCGTCTCGACGTTGCGGGCGAAGGCGCGGAGCGACTGGGTGCGCGGGCTGTCCGTGCCGTCGAGGTTGAGCGGCAGGCCGAGGACGAGCCCGGCCGCATCCTGGGCCCGCGCCAAAGTCTGCAGCGCCACCAGGTCCTTCGCGAATTTGGTCCGGCGGATCAGGTCCGCCGCCGAGGCGATCGTCCAGCCCGCGTCGCAGAGCGCGGTGCCGATCGTTTTGGTCCCGACGTCGAGGCCCAGCAGCCGTCCGCCCCGCGGCAGCACCGCGCGGAAGTCGGCCACGGCGGCGGTGATCACCGCCCCGCGCCCTGCTCGAAGGTCGCCAGCCGGCGCTCCGCATCCGCGCGGACATTCGCCCAGAACAGGGCGTAATCGTAGACGTGATAGTTGTTCCCGGGCAGCGCATAGGGGCCCATTTCCGGCAGCGCGTCCTGCGCGCCGATCAGCAGGATGCCGCGCGGGCCGCAGCGGGCGGGGATCGCGCCGGGGCGGAGTTCCGCCTCGGTCATCGCCTCGTTGGGGATGAGCGTGCCGAGATTGCGGTCCGCGCCGGCCTCGCCGCCGCGCGTGCCGGTGAGCGGATTGGTGCAGACCATGTCGCTGCCGCGCCGGGCGCCGCGCGGGCCGTTGGTCTCGTCCCAGACGTCGAGAATCTGGCTCGAATCGGCGGGCTCCGCATAACTCATCCAGGAGAGAATGCAGCGCGCCTGCGCCGCATCCTGACAGGCGGGGAAGGGCAGGGCCGGCAGGTCGGCGCTCAGCGATACCGGCCAGCCGACCAGGTAGACGGCCGCGACTCGCGCCGCCTCGGGCGCGTTGCGGATCCGCTCCTGCAGCAGCCGCAGCAGGTGCATGCTGCCCTGGCTGTGCGCGGCGAGGATGATCGGCCGGTCGGCGGGCGCCTCGCGCAGGAATTCCTCATAGGCCGCGACCACGTCGCGATAGGCGAGGTCGAGCGCGCGCCGGGCATCGTCATTGTTGGTCAGGAAGGCGCCGAAGGTCGCCTGCCGGTAGCGGGGCGCCCAGATCTGGCCGATGCCGTTGAAGGCGCTGGCCTGGCTGCGCACGAACAGGTCGGCGAGATTGCGCGATTCATTGTGGTCGAGCGGCGCGTTCCAGGCATTGCCCTCGGTGAAGCTGGTCGGGTGGACGAAAAACACCGAGGCGCGGGGCGCGGCAGTCGATCGCTGCACTCCGGGCGGCAGCCAGGCGGACGGATTGTTGGCGATGTCGGGCCGGGCGATCCAGAGCGCCGTCTGGCCGTAGCTCGCGCCCTGCGGCAGCGGCACGTCGCGATATTCGGTGCCCGGGACGAGCGCCCAGCGCATCAGCTGCTTCTCGAAGAAACGGTAGGCGAAGGCGCCCGCGATCACGAGCAGGATGCAGAAGAAGACGAAATAGAGGAATTTCGTCGCGCAGCTTTTCCGGGGTCTGGCCATGCAAGCCCCTCAAGCCGAAGCGGCGCCGTCTGGCAAGCCGGGGCGTCGTTCGGCGAAGTAACGGGCGGGGGTCGTGCCGAAGCCGGCGCGGAAGGCGGCGGTGAAGGCGCTGGGCGTCGCATAGCCCGCCGCGGCGGCGACCTGCTTGATCGGCGCGCCCGCCGCGAGCCGCTCCAGCGCGCCGAGCAGGAGATGCTGGCGGCGCCAGCGGCCGGGGGTGAGGCCGGTCTCGGCGAGGAAGCGGCGCTCCAGCGTGCGCGTGCCGAGGCCGACGGCGCTGGCGAGGGCGGCGGTGGTGGCCGCCGCCGGCGCATCCGCCTCGATCAGGGCGGCGGCGCGGGCGAGCGCCGGGCTGGCGGGGCGGGGGAGATCGAAGGGCGGCGCGCCCGCCTGGCGGAATTCGTCGAGGATCAGGGTGGCGAGCGCGGCCTCGACGGGGTCGCGTTGGTCGAGCATGTTCTCGGCGACGGTGCGCAGGATCAGTGCCCGCAGCAGCGCCGAGACCCCGATCACCGCGCAGTCCACGGGGACGTTTTCGTCCGTCCGAGGGCGGAGGTAGAGGGTGCGCAGGTCGCTCGGCGCGGCGAAGCGGATCGAATGGGTGACGCCGGCGGGCACCCAGATCGCCCAATGCGGCGGCACGATCCAGGCGCCGCGCTCCGTCCAGACGTTGAGCAGGCCGGCCGAGGCATAGACGAGCTGGTGCCAGTCGTGGCGGTGCCGCTCGATCCGGTGTCCGGCCTCGACGCGATAGGCGAGCGTCCGGATGGTGAGGAACGGCTCGTCGGCGCGGGTGCGACGCTTTTGCGACATGATGCGCCGTTCTAGCGGGATTGCGGCAGCGGCGCCAGCGGCCTAACCTGTGCGCATGACAGCCAATCTCGCCTTCTTCGCCATCCACGCCGACGATGTCGAGCGCGCCGCCGGTTTCTACGAGGCCGTGTTCGGTTGGCGCTTCCAGCCCTGGGGGCCGCCCGGTTTCTACCTGATCGAGACCGGCGACGCGGCGTCGCCGGGGATCAGGGGCGCGCTCCACAAGCGCAGCGAGCCGCGGACCGGCACCGGCCTGAACGGCTTCGAGCCGACCTTCGCGGTCGAGGATGTGGACGCGGTGCTGGCCGCGGTCGAGGCGAATGGCGGGACGGTGACGGTCGGCAAGTCGCCCATCCCGACCGTCGGCACCCTGATCCGGTTCCTCGACACCGAGGGCAATGACGTCGGCGCGATGAAATACGAACAGCCGATGCACACCTGACCCCGACAACCGGGGAGCGCCTTGCCGCAGTGCAGCAGGAATGCTAGCCGCGCCTCCATGTCCGTAGACGAAGCAAAAGTCCGCCATATCGCGAAGCTCGCCCGCCTCGCCGTCACCGACGAGGAGGTCCGGGCGCTCGCGCCGGAGCTCTCCAACATCCTCGGCTGGGTGGAGCAGCTCGGCGAGGTGAATGTGGAGGGCGTCGCCCCGATGACCGCGGTCATCCCCAACATTTTGCGCTTGCGCGAGGATATCGTCACCGAGGGCGACCGCCGCGACGCGGTGCTCGCCAATGCGCCGGTCGCCGAGCATGGCTTCTTCGCGGTGCCGAAGGTGATCGAATAATGGCCGAGCTGACCGAATTTGGCGTCGCGGCGATCCGCGACGGGGTGAAGGGCGGGACCTTCTCCGCCCGCGAGGCCGCCGAGGCCTATATCGCCGCGATGGAGGCGGGCCGCGCCCTCAACGCCTATGTCGTCGAAACGCCCGACCATGCGCTCGCCGCGGCGGACGCGGCCGATGCCGCGCGCGTGTCCGGCGACCTGAAGCCGCTCTCCGGCGTGCCGCTTGGCATCAAGGATTTGTTCTGCACCGAAGGCGTGCAGACCACGGCGGGCTCGCGCATGCTGGAGGGCTACAAGCCCGTCTACGAGAGCACCGTCTCCGGCAATCTGTTCGCCGCCGGCGCGGGGATGCTGGGCAAGCTCAACATGGACGAATTCGCCATGGGCTCGTCCAACGAGACCAGCGCCTTCGGCAACGTCCTCTCGCCCTGGCGGCGCAATGACGGCGGCAATGTCGCGCTGACGCCGGGCGGCAGCTCGGGCGGCTCGGCCTCCGCGGTTTCGGCGCGGCTGGCGCCGGGCGTGACCGGCACCGACACGGGCGGCTCGATCCGCCAGCCCGCCGCCTTCACCGGCATCACCGGCATCAAGCCGACCTATGGCCGCTGCTCGCGCTGGGGCGTGGTCGCCTTCGCCTCCTCGCTCGACCAGGCGGGGCCGATGGCGCGCGACGTGCGCGACTGCGCGATCCTGCTGGAAGCGATGGCCGGCTTCGACGCGAAGGACGCCACCTCGCTCGATCTGCCGGTGCCCAATTGGGAGGCGCTCCTGTCCAGCGACATACGCGGCAAGCGGATCGGCATTCCGAAGGAATATCGGATCGACGGCGTCCCCGCCGAAATCGACGCGGCCTGGGAGCAGGGCATCGCCTGGCTGCGCGACGCGGGGGCGGAGATCGTCGAGGTCTCGTTGCCGCACACCAAATATGCGCTGCCGGCCTATTACATCATCGCCCCGGCCGAGGCCTCGTCCAACCTCGCCCGCTATGACGGCGTCCGCTACGGCCTGCGCGTCCAGCCGGCGCAGGGCGGCCTGAACGACATGTACGAGGCGACCCGCGCCGCCGGCTTCGGCGCCGAGGTGAAGCGCCGGATCATGATCGGCACCTATGTGCTCTCCGCGGGCTTCTACGACGCCTATTTCAACCAGGCGCAGAAGGTCCGCGCCCTGATCGCCCGCGACTTCGAGCAGGCGTTCGCGCAGGTCGACCTGCTGCTGACGCCGACCGCGCCGAGCGCCGCCTTCGGCCTGGGCGAGAAGTTGGCCGATCCGATCGCCATGTATCTGAACGACGTCTTCGCGGTGCCCGCGAGCCTCGCCGGCCTTCCCGCCATCTCGGTCCCCGCGGGCCTGGACGGGCAGGGCCTGCCGCTCGGCCTGCAGATCATCGGCCGCCCCCTGGACGAGCAGGGCGTGCTCAACGCCGCTTTGGCTTTCGAGGAACGGGCCGGCTTCACCCATCGCGCGGAGGCCTGGTGGTAATGTCCGATTATCGCATCCAGGGCGCCACGGGCGAGTGGGAGGTCGTGATCGGCCTGGAGGTCCATGCCCAGGTCACCAGCAAGGCCAAGCTCTTCTCCGGCGCCTCCACCGCATTCGGCGCCGAGCCGAACACCCAGGTCGCGCTCGTCGACGCGGCCTTTCCGGGCATGCTGCCCGTGCCGAACGAGGAGTGCCTGCGCCAGGCGGTGCGCACCGGCATGGCGATCAATGCCGAGATCAACGCCTGGTCGCGCTTCGACCGGAAGAATTATTTCTACGCGGATCTGCCGCAGGGCTACCAGATCAGCCAGCTCTACCACCCGATCGTGGGCGAGGGCGAGATCGAGGTCGACCTGGAGAGCGGGGCGACCAAGACGATCGGCATCGAGCGCATCCATCTGGAGCAGGATGCCGGCAAGCTGATGCACGACCAGCATCCGAGCTTTTCCTATGTCGACCTGAACCGCACCGGCGTCGCGCTGATGGAGATCGTCTCGCGGGCGGACATGCGCTCCCCCGAAGAAGCAGGGGCTTACGTGCGCAAGCTGCGCTCGATCCTGCGCTATGTGGGCTCGTGCGACGGCAATATGGAGCAGGGCTCGATGCGGGCCGACGTCAACGTCTCGGTGCGCAAGCCCGGCGACGCGCTCGGCACCCGCACGGAGACCAAGAACGTCAATTCGGTCCGCTTCATCATGGCGGTGATCGAGCATGAGGCGCGCCGCCAGGTCGACCTGATCGAGGATGGCGGCATTGTGGTGCAGGAGACCCGCCTCTACGATCCGGACCGCAACGAGACGCGCTCGCTCCGCTCCAAGGAAGACGCGCACGATTATCGCTATTTCCCCGACCCGGACCTGCTGCCGGTCGAGCTCAGCGATGCCTTCCTCGCGGAATGCCGCGCGAGCCTGCCCGAGCTGCCGGACGCCAAGCGCGCCCGCTATGAGGGCGAACTCGGGCTCAGCGCCTATAATGCTTCGGTGCTGACCGCCGAGGTGGAGACGGCGCGCTGGTTCGAGGCCTTGCTCGCCTCGCCCGGTAAGCCCGATGCGCAGCGCGCCTCCAATTGGGTGACGTCGGAGCTGTTCGGCGCGCTCAACCGGCTCGGCAAGGGCATCGAGGAAAGTCCGGTCACGCCGGCCCAGGGCGGCGAGCTGATCGGCCTGATCGCCGACGGCACGCTCTCCGGCACGCTCGCCAAGCAGGTGTTCGAGATCATGCTCGAGACCGGCGAGGATCCGGGCGCGATCGTCGAGGCGCGTGGCCTCAAGCAGACCTCCGACACCGGCGCGATCGAGGCGGTGATCGCCGAGGTGCTCGCGAACAATCCGAACCAGCTGGAGCAGTATCGCGGCGGCAAGGAGGCCCTGTTCGGCTTCTTCGTCGGGCAGACGATGAAGGCGATGCAGGGCAAGGCCAATCCGGCGGTCGTCAACGAATTGCTGAAGAAGGCGCTCGGCTGACCATGGGGCGCGGGCTCGTCCGGCTCGCGCTTTCCATCCTTCTGGCCGCGTCGGCGCCCGCGCCGGCCGCCGCGCAGGAGCAGCTGCCGGTCCATGTCGGCGGCCGCGTCGTCGCGGAGGGACCCGTTACCCGCTTCGGCTGGCCCGGCGTCTATTTCGAGGGCCGTTTCTCGGGCACCGAGGTGACGGTCGCGGTGGACAGCGCGACCGAGCATTTCCGCCTCCTGGTCGATGGCCGCGAGCGGGCGCTGCTCACGAAGCCCGGCACGGCGCGGCTCACCGTCGCCGGCCTCGCGCCGGGCGCGCACACGGTGCGGCTGGATAAGCTCACCGAGAGCCAGGAGGGCGGGGGCCGGTTCCTCGGCTTCTGGGCCGCGCGGCCGCTGCCGGCGCGGCCGCGGGCGCGCCGGATCGAGTTTATCGGCGATTCCTATTCGGCCGGCTACGGCAACGCCGCGCATGGCCGGGCCTGCACGCGGCAGGAGGTGCACGACCTCACCGACACGACGCGCGCCTTCGGCCCGCTCGTGGCCGCGCGGCTGGATGCGGACTATCGGGTGATCGCCTATTCGGGCTTCGGCATCGTCCGCAACTATGCCGGCGGCGTGCCGGACCTCAGCCTGCCGGCGATCTACGACCGGGCCATTCCGGGTGAGCCGGCCGAGGCGGCGGCGGATGGCTGGCGCCCGCAGCTGATCGTGATCGCGCTCGGCACCAACGATTTCTCGACCCCGCTGCGGGCGGGCGAACGCTGGGCGGACCAGGCGGCGCTGCGGGCCGATTATCGCGCCCGCTACCTCGCCTTCGTGCGCCGGCTCCAGGCGCGCCAGCCGCAGGCGCGGTTCATCCTGCTTGGCCATGAGAGCTTCTTCGCCGAGGTCGCGCGGGTCGCCGCGGCGCTGAATCGCGGGTCCGGCAGGCCGGTGGCCGCGCTTCGTCATGGCGACCTCGAACGGACCGGCTGCGACTGGCATCCGAGCCTCGCTGATCACCGCGCCCTCGCGGATCTGCTGAACGCCGCGATCGCGCGGCTCGACGGGATCTGGGACTGACCCGCCAGGCTTTTTGAAGCCGGGCGCTGCGGGTCCATGGCCGCGGCGCCGTCTCATCCCCAAGGTCCTTTCCTTTGCTCCCTTCCGGGAGCCGTCCCGCGGGCGGGGGCCGTGCGATCATGTTCAGGAGTGAATGATGAAGATCAGAGCTTATGCCGCCTCGCTCGCGGCCGCGGCGACGATGGCCGCCATGCCGGCCGCCGCTCAGCAGCAGGAGGAATCCAATTTCACCGGCTTCCGGCTCGAGGCGCGGGCGGGCTGGGACAGCTTCGGCGGCCGCATCGGCATGACCGACCCGGACGACGAGGACGAGACGATCACCGTCTCGACCAGCCAGGACAAGGCCGGCTACGGCGCCGAACTCGGCTACGATTTCCAGCTCGGTCCGGTCGTGATCGGCGCCTATGCCGGCATCGACAATAGCGGCACCTCCAGCTGCCTCGAGATCGTCGGCGACGATTTCGGCTGCCTCGAAAGCGGCCGCAACCTCTATGCCGGCGGCCGCGCCGGCGTGGTCGTGAACGGCAACATCCTGATCTACGGCCGGGGCGGCTATTCGCGCGCCCGCTACAGCCTCGCTTATGACGGCGACACCGATTCCGCGACCAACCCGATCTTCATCATCGCGGACAGCGCCGGCGGCACCCATTATGGCGGCGGCGTGGAGATGGCCTTCACGCCGAACTTCTACGGGCGGCTGGAATATATCCGCACGCGCTACGACCGGCTGGAGACGGTCAACCCGCTCGACGACGATCTCGCGATCGGCATCCGCGCGCGCCGCAACCAGGTGTTCGCGGGCATCGGCCTGCGCTTCTGAAACGGCGGAGGAGGGGCGCCCGGCCGGAGCGCTCCTCCGCCTCCTTCGCGGCCTCAGCCCGCCAGCGGCCGATCCTGGAACCAGCGCCCGATCATGGCGGGAACGAGCGCGAGCAGCGCCGGCAGGGTCCCGATCGCGCCGCTCGCGGCGGAGGGCGCGATGAACTGCAGCAGCACCACGCCGGACACCGCGATCGCCGCGAGCGGATAGCGGATCACCGGCCAGACCGAATCGAGCCCGCCCACGCGCTGCGCGCTCTCGCGGATCGCCGCTGTCGCGCCGAGCCGGCAGACATAGATGGCGAAGCTGCGGTTCATCAGCCGATATTCCGGCGTGCGCACGATCAGGCCGCGGGTCAGCAGCGAGCGCTGGGCGCGCGAATCGTTCATCTTGAGATGGCAGTCGCAGGCCAGCCGGTAGAGCATCACCCGCTCCTCGTCGCTGCTGCTCGCCCAGAGCCGATTGTAATAATCCCCCATCTGCTCGGCGATGAAGGAGAGGATCCGCTCCGGGGCGGCGTCGTAAACAGTCTTCTTGCCGACCGCCTGGCCGACGCGGTCGCGGAGCTGCTCCTGAAGCTCGCGGGCGAAACTGGTCTCCAGCACGCTCAGTTCCTCGTGGATCAGCTGCAGGATCCGGGTCTGGACCGGCGGCGCCGCCGTCTCCGGCGTTGGACGGATCGGAAAGACGGTGAAGTCCTCGATCAATTGCGCCCAGCGCCACGCCGCCGGGCCGCAAGTCTCCGACTGGGCCGGATCGGATGAGTCGCGCGTCGGATCCCAGAGCGTCGCGATCCGGTCGAGCGGATCGATGTCCGCCAGCAGGAAGAGCTGCCGCTTGCCGCGGGTCTCGATCAGCGTCCTGATCGTCTGGTAGGCCGTCTCGGCCGTCTCCCCGCCCATCCGCAGAGCGAGGTCGAGATTGCCGATCACCACCGCATTGCCGCTGGCCACGGCGGGTTCGGCATGGATGAGGTCCAGCCAGGCGATGCCCGGATCGTCCTCGAGCCGCACGCCGTCCGCCGCGCGGTCGCGCTTGAGGTCGAGGCCGATGCCGAGAATCACATGGCCGTAGCCCGCGGGGGAGAAGGGCAGGCCGGGGTCCCGGCCAGACGCGGCGGGGCGCAGCGCCCGCTCGATGAACTCGCTCCGGGTGAAGGACAGTGGCGGATCGAATTCCGGATCCTTGCCGAGCGGCAGGCTTGGCGACGGCCTGAAATACTGGCTGCGGAAGAACAGGACGCAGAGCAAATAAAGGGCCGCCGGAAAACCGATCAGGATCGGCATCAGGATCAGCTTGGCGATGCCCTGCGACGGGCGGAAGGCGTCGCCGAGCGTGACCGGCACGAAATCGCTATATTCCAGGGCCTGCTCGTGCAGGCCGAGATAGTAGATGGCGAAGCAGGACAGCGAATAGCATTGGTCCATGCCGGGCTGGCGATCGCTCGCCCGCGCAGGCGGGGTCTGCCGGGCGGCGTCCTGCGCGCCGGAGGCGGGCTTGGGGCCTTCCTGCGTGGCCTGCGGGGCGGCCGCTCCCGGCCGCAGCGCCTCCCTTTTGCGCTCGAGCCCGTCGGCCGAGATGCGCATGGACAGGCGGATCGCCTCGAACGCCCGCTGGCGCTGAGCCTCGGCATTGGCGCGATAGGTCTCGCCGCGCTCGACCAGCAGGAAGCTGTCCTGATCGTAGGAATCGAGGAAGCCGGCGGCGGCCGGCGCCGCCCCCAACAGGGTCAGGGCCAGCAGCCAGCCGAGATCGCGGCGCGGCGCCTTGCTCTTCCAGCAGAACAGGTGCGCCCGGGCCCAGCCGCGCAGGCGGCCGGGCGGTGCCGCCGCCGGGTCCTCCCGCTTGCCGCGGAGGAAGGCGAGGCTCGCCATCAGGCAGCGCCAGAGCAGGAAGGTGCCGAGCACGTAGAACAGGAAGCGGAGCTTGATGACGAGGTCGACCCAGCCCAGGCGAGGCGTGACCAGGCCGCGGAATTCGTAATCGCGGGCCATCGCCAGCAGGCAGGTGACGGCGGCAAGGACGAGCAGGCCGAAGCCGAGCCAGATGGATCGCCAGGCCCATTTGCGGGCGGCGGCGCGGTCGCTCGCGGTTTCGCCGTCGAAATAGGTTCGCGACGCCAGGGTGACCGTGCAGACCGCGAAGGCGAACAGGATCCGGCCGGCGCCTTCCGCGGCGGGAAGGCCGCACAGGGCGCCGAGGAAGACGCAGGCGAGATGGCGATCGCGCATGATCGCCGCGCTGGCCAGGTCTTCCCGCCGCTGCGCCTCCTGCGCCAGCCGGGGCGGCGTGAAGTCGGCGAGGCGGCGGCGCGGCCAGAGCGACATTCCGGGCCGCCGGTCCATCCCCTTCGAGCCGCGCATCCGGGCGACGATCACCGCCAGGCCGATAAGCAATGCGCCGGTCAGCCAGATCGCATAGCCGAAGGTCGAGGCCCGCCAGATCGCGAAGCCGGCGTCGTTGCGATCCTCGATGATCACCAGCATCCAGTCCGTATGCGGATCCAGGGCGGCGATGGTCAGCCTGGCCGGCCGCGCCCGATAATTGGTGTCCATCCGGAAGACCGGCGCTTCGGGCGCGCGCGCGGCGGACTCCCCGCCCGGTCCGGCCGCAGGCGCCGCCGCCTCTTCGCGTCTGCGCAGCGCCTCCGATTGCGCGAGCGCCTGGGCGACCAGTCGATCGAAGGCGTCGGGATCGTCGATCTCGTTCTGCAGGCGTTCGACGAGCTCGGCGTCTTCATTGGAATGGAACAGCACGTTGGCCTGGCCGGCGGCGCGGTTGGGATCGACCACCGCGTAGGAGAAGGACGGTTGCAGCTCGATCCGCAGGAAGGTGCGCATGACGCCCGAGGCAAGGACGGCGTGCGTCTCCGTGGGATCGTAGAAGCGCGATGGAGCCGCCGGCGGGGCGGGGGGCGTTGTCGTGGGCGGCGCGGCTGGTGCGGCTGGTGCGGCTGGTGCGGCGGGAGTCGCGGGGGCCGCCGTCGCCGGCGCGGGCGCCGCCGCCGGAGCGCTGGCGCGCTGATAGGCGCCGAGGCAGCCGCGTTCCGCAAGATCGGCCTGCCCGGGCTGCAGGGCCGCCTGGGGAGGGACCGGCAGGATGAACACCACCCGCGCCGTACCGTCCGGGCGCGCGAAGACCTTGTCCAGCAGGAACGGCGTGCTCGCCGTTTCCAGCCCGCCATTGGCGGCGCGGTGATAACAGGTCACGTCCGTCCGCCATACATTCTCGGTCGTCAGCCGCCTGAAGTAGGGGCGGTCGCCGATCGTCAGGCCGTAGGACGGCAATCGGCTGTTGGCGATGCGCTGGACCCGCCGGTCGAGGTAGCCGTCGCGGCGGTAGAAGCTGATCGTGTCGAGCAGGGCGGCATCGTCGACGAGGGTCTGCGTGTCGGTATCCTGGATCGGCCCGGACCCCACGGCCGGACGGGCGGGGCCGAGCCTGTCCTCGGGCACGATGTCCGGCGCCGGGAAAATGGTGCGGTTGGCCGGAAGCTGGCTGGCCCGTCGGCTGACCAGGGCCAGCGTGCTCGTCAGCTCCTGCGTGAAGTCGTTGCGGATCGCCCGGACCGCCTCGTCCGCATAGGCCGCGCCCGCATTGCGGGAGGCGTAGCTCATCCAGATGGCAAGGCTGGTCACCATCGCGCTCGCCGCGAGCAGGGTGATCGAGAACCAGATCACGGATTGGCCGATCCAGCCCGTGGCGTCGAGCCGCCGCCTGAGCTTGAGCTGGACCAACGGGATGAGGCCGATGAGCGTGAGCACCGCGACCAGGAAGATCGTCACCTGGACGCCGTCCATCCGGCGCACCTCGTCGTTGAATCGGGCCCGGTCGACCACGCCGACGATCCGGCAGGGGCTGCACTCCATCCCGGCCAGGCGATGTTCCGTCCGAACGAACAGGACGAGGTCGCCGCGATGGATGATGCGGTTGTTGCCGAGCGCATCGTCCTCGGTCCGCGCCTGTGCCCTCGTCGCCGGCGTGGCGGCGGCGTCATTCGCGGCGGGGCGGCCGCCGAACAGGACCTGCAGCGGATCGACATTGCCGGCCTCGCCCTCCACGGCCGCCGGAATCCGTCCCGCCTGCAGCAGCAGCCGCGGCTGGGTGCCCTCCTGGCCGATGACCTGAACCGCGTCGAACAGGCGCAGCGAGGAATCCAGGTTGAGCGCGGCGGTCGGGATCGAAACGTTGATGCGGATCGCGTCGCCTTCGAAAGCCGATTGAAGCGACTCGCCGATCATCCGCTCGATGGTCGCGTCGTCGCGCCGGGCATAAGAGCGGTCCCGCATGTCCTCCATCGCCGCCCGCTGGAAACAGTCGCGGATCAGCGTTCGCAGGTCCCCGCCCGCGGCGGCGGCGGCATCTCCCTGTCCGTCGAAGCGGCAGCGGACCGGCGGCGAGGGCGTGCCGGCCACGGTCGCCGGCGGTGCAACGGCCGGCGGCCCGGGCGGGGCTGCGGCCGGCGGCATTTCGGGCTCCGCCATCGGCCAGAGCAGCCTCGCAAGGCGCGCCGTGCGCTCGATGGACAGCTCGGTCGTTTTCAGTTGCGTCCGTTCCGTGAAGACCTCGCCCTGTGGCGGCCGGTAGGCGCAGATGCCGGCGGGCAGACGCCTCGCCTCATCGTTTATCGGGGGCGGTTGCGCGGTGTTGCTGCGGTCCTCCTGCACACGCAGGTCGCGCGCGGCATACCAATTGGCGATTCGGGACGAGCCGCCCGGGTCGGTGAAATAATAGGCGATCCGGATGGGCTGCTGCCGCGCGCCGATCAGCTCGGCCGTGGCGACGAGGCAGCCGAGCCCGTCCGAGAGCGAGAAATGAAGCTGTTGGGGCACGAAGTGGAGGCTGGCGGCCTGGGCGAGGCTTTCGCGGGTGCTGGACAGTTCGACCGCGATCCGGTCCAGCTCGCGCAGGTTGCGCTGCTCGAAATAGCTGATCCGCGCGGCGAGCACGCCCGACACGATTGCCGCGATGCCGAGCAACACGACCCCCACGAGCAGCAGCGTGCCGAACAGGCGCGCCGCGCCCTTCGGGACTTTCCACCCGCTGAAGAACCCGCCGCTCTTGCTGCCTTCGTCTGCCCCGCGCGTATCGCTCATCTGTACCCTCCCCAGGATAGAGCGATAAACCGCGAACTATATTTGCGTTATCGAGGAAAGGCGAATCGAATTACATTGCCGTAAGTAATATTTCCCGCTTGGTCCCGAGGGTCCACCGCGGCGCTCCCTTGGTCTGGACTCGCCGCCGCCCTCGGTTATGGTAGCGCTCACATGACGGGTGCGCCGAGCCGCCCGCATGCGGGAGAGCGGCATGGGCCTGTGGCAGCGCACGCGCAAATTGCGCTGGTGGATCATCATCATCGTCATGCTCGGCACGATCATCAACTACCTGGTCCGCTCGACCCTGGGCGTCGCCATGGCCGCGCCGGAATTCCGCGCCGAAATGCAGATCACGCCGGAGCAATATGGCTGGGTCACCGGCATCTTCCAGGCCGGGATCATGCTGCAACCCGTGGTCGGCTATATCCTCGACCGGATCGGCATCCGCACCGGCTTCGCCGTGTTCGCCAGCGCCTGGGGGATACTCACCTTCGCGCACGGCATGGTCTCGGGCTGGCAGTGGCTGGCGGTGCTGCGCGGCCTGCTCGGCTTCGCGGAGGGGACGGCGCATACGGGCGGGCTGAAGGTCGTCTCCGAATGGTTTCCGGCGCGCGAGCGCGGCTTCGCCGGCGGCATCTACAATCTCGGCGCCTCGGCCGGCGTGGCGCTGGCGGCCCCTCTGGTCGCTTATTCCATCCTGCTCTGGAACTGGCGTGCCGCCTTCTTCATCGCCGGCATCCTCGCCATCCTCTGGGTGCTGCTCTGGCTGCGTTATTATTACCGGCCCGAGGACCATGCGGAGATCAGCGCGGAGGAGCGCGCCTTCATTGCCGCCGGGCAGGAGGAGCATGTCCAGGCCACGGGCGACAAGCCGCGCATCCTGAGCCTGCTCGGCCAGCGCAATTTCTGGGGCATCGCCTTGCCCCGCTTCCTCGCCGATCCGACCTGGGCGACCCTGACCTTGTGGATGCCGCTCTATCTCGCCGACGAGCGCGGCTTCGATCTCGGCCAGATCGCCCTGTTCGCCTTCCTGCCCTTCGTCGCCGCCGACCTCGGCTGCCTGTTCGGCCCCGCGGTGGTGCTCTGGCTGGAGCGGAAGGGGATCGGGCTGATCGACGCGCGGCGCTGGACCTTCACGCTCGGCGCGCTGCTGATGACCGGGATGATGTTCGTCGGCTCGGTCAGCAGCCCCTATGTCGCGGTGCTGCTCCTGAGCCTCGGCGGCTTCGCCCACCAGACCCTGTCGGTGACCTGCATCACCATGGCGAGCGACCTCTACCCCCGCAACGAGCTCGGCACGGTGGCCGGCATGGCGGGGACGATGGCCAATCTCGGCGTGCTGATCTTCACCTTGCTGGTCGGGACGCTCGTCCTCCAGATCGGCTGGACGCCCTTCTTCATCGCCTTGTCTGTGCTCGATCTCATCGCGGCGGTCCTGCTCTGGACGCTGGTGCAGGAACCGGGCGGGCGGAAAGGGCTGGAAAGCGGCCTCATCCCGATCCTGCTCGGGGCCGGCATGGCGGGCACGCTCTGGTTCGGGGTCGGGTTCGGCGCGGTGGGTATCGCCGGCTACGTCGCTTTCGGGTTCGGCATCTTGCTGTTCATGCTCGGCCTCGCGATCGAGTGGCGGGCGCGGACGGGGAGGGCGGCGGCATGATCGTCCGCAACCCGATCCTGCGCGGCTTCAACCCCGATCCCAGCATCTGCCGGGTGGGCGAGGATTACTATATCGCGACCTCGACCTTCGAATGGTTTCCCGGCGTGCAGATCCACCATAGCCGGGGCCTGGCGAACTGGCGGTTGCTGACCCGGCCGCTGCGGCGGGCGAGCCAGCTCGACATGCGCGGCGATCCGGACAGCTGCGGCGTGTGGGCGCCCTGCCTCAGCCATGACGGCGAGCGCTTCCACCTCATCTATACGGACGTGAAGCGCTACGGGCGGACCACGGTCGGCGGCGCCTCCGGCGCGAGCCTCAGGGACTTCCACAATTATCTGGTGACCGCGGACCAGATCGACGGCGACTGGTCCGACCCGGTCCATCTGAACAGTTCCGGCTTCGATCCCTCGCTCTTCCACGACGCGGACGGGCGGAAATGGCTGCTCAACATGCTGTGGGATCACCGGCCCGGGCGCAACCGCTTCGGCGGGATCGTGCTACAGGAATATAGCCCCGCCGGGCAGCGGCTGGTGGGCGAGCGCAGGCTGATCTTCGAGGGCACGCCGCTGGGCCTGACCGAGGCGCCGCATCTCTATCGCCGCGACGGCTATTATTATCTGATCACGGCCGAGGGCGGGACGGGCTGGAACCATGCGGTGACGATGGCGCGGTCGCGGGCCATCGACGGGCCGTACGAACTCCATCCGGACGTCACCGTCCTGAGCAGCCGGAACCGGCCTGACGCCCCGCTGCAGCGCGCGGGCCATGCCGATCTGGTGGACACGCCGGACGGCGGGACCGCCATGGTCTATCTGTGCGGCCGCCCGCTGCCGAACCGCGGCCGCTGCGTGCTCGGGCGCGAGACCGCGCTCCAGACGATGCGCTGGGCGGAGGATGGCTGGCTCTACACTCTGGATGGGGAAGGGGTGCCCGTCGTCGAGGCCGAGGCGGGACCGGAGATTGAGACGCGCGACGAGTTCGACGGGCCGGATCTGCCGATCGACTTTCAGTGGCTGCGCACGCCGGCACCGGAGACGATCTTCAGCCTGACCGCGCGGCCCGGTTTTCTTCGCCTCTATGGGCGCGAGACGATCGGCAGCCTGTTCACCCAGGCCCTGGTCGCGCGGCGGCAGCAGCATTTCTGCTATTCCGCCAGCACCGCGATGGCGTTCAGCCCCGCCCATTTCCAGCAGGCGGCGGGGCTGGTCTGCTATTATAACGGCGCCAAGTTCCACTATCTCCACGTCTCCCACGACGCGGCGCACGGCCGGCACCTCCGGGTCATGTCGGCGCTGCCGGATTCGCCGCAGGCCGACGCCTTCACCGCGCCGATCCCGATCCCCGACGGGCGGATCGAGCTGCGCGCCGAGGTCGATTTCGAGCGGCTGCGCTTCGCCTATCGCCTGGCGGGGGAGGCGGCCTGGACCTGGCTTCCCGAGATATTCGACGCCTCGATCCTCTCCGACGAGGCGACCCAGCCCGGTTTGCCCAATTTCACCGGCGCCTTCGTCGGCATGGCCTGCCAGGACATGGCTGGCACCGCCAATCCCGCGGATTTCGACTGGTTCGCCTATCGCGAGCGGGAGTACCTGCCGGACCCGACCCGCGCCTGATCCCCGTCGCGCGGGAAGCGTACTTCGTCGCTCCCGGCCGCGCCGGTCGCGGGCGCCGCCGCCTCCGTCGCGCGGGGAATGCGCTCGGGCGGCGGGTCGGCCAGAGGAGGTTCAACAGGAGATTGACGATGTTGAGCAGAGCCCGGCGCCTTCGCGACGCCTTTCCCCACGATCCGGTTCTCCGCGGTTATCACGCGGTCTACCGGGCCGGCCAGTGCAACCACTGCCCCGGCTGCGGCCGCAGCCAGTGGATCGTCGGCCGGCTGCTCGCCGAATGTGCCTTCTGCGCCGCGGCGCTGCCGCTGGTCGAAGGCGGCATGACGGGCGCGGGACTCTTCAGGAACAGCTGGCGCGCGCCCGAGACGCTCGCCGCCTGACTGGAAGGGCGGGCCGCGTGATTCCCCCGTACACGGCCCCCCTTCCAGTCCCCCATTTCAAAACAGGCGCAATTGCGCCCCCTGCGGCGGCTCGAACAGGTCGCGCCGCAGGGGGCGCCGCTCGACGTTGAGGCTGTGCTTGCGGATCGCGCGCTCGAAGCGGGTGCGGAGCAGGTCGGCCCACGGCCCCTGGCCGCGCATCCGGCTGAACCAGTTCGGATCATTGTCCTTGCCGCCGCGCAGCGACTGGATGATCGCCATGACCTTGCCCGCGCGGTCCGGGAAATGCTCGTCCAGCCAGGCGCGGAACAGCGGCGCGACCTCATAGGGCAGGCGCACGGGCAGGTAGAAGCAGCCCAGCGCGCCCGCCTCGGCCGCGGCCTCGACGATATGCTCGAGCTCGTGATCGGTGATCGCCGGCACGACCGGCGCGATCGACACCCAGGCCGGAACGCCCGCCTCGCGCAGCGCCTTCACCGCGGCGAGGCGCTTGCGCGGCGCCGGCGCGCGCGGCTCCAGCGTGCGGGCGATGTGCGGGGTGAGCGAGGTGACGGAGAGGGCGACGCCGATCAGCTCGTCCTTCGCCATCTCCCTCAGCACATCGAGATCCATCAGCACCCGATCCGACTTGGTGGTGATCGTCACCGGATGCTTCGTCTCCAGCAGCACCTCCAGGATCGCACGCGTGATCCGCCAGGCGCCCTCGATCGGCTGATAGGGATCGGTGTTGGTGCCCAGCGCGATCGGGCGGACCTCATAGCCGCGCTTGCCGAGCTCCTGGCGGAGCAGCCTGGCCGCGTCCGGCTTGGCGAACAGCTTCGACTCGAAGTCGAGGCCCGGCGAGAGATCGTGGAAGGCGTGGGTCGGCCGGGCGAAACAGTAGATGCAGCCATGCTCGCAGCCGCGATAGGCGTTGATCGAGCGGTCGAAGCCGACGTCGGGCGACTGGTTGCGGGTGATGATCGTCTTCGGGTGCTCGACCGTCACCGTCGTTCGGAGCGGGGGAAGGGCGCCGTCCACCTCTTCGCGCGCATCCAGCCAGTCCCCGTCCGCCTCGCGGGTGGGCAGGTTGAAGCGGTCCGGGGTGCGGTTTTCGGGCGCGCCCCGGCCAGGACGGACATCGGGCCGGGTCATGGGAACATCCTAGCCCTTCAATCGAACAAAACAAGAACATTCTCACTTTGAATGTTGGATATAATAAACCAGATAGGTTTTTATGCCCTTCCCATTTGGAGAAACGAATATGCAGGTTCCGCGCTCGAAGCCGCATATGAGCCAGGCGGAAATTCTCGCTAAGGCGGATTCGCTCGGACTCGACCGGCGCGCCCATCCCTTCTTCGTCGCGGGGATACGCGGCTATTATCGCAATTTGCTCGGCGCGCCCGGGGTCAACGACCGCGGCCTTTACGACGACGCCCTGTTCCTGGTCTCGCCGCTTGGCTTCGCCGCCTATAACGGCAACACCGATCCGAGCCGGGTGCGCAAGGGGAAGGGCATCGGCGCCGGCAAGGGCATGGCGGTGCTGGCACCCGGCCTCTGGCTCGCGCACCGCTTCGGCCTGCATCGCGGCCAATATCTGGCCCTGGTCCAGACCGGCGGCCCGGTGACCGTGCTGCGCGACGGCGACCCGCCTTATCCGGACACCGGCCTGTTCGGGATCAACATCCACCGGGGCGGCTGGAACACGACCTCGAGCCTCGGCTGCCAGACCGTCCATCCCGCGCAATGGCCGGCCTTCATCGCGCTCGCGCAGGATCTGGCCAGGCGCCACTTCGGCGCGGCGTGGAAGCGGACGACCATCCCCTATCTGTTGTTCGACGGCGCCTGAGTCTCAGTCCGCCGTCATCGCCACGTCGCGGCGGGGCTCGATGCGCACGGCGGTCGGGCCCGACAGGCCCGGGAAGCGCGGCCAGAGGCCGGCGGCGAGCGCGCGGCGGCTGGCGCTGCGGTCCGCGCCGCGATCCTCGTAGATCCAGTAGTTCCGGAGGATGATCGGGACGTAGCCGCGCGTTTCCCAATAAGGAATAGTTTCCATGTAGAGCAGGGGGTCGCTCTGGTCGAAGCGCGTGTTCCAGGCGGCGATCGGCGCCGGCCCGGCATTGTAGGAGGCGATCACCTTGGGCAACAGCCCGCCCGTCCCCGAATAATCGCGCAGGAATTCGAGGAAGGTCTGGCCATATTCCAGGTTCGTCGCCGGATCGTAGAGCCGTGACGGGTCCGCGCCCCCGGCGCCCGCATTGGCCCGCGCCATCCACTGGCTCGTGCCCGGCAGCACCTGCATCAGGCCGCGCGCGCCGGCCGGGCTGGTGACGTCGGGACGGAAGTTCGATTCCGCCAGAGCGTGGGCATAAGCCAGCGCCTGATCAACCCGCCAGCCGCGCGGCGGTCGCCAGGACGGGGTCGGGTAGCGCTCGGCCGGCCCGAAGCGGGCGCCGCGCGGGCCGTTATGCGACAGATACATCTGGGTCGCGGTGAGATTCAGCCGGGCGGCGAGATGGATGAGCGCCTCATGGTCGCGCGGATTGCCGATCCGCGCCTGGTGCCGGATCATGTCGGAGGCGAGCTGGCTCTCGCCGACCTCGGCCAGAGCGATGGCGACACGGGCGTTGCGCACGTCGCGCAGCGCCTGCCAGTCCCGCTCGGTGAAGGTGGTCATGTCCGCCGGCGGGCTGCGCATGCCGAGCGCGCTCTGCGCGAGCAGGCCGTAGAAGGTCTCGCCATGGCGCGCGGCGGTCCTGAGGCGCGCTTGGACGCGATCGGGATGGCCGTCCGCCATGTCCGCCCGTGCCGCCCAATAATGGCCCGCGGCGGAGAGCTCGGCGTCGTTCGACCGGCCGCCCACTTCGGCGAAGTGGCGCGCGGCGTCGCCATAATCGGCCATCCGCCAGGCGGCGAGGCCGGCAATCCATTGCGCCTGGACCGCATAGTCGCTCGTCCCTTCGCGGGCGAGATCGGCCATGCGCCGCGCGTTGCGGTTGTCGCCGTTCAGATAATAGACCCAGGCGATGCGCTGCTGGAAGGCGATCCGCGCCTCGGGGGTGAGCTCGGCGATCCGGGTGTTGAGCAGGGCCTCCGCCTCGACCGCCTTGTCGTCGCGGCAGAGCGGCTGGATCAGGGGCTCGAGCTGGTCGGCGACGGCATCGCCGCGGATCGGACGGGCACGGGCGCGGCGCGGCTGGCCCGGCAGGCCGTAGAGGCGCTGGGCGGTCGGGATGGACGGGAGATCGGCGACGCCGCGCGTGGCGGCAAGGCGGGCGAGCGCGGCGGCCTGGGGCAAATCCGGCGCGCGGCCGAGCAGCTGGGAGAGCGGCCCCGCCTCGACCCGGGGCGAGCCGGGCATGGTGTAGAGCTGCGCGCGGGCGACGTCGTGGAGCAGGCCCGGCCGCATCTCGTCGAGCCGGCCGGCTGCGCCGGCCCAGTCCCGGCCGCGCAGCGCCGCGAAGATGGCGCGATAGGTGTCCCGCTCGGCCGAGGAAAGCTGCGCGGGCGCCGCTAAGGCGCGGCTCGCTCTGCCCTGATCATCGGCGTCCGCGGCGAAGGCGGGCGTGGCGGCGAGGAGCAGGCCGGTACAGAACAGGGCGGCGAGCCGCTTCATGATGTCAACCCTTCCATCAGCAACTGCAGGTCCGCCCAGGCATGGGTCTTGAGCTTCGGCTGCACGAGCAGTTCCTGCGGCCGGATCGTGACCACCGCCTTGATGGGGCCGGCGGGGGTCTCGACCTCGTGCCAGCGGCCGCGCGCCTGGGTCATCGTCGTGCCGAGCAGGGCGCGCGAGCAGCTGTCGCCGAAGATCAGCAAGGCCCTGGGCGCGACCAGGCCGATATGGTGGCGCATCGCCCGGGCGAGGAAATCGACGCCGTCCTTGTCGATCCGTCCGGCCGGTGGGCGGATCGGGGAGAAGGGAGCGAGATAGATGGTCTCGCGGTTCTGGCCGATCGCGGCGAGCATTCGGTCGACCAGTGCGCCCGCCTCGTCGGCGAACAATGCGCCCGCGGCTGTGGGCAGATCGACGATCGCCATCAAGGCGGCCGCGGGATCGCCGGCGGGCGCGGCACGCCTGGCCATGGGCGAGGCGAAGGGAATGGCGTCGGTCGCGGCGAGCCAGGCCTGGAAAGCGGGAAGATCCCCGGGGAGGGCCTCGGTTGGAGCGGGCGGCGCGGCCTCGACCGGGGCGGCGGTCGTGGCGATGCCGGGCTTTGGCGGCGCCAGCCAGTCGCGGGGCGCCTCGCCGGCGATCGTGTCGACGCCCGCTTCCTCCCACCAAGACAGAGCGCTTTCCGCCCAGCGCGACGACATGCCCACCCGATCCTTTCGAACCCGGCCCTTTGAGTCAGCCCGGCGCGGACTGGTCAACCGGGAAATCGGCGTTTATCTGCCAAGCGTTGGCTCCGTGCGATGACAGGAGCCCTTGGGAAGCTTGGGAAGAGAGATCGATGACCGAACGCGAGTCCATGCCTTATGACGTGGTGATTGTGGGCGCCGGCCCGGCCGGGCTCGCCGCCGCCATCCGTCTGAAGCAGCTCGCGAACGAGGCCGGGCGCGAGCTCAGCGTCTGCATTCTCGAAAAGGGCTCCGAGGTCGGCGCCCACATCCTCTCCGGCGCGGTGGTCGATCCGAAGGCGCTGGACGAGCTGCTGCCCGACTGGAAGGAGCTGGACAGCCCGCTCACCGTCCCGGTCACGAAGAACGAGCATTGGGTGCTGACCGCGCGCAAGAAGTATAATTTTCCGCATGCCCTGATGCCGCCCTTCATGAACAACAAGGGCACCTATACGGTCAGCCTCGGCAATCTCTGCCGCTGGCTCGCCGGGCAGGCCGAGGCGCTGGGCGTCGAGATCTTCCCCGGCTTCGCCGCGGCGGAGGTCCTGTTCAACGAGGACGGCTCGGTGAAGGGCGTCGCCACCGGCGACATGGGCGTCGCCCGCGACGGCACGCACAAGGGCGACTATCAGCCCGGCATGGAGCTGCACGGCCGCTACACCTTCTTCGCCGAGGGCGCGCGCGGGCATCTCACCAAGGAACTGAAGCGGATCTTCGAGCTCGAGAACGAGTGCCAGACGCAGACCTACGGCATCGGCCTCAAGGAGCTCTGGGACATCGATCCGGACAAGCATGAGCCGGGCCGGGTCATCCATACCCAGGGCTGGCCGCTCGACGAGGCGTGGGGCGGCGGCTTCCTCTACCACCAGGCGAACGGCCAGGTGGCGCTCGGCTTCGTGGTGGCGCTCAACTACAGGAATCCGTGGCTCTCGCCGTTCGAGGAGTTCCAGCGCTGGAAGCAGCATCCGGCGATCCGCCATTTCCTGGAGGGCGGCAAGCGCGTCTCCTATGGCGCGCGCGCGATCAACGAGGGCGGCTGGCAGGCGGTGCCGACTTTGGCCTTTCCGGGCGGCGCCCTGATCGGCTGCGCGGCGGGCTATGTGAACGTGCCGCGGATCAAGGGCAGCCATACGGCGATGAAGTCGGGCATGCTTGCCGCCGAATCCGCCTTCGCCGCGATTTCCGCCGACCGCTCGGGCGATCTGCTCGCCGATTACGAGCCGGCGGTGCGCGGCTCCTGGATCGCGACCGAGCTCAAGAAGGTGCGCAACGTCGAGCCGTTCGTGGCGAAGTTCGGCGGCACGCTCGGCACGGGCCTGGCCGGCCTCGACATGTGGATGCGGCAACTCAGGATCGGCCTGCCCTTCACGTTGAAGCATCATCCGGACAATGAGAGCCTGTGGCGCAAGGACCTGGTCCCGCCGATCGACTATCCCAAGCCCGACGGCGTGATCAGCTTCGACCGGCTGTCCTCGGTCTTTCTCTCCAACACCAATCACGAGGAAGACCAGCCCATCCACCTGACGCTGAAGGATCCCGTCATCCCGACGGCGGTGAACCTGCCGGATTATGCGGGACCGGAGCAGAGATACTGCCCGGCGGGCGTCTACGAGTTCGTCGAGGAGGGTGGTTCACCGCGCCTTCAGATCAACGCGCAGAATTGCGTTCACTGCAAGACCTGCGACATCAAGGACCCGACCCAGAACATCAATTGGGTCGTTCCCGAGGGCGGTGGAGGACCGAATTATCCCAACATGTAGGCTATTCGCGGGCGCCGCGCTCTCAGGCGCCCTGATCCTTGCCGCGATGCCCGCGCAGGCGCGGGTCGACCGGGGCTCCCCGCTCGCCACTTATGCCGAGGCCCGCATGGCCGTCGCCCGCGGCGCCTATGACGAAGCCGGCGCCCGGTTCGGGGCGGCGCTCGCCGCCGCGCCGGGCAATCAGCAGATCGCCGCCCAGGCCATGGGCCATGGCGTGCGCTCCGGCAATTGGCGCCTCGCGCTGGACGGCGCCCGCGCGCTGGAGCGGCAGAACGCCCTGCTCGCCGATGCCCGCTTCCTGCTCGTCGCCGAGGCCTTCCGGACCCGCGACTGGCGCGCCGCCCGCGCCCAGATCGACGCGATCGAGCGCGACCAGAGCCTCGCCTTCACCGTGCCGGTGCTGCGCGCCTGGCTGGCCTTCGGCGCGCGCGAGGGCGATCCGCTCGCCGCGCTCGCGAGCGCCGGCACGAGCGGCGGGCCGGCCGCCGGCTATGCGGCCGAACATCGCGCCCTGCTGCTGCTCGCGCTCGGTCGGCCGGAAGGCCAGGCGGAGATGCTGGTCGCCGCCCGCTCGTCGGGGCCGCGCGCGGTGCGCCTGCGCATCGGCGCCGCTTCCTTCCTCGCGAGCCGTCGCCAGCGCGAGGCGGCCTTGCTGATGCTCGACGTCGACACGCCCGCGGCCCGCGCCGCGCGCGCGTTGATCAACGCCAACCGGCCCGTGCCGGGCGCGCTCGGCACGGCCGAGGCGGGCGTCGCCGAGCTGATGGTCCGGCTCGCGCTCGATCTGGGCGGGCAGGATATGGGCCCGCTCGGTACCCTGTTCGCCCGGCTCGCCACCCGGCTCGATCCGCAGAGCGCGGAGGCCTGGCTGGTGACCGCGGAGCTGCTCGCCCAGCAGGACCAGCACCGCCTCGCCGTCCAGCTGCTCGACAATATTCCGGCCAACGATCCCTTCTTCCTCGCCGCGCGCGAGACTCGGATCCGCCTGCTCGTCGCCGGCGGCGAGCGGGAGACGGCGCTCCGCATCGCGCGCGAGGCGGCGGAGGCCGGCGGCGCCCGGCAGGGCGACTGGCTGCGGCTCGGCCAGATCTACGGCGAGCTGAATCGCCAGCGCGAGGCGGCCGACGCGTTCGGCCGGGCGCTGGCGCTGCGCGAGGGCGATGCCGGCCAGGAGGAATGGCAGCTGCAGCTGATGCGCGGCGGCGCGCTCGACCAGGCCGGCGACTGGCCCGGCGCGCGCGCGGCGCTGCGGCGGGCTTATGAGCTCGCCCCGCAGCAGCCTTATGTGCTCAACTATCTCGGCTACGCCCTGCTGATCCGCAACGAGGAGATGGCCGAGGCGGAGCGGTTGATCCGCGAGGCGCACCGGCTGGCGCCCGACAATGCGGCGATCACGGATTCGCTTGGCTGGGCGCTCTATCACAAGGGCCAGTTGGCCGAGGCGATCCCCTTGCTCGAACAGGCGGCGCAGGCCGAGCCCGCCGATGTCGAGATCAACGAGCATCTCGGCGACGCTTATTATGCCGCCGGTCGCCGCATGGAGGCCCGTTTCGCCTGGCGCGCCGCCGCCGTCTATGCCGAGGGCGCGGTCGCGACGCGCATCGCGGCGAAGATGGAGCGCGGCCTGACGCCGGAGCTTGCCGCCCGCTGATGCGCGAGACCGCTTATGCGAAGCTCAACCTCGCGCTCCATGTGCGGGCGCGGGAGCCGGATGGCTATCATCGGATCGAAACGCTCTTCGCCTTTTGCGAGGATGGCGACGTCGTCACGGCCGCCCCGGCCGAGGCGCTGAGCCTGGCGGTGACCGGGCCGTTCGCGGGCGCGCTGGCGGGAGAGGGCGACAATCTCGTGCTTCGCGCCGCGCGGGCCGTGGGCGCGACCGCCGCGCTGACGCTCGACAAGAGGCTGCCGGTGGCGGCGGGGCTCGGCGGCGGCTCGGCCGACGCGGCGGCGATGCTGCGGCTGTTCGGCGGCTCGCCGGCGCAGGCGGCACGCCTCGGCGCCGACGTTCCCGCCTGCCTGCTCAGCCGCACGGCGCGGGGCGAGGGCAGAGGCGACGACCTCGAACCGGTCGAGATTGCCGGCCTGTCGGGCACGCCGGTGCTGCTCGTGAACCCCAACATCCCGCTCGCCACCGGCCCGGTTTTCAAGCTGTGGGACGGCGTCGACCGCGGCGCGCTGGGCGATTGGGAGGCGGGGCGGAACGACCTCGAGGCGCCCGCGCGCAGGCTCGTGCCGGAGATCGGCGCCGTGCTCGAGGCGCTCGCCGGCGCAAGGATCGCCCGCATGTCCGGCTCGGGCGCGACCTGCTTCGGTCTCTATGCGAACGAGACGGCGCGAGACGCGGCGGCGGCCCGGATCGCCGCCGAAAAGCCGGCCTGGTGGCTGTCCCAAACCAGGCTTCGTTGACCCACGAGTCCCGCAGCGGAACGGGGCTTGCCGGCGGTTAACCATCGTAACCCGCGGAAATCCGTTCTGGCACGGGCCTTGCCTCTGGGGCGCCGACGGGTCGAGGCGGGGCTGTATGCCCGCGCCGACATTCGCCCGCGGCCGCCCGCCTCCACCGGACGGGCCGCCGCGGCCATATTCGGGCCGGGGTCGCCGCGTATTGGCGCCCCGGCCTTTTTTTCGGGACAAAGCAGGCGCGGCGCGGCATGTCCGCGCCATGTTCCGGCTCGACTGCAATGACGACCATGCCCGGCTGACGCTCGATCGGCCCGAGGCGCGCAACGCCATTCCGGCGGCTGGCTGGGCGGCGCTCGCGGAGATTGTCCGCGAGGTCGAGGCGAGCGACGTCCGCTTCCTGGTCGTGACCGGCGCGGGCGGCACCTTCTGCGCCGGCGCGGATCTCGCCGATTTCCCGGCGATGCGCGGCGACGACGCGGCCGCCGCCCGGTTCCGCGAGGCGATGCGCGCCACACTGGATCGGCTGCGCGGCCTGGCGATCCCGACCGTCGCGCTGATCGACGGTCCTTGCTACGGCGCCGGCGTCGCGCTCGCCATGGCCTGCGATTTCCGCATCGCCTCGCTGACCGCGCGCTTCGCGATCACGCCGGCCAAGCTCGGCATTTCCTATCCGCAGGAGGACGTGCACCGGCTGGTCGAACTGGTCGGGCCGGGCCAGGCGGCGCGGCTCCTGTTTACCGCCGCGCCGATCCACGGCGAGGAGGCGCGGACCATCGGCCTCGTCGACGATCACATGCCGGGTGAGGAGGCGCTGTTCGACGCGATCCTCGCCAACGATCGGGAGAGCCTGCGCCTGCTCAAGGAAGCCATTTCGCGCGCGCGACGCGGCGTGCGCAGCGATCCGGAGATGGATACGCGCTTCGATGCGCTGATCGCGAGCGAGAATATGGCGCGGCGGCTCGAAGCGTTGCGGCGGAAATGATAAGGCCGGGGCCCATGCGCACCATCTCCCTCGCGACCCTGGCTCTGCTCGCCGCCTGCGGCGGCCCGGCCGACCCGCCCGCCAGCCCGACCAACGGCGCCGCGGCGCCGCCGGCGGGCGAGCCGGACAACCGGATCGAATGCCGGCCGGCTGGTGCCGCCGCCTTTGCGCGCGCCTGCACGGTCGAGAGCGTCGAGAACCGCGAGGGGCGGGTCCTGACCATCCGCAAGGCGGACGGCGGCTTCCGCCGGCTGCTGATCGACCGCCAGGGGAGTATCGTCGCCGCCGATGGCGCGGAGCAGGCCACCCTGACCCGGACGGACGAGACGGGCGCCGCTCCCGTCGAAATCGAGATTGGCGGCGATCGCTTCTTGCTCGAGACCCGCTGGGTGCCGCCCACCCCGGCGCCCGAATTGAATCGGCAGTGATCGGACGCACCGTCCTGACCGCGGCGGAAATGCGCGCCGCGGAGGAGATGGCGATCGCGGCCGGCACGCCGGTCGGCGAACTGATGGAGCGCGCCGGCAAGGGTGCCGCCGAGGCGATCTGGCGCTTCGCCGGGCCGCTGCCGGCGCTGGTCCTGTGCGGCCCCGGCAACAATGGCGGCGACGGCTATGTGATCGCACGGGAGCTTGCCGCGCGGGGCGTCGCGGTGCGGGTGGCGGCGCTGGGCGAGCCGCGGACGCCGGCCGCCCGGGCGGCATTTGAGAACTGGGCCAGGCCGTTCGAGCCGCTGGCCGACGCCGCGCCCGCGCCTCTTTTGGTCGACGCCCTGTTCGGCACCGGTCTCGGGCGCCCGCTCGACGCGGAGGTCGGGGCGGCCCTTGCGCGGCTCGCGGACCAGGCCGCGGTGCGCGTCGCGATCGACCTGCCGAGCGGGGTCGCGACCGATGACGGCGCGCTGCTGTCGCCGGTGCCGGATTGCGACCTCACCATCACCTTCCAGACCCTGAAGCCCGCGCACCTGCTGCAGCCCGCGGCGCGGCATATGGGGCGCCTCGTCGTCGCCGATATCGGCATCGCGGCGCGGAGCGATCTCGCGGAGATCGGGCGCCCGCGGCTCGCCGCGCCCGGACCGGATGCGCATAAATTCTCCCGGGGACTGGTGACGGTGATCGCGGGCGGGATGGCCGGCGCGAGCGTGCTGGCGGCCGAGGCGGCGGCGCGGGCCGGTGCGGGCGCGGTGCGGCTCCAGGCGCGCAAGCTGGTCGACGACGTGGCCGCGGCGGTGATCCAGACGCCCGGCGATCCGCTCGCCCGGCTGGACGATCCGCGTATCGGCGCCGTGCTGCTCGGCCCGGGCCTGATCGCCGACCGGGAGGGCGAGGGGCTGCTGGAGACCGTGCTGCGGTCGCCGCACCCGCTCGTGCTGGACGCCGGCGCGCTGCGGCTGCTCGCGGAGCGGGGCCCCGCCGATCTGCGCGATGCGGTGCTGACCCCGCATGAAGGCGAATTCCGGATCCTGTTCGGCGAGCGGGCCGGCGGCAAGGTCGAGCGGGCGCGCGCCGCGGCCGCGTGGAGCGGCGCGGTGATCGTCTACAAGGGCCCTGACACCGTCGTCGCCGCGCCGGACGGCCGCGCCGCGATCGGGACGGCGCCGCACTGGCTGGCCAGCGCCGGCACGGGCGACGTGCTCGCGGGAACGATCGCGGCCCTCCGCGCCGGCGGGCTGCCGGCGTTCGAGGCGGCCTGTGCCGGCGTCTGGCTGCACGGCCGCGCCGCCGAACTGGCCGGACCGGGCCTGATCGCCGACGATCTGGTGGCGCAACTGCCGGCCGCATATTCCGAATGCCTGTAGAAGCGATCGTGCGCCTCGCCGCGCGCGGGGACGGAGTGACGGAAAGCGGGCGCTTCTTCCCGCTGACCGCGCCAGGCGACCTGATCGCGGCGGATGGCGCGATCGCGCCGGGCCCGCATCGTCGGACGCCGCCCTGCCGGCATTTCCCCGACTGCGGCGGCTGCCAGCTCCAGCATGTCGACGATGCGGCTTATGCGGCGTTCCTGAAAGAGCGGATCGCCGCCGCGCTCGCCGCGCAGGGCCTGGCGCCGCCGGAGATATTCGAGCCCCATCTCTCTCCGCCGCGCAGCCGCCGGCGGGCGGCGCTGAAGGCCGCCGGCGGCCTGGTCGGGTTCAACGCCGCGGCCAGCCATCGCATCGTCGACATGCGCGAATGCCATATCCTGCGGCCGGAATTGTTCGCGCTGGTCGCGCCGCTGCGGCGCCTGCTGAACGGCCGCGCCGGCATCGTGATGACGCTTGCGGACCAGGGCGTGGACCTGCTGCTGGAAGGCGTCAGCGTCGAGGGGCTCGCGGCCACGGAGGCGATGACCGATTTCGCGCGGGAGAACCGGCTCGCGCGCCTGTCCCTCGACGACGGATACGGGCCACAGACCGTCTGGGAGCCCGAACCGGTCACCATCACCCTGTCGGGCACGCCGGTGGCGCTGCCGCACGGCGCCTTCCTGCAGGCGACGGCGGAGGGCGAAGCGGCTCTGGTGGCAGCGGTGCGCGAGGCCGTGGGCGGTGCGGGCATCGTCGCGGACCTGTTCGCCGGGCTCGGCACCTTCGCGCTGGCGCTTTCCGGCAAAGTCTATGCGGCCGAGGGCGCGCGGGATGCGGTGCTAGCGCTCAAGGCGGCGGGGCGGGGCGTCTTCGCCGATCATCGCGACCTGTTTCGCCGGCCGCTCGACGTGACCGAGCTCAACCGCTTCGAGGCGGTCGTGCTCGATCCGCCACGCGCCGGGGCAAAGGAGCTGGCGCCACATCTGGCCGCGTCCGCTGTGCCCCGGCTCGCTTACGTGTCCTGCAATCCCAACACGTTCGCGCGGGATGCGAAGGAACTCTTTCAGGGCGGCTACCGGCTCGACTGGATCAGGCCGGTCGGCCAGTTCCTCTGGTCGACCCATGTGGAACTGGCCGCCGCGTTCGTCAGGCCTTAGCGGGTACCCCGCACCGGCTCTTCCATCGGCATGCGCGGACGCTCGCCGCGGGCGACCTGCAGCGCCGTCATCGGCGTCGGCGAGTCGGCGATGATGTGCACCACCGAGCGGACCTGCGTCACCGAGAAGACGTTGCGCGCCATCTCATAGGGGAAGCGGACGCAGCCGTGCGAGGCCGGATAGCCCGGGATCTGGCCGGCGTGCAGCGCGATCCCGCCCATGGTGAGCCGCTGCATGAAGGGCATCGGCGCATTGTTGTACAGGTTGGAGAAGTGCGTGCGGCGCTTCTCCATGATCGGGTAGCGGCCCGTCGGCGTGCGGTGGCCGGCCATGCCGGTCGAGACGGTGCTCACGCCGATCAGCGTGCCGCCGCGATAGATGTAGGCGCGCTGCTGCGGGATGCTCACCACGACCTCGACCGAACCGCTGGTCTGCAGCTCGGGCCGCCAGACGAACTCGCCCGGATCCAGGTCCGATGCATCCGAGGCCAGCTGGGCCTGGGCATAATCGGCGGCGGTCGGCACCGGAATGACGATCACCGGCGCCGGCGGCTGGGTGGCGACCGCGACGGCGGGGGCCGCATCCTGCTGCTGCATGGCGGACGAGGCGACCGGAACGGCGGCCAAGGTCAGCGCGACGATGCTCGAGCGCACGATAATGGATTTGGCGAACTTCATCTTTCATCTCCCTGCGACGGGGGCTTCCGGCCCGTTCGTCTTGGGAGCGTCAAATAATCGTGCTGCGCCGGCGCGCTTCCGTGCCGCGTCGAAGCCCGCCGACTCGTCGTTCAATCTGTGTTTCAGCGACGAAATGACATGGCGGAGCGACGAATTGCACCGGCGGGCCCGTCTCGCCGCCGCGACTCGTCAGCGGAGCAGGATCAGGCCGGCGATGATCGTCAGGCCGAGCAGGCAGAGCGAGGCGAGGCTGAACAGCAGGAAGCGCCAGCGCACGATGTTGGACGTGGCCTGGACCAGGCTGTGCGCGACGCGCAGGCCGACATAGGCCCAGGCGAGGAGCAGGGTGAGCTGCTCGCCGCCATTGCCGAGCAAAGCGAGGGTGAGCGCGATGGCGTAGAAGAGCGTCGGCTGCTCGAGCAGATGGTTGTAATTGTGCGCCTTCCACTGGACTTGGTCCTCGATCACGCCGTCGAGCTGGCGGCCCTGGCCGCCCCGCATCCGCTTGAGATCGATGCCCTTGCGCCGCATCGCCGGAATGCGGGTCGCGTACATCCACATCTGCATGACGAGCGTCCAAGCGACGAGCGCCACCACGGGCGCGAGGATCGGGCTATATGGCATGACGCGGCATCTCCCCCTTGCGGCGGGAAGCCTGCGTCAGAATAGGGGAGGCTTCAACCGGCCTTCTCGAGGGCAGGGGCGGCGGGCTAGGGTAGGGGCATGCGCGACATCCACAATATCGTCATTCTCACCGGGGCCGGCATTTCCGCCGAATCCGGCCTTGCCACCTTGCGCGGGCCCGAGGGGCTGTGGGAGGGGCATCGGGTCGAGGACGTGGCGACGCCCGAGGCCTTCCGCCGCGATCCGGTGCTGGTGCATCGCTTCTACGACGCGCGGCGGGACAATCTGACTCGGGTCGCGCCCAATGCGGCACATGAGGCGCTGGCCCGGCTCGACGCGGAGTGGCCGGGCGAGCTGCTGATCGTCACCCAGAATGTCGACGACCTGCACGAGCGGGCCGGCGCGACGCGGCTGCTGCACATGCATGGCGAGCTCAGGTCCGGCTGGTGCCGCGCCTGCGACGCGCGCATGGCGTGGGACGGCGATATGGGCGGACATGCGATGTGCCCGGAATGCGGGAGCGAGGGCCAGGTCCGGCCCGACATCGTCTGGTTCGGCGAGATGCCCTACGAGATGGAGCGGATCGACCGGGCATTGATGGAGGCGGACCTGTTCGTCTCGATCGGCACCTCGGGCAACGTCTATCCCGCCGCCGGCTTCGTGCAGACCGCCCGCTATGTCGGCGCGCGGACGCTGGAGATGAACCTAGAGCCGAGCCTCGGCGCCTCGCATTTCGACGAGAGCCGGATCGGCAGAGCGGGAGAATTGGTGCCCGCATGGGTGGAGGAGATGCTGGGATGATCGAGGGGAACTGCCATTGCGGCGCGGTCCGTCTGAGCCTGCCCGCGACGCCAGAGGATCTGGGCAGCTGCAATTGCTCCATCTGCCGGCGGATCGGCGGGCTCTGGGGCTATTACCGGCCGGACGCAGTCCGGGTCGGCGATCCCGACGGGCGGCTGGTCGGCTATGTGCAGGGCGACGCGACGCTCACCACCTGGCATTGCGGCCGATGCGGCTGCACCACCCACTGGTCGCCGCGCGACCCCGCTTATGAGCGCATGGGCGTCAATCTGCGTCTGTTCGATCCGGCGGTCTGGGAGCCACTGCCGCGCCAGCTGATCGACGGGGCCAGCTGGTAGCGCGCTCAGCGCGTCTCCGCCGTCACGGTGAAGCGGAAATCGCGCAGCAGCGTCTCGCCATGATAGACGCGGATGCGGTGCGGCCCCGCCGGATCGCCCTCCGCCACGCACCAGCCATGGGTGATGACGCCCTCGCTCAGCGGCGCCTCGAACTGGGTCACCGCGGTGCGGGCGTTGCGCGCCACGGCCGACATCTGATCGCCGACATTCCAGTTGCCGGGGGCCGGCAGCTCGAAGACCTCGCGGATGCTCACCGTCCGCTCTTCCGGCTCGACGCGGAGCGCCCAGCCATAGCATTGGCCGGTCCTGAGCGGGACGACAATGGTGCGGCGCGTCGCCGGCTGGCCGCCTTCATTCTCCTGCACGTAGAACATGGCGTCGCGCACGACCGGCGATTCCTCCGCCGACTGGGCGGCGAGCAGCAGCAGAACCGGCAGCGCAGCGTTCATGTCCTCACTCCACCCAGTCGAGCCCGATTTCCCGATAGAGGCCACGATCCTCTTCCCAGCGCGGGTTCACCTTCACGTGCAGGAAGAGGTGGACCTTGCGCCCGAACGCCTCGGTCAGCTCCTTGCGCGCCGCCTCGCCGATCGCGCGGATGCGGGTGCCGCCCTTGCCGAGCACGATCGCCTTCTGGCTGTCGCGGGCGACGAGAATCTGCTGGTGGATGGCGATGGAGCCGTCCTTGCGCTCCTCATATTTCTCGGTCTCGATCGCGCTCGCATAAGGCAGTTCGGCGTGAAGCTGATGGTAGAGTTGCTCGCGGGTGATCTCGGCCGCCATCATCCGGTCGGTGGCGTCGGACACCTGATCTTCGGGGAAGTGCCAGGGGCCCTCCGGCACGCGCGCGGCGAGCGCGGCCTTGAGGTCGGCGACGCCGTCGCCGCTGGCGGCGGAGATCATGAAGATCGCCTCGAAGCTGCCGCGTTCGCCGAACTGGGTGGCGAGGACCAGCAAATCCTCCTTCTTCACCAGATCGACCTTGTTGAGCACTAGCAGCTTCGGCTCGGGCCGGTCCTTCAGCCGGTCGAGCAAGTCGGTGACCCCACGCTTGAGGCCGGAGCTCGCGTCGATCACGAGCGCGATCAGGTCGACATCCTGCGCGCTGCCCCAGGCGGCGGCGACCATGGCGCGGTCGAGCCGCCGCTTGGGCTCGAAGATGCCCGGCGTGTCGGTCAGCAGGATCTGGCTCTCGCCGTGAATGGCGAGGCCCATCAGGCGGGTGCGCGTGGTCTGCGCCTTGGGCGAGACGATGGCGACCTTCTGGCCGACCAGGGCATTGACCAAAGTGGACTTGCCCGCATTGGGGGCGCCGACCACGGCGACGGTGCCGAAGCGCTGGCTCACGACAATTTCTCCAGCAAAGCCTCGGCCGCGGCGGTCTCGGCCTCCTGCTTGTTCAGCCCCTCGGCCTTCGCCTCGCCGACGCCCTTGATCGAGACCTGGACCAGGAAGGTCGGCGCGTGGTGCGGGCCGGAGCGGCCGACAATCTCATAGGCCGGCGCCTTGCGGTTGTTGGCGGCGGCCCATTCCTGCAGCGCCGATTTGGGATGCTTGGGCGCCTTGTCGTGGCTGTCGACCCGGCTCGCCCATGCCGCGCGGATGAAGCGGCGCGCCGGCTCGAGCCCGCCGTCCAGCCAGAGCGCGCCGATCAGCGACTCGACGACGTCGCCGAGGATATTGTCGCTCTCGAACGCGCCGTCGGCGAGGGCCTGCTTGCCGAGCCTCAGATGCGGCGCGACGCCGAGTTCGCGCGCGATCTCCGCGCAGGTGCCGCGCGAGACCAGCACGTTGAGCCGGCGCGAGAGCTTGCCCTCCGGCTCGTCGGGGAACAGGCCGTAGAGCCAATCCGCGATGGTGAAGCCGAGTATGCGGTCGCCCAGGAATTCGAGCCGCTCATAATTGTCCTCGCCCTGGCTGGCATGGGTGAGCGCGCGTTCGAACAGGCCGGGATTGGCTGGCGTATAACCGAGCTTCGCCTCCAGCCAGGCCCCGAGATCCGGCATCAATAGGTCCTGCCGATCCGGCTCCAGCGCGCGGCGGTGAACCACGTCCAGGGCTTGATCCAGGACGCGGAGCCGTCGGTCGACCAGAAGCCGATCGTCGCGCGGCCGAGCGCATTGTCGACGGGCAGGAAGCCGACGCCGTGCCGCTCGGTGGTGAAGCGGCTGTCGAGGCTGTCGTCCCGATTGTCGCCCATCATGAAGAGATGGCCGGCGGGCACCGTGACCGGGCCGAAATTGTCGCCGGGCGAGTCGCCCTGGTCGAGCACCTCGTAGCTGCGGCCGCCCGGCAGGGTCTCCCGGAAGCGCGGATAGAGGCAGTGACCGCCGTCGGGACGATTTTCCTGGCGGACCACGACGTCGGGCTGCTCAAGGTTGATCTGCGCGCTCTCGGCCGGCTGGCACGGGCTGTTGGGGCTGACCGGCAGGTCGAACGGCTCGATCCGCTCGCGGGGAATGGCCTGGCCGTTGAGGACCACGACGCCGCGGCGCACCTCGATCGTGTCGCCGGGCAGGCCGACGACCCGCTTCACCCAATCCTCGCCGGTGGTCGGATGGCGGAAGACGACGACGTCGCCGCGCTCGGGCACGCCGCCGAGCAGCCGGCCGTCGAAATTGATCGGATGGAAGGGGAAGGAATAGCGCGAATAGCCATAGGACCATTTCGAGACGAACAGATAGTCGCCGACCAGCAGGTTCGGCATCATCGAGCCGGACGGGATCGAGAAGGGCGCGAACAGGAAGGTGCGCAGCAGCACCGCGCCAAGGAACAGATAGAGGAGGAAGCGGAGCGTGTCCCACCACGTCTCCTCCTTCTTCACCTTCACCGGCTTGGCCGGCCCGGCGGGCGTCGCCGCATCGGCCGCGGGCTCGGCCGGCGTCGGTTCGGGCGGCGCCGGCGGCGCGGCGGCGGGGTCGGTGGCGGAAGGCGGCTTGGTTTCGTCCATGGCGCTGCTTTCGCTTGGGCTTTTCGGCCGGTCAAGCACCGCCGTTGCAGGTGTTATATGGGAGTAACACGCATCAGGTCAAAGGCAGGCGGCGAAAAAACCCGTCAGCCAGATGGTCGTCGCCTGGTCGGCCCAGAGCCAGAGGCCCAGAGCGGCGACCGGAAGCAGGGCCAAGGGGGCCAGCCAGAGGGCGGCGCGTCTCATACGCTCTGCAGCCTTGCAACCGGCGTGTCGCGGATCGGCAGATGGACGAGCGCGGCGAAGAAGGCGAGGAGGATCGAGGCGGTCCAGGCGGCGTCGTAAGTGCCCGTCCGGTCGTAGAGCCAGCCCGCCGCCCAGGCCCCGAAGAAGCTGCCCACCTGATGCGAGAGGAAGACGATGCCGTAGAGCGTGGAGAGATAGCGGACCCCGAAAATCTGCCCGACCAGGCCGGAGGTCAGCGGCACCGTGCCGAGCCAGAGGAAGCCCATCGTCGCGGCGAAGACCAAAGCGGTGAGCGGGGTCAGCGGCAGGACGAGGAAGAGCGCGATCACGACGCCGCGCGCGGCATAGAGGCCGGACAGCACATATTGCTTGCGCCAGAAATCGCCCGAGAGGCCGAACAGGTAGGAGCCGAAGATGTTGAACAGGCCGACCAGGGCCAGCGCGCTCGCGCCGATGGTGAGGCCGAGGCCCTTGTCCGCAAGATAGGCCGGGAAGTGGGTGGCGATGAAGGCGACGTGGAAGCCGCAGACGAAGAAGCCGGCGTTGAGCAGCCAGTAGGAACGGTGGCCGGCGGCCTCGCGCAGCGCCTCCTTGAGCGACTGGCGCGGCCCTTCCTCGGCCGGCGCCGCGGGCTTGCCGGCGACTCCGAGCGCCAGCACCGCGCAGAGCGCGACGAGGCCGGCCAGCACGATCAGCGCCATGTGATAGCCCACGTCGCCGAGCAGCATCGCGGCGAAGGGCACGACGAGGAACTGGCCGAGCGAGCCGCCGGCGGTGACGATCCCGAAGGCGAGGCTGCGCCGCTCCGCCGGGACCACCCGGCCGACCGCGCCGAGCACGACGACGAAGGTGGTTGCCGCCTGCGCCAGGCCGACCATCAGGCCGAAGGTGAGGTGCAGGCCGAAGGCGCTGCCGATCGTCGCCGCGCCGATCAGGCCGAGCACGTAGAGCAGGGCGCCGGCGCCGACGACCCGGCCGGCGCCATATTTGTCGCCGAGCGCGCCGACGAAGGGCTGGGCGAGCCCGAAGACGAGGTTGGAGATGGCGATGGCGAGGCCGAATGTGCCCCGGTCGATGCCGAGCTCGATGCTCATCGGCGGCAGGAACAGGCCGAACGCCTGGCGCACGCCCATCGCCAGGGTGACGATGAAGGCCGCGCAGGCGATGACGATCCAGGGGCGCTTCACGCGGCTCGCCCAATCGAACAGCCTCTTCACGCCGGTCATGCGCGCAATCCTTCGATCCGGTCGAGCAATGCGAAGAGCGCGTCCCGCTCCCCGCCGAGCGCGGCCTCGACCTTCGCCTGCGCGTCCTCCCAGAGTGGCTGCGCCTGCCTGAGCGCAATGCGGGCGGCCGGCGTGATCTCGACGATCCGCGCGCGCTTGTCCGCGCCGCTGGCGCAGGCGACGAAGCCGGCCTTTTCCAGCGGGGCGAGCGTTCGGTTGAGCGTGGTCCGGTCGTAGCCGGTTGCCTCGCCGAACGCGGTGAGCGAGCAGGGACCGGCGCGCTGGAGCATGCGGAGCAACGAAAATTGCGCGACCGTGAAGCCGGATCCCGCCAGCGCCTCGTCATAAACACCGCCCAGGATCCGCGCGGAGCGGCGCAGCTTGTTGCAGGTGCAGGCGGTATCGAGCATTTGCGTGTATATGCACGTGGTTTGGACGAAGCACAAGCCGTCTTCCTGAACTTGTTCCAGGATCCAGGTTGGAGCTCCTCCCAGGATGTCGGACCACGGAGACTTGGGAGCGCTGCATTCCCCTAGACCCTGAAACAAGTTCAGGGTGACGCGCTTCAGAGACGTCGGCGATATATGTCGGACTATCAATGCCTCCCCCGCATCCCTAGATACACGCCCGACATGACAGACGCCGCCTGGACCCGCCTCGCCGCCGCGCCGCAGCCGACGCTGCGCGAGCTCTTCGCCGCCGCGCCGGACCGGGTGGAGCGGCTGAGCCTCGACGAGGCCGGCCTGCATTTCGATTTCTCCAAGACGCACCTCTCGGACGAGACGCTCGTCGCCTTTCTGCAGCTCGCGGAGGAAAGCGGCCTGGCGGCCCGGCGCGACGCGATGTTCGCGGGCGAGATCGTCAATCCGAGCGAGAACCGCGCCGCCGGGCACACCGCCGAGCGGGGGCAGGGGGCGCCGGAGAGCGTCGCCCATGCCCAGGGCCTGCATTTCCGGATGCGCGCCCTCATTGACGCGATCGAGGCCGAGGCGTTCGGGCCGGTCCGGCACATCCTCCATATCGGTATCGGCGGCTCCGCGCTGGGGCCGGATCTCCTCATCGACGCGCTCGGCCGCGATGCCGGGCGCTATGACGCGGCCATCGTTTCCAATGTCGACGGCGCCGCGCTCGAACAGGCGATCGCCCGCTTCGATCCGCATACG
>Ga0335075_10000339_pt1 | contig 84060 bp, 66 predicted proteins | sample Lox_Sample_24_FD_206723 | JGI IMG/M metagenome (GOLD analysis project Ga0335075, IMG submission 206723) | Soil microbial communities from Loxahatchee National Wildlife Refuge, Florida, United States - Lox_Sample_2.4 | ecosystem: Environmental > Terrestrial > Soil > Wetlands | place: USA... | reverse complement strand
GGATGAGTCGCAGCTTGCCAACCTGTATGCGAAGCTCGGCGAGCTGACCGTTGAACGCGATTTTTTTCGCAAAAGTTTGCCATCGGCCGCCGGCCGACCCGGCCTGGATGAAACTGTCGGTACTGTGTCCCGTGATGTAAGGTAGTGGGGCTGTCGGCGCGAAGGTCGGTCTTGCCTTGGTGCGGAAGAGCCCGTGCAAAAGTTTGACCCGGGGTACCTCGATCACCCCCACTGGAGCCAAGGGGCGGCATCGCCACCCTGGGAGCACGTTTACTAGAGTTCATTTTCGAGAGGTCCCCATGCCGACATCACTGGTATGGGAGGAACGACGATGGGCGTGATGCATGAACGGGTTGCCGGCCTTGATGTGCACAAGGAGACAATCGTCGCCTGCGTGCGGATCATGGCGGGGGGCAAAGCGACCCGGGAGTGCCGGACATTCGACACGACGACGGCGGGTCTGGAGGCGCTGCTGGCCTGGCTGACGGAGAGCGGGTGCACGCACGTGGCGATGGAAGCGACCGGGGTCTACTGGAAGCCGGTATGGAACATCCTGAGCGAGGGCAAGTTCGAGCTGATGGTGGCGAATGCGGCGCACATCAAGAACGTGCCGGGGCGCAAGACGGACATGAACGACGCCATGTGGATCGCCGATCTGCTGGCTTGCGGGCTGATCAAGGCGAGCTTTGTTCCGGAGTCAGAGATCCAGGACCTTCGCTCGTTGCCGCGCACCCGCAAGCAGCTGACGCGCGAGCAGACCCGGCATGTCCAGCGGATCCAAAAGACGCTGGAAGAAGCCAACATCAAGCTCGACTCGGTGATCACTGACATCATAGGCGTCAGTGGCCGGCGGATGATCGAGGCGATGATCGAGGGCCAGAGAAACCCGTTCACATTGGCTGAGCTCGCGGACGGGCGGATCAAGGCATCACGCAAGGAGCTATACGACGCACTACACGGACGGCTAACCGATCATCACCGGTTCATGCTGCGGCTTCATCTGCAGCAATACGATGCGCTGGCGGAGGCGATCGAAGAACTTGACCAAGCGATCGATGCGGCAATCGAGCGGATGGATGCGGAGGTGGTGGCCGGCCAGGCCACCTTTCGCTCCTTGATCGGTCTACTGTGTACAATACCCGGTGTCCGCGAGCTGGCGGCGACGACCATCCTCGCCGAAATCGGCACCGACATGGGCCGCTTCTCGACCGCGGGCCATTTGGTGTCCTGGGCCGGCCTGTGTCCGGGGCAGAACGAAAGCGCGGGCAAACGCAAGTCGTCGCGCCTGCGCAAGGGTGCCCGCTGGCTAAAGACCATGATGGTACAGTGTGCTTGGTCGGCCACTCACAAGAAAGACAGCTACTACAAGGCCCAGTTCAATCGCCTGCGCGGCAAGCACGGCGCGAAGAAAGCGATCTGCGCGGTCGCCGCGTCAATGCTCACCGCCATCTACCACATGCTGAAGGACGGCACCCACCATCAGGATCTTGGCGCCAACCACTTCGACCACCGGTCTAGCGAAATCAGAGCCAAGCGCCTGGCCGGCCAGATCGCCAAGCTCGGCTTCCATGTCGAACTTCGTCCCCTCGCCGACGCGGCGTGAGGCTCGATCGTTCTTTCCACACACCGTTCCGTCGCACGTTTCTTACTAGGCCTGGGCCATGAGCCCGACCGATCGACTGTTGCTGGTTGACCGGGCGGACCCGCGACTGTCGATCGTGGCGCAATGCCGGTTGCTGAAGATCGCGCGCTCGACACTGTATTATAGACCGACACCGGTGAGCGCGGACGATCTGCAAGTGATGCGGCAGCTGGACGAGCAATACCTGGTGACGCCGTTCTATGGCACACGCCGGATGGTTGCGGTGCTGCGGCGTGCCGGATTTGCGGTGAACCGCAAGCGGGTGCGGCGGCTGATGCGGGTGATGGGGATCGAGGCGATCTACCCGAAGCCGAACACCAGTCGCCGGCATCCGGACCACAAGGTATATCCTTACCTATTGCGTGGCATGGCGATCGAGCGTCCGAACCAGGTGTGGTGTGCGGACATCACCTGCATCCCGATGGCCAAGGGATTCGTCTATCTGGTGGCGGTGATGGACTGGTCGAGCCGGCGGGTGCTGGCGTGGCGGATATCGATAGGACTGGAGACGGACTTTTGCGTCGAAGCGCTGCGGGAGGCGATGGCCCGATATGGCCAGCCAGAGGTATTCAACACCGACCAAGGCGTGCAGTTCACCAGCGCGGCTTTTCTCGAGGAGCTGGAAACGCGCGGCGTACAGATCAGCATGGACGGCAAGGGGCGTTTCCTGGACAACATCTTCATCGAGCGGTTGTGGCGCAGCCTGAAATATGAGGAAGTGTTCCTCAGGGCCTATGAGTCGGTCGCCGAGGCGCGGCGCGGCATTGGTGCGTGGTTTGCATTCTACAACGACGAGCGCCCGCACCAGGCATTGGACTACCGCACGCCGCATGAAGTCTTCGCGGGAGTGGTCGCCTGTGGACATGTGGACAAAGCTTCCGCGTCGCTGTGCGCCGCTCTCGCGTTGCCCACATGTCCACAGGCGCAACAACAGCAAGAAAAGGATTCAAACGATCAGCCGATTGTGGTAGGTATAGGCGTCGTCTCCCTTGCACGGGACGGGGAACTTGCAACTGGCGGGAGTCTCTCTTAGCTGACCCCGATTCCTGTCCAATGGATGGGGACCACCTCAGTCCAGGAGTCCCCGCCGTTCTCGGAGATCCACAGACCGCCGCTGGTCGAGCCGACAGCGAGGCATTCGCCGCTGTCATCCGTGGCCAGAGCGTGACGCCATACCAGGTCGTAGGCGTGGCGCTGCGGCAGGCCGTTGTTCAGCATCTCGAAGCTTTCGCCGCCATCGCGCGTGCGGGCGACCACGACCTTGCCATCGACGGGGATACGCCGCTCGTCCTTGATCGCCGGCACGAACCAGGAGGTATTCGGGTTGTGCGGATGGGCGACAACGGCGAAGCCGAACTTCGACGGACGGATCGCGGTTATCTCGTGCCAGGTGGCGCCGGCATCTTCGGAATGGAAGACGCCGTTGTGGTGCTGGCACCACATGACCCGCGGATGTGCGGCGCAGCGCGCCAGCATGTGCACGTCCTGCACGATCGGATCTTCGCGCCGCTCCGGCGGCATGTATTCGGCGTACATGCCCTGGTTGATGATGTTCCAGGTTTCGCCGGCATCGGTGCTTGCCCACACACCGGCGGTCGAGATCCCCAGGCGGATGTCGGACGGGTCGCGTGGGTCGATCAGCACGGCGCTGATCCCCGGCTGTTCGCCCCCGGCGACGCCGGCCCATTGCCGGCGCTCGGGCATCAGCCACAGTTTCTCGTTCAACGACCACGAGGCGCCGTCGTCGTCGGAGCGGAACAGCCCCCCTGGCATCGTGCCGGCCCAGATGCGGCCGGGCACGCCGCCTGGCTCGAGCCCCCAGATCTTGCCGAGCGACCAGGGATGGGGATCGTTTTCCGCATCCTCGGGTTTCGGCGGGAAAGCAGGTGTCGCCAACTCGTGCCACCTGCCGTCGCGGTCACGGTGCCACAGCTTGGCGCCGAAATGGCCGAGATCGAGTGCGGCGTGGATTGTGCCGTTGCCGCCCGCCAGCACGGCCGAGATGGGATCGCCGAGGAAATGCGCATCGACGATGTCCCACCCGCCGTTGCGACGCGCCAACTCGAACAGGCCCTTGCGTGTTCCGACATGCAGCCGGTCAGCCATGCGCTTCTCCTTCAACCGCCGGTAAGTGCCTGGAAGACGTAGATCTCATCGCTTGGGCGGACCGCATTGCTCAGGCGCCGGCGATCACTTACCGGCTGGCCATTGACGTAGGCTGCAACGTGACGGCGCAACGCGCCCTGATCGTCGAGCACGTAGCCGCGCAGCACCGGCTGCTGGGCGAACACCGCGGCCAGCGCCTCGGCCACCGTGGCGGCTTCGACCCGCGCGGATGATACCGGCAGGAAGCGCTGCAGCGCGGCGGTGAAGCAGACGGTCGGCATAGTGCCTTGTACCTTACGTTGGTATCAACATATTATACGCGATGTCAAACCGGGGCGCTGTTCCGTTCGAAGTGACGCTGGAGGTCCGCGATGGGTGCCTCTGCCTTCACCTGCAGCGGGCGGCGCGCGCGGTCGCGCGGCGCTTCGACGAGGCGCTGCGGCCGGTCGGTCTGACCAGCGGGCAGTTCTCGCTGCTGATGTCGCTCAATCGCCCGGAACCGCCGCGGATTGTCAGCGTCGCCACCTTGCTGGCGATGGACCGCACGACGCTGACCGCCAATCTCAAGCCCTTGAAGCGGCGAGGACTGGTGCGGGTGGTCGTTGATGTCGAGGATCGGCGAGGCCGGCGCCTGCGGCTGACGCCGGCGGGGAGAGCCGCGCTCGCGGCGGCGGTGCCGGTCTGGCGGCGGACGCATGTCGAAATGGGGAGACTTCTCGAGAGGTCGGATCCGGATCGGCTACGAGCCGATCTGTGCGCTCTTTCCTGATCGGCGTCGGCCGCAAGCCACCCTGGTCGAACAGCCTTTCAGCTTCCAATTCTGTGGACCAAGTACCATATGAAACCAAGGTCATCGTGATCGCCGGATCGAATGACTCCAACACTTGGGCCGGATTGTCACGTGATTGCATAGCGGCGTTATACCAAGCGCCCGAAAGAATGAGACTCTGCCGGCGTCGCGGGCGTGCCGGAACTGGCGGGAGATGGCCGGCACAAGGCCGGCCATGACGATGTGGGCGGCCGGCCCTGATGGGGTGGATGGCCCCCTTGCGGCATCTGTGTGCCAAAGTTGGGTTGTCGAAAACTCCAACAGAAAGGAGCCATCCATGAACCAGATTACCATCATCGGCCTCGACTTGGCGAAGAAAGTCTTTCAAATCCACGGTGTTGACGCCTCCGGCGGGGTGGTGCTGCGGCGCCCGCTGCGGCGCGGCAAGGTGCTGGAGTTCTTCACCAGGCTGCCAGCGTGCCTGATCGGCATGGAGGCCTGTGCGACAGCGCACTACTGGGGGCGCGCGCTCGGCAAGCTGGGCCATGAGGTGCGGCTGATCCCGCCGGCGTATGCCAAAGCTTACGTGCGGCGAAACAAGAACGATGCGGCCGACGCAGCGGCGATCTGCGAAGCGGTGAGCCGGCCGAACATGCGCTTTGTCGTTGTGAAGACAGAGACCCAGCAAGCCACCGCGGGCGTGCACAAGGTACGAGAATTGCTGGTGAAACAACGCACCATGCTGATCAACCATCTGCGCGGCATGGCGGCGGAGTTCGGCATCGTGGTGGCCGAGGGACCGCAGCGCGCCGCTGAGCTGGTGGCAATCGTGCTCGATCCGGAGCAAACACGCATCCCCGCGCCGCTGCGTCAGACACTGATGAGCCTGGTCGATCTGCTGAGCAGCATTGAACGGAAGCTGCAAGACATTGAAAAGCAGTTGCTCGATTGGGGCCGCAACAACCAGACCTGTCGGAACCTGATCACCATCCCCGGGTATGGTCCGATCCTGTCGAGTGCGATGGCGGCGATCGTGGTCAATCCCGGCGTGTTCCGCAGCGGGCGGGACTTCGCCGCCTCGCTCGGTCTGGTGCCGCGACACGAAGGCACCGGCGGCGTGGTCAAGCTCGGGCCGATCAGCAAGCGCGGCAACGGCTACTTGCGCCGGTTGCTGGTGAACGGCGCCACCTCGGTGCTGAATAGCAAGCGCGCCAGGAAGGATCCGTGGCTGGTCAAGTTGCTCGAGAAGAAGCCGCGCAAGTTGGCGGCCGTGGCTTTGGCAAACAAGATGGCGCGCATCGGCTGGGCGATCATGACGCGCCAGCAGAGCTTCCGGGCGGCGCCGGCGGCGGCCTGAGCGGCCGGCGACGGGCCGCCCGGGAGGCTTGCGAGGGTAACGCAGCGTGATGGCAATGTCGGTCAACCGACTGATCGAGCGAGACCTGTCACCCGTCTTGGGACAACGCGATCCCGTGGCCATGATCAGAACTCGATCAACGGTTCCCATCAGGGCCTGCGGTCTGCGACCGCGCCAACAGGCCGGACACATGACCGCAAGGTGCCGCCATTTGCACGCACGCGACAAAACCCTTGCCAGCCGGGGGCCATCCACACATGACGGGTGGATTCGCAGCACCTGCGGCGTCGCCAGGAACATCTCGCACGACGCTGACGGCGGCGGGGCGGGCGCTGCCTGCCGCGGCGGCGCCCGTCCGGCGCCGGACGCGTGCAGCGATGGGGACCGATTCGGAACCGGCTGCGAGCCGATCCGCGGGCGTTCTCCGGACGGGAACTGCTATGGTACTGCAAATATTCCCCACTAAGCGGCATTCGGCCCCGTACCCGCCGGCGCCCGGCCGGAGCCAAAAAAACCATCCCCGGACCGACCCCGCTGCGGTAACGTGCGGCAATCCGGGCTGGCGTGCCTCTGCCGTCCGTTCGGCGCGGATGCTCATCAGGCCGGAGAAGTGCGCCCACAGGCCGTCTCTCTTGCCGCCACAGGGGGATTCATGGCGATCCGCAAGCTGCTGCTCCCGCTGCAGACGACCGCTACGGCGACGGCAGCCTTATCCACCGCGCTGGTCGCAGCGCGGATGTGGCAGGCGCACCTCGCGGTGTTGCACGTGGTCGCGGCGCGCGGGCACGACGCCGACCTGCGGGCGCTGTTCGATCGGTTCGTTGCCGACAACGCCATTCAAGTGGCGCCGGCGTCGCCGGACGCCGAGCTTCCGACCGCAAGCTTCCGTGCGACGCCCGGCCGGGAAGCTGAAACCGTGGCCTATGAGGCGCGGCTCGCGGACCTGACGGTGGTGCCGCATCCGGCAAGCGGGGAGGACGTGTCCTCCTCCGACGCCTTGCACGCCGTGCTGTTCGACTCGGGCCAGCCGGTGCTGATTGCGCCGCGGACGGCCCCGCAGGGCATCGGGACACGCATTTGCCTGGGTTGGAACGGGTCGGCCGAGTCCGCCTCGGCCGTTCTGGCGGCGCTGCCCTGGCTCAAGCGGGCAGAGTCGGTGCGTATTCTGTGGTCGGAGGAGTACCAGCGGCGCGGACCGCTGGCGCCGGAGCTCGAAGACTATCTGGCCGCGCACGAGATCGCCGCCGATCGGATGATGTTCCGCTCGATTAACAACGTCGTGGGCGCCGGACTGCTGGCTGCGGCTGGCGAATTCGGCGCCGATTTGCTGGTGATGGGTGCTTATTCGCACTCGCGACTGCGTCAGTTGATCCTGGGCGGAGTGACGCGGCACGTGCTGGAGCACGCGGCCATCCCCCTGATGATGCATCGGTGACTTAGCCGCGGGGCGCGCTGTGCAGCGTGATGGGGCGGACGCAGCTCGCCGCTGCACCGGCGGCGGACTTCGTCCGCCCTACGCCTATAGCCTCGCTTCCGGGCCGCACGGGTTGCCGGCGAACAGTTGGGGCTTTTACGCGAGCCGCTTCTCCATTTCCACCCAGGTCGGTTCGGCATAGCCGGGATGGGCGTGCCGCGCGACCTCCACGAAACCACGGCCGGCGAACAGCTTCCGATTGCCGGCGAGCACCAACCTTGTGCCGAGGCGGACTCGTGCAAATCCGTGCTGACGCGCTGCGTCCTCGGCCGCGGCAAGCAGCGCCCGCGCGATGCCGCGCCGCCTCGCCTCAGGATCGACGGCCAGGCGGCTGACCTGGAGCACTTCGGCGTCGGCTTCCCACAACACGATCCCGACGACCCGGCCATCGGAGTCGGCAACTGCGCCACCGGCACGCGACAAATGCGCGACCAGCCCCTCCGCGGTGACACCGAGAGCCGACGCAGGCGGGTCGAGAACCACCGGCTGGGCCGCGAAGGCGGCGCGGATCAAGGCGGCCGCGGCCGGCGCATCCGATCGGCACAGGGGGCGAACCACGGGCTGCATGAGGCATGGTAGTGCCGGCCTGCGCCGGCGCCTATCTTCGGGCCATGGCCGAAGTTCCCGCCTTCCTCGACAGCCAGCGACCGGCTGTGCCCGACATCGTCGTGCCGCGCGGCATCGTGCCGTTCTTCCTGCCTCGGCGGCCGGTGCGCGGCCGGCTGATCCGGCTGGGCCCGCTCGCCGATGCGTTGCTGACCCGGCATGCCAACCCGCCCGCGGTGCGCCGGCTGCTGGGCCAGGCGCTGGCGCTCGCCGCCGGGCTTGCGGCGGCGCTCAAGTTCCAGGGCTCGTTCAGCCTGCAGGCCAAAGGCGATGGCCCGGTCCCGATGCTGCTGGCGGACTGCACGGATGGCGGCGCTTTGCGTGGCTACGCCCGCGCCGATGCGGACCGGCTGGCGGCGCTGCTGCAAGCGGGCTCGTCGCCTGCTGCCGATCGGCTGCTCGGCGGCGGCTATCTGGCCTTCACCGTGGATCAGGGTCCCGATCAGCACCGCCACCAGGGCATCGTGGCCATGCAGGGAGCGACGCTGGCCGACATGGCGCAGCACTATTTCCTCAGCTCCGAACAGATTCGTTGCGCGCTGCATCTGGCCTGCGAGGAGACCGCATCGGGCTGGCGGGCCGCGGCGCTGATCCTGGAGAAGGTCGCCGGGACTGGCGGGATCGATCCGGACATGTCGGAACAGGAACAGGAGGAGAGCTGGCGCACGGCCACGACGCTGGCGGCCACGGTCACCGATGCCGAGCTGCTGGACGACGGGCTGGCGCCCGAGCGATTGCTCTACCGGCTGTTCCACACCGAGGGCGTGGCCGCCGATCGTGCCCGTGCACTGTCCTACGGCTGCCGCTGTTCGCGCGCGCGGCTAGCGGGAATCCTGGAGGGCTTCCCGCCGGATGACCTCGATCACATGGCGGCGGAAGGCGAGATCGTGATGACCTGCGAGTTCTGCAATTTCGACTTCCGCTTCGCTCGCCATGACGTACGCGGGCGGACTGGGCTGCATTGACCGGGCGGCGGCGGTTTGCTGGTGTCCGCCGCCCGGACGGTCGAAAGGTGACCGGATGACCCCCAGCATGCCGACGCGCGCCTGGTTTTGCCCATTGGTCCTGCTGCTCGTGCTGCTGCTCGGCGGTTGCGCGTCAGAGCAGCCGGCCACACAGGCAAACTACCCGCCGCTCGATTTCAGTTATCTGCCGCCGTTGGCGCTGAACGTGGCAACGCTCGAGGTGCAAACGCAATACGTCCCATCAGGACCGCCGGACGTCAGCGAGTACGACCCGGCGCCGCCGGTGGCCGCGCTGCGCTTGATGGCGACGGAGCGGCTGAAACCGGTCGGCTCGGCGGGACGCGCGGTGTTCTCGATCGACGATGCCGCAATGGTGCGGAGCGGCGACACGATCACCGGCGCCTTCTCAGTCACTCTGAATATCTATACTTCGGCTGGGGTGCGCGCGGGTTTCGCGCAGGCGACGGTGACCCGGCAGCTCGACATTGTGGGCGGGGACTTGCCGGGGACGCTCTATACGCTGACCCGCCAGCTCATGCAGCAGATGAACGTGGAATTCGAGTACCGGGTTCGTCGATCGCTGCACGACTGGCTAATGTCCACGGGGCCGACGCCTCCGCCGGTATCGCAGCAGGCGCCGCCTCCTCCTCCGCCCGTCATGGAGGCCGCTCCGCCGCCGGCCAGTTCGGTGCCGCAAGCAGCGCCCTCGTATTCGCCGAGCGGACCGCAGCCGCCGTTACCCTATCCGCCGCCGGCTGGTGCGCTGCCGCAGCCGACGATGGCCCCACCGCCGCCCATGCCATCTCTGCCTTCGACGCCCCCGCCAGCGGGTGCGCTGCCCTCGACGACACCCACACCGCCGCCGTCGTCGCCGGCATTGCCCCAACCGTTGCCGCCCCTCGGCCCGGTGCAGGATTAAGGCCTGGTCAAGGGCCGACTCAGGTTGACGGAAAGCCGGGTCGAAATACGGCGGTCTTTTCGCTGACCGGACATTAAACTAAACCGAACTTTGCGGCCTTTTAGCCTAAGCAATTGAAATGCCTGGAAGTGGCTGAAATCTGCGGCCATGTAGGGCCGCAGATTTTTCTTGACCCGACACGGCTCGGCCTGGTTCGGTGGGTCGTCTCCTCCTGGCCCGCCGAGCAGATCGAGTGGTTGGTTTATCTATGTGCATCTGTGGTTGCAAACTTCTGTTTCCCGTGGCCGCACCAGCGCTGATCAGAGATGGCAGCAAGGGAATGGGACCACAGATTCACACAGATGAAGATCGCAGGCGGACCGGCTGCGGTGCTGATGATCGCCGGCGTCTTGGAGCCACCCGGCCGAGCGATTGCTGCGTAGACAGGTGGTCATCCCTGAAAACTGGCTATATCAATAACTTGCGTCAAAAGGCGGGTAAAGTTCGGACTAAAGAGCGAGCCTCGGCCGTCATGCCCGCGGAAAGCAGGCATTTATCGAAGCACCCCGCGCTTTGCAGCATTGCAAGGATTCCTGCTCTTCGCAGAAATGGCGAGAGAACGTCAGGCTTTTTCGTCGGCTGGTATTATCAGCAATAAATTTGTCAGCGTAATATCACTCAGTGAGAGTGCGCGCGTATACGAGCGCCGCCACGGCATCGCCGAGTGTTTTGAGATGGTTCGCGCGGCAGTTGGCCGCTCCGTCGGCCTGCTCACTCATTTCGCCCAAGCTGCATCAGCGCCGCATCAATCCTCAGCACCAAACGAACCGCGCGGTGCAGCGGGTCGGCGTCATCTGGAATTTGCGGAAAGCCGCCAGCGGCATCGTTCGCCGCCGGCCCACTAGCCCGAGCCAGCAGCCGGCTGATTGTCGCATCGATCCGCTCCGCCACTTGCCGGACCGTCCCTGACAACGCTGCATCGGAAAGCCCGCCCGAGTGCAACGCGATCGCTCCCAGTTCACGCGCCCAGGCCTCGCACCCCGACAGCAACACCAGCCGCCGCCGCAGCGTCTGGTTGCGCCATCCGCCCAACCCGGACAAGGCGGGCTGCGCGGCGACGCGCAGATCTCGTAAGCGCTGCTCGATCTCCAGCAGACGGGCGGGCAGTTCGGGCGTCGCTCGGCCTTGCAACAGCCCCGGCAACGCGGCATCGACGACACCGCCGAGCGCGCGCAGGAAGCCGGCTATCGCCGCATCTATTGCCGCACGCGTCGGCCGCACCAACACAAGCGATGTGACCAAGATGCCGCAGGCCGCACCCGCCGCGGTTTCCTCGAGCCGCATCAGCAGCAGCTCGGGCGCGAAATAGCCGAGCATGCCGAACATCAGGCCGAGGACGACGGTGATCCAGAAGATCATCACCGCGTACGCCGCCATGAACGCCTGGAAGGCCAGGAACACCGCCGCAACGATCGCCGCCAGCATCAGCAGCGTCTGGCCGGCGAGCGCGGTCGCCAGCAGCACGCCAGCCAAAACGCCGGCCAGCGTGCCGGCCATGAATTGCGCCACCTTAGCGATCGATTCGCCGCGCGAGCGCGTGCCCTGGAACATCACGAAGGCCGCGAAGGCGGCCCAATACCAGCGATGAGGCGACACCAGCTCGCCGGATGCGATAGCGAGCCCGCCAGCGATCGCGGCCTGCACAGCGGGCCGCAGGGCGGAGCCGCTGCCGGCTGCGCCAGCGGCTGGCGACAACGCGACTTCGGCTCGCAGCGGCTCGCGCATCACCCGCGCGAGTAACGCCAGCGCGGCGTCAAGCGCCGACGGCCCGGCTTCGAGCCGGGGCGGCAAGCGATCCGCCGCCAACGCCTGACGCAGCTCCGCCACCTTGCGGTGCAGCTCCTGCCGCGTCGAACTTTCACCGAGGTCCTGTTGAGCCACACGCGCCAGGTGCTCGACCGCGAGATGAATCTCGAGCATGTGCAACCCGATGCCCGCCTGTTCAGGCTCCTGCGCGGCGAGCGCGGCGACCCGCGCCTCGCCCATCAGCATTGCCTCACCGAGCCGGTCCAGCTCCCGAAACAGCGCGGTGCGTGTGTCCCGCCACGCACCAGCTTCGGCTGCCGCATCGATGCGGCCGAGCACGCTGGAGACGCGGTGACGGATCGAGTGACGCAGCCGAGCCAACTCGACCGCGGGCCGTTCGCGCAGCAGCACGAAACGAACCATGGCCGCATCCGCGGCACCAAGGCAGACAACGAGCGCCTGTGCCGGCAAGTCCGATGGCGGCCGCCGCGTGACCAGACTGATGATATAGCTGATTAGCGCGATTGTACCGAGCGCGCCCCAGCGAGGTCCGCGTGCGCCGCCGTAAGTAACGGCGAACATGATGGCGGGCACCAAAAGCTCCGCCGCGAGCGGGTGATCCAGGAGCAGTGCCGCGGCAGTGCAGGCAGCAAACGCACTGGGGGGCACCAGCGCGAGCGTCAGTGCCCGCTGCCTTCCGGTGGGATCACGCACAGCGGCGCCGGAAAACAACCCAATGGCGAAACCCAGGATGCGGTCGGGCAGTGACGGTGCCAGAGGGGGTGGCAGCAGGGCGCCGAGCAGCACCACCAGCAGAAACGTCAGCAGTCCCGCCAGCGTGGCACGCAACGCGGCGAGCAGTCGCAACAGCCCGGGGTCGGGCGGAAACACCACGCCGGCGAACATCGCCGCAGCTTCGGCGAGGCGGCCTCGCAACGTCACTCGATCGATCCGCTTTGATCCGGTCGCGACCGGCCAGCGCAAGCCCCTCTGCGACCGACACGATCTTCCTCCGGCCCTTTCTGGCACGGGCACTTACCCGGGCGCGGCTGGCTATTGCGATCGCGAGTTATGCGAAACTCGACGGGTACTCCCCGCTCCTGGAACTTGCCCGTGCACAGGCGACCGAAACGGCCGGAAAATGTCAGTTCGAATTCAGGCAGCACGGGTTAACAGAGCACGACTCGCTCCATAAGCCCAGCCTCCGGCGCGGCACGGTAGATTGCTCTGGCGAAACGCGGGTCATCGGCGACACGCTCGGGATCTTCGTGCCGGCAAGCCCGCCCATCAGTCAGAACCTCCTCCAGCATCGGTCGATCGATGGGTACGATGACGCCGCTCGTCATGGCGAATTGGTCAGGCTCGTACACCCGACTGGCAAAGCACATGCCGGCCGCGCCGCTCTTCTCCAGCCCTTCATCCACCAGCCAAGTCTCGGCCTGGCGGACCAAGTCATCGAGCACCAGCCCGCATATGTCATGTCGACGGACGATCCGCCAGAGCGAGAACCGCGCGCGGCACATCGCCTCCAGCACGAGCCCATCGTCCGAGTCGGACGGCAGCCTCGCCGCGCTGGCATAGCGATCGATCGCTCGGCTTCGGCCTTCTCTGGCGGTGTGGATGGCCAGGTCGAACACCAGTGTCAGCTCTTCCTCGCTGTCCGCGACCACTGTTTGACCGGCCCGCAATCCCAGATGTCTCGCATGTTCCAGGATGGTGGGCTGAGCCAGAAACGTCAGGATGGTATGGTGATGATGCTTGCTGATCGAGCGCAGGTGTCGATACCGGCCCAGCACATCCCCTCGCGTCATTGTCGGGCTCTCCTTTGCAGTTTCTGGGCGCCCGCGGGCGCCAAACTGTGCGGTGGCGGCCCGAGTCAGGCAGCGCGGCTTCAACGGCGTCGAACCGAACAGGACGACCCGGCGGATTCGCAGCCGATTCGGTTGCCGCGAGTCTGATCCCGGACGTCGATTCGGGGGAATGACGGAGGACCCAATTCACCTCTCCCGCTTGGTCGGAGAGATCGCCGCGCGGGGCTCGTGCCGGAGCGTGCGAGACACTCACCCGGATCGCGTCGCGATCCAACTTCTTCCGCAGGCGAGAGAGGTGAAATCGGCGTTTGCCTCGGGAAATTCAGGATAGAACGCGGAATGGTCGCCGGTGTGGTTCGCCATCCCAGGTCGGGTAAGGCAACCGCGCGGGGCAATGAAGCTGTCAATCCGCCGGCGCGGGCGCTCGTGCCATCCGATGTTGAAGGCGGCGAGCTTGGGGAAGAACCCCAAGTGGCTATACGGCAGATGATCATGGATCCACCACGCCATCGCCCGCCAGTCCGCGCCCTCGGCGTACCGGTCGGCGAACCACGGTACCACCACGCACGTGACGGCACCCATGCAGCCCTCGGCGTCGCGACGGTCCCAGATGTGCCGCGCCGCGTTACGCCTGTTCGAGGCGCAGCTCAGCTTATGATCATTGCCGAACTGATTGACGGCCGGTGAGCGGTACGCGGAGCGAATCGCCAGCCTGCCGAATGCGCTGGCCAGCGGTTCCAGCAGTTCCTCGCAAAGTCGCCGGCCGGCGGCGATGGCAAGATCCGGATCATCCGGCAGGTTGGGAATCCCGTGCAGGTTGGCGATCTCGCTGTAGAGGAAATCCCGCATGAAGAACGAACGCGACAGCCTGACCCGACCGAGCGCCTCCAGGCCGCGCACCGAACCGGGCTTGCGCCGGCGCGCGCTCATCGTTGGTCTCTGCTCCGCGCGATCTCGCGCACGGTCGCCACGGCCAGGCCAAGCGCACTGGCCCCCACCAGCGCCGCAAACACCGCCACCGCCGCGAACAGCCCTATCACCTGCGCGCCGAAGCCCACGCCGATCACCGGCAACGCCACGCCGACATAAGTTACAACATAAAAGGCGGCGGTGACATCGCCGCGCCGCTGCATCGGCGCAATGCCGTTGAGCAGAGTGAGGCTGCCCACGTACGCGAGGCCTTGCCCCAGCCCGACGACGAGCGTCGCCGCGAACAACAGCGGTGCCCAGTGGAGCGGCGCAGCCAGGACGACACCGCTCAGGCCGGGTATCAGGGCACCTAGCCCCATAGCCATGCCGATACGCGGCGGCAGCCGGCGCAGCACCGTCTGCGCCAACGCCGAACCACCAAGCATCAGACAAACGATCCCGCCGCCGGCCGCAAGGTTGGTCAGGCCCAGCAGGTTCGCCACATAGCTGGGCGCCAAGGTCAGGTAGAGCGCGGTCGCCGCCCACACGGTGAAGGACACCGCGGCCGACAGCCAGAACTCCCGTCGAATCTCGCGAGGCACGTGCGGGTGACGCAGTTCAAGCACGAACGGCCGCCGGGCCGCGACCGTCTCCGGCATTGCCGCGAGCCCGACAACAGGGAGCATGAGCAGCAAATGGGCGAGATAGGGAAGCACGATCGGCCATGGCGCATACTGCGCGAGCATCCCTGCAAGCGCTGGACCGATCGCCGCTCCCCCTACATTCGCGGCCGTTGCCAGATAAGCCGCCTTGCCTGTGTCACCCGCCGGTTGCAGCTCGGCCAGCGCCGCTGTCGCCGTAGCGGCAACCAATCCGGTGGCGACGCCCTGCAGGATGCGCGCAACGAACAGCGACGCCAGTCCGCCGCCCACCGCGAACAGCGCGGATCCGCCGGCAGCAGCGGCAAATCCGGCGAGCAGCAGCGGACGCCGCCCGACGCGATCGGAGATGCGCCCCACCACCAGCAGCAGCGGCAGCAGCGTGAACACATAGACCGCGAACAGCAGCGTCAGGACACCTGAGGAAAAGCCCAGCTTCGTTTGATACAGCCGGTAGAGCGGCGTCGGGATCGTCGCGCCGACGAACAGCATCAGGACCGCGTAGCCCAGCAGCCGGTATGCCCACAACTCGCGGCTCACTCTCACGCGCGGAATGCACGAGGACATGCGGAGTTAATGTTCGCAGCGATCGGACGATACGCAAGAACGCTTCGGCCGGGACCGAAGCATAGGTCCGATGCTGGCGGCAAACCGCAGCTTGAGCTACCCTCCGGGATCACCCGCCAGTGGCCAGGAGAATGATTGTGTCACTCGACGAACGCCCCAGCGTCTGCACCTTCGACTGCCCGGACACCTGCAGTCTGAGCGTCACGGTGGAGGACAACCGCGTCGTCAAGGTCCGCGGCTCGACCGCGGTGCCGTACACCGATGGCGTCATCTGCAACAAAGTGGCGCAGGACATGGCCGGCTTCGTGCACGGCCCGGGACGGCTGCTGCACCCGCTGCGGCGCACCGGTCCAAAGGGCTCCGGGCAATTCGAACGCATATCGTGGGACACCGCGCTGGACGAAGTTTACCAACGCGTAGAGGAGGTGATCCGCCGCTCCGGACCGCAAGCGGTCATGCCGCTCAATTACGCCGGCCCGCACGGTTTCCTCGCCGGCGACAGCATGTCGATGCGGTTCTTCAACCGACTCGGCGCCACCCAGCTTTACCGGCGCGGCTTGTGCGGCGGCGTGCGCAGCGAGGCCTGGGCCGGCACCTATGGCGCGGTGCCGGGCTGCCCGCCAGAGTTCGCGGAACATGCGGACCTGAACATCGTCTGGGGCAACAATGCGACGGTCACCAACCTGCACCTGGTGCGCGGCATTCGCCACGCCATGCGCAAAGGTGGCCGGCTGGTGGTGGTCGATCCGTTGCGCACCAAGATCGCCGCGCAGGCAGATTTGCATCTCGCATTGCGGCCCGGCACCGACGTGCTGCTGGCCTTCTCGCTGGCCGCGGAGCTTGAGCGCGCAGGTGCGTTCGACCACGGCTTCATCGCCGCCCAAGTGTTTGGCGTCGAGGACTTCATGGCGCTGGCGCGCGCGTGGCCGGCGGCACGGGCGGCCGAGGCGTGCGGGCTGACGGAGGAGCAGATCCTGACCCTCGCGCACTGGATGGCCGAGGCCGAGCGGCTTGTGCTGTCGCCCGGCAACGGGCTTGAGCGCGGGCGCAATGGCGGCAGCGGCATCCGCACGGCGATCGCGTTGCCGGCGCTGCTTGGCAAGCTCGGACGCGGCAGCGGCATCGTGCTGGGCGCCGGCAATGTGTTCCCCAAGACCGTCGCGCGACTGCAGCGCCCCGACCTGATGCCCGCCGGTACGCGCACTATCAACCTGATCGATGTTGGCCGGCATCTCGCGCTCGACGACATCGACCCGCCGCTGCGTGCGCTTTTCATCTACAACCACAACCCGATCGTCGTGCATCCCGAGCAGAACCTGATGCGGCGCGGGCTGGCGCGCGAGGACGTGTTCGCTGTCGGCATCGAGCTGTCGATGACCGAGACCATGGCGCACTGCGACGTGGTGCTGCCGGCGGCGAGCCATTTCGAGTGCGACGACCTGTATCCGTCTTATGGCCACCACTGGCTGCAGCGGGCCGAGCCGGTGATCGCCCCGGTCGGCGAGTCGTTGCCCAACACCGAGATCTTCCGCCGCTTGGCTGCCCGGTTCGGCTTCAACGACCCATGCTTCGCGGCCAGCGATGCCGAGCTGATGGACGACGCCATCGATCCTACCGATCCGCGCCTGGGCGGCACCCGTCCAAGCTCCATTCCGACGACTCAGGCGTTGCAGATGAAAGGACCGGACGGCAAGGACCTGGTGCTGTTCGAGAACGTGCTTCCGGCTACGCCCTCCGGCAAGATCGAGCTGAAATCCGCGGCGCTCGCCGCTCGCTGGGGTGAGACGGCCCTGCTGCCGTCGTGGCGGAACGGGCCGTCCGCGTTGCCGCTGTCATTGATCTCGCCGGCCTCGGACAGGCGCATCTCCTCGACGCTTGGCGGCCTTGCGCCGTCGGCTGCTCCGCCGGCGCTCCGGATGCATCCCCAGGATGCGGCGCCCCGAGGGCTTCGTACCGGCGATGAGGTGCGGATTTGGAACGAGCTCGGCGAGGTGATCCTGCCGCTTGCTGTTACCGATGCGGTACGCCCGGGCGTGGTCGCTTGCGAGAAAGGCGCGTGGCTCTCGACCAGCCGCACCGGACAGACGATCTCGGCTCTGGTCTCGGCGGAGCGGCGTGCCGACTTGGCGGAGGGCGCCTGCTTCAACGACACACGCGTCGAGGTCGAGCCGGCTGGCGCCGCGGCGAGCGAGTGACACGGCGCCCTTGCGGGAGGGAGCAGCGCCACCGGGGCACCGTTCGAGGCTCCAATCGGTCGGACGTTGCGGAAGTCTTCGGTCACCTGTGATCGGATGGACACCGTCGTCCCGTCGGCGGATGTGGGAGCCGGGCTGGTTGTCGCCGGCGGCAGCGGCAGAAATTATTGCGGTTGCACATGTGAAGTAGATCACACTTTCCTGAAAATGTTTCATGTTACAGCCAAACCCCGAGAATGCAAACGGGAGGAGGAGACGAAAAATGCCGAGACATCCACTCAACGGCAGCGAACGCCAGCCATTGCCAGGGGCGAAGGCCGTCGGCAAGGCCGATCCGGCGGAGCGGCTCGAAGTCAGCCTGGTGCTCCGCCGCAGCAACGCCGACGCATTGAAGGACAGGGTGAGCAAGCTCGCTCATCGGGAGGGAGCGGGCGGCCATCTCACCCGTGAGGAGTTCGAGCGGCAATTCGGCGCCCATAGCGAGGATGTTGCAGCGGTCAGGAAATTCGCCCAAGCGCACGGGCTTGCAGTTGTGCAGGAGCACGCTGGACGGCGCACGGTGGTGCTGTCGGGGACGGTCGCGCAGTTCGATTCCGCGTTCGGCGTGGAGCTGCAGCGGTTCGAGCATCCCGGCGGATCGTATCGCGGCCGGGTCGGCAGCGTGCATCTGCCGGACGAACTGAATGGCCGCGTCGAGGCTGTGCTCGGGCTCGACAACCGACCGGTGGCGAAGCCGCATTTCCGTGCGCGCCGATCACGCGGCAACGCGCGGGGGCATGCCAATGGGGGGAGCGCCACATCCTTCACGCCGCCGCGGATCGCTTCGCTCTACGGGTTCCCGCCCGGAACCGGCAAGGGTGAGTGCGTAGGGATCATCGAACTCGGCGGCGGCGAGCGCACGACGGATCTGCGCACGTATTTCTCGGGTCTGGGACTCAGCACGGCTCCGAAAGTCACCGTGGTGTCGGTGGACCACGCCAGCAACCATCCGACCGGCGATGCGAACGGGCCGGACGGAGAGGTGATGCTCGACATCGAAGTGGTCGGTGCGATCATTCCTGACGCGCATATTGCCGTCTATTTCGCGCCAAATACGGATGCCGGCTTCCTCGACGCGGTCACCAGCGCGATCCATGACTCGACGAACAAGCCGTCGGTCATCTCGATCAGTTGGGGCGGGCCGGAATCGTCCTGGACCCAGCAATCGATGACCTCCTTCGATTCGGCCTTCCAGGCGGCGGCGACCATGGGCATCACCGTCTGCGTCGCCTGCGGCGATAGCGGATCGAGCGACGGCGTGACCGATGGCGGCGATCACGTCGACTTCCCGGCATCGAGCCCACACGTGCTGGCCTGCGGGGGAACCAGCCTGCAGGCATCGGGGAGCACGATCACCGGCGAGGTGGTCTGGAACGATGGCGCGCAGGGCGGCGCCGGTGGTGGCGGGGTCAGCACCGTCTTCGCGCTGCCGGCCTGGCAGGACGGGCTGGAAGTGACGCGGACTTCGGGCGGCGCGTCGGCGCTGACCATGCGTGGCCTGCCCGATGTCAGTGGCGATGCGGATCCGGCGACCGGGTACGACGTGCGCATCGACGGGACCGACACAGTGATCGGCGGGACCAGCGCGGTCGCACCGCTATGGGCCGGCCTGATCGCGCGCATCAATGCGATGAAGGGCAGCCCTGTCGGCTTCGTCAATCCACTTCTATATGCTGCGCCCAGCGCGCTGCGCGACGTCACGCAGGGCAATAACGGGGACTTCGCGGCATCGATCGGGTGGGACGCCTGCACCGGCCTTGGCAGCCCGGACGGCGGCAAGATCGCTGCTCTGCTTGGAAAGGGTGCGACGAGCTGAGCGAGCCGACTGTGAAACGGGGCGGCGGGTGATGGGCGCATCCGCCGCCCGCTCGGGAGATCGCCGATCGGCACGCACCGGTTCAGAAGCGGGAGTCCGGGCGGACCCGGATCCATCTACCCGACAGGGCTGTGCCCCATCAAACCAGCCATAATCGCCGCATGCACCGTCGCCTCCGGTGCATCTGCGTCGATCAGCACGCAGCGTTCCGGTTCGGCGCGGGCGATCGCGCGAAAGCCGTCTGCCACACGCGCATGAAACGCAGCATCCATCGCCTGATAGCGATCCGCGCGGTCGCCCCGGCCCGCGAGCCGTGCCGCGGCAACGGTCGGAGATACGTCCAACACGAAGGTTACATCCGGCATGATACCCATGAGCCTTGTCAGCGTGCCGATCATCCCCCGATCGGCGCCCTGCCCGTAGCCCTGGTACGCCATCGTGGAATCGCTGAACCGATCGCAGACCACCCATCGCCCGGCTGCCAGCGCCGGGCGGATCGTGCGCTCGACATGCTCGGCGCGCGCCGCGAAATGCAACAGCGTCTCGGCGGCCGGCGACCACGCCACGTCACCGCCCAGCAGAAGCTCGCGCAGCCGCTCGGCGCCTGGCGCACCGCCAGGCTCGCGCGTCCGCACGACCTCGAGGCCGCGCGCTGCCAGCTCATCGGCAAGCAGCCGGGCCTGAGTCGATTTCCCCGCCGCGTCGCCGCCCTCCAGCGTGATGAAACGAGGGGGTGCCCGGTCAGCTTCCGCCGACACCAACATAGTGCTCCAGCACGGCCACGGCGCGGCCAGGCCATCCGAGCTTCGGCACATCGGCGCCCGCCACCAGCGGCACGTCCACCTGCTGCGGCACGCCCTGGCCACTGACCATGAGCTTGCCGAGCGTCGTTCCCAGCGCAACCGGTGCATGGACGGGCGTATCGTAGCTTACGTCGATCTTCGCCGTCTGGCGCCAGTTGCGTGGCAGCGTCACCACCACGCCATGCACGCCCACCAGCGGCACGGTGCGGGTGACGCCAAGCCAGACCGGCGCCTGCTCGACCGGATCGCCGGAGGCGAACAGGGTGACGTCGTCGAAATTCATGAACGCCCAGTCCATCAGCCGCTCGCTCTCTTCGGCGCGCTCGCGCATGGTTTCCATCCCGTTCAGCACCAGGACCACGCGCCGCCCGTCGCGCGATGTGGAGGCGACAAGACCGTAACCGCCTGCCTCGGTGTGCCCGGTCTTCAGCCCGTCGGCGGTGCCGCGCTGGACCATCGGGTTTCGGTTGTATTGTTCGATATTATTGTACTTGAACGACTTTTCCGAGTCATAATGATAGTATTGCGGGAAGGTGCGGATGAGATCGGCGGCCAGAGTAGCGATGTCGCGAACGCTCATGTAATTGTCGGGGTCCGGCCAGCCGGTGCAATTCGCGTAATGGGTATGCGTCAGGCCGAGCTTCTTCGCCATGGCGTTCATCATCTCGACGAATTGCTGCTCCGAACCCGCGATCGCTTCCGCCAGCACGATGCACGCGTCGTTGCCCGACTGCACGACCACGCCTTGGATCAGGTCCTCGACCGAGACGCTGCTGCCGAGCTGCACGAACATCTTGGAGCCGCCCATGCGCCACGCCTTCTCGCTGACCGGCAGCATGTCGCTCAGCTTGAGTCGCCCGTCCTTCAGCCGCTGATACACGATGTAGATCGTCATCAGCTTGGTCATGGATGAAGGCGGCATCTGCTCGTCGGCACTCTTGTTCAACAGCTCGGCGCGGGTGTTGAAGTCCTGGATGAATGCCCATTTCGCCTTGGTATCCACAGGACCGAGCGGCGTGTCGGCCGGGCTGGGGGGCGGCTGCTCGGACTCCTCCTTGCCGGTGCTCGGCCCAGGTGGATGTCCGTGCTGCGCCGGACGGTGCTGGGCTTGGGCTCGGGTGACTATAAACGAGCCCGCCCCCAGGGCGGAGCCGAGCAGGGCGGAACGGCGGGTGATCATCGGTAGGGGCTCCTGTTCAGTTCCCCCCACCGCCGTGGCCGGCTTATGCCGGCCATCTCCGGTGGGTTGCGGCCGGGACGCGAGGACGGGCGGGGATGGTCGGCATCAGCCCGACATGGCGGCTGTGATGGATACGGCATCGGCCACGCTTCATCCGCTTCGCTCGCGACCTTCATTCCACGTCGCTTTCGACGACGATCCAGGCGTCGGGCACGCCTGCCGCGAGCGCCTGGTCGAGCGTCGTGTCAGCCTCGGGGATAGTCGCAAACGGGCCGAGTCGGACACGAAATTCCTGCTGGCCGGCGGTCTCTCCGGTAACGATCCGCGGATGCAGGGCGGCGAGGCGAGCACGCTGAATGGCGGCGTAGCGGTAGCCTAGGAAGCTTCCGACCTGCACCCACAGGCTGCCGGGCTCCGGCGTGGTTTGCGTCACGGTTTCAGGCAGCCGCATCGGTGGCGCGGCGGGCAACACCGCTGCCGGCGCGAGCTGCGAAACCGGCGTGCCCGGCAAGGCGCTGTTCGGGCCGGTGCCAGCGGGCGCGGCGAGTTGCTGTTCGGCAACCCCCGTGCGTGGCGCGGCCGCTATCTCCAGACTCGGTGCCCCAGGCAGGGCGTCGGCCGCCGCATGGCTTTCGGCCGGCAGTACGTGCAGGCGGACGCGTGCTACGCTGCTTGGTGGGAAGCCAAGGAGTTGGGCGGTGCGGCTGGTGACCTCGATCAGGCGGTCCGCCGCGGCGGGACCGCGGTCGTTGATCCGGACCATGACCTGGCGACCGGTGTCGAGGTCGGTCAGCCGGGCGATGGCGGGGAGCTGCAGCGTAGGGTGCGCCGCTGCCAGCGCGGTCTGGTCGAATGCCTCGCCATCGGCGGTCAGCGGCGGGTGCGCGCCCTGATAGACCGTCGCCAGCCCGGTCTCGACGGCATCATAGCTCGCCTGCGGGTAACGCCAGACGCCGCCGGCCTGATACGGCGCGCCAAGCACGTAGTGCGGTGACGGCGACGGCGCGGGATGGTGCTGCACGCATGCCGCCGGCAGGAGTGCGCAAAGCAAGGCAAGCAGGCGGCTCACGCCAGGATGCCGTCCCCGATCAGCCCCACTGCGAGCGCATAGAAGTCGGATGGGTTATATCGCCGGATGGCGGTGAAATTGGCATAGGCGAAGAATGCCTCGCCGCCGGGACCGTCCGGCTGCACCACGGCGGCGCTCTGGTTGGCATAGGCCAGCACGCGTCCGCTGGTCGGGCGCACGCCCATCCGCAGCCAGTCGGCCACCGGACGGCGGTTGTCGCGCCCGGTCAGGCTCGGGTTGAAGGCCGGCGGCAGTGTCACCGGCTGGCCCCAGGTCTCGCCGGTACGCCAGCCGCTGCGCAGCAGGTAATTGGCGATCGAGGCAAGCACGTCGGGCGTACTGGTCCAGATATCGGGTCGGCCGGTACCCTCGATGTCCACCGCGTAGCGCAGATAGGAGCTTGGCATGAACTGCGGCTGGCCCATCGCCCCGGCGTAGGAGCCGGTCATGCGGGCCGGGGTGACGTCGCCGGCATCGAGGATATGGAGCGCGGCGATCAGCTCGGAGCGGAAGAAGCTCGGCCTGCTGCTGGCCCAGCCGAGCGTGGCCAGCGCATCGACGACGTGGAAATCGCCGGTCTTGGTGCCGAAGCTGGATTCCAGCCCCCAGATACCGAGGATCACGTTGGGCGAGACGCCGTAGGTTTGCTGTACTTGCTGGAAGATCGCGCGGTTGCGCTGCCAGGCGGCGCGGCCGGCCTGGATTCGCTGGTCGGTCACCAGCAGGGCGCGGTACTGCGCCCAGGTCAGGGTGAACTCGGGCTGATGGCGTTCGTGCTCCAGCACTTTGCTGTCCGGCTGCAGTCCGAACAGGGCGCGTTGCAGCGTCGCGGAGGAGATGCCGGCCCGGCGGGCCTGGGCGCGCACGCTGTCGAGGAAGGCACTGAAGCCGCCGGACTGCGCGAGGGCGGGCGTGGCGATCAGGCCAGGAATCGAGGTCAGGAGGGAGCGGCGGGCAATCATGGGCGGAGTCTCTGCCACGGTCGGCGGCCGTGCCGCAATCGGAAGATGAGGCGAAGTTCGTGGCCTGGCGTGCAAAAACGCCGAGCAGGTGTGACCCCGGGCACAGACCAATGAATTTGCCGATCACATCGTGGCCTCCACGAAGAACGAGAGGAGGCCCGGATGTTGGGCACGATCGATTGGATGATGGCTACCGTCGCCAAGGGCGTACTAACAGCGGTGATCGAGGGTTTTGCCGCCTACGCGAGTTCTGTCCATACCCCGGTGGGTTACGGCGACCCTTTGCCGTCCGGTCTGGAGTCGCCGTCATCGCCACGCCGCAGGTGACTGCAAGACAGCAACTTATCTCGGCTTTCCGGTCATCTTCGGCAATCCCGCCGATCTCTTTAAGCCTCGCGTGGGTCGCGTCCGTCGGCTCGACGAACAATTGGTAATCCTGCGCAACCTCGTCCAAGGAGAGCAACGCCGGATCGACCGGCGTGAACGATCCGTCATCACGATAGGCGCGCAGCCGCCCCCGCGCGGCCTGCTGCTGCACCGCTGCCCATGCCGCCTCGGAGTTGAGCCCCCAGTGGCCATGTGCCATCGCGAGAATATGCGGCACGGCGTCCTGATCCAGCACCGACCAAAGCAGGTCTTGTTCGAACGAAGTCGCACGGCTTGTGTAGCGTTGGTCCATCAGTCACGACCCTGTCGCCGGATTGCCTGCCAGCGGAATACGGATCTCGCCCGGCTGGATCTTTACATAGGGTCCCTGATGCACCGCGTCACCACCACCACTCTGTAAGCCGCCCGGACAGCCCTTGTTGATAATGACGGAGTCGCCCTTGCCGTCAACGTAACGGATTCCGTTGCCGTCATGGGTCGCTGATTTTGTCGAGTGGCCTTCCTTGACCAGTTCCTGGTCGAGTTCCTTCTCTACCTCTGTTGGAGACTTGCCCTCCAGTTGGGCGGGATTGTCCTGGTACGGCTTGACCGCCTTGGGGTCAGGCCTGTTGGCCTCTTGCGGACCGCCGGACGGGGAGAGATTTTCCATCCAATGCATCCATACGACACCATCCATCAGCCGAGCTTGACAGGATACCAATAGACCAAGCAGGCTCGAGCAATCCAGCAATCGGTTCATCAAGACGTCATAGCAAACGCTGACGCGATGAACCCGATTGTGCAAGCAACAGCAATGGCAAGCTTAATTCCCCCGTATCCTAGTCTGGGGCTTCGACGCAATCGCACCGTTTCAAAGCAGGGCCTCCGGGTCTGTCAACGTTGCGCGGGTTCTCGGTGAGAGCCCGCAAAGGGTCGGAAGCGGACGCCAGCGGCCGGAGACCGGGCCGACTTCGTCAACTTTCTAATCATGGCATACGGCCTTGCGTGGTACGAATTTCTTGATTTTCGCTTGTCGCTGCCAATGGTAGCCTGTTCGCGCTTTCTGAGAGCATCTTACCCGGATGCTTGGCTCCCGCTAGCTTCCTTGTGGAGATGGCGCGAATAACTCTCACGGAGATACCAACGCTCGCTACGGCTCGCCTTGGGTCGCGAGCATTTCGTGTCGGCAATCTCGATGCCCCTTGTGGCGATGCGAGCGAACCCGGACGTGGTGCGCTATCTGGGCAGTGGGCGCACTTCCACGCCAATCGAAGTCTGCCGGATGATGGCCACGTTTCTCGGGCAGTGGACGCTGCTCGGTTACGGCGTGTGGGGCCCGCGAGAGAATCGACGGCGACGCTTTTATCGACTACGTCGGCGTTTTCCACCCAGTAGATCGGCCTGAACCGGAGCTAATTTATTCACTCGGCCAGCCCTTCTGGCGTCAGGGCTCTGCAACCGAGACCGCCGGGGCAGCATGTGAACTGGCCCTTGCTCCCTGTCGGTGCCTTCGTAAGTCGCTTCCTTGTTCCGTCGCTGTGTGGATCGCACGGCACTCGGGTCACCGAAGAGACATCGCTATCCCAGATCTACACTCATGTCGTCTTGAGAAATCCTGTCTGGGCGTGCGTCGGAGTGATACCGGACGCCCGAGAACCAACAGCCGGTCGGTTGACTCTTCCACGGCGCTTGTCGTCACATCGCCACGAGCAGACGCGGATGGCCGGCTTCCTGCATTCGCAGGAACAAGCTTCGCCGGCCACGACGGTGGTGGGGGCCCCAAGATGCGCAAATTGCTTCTGGTCGCAACGGGCATGGCTGCCGCCACGTTGCAGTTGGCCCATAGTCAGGATGATTCCACCAGCCGTCGCAATCCGGACACCGAGCTGTTCTACCGGGGTGCCACGTCCTCGGATCCGCATTACGCCCGGGTCGACCGGTTCGAGCAATTGTTTGCCACGCACCATTCCCCTGGCGAAGACAGTCCTGGAACCGTTCCGGATCGCTGGTGGACCCAGTGAGCCGCCAGTCTTTCGCCTGAGCGCGAGGTGGGGTTAACTGGACATAGGAACCGACAAGGAGACTCATGGATGGCCGAGGCCAAGCTCGCTCCCAACCTTCCCGAGTGGATGCGGGAGCATGCCAACCGCTATCTCACCAGCGGCGGCACCGATGGGCACATTTACAAAATAAGCCAGCCGGGCCGGCCGGAAATGAGCGTGCCGTCGCTGATGTTGACGACGATTGGCCGGAAATCGGGCGAGAAATTCCTATTTCCGCTGTTCTACGGGAAGGCGGGCAACAGCTATTTCGTCGTTGCCTCGAAAGGTGGTGCGCCCGAACATCCAGGCTGGTATCGCAATATCCTGGCCAACCCGGAAGTCGAAGTTCAGGTCGGGACAGCGAAGATGAAGGCTCGCGCGCGGACCGCCTCCGGCGAAGAGCGCGCGCGCTTGTGGGAGAAGGCGCTCGAATTCTGGCCGCCGTACGCGGAGTATCAAACGAAGACGAAGCGCGAGATTCCCGTCGTGGTGCTGGATCAGGTCGGCTAGCGGCAGCGGGTTCGAGCGGGCTTTCCACAGCCGCTGCACCTTCACCCGATTCGCTGCGCAAACCCACCTCTCCCGCAAAGCGGGAGGGGTGCCTGCGTCGCGTTGCCGGTCGCCGGACTGCATGTCACTGTCGGGCATCCTTTCCGCATGGAGACGGTTATGCCCATTCGTTTCGATGATCGCGTTGCCATCGTCACCGGCTCCGGTGCCGGTCTTGGTCGCTGTCACGCCTTGCTGCTCGCCGAGCGTGGAGCGCGCGTCGTTGTCAATGACCCGGGCGGCGCGGTCGACGGGCGGGGTTCGGCGCATTCGGTCGCCGACAAGGTGGTGGGCGAGATCACCGCGAAGGGCGGCCAGGCCGTCGCCAGTTACGACTCCGTCGCCGATGAGCCTGGTGCGGAGAACATCGTCCGCACCGCGCTCGACGCGTGGGGGCGGCTCGACATCCTGGTCAACAACGCCGGCATCCTGCGCGACAAAGCGTTCCACAACATGTCCATGGAGGATTTCCGGGCCGCGGTGAACGTGCACATGATGGGCACCGTCTACTGCACGAAAGCCGCATGGCCGATCATGCGCGGCCAGAAATATGGCCGCGTGGTCGTGACAACCTCGGGCTCCGGCACCGTCGGGAATTTTGGCCAGAGCAATTACGGCGCCGCCAAGACCGGCGTGGTCGGCCTGATCAACTGCCTGCGGCTTGAGGGAGCGAAATACAACATCCTGACCAACGCCATCTCGCCGTCGGCACATACCAGGATGACCGAGGGGCTGCTGCCGCCGGACATGATCCCCTATATGAAGCCGGAGCTGGTCTCCCCGGCGGTGGCTTGGCTGTGCAGCGAGGAGTGCACCGTCTCCGGCCAGATCATTGCCGCCACGGCAGGCGGCTACGCCAGGGTGCAGTATTTCGTCACGGAAGGCGTGCAGTTCGATCCCGAGCAGCAGGTCACGCCCGAAATGTTCGCCGAGGCGTTCCCGACCCTGTCCGACCTGTCGACAGCGCGACCATACACGGGGCTGATGGGGAACGTTGAACGGAAGCTGCGGGAAATCGGGCGTATTCGTTAAAAAACCCAAGGCCGTTCACGAAGCCGCCATCTCGTTGCCACCATTCTCGGGCCTTTCCCATCTGATAGGCCGAATATCACGGAGCGTGGCTGATGACGGAGACGGAGTACGCCGGGAAGCTGGACGAACTCGATCGTCTGTTGAACGACCCCGACGTGCCAATGCAGCCGGCCCGCGTGTGGTCGCTGTTGGCCGAGATCGCGCAACGCGATCTCGCGCTGGCCCGCGGCGCGCAGGCGACCGGGGCCGAATCGCCATCCGTCACTCCTTCTTGAGGGCAGCGATCAGGAACTCGCGATTGCCCTCCGCGCCGGCGATGGGGCTCGGCTCGATGCCGAGCACGCGCCAGCCGGGGATGCCGCTCCACCAGTTGCGTACCGTCTCGCACACCTGCGCGTGCACGGCCGGGTCGCGCACGACGCCCTTGCTGCCCACAGCGGCGCGTCCCGCCTCGAACTGAGGCTTGATCAGGGCGACCGCCCAGGCGCCGGGAGCACACAGCGCCAATGGCGCGGGCAACAGCGTTGCCAAGCCGATGAAGCTGGCATCGCAGACGAGGGCCTGCACCGGATCGGGGATGATCGCCGACGTCAGGCTGCGGCCGTTGGTCTTCTCGTGCATCACCACCTGCGGGTCGGTGCGCAACTTCCAGGCGAGCTGCCCCTGGCCGACGTCCACGGCGTGCACACGGGCTGCTCCGCGCGCCAGCAGCACGTCGGTGAACCCGCCGGTGGAGGCACCGAGATCCAGGCAAACGCGGCCGGCCGGCGACAGCGCGAATGCGCTCAGCGCGTGGTCGAGCTTGATGCCGCCACGAGAGACCCAGGGATGGTCCTGGCCGCGCACGGCCAGCGGCGTCTCCGCCGCGATGGGCTCTCCAGCTTTCGCGACAAGGCGTTCGCCGCTGAACACCTTTCCGGCAAGGATCAATGCCTGCGCACGTGTCCGGCTGTCTGCCAAGCCACGTTCGACCAGCGCTTGATCGGCTCGTTGGCGCTTCATGAGTGGAGTCATGCGGTGATTGCCAAGATATAATCAACCGCGTTCTCACCCAGGGGCGTTTCCGCGAGGCAAGCCGCCCGCTTGCCGAATATCGTGTCGCGGCGTTGGGCGGCCGACCCTACCTCGGTCCCTTGTGCCGGGCGATCAGTTGGTCGGCAACATCGTTCAGGTCGTTGCCGACGATTTGTGGTTGCGGGCCGACTCCCAGGACATCGTTGCCAACCCGCTTGATCAGCGCCGCTTCCCAACCTGCCGCCACGGCGCCGAGCGTGTCCCATGTGTGGCACGCGATAAGACAGAGCTGCGAGGGCTCGGCACCGAGCTCTCTTTCGACATAGCCATAGGCTTGGCGCGATGGCTTATGATGCTTCACGCCATCCGCACTGAAGCGCCGCTCGAACAGATCGAGGATGCTGCCATGTTCAAGCTGGCGGGTTTGAACTTCGAGCAGATTATCCGTGAGGGTGAACAGCCGGAATCCCGCGTTGCGCAGCTTGCGCAGTGCTGCCGGCACCTCCCGGTGCGGCGGCATCGTCGAGAACTTCTCCTTGAGCTCGTCCTTGTCCGCATCGTTAATTTTGATGCCTTGCGTATCCGCCAGCATCTTCATCACAGCCGAGCCGATATCCGTGAACGGGACATAGCAGCCTGCCACAGTCAGTGCCGCGGAGTACAGGATCAAGTTGGCGAACCACAGACGCATGGCCTGCCTCTCGCCAAAGATCCGCTCGAAGGTCGGCTCCATCGTGCCAAGATCAAGAAGGGTCTCGTTGACGTCGAAAACGATCAGAGGAAGGTCGTTCATGTCATCAGGCTCCTCTCTGTTCGAAAGTCTGCCTCAACGCTGTGGGACGTTGTCCAACAGTGGCCCCAATCCCTCGGCCATCGTCAGATGCGCAATGACGGCGTCGCGGAGTTTCGGATAAGGCAAATCCGCCAGCATCGCCGTTTGCACCGCGGCCATCACCTCGCCAGCCTCGGAGCCGATCATCGTGAAGCCCAGAATGCGGTCGTCGCCGGCGGCGACGAGTACTTTCATAAAGCCGGTTGTCTCGTCCGTTGTATGCGTGCGCAGCACGGCCTCCATCGGGAGGCTGGCGACCCGCACGGCAATGCCCTCGCGCTGCGCCTCGCGCTCGTTCAGTCCGACACGGGCGAGCGGAGGATCATTGAAGACGCAGTACGGGACCAGCCGGTCCCGCGTAGTGCGCTTCCCGCCGGCCTGGTTGTCCGCGATGATCCGAAAGTCGTCCACGGATACATGCGTGAACTGCGGGCTGCCGGCACATTCCCCCAGCGCCCAGACACCAGGCGCCGTCGTCTCCAGCCTCTCGTTGACGCGAATGAAGCCACGCGCATCCAGATCGACGCCGGCCTTCTCCAACCCGATTCCCGCGGTGTTCGGAATGCGCCCGGCCGCGACCAGGATGTCGCTGCCCTCGATCGTTTCCTCGCCCGAGGGCGTGCGCACAGATACGATGATCCCTTCCCCCGAGTGGCCACGCACGCTCGCCATCTCGGCCGACATCACAAATCGGATGCCTTCGTCGCTCAGGATCCGCTGCATGGCATCCGAGACATCCGGGTCTTCCCGATTCATGACTTGTGGTCCGGACTCGATGACTGTCACGCGGCTGCCGAACCGACGATAGGCCTGCGCCATTTCGAGGCCCACATAACCGCCGCCGAGCACGATCAGATGCGACGGCACGTAGTCCAGCTCGAGCAGGTCGATATGCGTGAGCGGTCGGGCGGCCTGTAGGCCGGGAACATTCGGAATTGCCGCATGCGATCCGACGTCGATGAACATCTGCTCGGCCGTCAGCAGGCGGGTGCCGCCCTCGTTCAACTGGACCTCGAGCGTCTTCGGCCCGACGAAGAGTCCGCTCCCCATGATCAGCTCGGCGCCGGTCGCCTTGTAGTTCTGCAGATGCAGGGCGACCTCGCGCTCGACCATCTCGCGTTTGCGTTGCCGCACCTTTGCCATGTCGGTCGTCACAGTGCCGGTCATCGTGCCGAACTGCGCGGCGTGCCGCGTCAGGTGCGCGACCCGCGCACTCCAGACTTCGTTCTTGCTGGGCATGCAGGCGATGTTGGGGCAGGAGCCGCCGATATAGCGCCGCTCGACCACGGCTGTGCGCCGCCCCGAACGCGCCATATGCCAGGCGAGCAGCTTGCCGCCTTGGCCGCTCCCCAGAATCAGAACGTCAAGCTGCTCTGGTTTGGACATGAGATCCCTCCATTCCCGACCGGGGTGAACCCGAAGCCACGAAGCGCATACGACCCCGACCGGTTCACCGCGTCAGCATAGCCGATCGGTCCTCATAGCTGCTACCATAGCCATTGCGCTCTATTTCCACCGCCGCGTGCATCACATCCTGCTTCAACAAATACGCCGAGACCGCGAGCAGGACGACGTCCTTGATCAAGAACGCGGCCGGCAGGTACATGGCTGGAAAGCCACCCGCCTCTGTTGCCCATGCGTTGGGAAAGAACGGAATAATGGTGACTGTGCCAAGAAAGGTGACGATTGAGCCAAGTGCCCCCAGAATCCCGAGCCTCCGGTTCCAGAAGCCCAGGAAGATCAGTGTGCCGAATGTCCATTCCGTCGTGCCGAGGAAAAAACTCGCACCCCGAACCCCGAAGGCCGGGATCGTCCAGAACACCAGTGGGCTATGGCTGATGAACGGGGTGATCTGATGAGCTTCAAAACTGAACCACTTCTGGTAGCCAAATATGATGAATATAAGCGCCATGGAGGCACGAACCAAGTGATAGTCCAGGTCGCTGCTGAATAGACCGGTTCTGGACAGGCGAATAATGAGCGCGTTCACTGGGTTCCCCTTTTTCGATCATATGCATTGCCGTTGTCGCCATGCTCGCCGCAGCGGGCGATATCGAACTGACCGACGGACTGGCCGGTTCCACGGACGGAGCGCAACTGATCTCGACATCATCTTTGCCTGACTCTGAGCGAGGCCAGGCGTTACGCCTGGACTACCATCCGGCCGCCGACCTCGGTGGGCGGCGCCTCCTCCGTTACGTTCAAGAAGGCCTCTGTCAGCCCAGCGTTCCCATCCAGTCGACGATGGCCTTTCCAATTTCGTCCGGCGAATCTTCCTGAACGAAATGGATCCCCGCCACCGTCTTCTCGGTCAGCGCTGGCCACCCGCGGACGAGGCTGATCAACCTATCATTGGCGAGGATCGCGCCTGGCTCAGCCTTCAGGAACAGCTTGGGTGCATTGCTCCTCCCCAGCCAGTGCGCGTACTCAGTTGCGATCGCATGCACATCGGCGGGCTCGCCCTCGATGGGTATCTCCCGGGGCCACGTCAGCGTCGGCCGTCGCCACTCGCCAGGCTCAGCGAACGGCCGTCGATACTCCGCCATCTCCTCATGGGAAAGCTTGCGCAAGATGGCGTTCGGCAGGATCTCTTCGATGAAATAGTTGTTTTGCAGGACCATCTCTTCGCCGGCCTCCGAACGGAGTGCCTCCAGCGCTGGACGCATTCCCATCTTGTCCCAGTGGTCGCGGCCCTGCGGCGCCACGATCGCCTCCATGAACGCGATTCCCCTCACAGCCTCGGGATGGCGTTTGGCCCAGTCGAAGCCGAGGGCCGAGCCCCAGTCATGGATGACGAAGGTGATCCGCTCGCGGACATCCAGGGCCTCGAGTAGAGCGTCGAGGTAGCGGCGATGCTCGACGAAGCGATACGAGCCGGGGCCACTGCTAGGCAGTTTGTCGGAGTCTCCCATGCCGATCAGGTCGGGGGCGACGCAGCGGCCAAGTGGCTGCAGGTGCGGCAATACGTTGCGCCAAAGGTAGGACGAGGTGGGATTGCCGTGCAACAGCACAATTGGGTCGCCCTGTCCCGTCTCTACGTACGCCATCTCGCGGCCGAGGACCCGCCGCCGCTCTTTTTGGTATGGAGATGTCGCAGAGATCATGTTCGCTTCTCCATTTTCCTTCAGTGGCCATGATGTTTTGCGTAGGCCTCGGCCGCAGGCGGCCAGTCAGGACAGGAAGTCGCGGATCGCCGCGGCGATCTCTTCCACGTGCGTTTCCAGCGCGAAGTGACCAGTATCGAGGAAGCGAACTATCGCGCTCGGATTGTCACGCTTGAACGCCTCGGCGCCCGGCGGCAGGAAGAACGGATCATTCTGACCCCAGATCGCGAGGAGCGGCGGCTTGTGTGTCCGGAAGTAATTCTGGAAAGCCGGGTAGAGTGCGACATTGCTCTTGTAGTCGCCAAACAAATCGAGTTGCACCTCGTCCGCGCCTGGCCGTGCCAGATAGAAATTATCGAGAGATTGACCGTCCGGCGAGACCGACGTCGGGTCGGCAACGCCGTGCGTATATTGCCAATGCGTCGTCTCGGGTGAGAGGAAGCCGCGCAGGGCTTCGCGATTGGCCGCCGACGGATCCTGCCAGTAGGACCGGATGGGATTCCAGCCTTCGCTCAGGCCCTCCTCGTACGCATTGCCATTTTGCGAGATAATCGCCGTGATGCGGTCCGGATGCTTCAAGGCAATCCGGAAGCCGGTCGGGGCGCCATAGTCGAAAACATAGACCGCAAACCGGCTCAGGCCGACGATTTCAGTGAACCGGTCGATCACCGTCGCAATGTGGTCGAATGAGTAGGTGAACTTCGTACGCGGCGGCATCTCGGACTGGCCGAAGCCGGGCAAATCGGGCGCAATGAGATGGAAGCGATCGGATAAAAGCGGAATCAGATCACGAAACATATGACCCGCGCTGGGGAAACCGTGCAACAAAAGAAGCGCGCGGGCGTCGCGCGACCCGGCCTCGCGATAGAACACCCGGAATCCGTCAACATCGGCGGTGAGGTACTTGATGCGGCTCATAATGTCCTCCTGGCAGGTGGATGATCTTGAGAGGAAGCAGGTCTGGCGGTTCAGAGACCCGTCGAGGTGGCGCGCGCTGCCTCCAGGATTATGTCCGCCACCACGTCAGGGGCGGTGACGGACGGCGTATGATCCACGGCGTGCGACCGGATCTCGGCCTTCATCCGCTCGGCCATGAATCGCTGTGTTGCCGAGACAATCATGCGATCCGCCTCGGCCAGCAGGAACCAGGTCGGCCGATCTCTCCAAAGCGGCCGCCCGACCTTTGTGCTGATGCACGGAACGGCAATCGGTCGTTGAATGGCGAAAAGCACCGCCCGCTCTTCGGCGGATGCATGCGGCGCAAAAGCGTCCGAAAACGCTGCTTCCGGCAGCCAGATAAGCCCATGCGCATCCGGTGCCAGTTTCGGCGCCTTTGGATGTGGCTCGGTGCGATAGAAGACATCCGCAACGGTCTCACCTTCATCGGGAGCGAGCGCGGTGACATAGACGAGTGCCTTGACCTTCTCCGTCCGTGTACCGGCGATCGCCGCGCCGGCATAGGCATGTCCGGCGAGGACAATAGGCCCGGCAATCCGCTCAGCCGTGCGCTCGAGCGCGGCTATATCATCAGTCAACGACGTCAGGGGCAGCGGTGCGGCGACCGACTTCAGCCCCGCGGCCCGTAACCCGCGGATGACCTTTTCCCAGCTCGAACCGTCAGCCCAGGCCCCGTGCGCCAGTACGACAGTAAGGTCATCTCTGTCCGACATTTTATGCTGCTCCCGCGCATGACCCTCCGGCCGGACTGCCGTGAAGCGACACAACCCTGGCTTGTCTCTTGGAGCTCCTCACTCTCATCTCCGTTCTCCAAAGCCCGGTCAGGGCGTGCCCCGATCAGATTGCCCGCGAGGGATTGCGATTCCTGGGGCTTCTTCTAAAAAGTTCTAAAGGCGATCTCCGAGGCTGAAGCATCCCGAGGTTCTTTGTAATCACGGGCCCGTGATCCATTTCGGCTAATGATGTGGTCCTGACCTCCGCTGAACGTAGCGATGGACCGGATGCTCAATTTCTGAGGACCGTTGGCATGCTCGCTGAGGGCATTCGACTGGTTTACGCGTCAGGCGAGTGCGAGATTGACCTCGCTCGCCGCGAACTCCGGGTGCTTGGATCTCCCGTGCCGGTGGGTGGCCGTGCCTTCGAGATCATCGAAGTCCTGGTGCAGTCGGCCGGCGAGCTCGTTACCAAAGACGAGTTGATGAACCGCGTCTGGCCCGGCGCCGTTGTTATGGAAGGCACGCTTCACGTTCACGCGGCGGCGGTGCGCAAGGCGCTTGGTCCGTATCGAGGTTTGCTGAAAACCGAATCCCGCCGCGGCTATCGTCTGCTCGGTGACTGGACCGTCCGGCGTCGCGACGGAGCAAAGCCTGCTGTCGATCCCCAGCAGATCCGCGTAACGGCGGAGCCTCCGGCGACCAACTTCCCGGCTACCGGCACACATCTCATTGGTCGATCGGCAGCCGTGCAGAGGTTGCAAGATCTCGTTTCGGCGTACCGCGTTGTGACTCTGACAGGACCAGGCGGCATTGGAAAGACAGCCCTTGCGTTGAAGGTCGCACGCAGTGTCCTGGGCGAATTCTACGACGGCGGGTGGCTTGTCGAGCTCGCGTCGTTGTCCGATCCGCACCTCGTGCCATCGGCCGTGGCCGGGGCACTTGGGCTGAGGCTTGGATCCGACAACATCTCTGCCGAAGCCGTTGCTCGGGCCGTCCCCGGCAGGAGCCTTCTGCTGGTTCTTGACAATTGCGAGCACGTCATCGACGCAGCGGCGACCCTGGCTGAAATGTTCGTGCGGCTCTGTCCGCGCACCACAGTACTGGCGACGAGCCGCGAGGCTCTCCGGATCGAGGGCGAATGCGCCTACCACGTCCCGCCTCTTGAAGTGCCGACGACAGAGCAGGTGGATGCCGACCGGATTTTGAGCCACAGCGCACCGGAGCTTTTCATTTCCAGAGCCAAGGAACTCGGTTTGGACTTTTCGTCACACGCCGACAGCCTACCGATGATTGCGGCAATCTGTCGCCGCCTCGACGGTATACCGCTCGCCATCGAGTTCGCCGCGGCCCGAGCCGCGACACTTGGAATCGAGCGGGTGGCCGCGGGATTGCGCGATCGCTTTGCGTTGTTGACAAGTGGGCGCCGCACCGCACTCCCACGCCACCGAACACTCCGCGCGACACTCGACTGGAGCTATCAGCTTCTACCCGATGCGGAGCGCCTTTTGCTGCAGCGTCTGGCGGTATTCTCGGGAAGTTTTTCCCTGGATGCGGCCAATACAGTAACCAATCGCGGTGACGTTTTGGAGACCGAAGTTACCGATGGTGTGGCGAACCTGGTGGCGAAATCGCTGGTGACGCCGGATTTCACTGGAGACGAAGGCTATTTTCGGTTACTTGAGACGACGCGTGTCTATGCGATCTCGAAACTGATCGAGAGCGGCGAACTGGAGGAATTCTCGAGACGGCACGCCGAACATTACACAGGACTTCTCGGCCGGATTGAGCATGAGTGGGAAAAGAGAGCGACGCCTCTTGCCCACTTGGACAATGCACGCGCGGCTTTGGAATGGTGCTTCGGCGCCAACGGCAGCCTTGCCATAGGTGTCGGGCTCGCCGCTGCTGCCGCGCCGATTTTCCTGACAATGTCCCTGCTCCCTGAATGCTATCGCTGGTCGGAGCGAGCAATACTCGCTCTCGACAATACCAGTCGGGGCGGAGCCAACGAGATGCTTCTGCAAGCAAGCCTCGGAGCTTCGTCGATGCACATGTACGGGCAGAGCGAAACGACTCAGGCCGCCCTGGATAGAAGTCTGGCGATTGCCGAAGCGCGCGGCGACGTCCTTCATCAGGTAGAGCTGCTGAGCACGTTAACCATGTTCGATACCCGCGCGGGTAATTTTAAGGCGGCGCTGCACTGGGCCAGGCTGGGCCAGGCCGTTGCCGAAACAGCATTGGATGCGACCGCTATCGCGTTAGCCCATTCAAGTTTGGGGAGGTCACTTCACTTTACGGGCGATCATAGTGGCGCGCGCGCGGCGCTTGAGGCGTCGCTTCAGTACTGGTCCGGCCTGCGTGGTACCGGTGAGACGCACCTTGGCCTGGATCACCAGGTTTGGGTCGCTGTTGGCCTGGCACGGACGCTATGGTTGCAAGGCCGTCCGGCTAAGGCTCTGGAACGCATGCGTCAAACCATCAGGGATGCCGAGCGAAGCGACCAACCGGTGTCACTTGACTTGGCGTTGTTCTGGGCACCAGCGATGTTCCTTTGGGTGGGCGATCTCCAGAACGCCGAAGAGTACGCAGATCGTTTGATCTCACATGGCGAGACCCATTTTTTGAGGCCCTTTCTCGCCGCCGGACGCGGCTACAAAGGTGCACTGGCCATCCGCCGGGGGGACGCAGGGGTAGGGGTCGAGCATCTTCGGGGCTGCCTGGAACAGCTCCATGCGATGCGTTACAGGATGCTCGATACTCAGTTCAAGCTAGGTCTCGTTCAAGGCCTTGTGGCAATCAGATCATTCTATGAGGGCCTGACGCTCGTTGACGAGGCGATTAGGTTGATCGACGAAAACGGGGACCTCATCCACATGCCGGAGGCGCTGCGCGTGAAGGGAAGTGTTCTTCTCTCCATGCCGCAGCCTCGGCGTCGGGAGGCGGAGACGTGCTTTATCCAGTCGCTTGACTGGAGCCGTCGCCAAGGTGCGCGATCATGGGAATTGCGCACCGCAGTCGATCTGGCAGCGCTGTGGGCCGCTCAGGGACAACGGGAACGCGCCCGCACGGTTCTACAGCCGATATTCGAGGCGTTCGTCGAAGGGTTGGATACGGCAGACCTGAAGGCGGCTGAACACCTGCTGGCAAGCTTGCGGTAGAATGCCGCCCTGCCGTCCTCGTTCGACCCCGCTGCTCAGTCCATATAGAACTCCTCGACGGTCACCACGATCCCCGGCGGATCAAGTCTGATCTCGCCGGACACAAAAACCTGTGTGGCAAGCTGGTCATTTGGTGTTCGCGAGTGGCAGACGATGCGCTGCTCTTCCGCCCAGACAATCAGGTAATGCTGCACGGACGGCAGCTTGAAATAGGCACGCAGCTTGGTGGCTCGGTCCCGTGCGCCGCTGTCCGGGGACAGTACTTCAACAAGCACCAGAGGGTCGGAAACTCTGATGGAGTCACCGGGCAGCCGTGCTCCACAACGCAGGAGAGCATCGGGCTCGAAGTCACTGTCTTCTGCCTGGACCGTCATGCCATCGCCGAAGACCTGACAGGACGTCAGTCCCGCCTTCGTTACGGCGCGCCGCAAGGCATCGCGCGCCGCGCCTTTGCGAAGGTTGTGCGAGGCCCGCTCGGGCGTCATCGCGACCACAATGCCGTCGATACGCTCAAACCGGCCGGAAGGCCGCTGCTCTACCCAGGCCACGAACTCCTCCCGGGTCACCGGCGTCTCGGGCTCGTGAGGGTGGGCGCGTGCCATGGCGGGACCTATACCAGCGAGGGCTGTGCCTCAGTGGGGCATTGATACCAAGCCGAGTCTCGGGCAGCAAATAACACAACATTACTGTAGACTCTGCGCCCTCTGCGCCTCTGCGGTATGACTTTGTCGGGACAGGGCACCCTGCATGGTGACCCGGGTGAAGGGCAGCGCCTCCGGCGGGTCTCTCGCCAGCCGGACGCAGATCAGGCGCCTTTCCGCCTCGCGCCATTCTTCCGCAGCAGGAACTCGCGCCCGACCTTCACCATCGGCACGCCATCATATTCGACAATATCCGCCGTCGCATAAGTCTCGTGCCACGCGTCGGGGATAAAGCTCCCGGTGCCGACCACGTCGATCGGCGCCTTGGCATCGGCCATCACGCGGCACTTCTCGACCGAGAAGCCGGAGGAGACGACGATCCGCACCTTGGGATACCCGGCCGCGTCCAGCGCCTCGCGCGTCCGCCAGACAGAGGCGGCGGAGACGCCGGTGCCGACCAGGTAGCGCAGTTCGGTATCGCTGCGGTAGCGGCGGATCGCACCGGGCACGTATCGCTCCAGCACCGCGTAGCTTTCGGCGGGATCGAGCCCTTCGAGGAAGCGTCCCCCATGGGTATCGAGCCGGACCGACAGGTCGCCGGACGCAGCCAGCTCAGGAAACCGCGCGGCCACCGCCAGCGAATCGGTGATCTCACGACCGAAATAATCGACCAGCACAGTCAGCGGCGTGTCGGGGAAGGTCTCGTGGAACATCTCGGCGGCACGCACTGTCGAGCCGGCATAGCCAATCAATGAATGCGGCATGGTGCCGGCGCCGCGCGAAGCGCCAAACCAGTGCGCGGTCCCGTCATTCGCGTTGCCAATGAAACCACGAGCACCTTCCCGCTGGGCCGCCGCGCTGCCGACCGACGCGGCATAGGCCATCATCTCCTGCATCTCGGCCCCGGCGCAGTGGCGCGCCTCCATGGCGAGGAACCCCGCTTGGGGCAGGGCGAGGCACATCTGATACGCGTTGTGCGCCGCGACCGAGGATGGGCCCAGCTTTTGCAGGAAGATCGTTTCCAGGTCGGAGAGGTGCTCGAAGCTGCCGGTCAGATAGACGATCGGCTCGCCGGCACCGACCCAGGCGCCTTCCGGGTAGATTACGTCAATCTCGAAGTGCGTCCGGCGAGACGTGGCGACCTGCTCGAGCCATCCGATCATCAGCCGCGGGGCGGAGATCACCGGGCGCCGGAGGAAAACCGCGTAGGTGACGCGCTTGTCGCCGAACCTGGCGACGACCTGGCGGGTGCGGTCGAAATAGACGTCGGTCCGGGCAGCGATATCGGCCGCAAGCCCGGATGCGGCGACGATGTCGTCAGCCATGACGCTGCTATTGGGCGGCAACCTGAATTCCTGGAGCCTGGCGACGCTGCTTCAGCTCTTCGGCCACCAGGAATGCCAACTCCAGCGACTGTTCGGCATTGAGTCGCGGGTCGCAGGTGGTTTCATAGCGGGCGGAGAGGTCTGCCTCGGTCAACCGGTGCGCGCCCCCGGTGCATTCAGTGACGTCCTGGCCCGTCATCTCCACATGCACGCCGCCGGCCCAGCTTCCGGCGGCGGCGTGGATGTCGAAGAAGCTGCGCACTTCCGACAGGATCGCATCGAAGCTGCGGGTCTTGAGGTTCGCGGCGGTGGAGACGGTATTGCCGTGCATCGGGTCGCAGATCCAGACGACCTTGTGGCCGGCCCGTTCCACCGCGCGCACCAAAGGGGGCAGCCGCGCCGCGATCTTGTCGGCGCCCATGCGGCTGATCAGCGTCACGCGGCCCAGCTCGTTGGCAGGGTTCAGCGTGTCGAGAATCCGCAGCAGATCGTCGGGCTCGAGCGTCGGGCCGGCCTTCATGCCTATCGGGTTCTTCACGCCGCGCAGGAATTCGACATGCGCGCCGTCGGCCTGACGGGTGCGGTCGCCAATCCAGAGGAAATGCGCCGAGCAGCCATACCAGTCGCCGGTGGTTGAATCGATGCGGGTGAGCGCTTGCTCGTAGGGCAGCAGCAGCGCCTCGTGTGCGACGTAGAAATCGGTCTCACGCATGTCGCGCGTGGTGGTGCCGGTCATGCCGCAGGCAGCCATGAAGGCGAGCGTCTCGTCGATGCGATGCGCCAGGTCGCGGTAGCGCTCAGCCAGCGGCGACCGCTCCACGAAGCCCAGGTTCCAGCGATGCACCTCGTGCAGGTCGGCATAACCGCCCGAGGCGAAGGCGCGCAGCAGGTTGAGCTTGCTGGCGGATTGGAAATACGCGACCTCCATGCGGGCCGGGTCGGGCACGCGGGCGTCGGGTGTGAAATCGGGGCCGTTGATGATGTCGCCCCGGTAGCTGGGCAGGCTGACGCCGCCTTGCGTTTCGCTATCGGATGAGCGGGGTTTGGCGAACTGTCCGGCCATGCGCCCCATCTTCACCACCGGCAAGCTCGCGCCGAAGGTCAGCACGACCGACATCTGCAGCAGCACGCGGAATGTGTCTCGCAGGATGTTGGCGGTGAACTCCTCGAAATTCTCCGCGCAGTCGCCGCCCAGCAGGACGAACGCCTTGCCTTCCGCCGCAGTCGCCAGGCCGGCCTTTAGCCGTCGCGCCTCGCCGGCAAAGACCAGCGGCGGGTATTTGCCGAGCTGGCGCTCTACCGCAGCGAGCCCTTCGGCATCCGGGTAGGCAGGCGCCTGCCGGATCGAGCAATCGCGCCAGGTGTTGGGGGTCCAGGGGGTGACGGTCGGTGGCATTTGTGGGTACTCCGCTGACGGCAATCGCAGGCCGTCCCGCAGGGTTATGAGCAAATCCTGGGCGGAATACTACTCCGCGGCCGGGTTAGGCTGATAGGTCGGCCGGCGGTCAGTACCATTGGAACCCGTGTGGCATCACCGCCAGGGTTCTGAACGCCGGTCCGTCATTCGGCCTTCGCACCGAGGCTTTCGATTCGGAGGTCCCGTACTTTCTCACCTACACTCGGTCGCCCAGCCCGAGGAGCGCTGGCCGGCGGGGATCGCCGCGGGAGAACCGCTTCGGCCCAAAGCCGATGATCCGCTCGGCCACAGCGTCCGGCAACCTGGGAGACCCTCCGTGGCTCTCCGTGCGACCTCCATGGCGCTCCGTGTGAACCTGACCCCCGACCGCGAGCCCAGGCCCCAGTTCGCGCTAAAATGGGTCTGGGGAGCAACACCCGCCACCGCCACCTGCACCAGGCCGTAACCCTGCCGCAGCGAACTGCATGAGGAGCGGAGACAAAAAAAGAACATCCAGAATTGAGCCGAGTGCAATTTCCAGTTGCGCATTTACAAATTTGAAGGTATCTCACAAATCCGTGATCCAGCCAGCGGAGACGCGGGTATGCAAGGGAAGCCAATCGCGTTCAGCAGGGAAGATTCTGAGCGGGTCCAAGCCCATCGGCGCCGCTGCAAGACCCTGCCCCCCCTCCTCCCAGGCGAGCACGAGCGCCTGGTAAGAGAATTCCTCGCAGTCAAAAGCATTACCCTCTGCCCGACGCGCTATGCGGCGCCGGTGGAGCGTCTCCAGCCACCCGCGCGATGACCCCAGCGCGGTGATCGCGTCGCATTCGATCGCCGCGGAAGGTAAACGTCGGGTTTATCCGGTCAGTTCACGCCACACGTCCGCAGCATCCGCGGCAGGAGCGGACCAATGGATGCGTCTTACCCGCTCGCCTGATCCGACGTCGCAGCCATCGACATCGAGCGCCACCAGCCGCCAGTCGCCCGGCTCTCCGGCGATCCGCGCAGGCACCTCCGGTCGATCCTGATTGCACCTCACGACGACCGCAGCCTCAGCCTCGGCGACTGCGTGGGCTGCGGCAGGCTCAGGCGCCAGTTCGTCGGCGCCGAGACGCGCCGCCCGGCCGAAGCCGCCGACGTACAGAGCCGCCTCGAGACGCATCCGCCACACATGGAAATCGCCGAAATCCGCATACAGCGCGGCGTAAGGATGCACCGCCAGGTAGCGGGCGAGCAGTGCCGCATCATCGGTCGGCTCGGCCCGGCCGGTCAGCGTGAGGCGAGGCGTGGTCTGCGGATTGGCGCTCTCCGGCGTCCCGGCCACCAGCACTGCGCAGCGCGGGTCGTCCCGCAGGTGCCGCGTATGCTCGGAAAGGTCCGAAAGCAGCAGCAGCACCGACAGGTCGGGTGCCGTCGCCGGAGTAACCAGGGACACGAAGGGCTGGCCCTGCACAACGGTGGCCAGTGACCCCGAGCGCGCCGCCCGCACCAGCTTGCGGGCCTCCCAGACCATGGTCCTGGTCACGCCGGCTCTTCCCCGGGCCGAAATGCGATCAGCGCATGTGATTTGACCACTTCTGTGAGCCTGCCGTCCATCGCCTTGGTACCGGCGAAGGCCATGACCTCCTCGGTGAGAGCCTCTACCCGATCGCCCAGCCGGTCCGGCGACGTGCTGGACATGGAAAAGACGCGATCGATCAGCGAGTTCGCCGGTACAACCCGCCGCTCCACCACCGCCGCCGCCTCAAGATGACTGAACGGCGACTGCAACAGCATCGCCTCATGCCTGATCCAGCCAGGGCGGCGATGCCGCGCCCCGCGCCACTCGTCATCGGCATAGCGCCGGCACAGCGCCCTGAACTCCTCTGTCCAGGCATTCTCCGGCAGTTCGAGGTGGTGAGTATGGAACAACGCCACCGCTCCGCCGGGCTCGATCAGTTCATCCAGCCGGCGCAGCGTGTCAGCGCGATCCATCCAGTGGAACGATCGCCCCATCGTTGTCAGCCGGAATCGGCCCAGCTCCGGCCCAACGTCGTGCGAACTTCCCTGCCGCGGTGTCACGTTCGGTACAGCTTGCTCCGTCACCCGAGCCAGCATTTCCGGCTCCGGGTCCATCGCCACCACCTCGGCGGCGTAGGGCGCAAAAGCGACGGCCAGCAAGCCCGGCCCGCACCCCAGATCCAGAACACGCGAGCCGGACAAAATCCCGGTCAACCGAGCCACCCGTCGGATCAGCCGCGGCGCATAGTCCGGCCGCCCCGCCCGGTAATGCGCCGCGGCGAACCGGTACCGCCGCGGCTCGAATGTCGCTGTCGCCATAGTGTGTTCGCCTATCGTCCACAATGCGCCACAATGTTGGTCCAGCGCATCTCGCCAGAGATAAAGGATGGACCCCAATGAAGCAGACCATCGCCCTCGTCGACGACGACCGCAATATCCTGACCAGCGTTTCGATGACCCTGGAGCAGGAGGGTTTCCAGGTCCGCACCTATACCGACGGCGAGACCGCGCTGCAGGGTCTGACCTCGCGGCCGGTCGATCTCGCGGTCCTGGACATCAAGATGCCCCGGATGGATGGGATGGAGCTGCTCCAGCGGCTCCGCCAACGCAGCACCATGCCGGTGATCTTCCTTACGTCCAAGGACGAGGAGGTCGACGAGCTCATGGGACTGCGCCTTGGCGCCGACGACTACATCACCAAGCCGTTCAGCCAGCGCCTGTTGATCGAGCGGATCCGCGCCCTGCTGCGCCGCAACGAGGCATCGCGCGCCGAGGGCTCCGGCGCCGCGCCCGGCGGGGTTATTGTGCGAGGCGACCTGACGCTGGACGAGACCAAGCACCAGTGCACCTGGAAGGGCCAGGACATCCAGCTCACGGTCACCGAGTTCCTGCTGGTGAAGGCGCTGGCAACGCGGCCCGGCATGGTCAAAAGCCGCGACCAGCTCATCGACGCCGCCTACGGCGAGAACATCTATGTCGATGATCGCACTATCGACAGTCACGTGAAGCGCATCCGCAAAAAATTCCGTACCGGCGACGACAGCTTCAACCATATCGAAACCCTGTATGGGATTGGCTACCGCTACAAGGAACACTGATTTTGCTGCAGCTTCCGCTTAGGGGACGGCCGTCGGCGGAGCGATTGTCCCGAGCGGAGGATCGGCACGGCATACGTGCGGTCGGTCGGCGGCGCTGGGTGCCGCCCATGCTGCGGCGCATCCTGCTGGTCAACTTGCTGCCGCTCGTCCTGCTGCTGGCCGCGCTCCTGTATCTCGACCAGTACCAGAACGGGCTCCTGGAAGCCGAGGTGCTGGCGCTGCGCGAGCAGGCCAAGATCTACGCCGCCGCGCTCGCCGAGAGTGCTGTCAACGCGTCAAATCCCGCCGATCCCAAGCTGGTGCCCGAGATCGTCCGTCCGCTGTTGCAGCGGGTCACCGAGCCGAGTCCTGATGCTCAGGCAAAGGTCTATTCGCCGGACGGAACGGTGATGGCCGATTCGGCCGCCGCCAACGGCTTCAATGGACCGGTCGAGGCTGGGGCGCTGCCGCCTGCCATCACCCACGGCCGGGTGTTGGGCGCCATCGGGTGGGTTTACGACAAGGTCCTGTCGCTGCTGCCGTCCCAGATGCCGAGCGCCGATCTGGCACCAGGCGGCGCGGGGCCGGAATGGCAGCCAAACGTCAAGGAAGAGCTGCAACTGTCGAGCTCCGACCAAAGCCGGGAGATGCCCCCCTACATCCGGCGTACCGGCGACAACCGGCTGCTGGTGACCGTCGCCGAGCCCATCGAGCGCAACCGCCACACCGTCGGCATCATCCTGCTGACCCGCGAGGCGCGCGAGGTGGACGCCAGCCTGTTCGCCGTGCGCATGTCCATCCTCGGCCTGTTCACTCTCGCGCTGGCGCTGACGGTGCTGTTGTCGTGGTACCTGTCCCTGACCATCGCCCGGCCCATTCTGCGGCTCGCCGCCGCTGCCGCCGAAATGCGGGAAGGGCAGGGGCGCACGGGCAGCGTCCCGCGCTCCCTGCTGGGGCGTCGCGACGAGGTCGGCGCGTTGGCGGTGGCGCTGGCTGACTCGGCGGCGGCGCTGTGGCACCGGATGGACGCCATCGAGCGCTTCGCCGCCGACGTGGCGCACGAGATCAAGAACCCGCTATCGTCGATCCGCAGCGCCATCGAAACCCTGCGCCGCCTCGACGACCCGGCGAGACAGAAGCAGCTTCTCGCGATCGTCACCGACGACGTGACCCGCCTGAACCGGTTGATCAGCGACGTGTCCGACGCATCCCGTGTGGACGCCGAGCTGTCGCGCGTGATGACCGAGCGCGTCGACATCGCGCCCATCCTGGATGCGCTGAAGGGGCTGCAAGACGCGACCCGCGGCGAAGCCGACCCGTGGATCGACCTCGATGCGCCGGCCGCCGGACTGGCGGTCCGCGGCGTCGAGGATCGCCTGGTCCAGGTGTTCCGCAATCTTATCAACAACGCCGAATCGTTCAGCCCGCCGAAGGGGCGGATCCATATCGTCGCCCGCCACGGCGGCGGGACGATCGAGGTCACCATCGACGACGAAGGCCCCGGCATCCCCGAAGGCAAGCTCGACCGGATTTTCGACCGCTTCTATTCGGAACGCCCAAAAGACGAGCGCTTCGGCCAGCATTCCGGATTAGGCCTGTCGATCAGCCGGCAGATCGTCGAGGCCCTGCGCGGTCGCCTCACCGCTGAGAACCGCGTGGACGCCGAGGGCCGCGTCCTAGGCGCCCGCTTCGTCGTCAAGCTGCCGGCCGCGTAACCTCCCCTCCGCTTGCGGGGGTTTGTGGGAGGGGGCGCGGCAGCTCGCGTTACGAACTGCGGTCGACCAGTGTTTGGCATACGGATGCGCTGTAGAACCTGTAGCTTGGTGGCCCGATGTGGCTAACCGGACCTATGGTCTCCTTGAATCCTACGCATGATGGCCCTTGGCCAGGGCCTCTGCTAGTCTGTAAGCATGGACCTGACCGTTCCCATCCCTGACGAGCTGGCCGCCCGCCTCGGTGCGGCGGACGAGCTGTCGCGCCGCGCCCTCCAGGCCTTTGCTCTTGCTGAGTATCAGGCCGGCCGGTTGACTAGGCCCGAGCTGCGACGGCTGCTCGGTTTCAGCACACGCTACGAGCTCGGCGGCTTCCTCAAGGCGAATGGTATCAACGAGGGCATGACGCCGGAGGAGTTCGAGCGCGACCGCGAGTCCCTCGAGCGCGCCAAGGGCAAGACGCTCGCAGCCGAGTTCCGCGAGTTCCGCCACGGCCGAACCTTGGGCGGCCTTGATCCCAAAGAACTGATCCGCGAGGGCCTTCGGTAGGTGAGCCGCTGCGTCCTTGATGCCTCGGCCGCCTTCCCATGGCTGTTCGAGGACGAGGCCTCGCCGCGCGCGGATGCGCTGCTCGATGTCGTGAGTGAACACGGCGCCGTGGTCCCGCCCCTGTGGTTTTTCGAATGCGCGAACGGCCTTGCCATGGCGGAGCGGCGCGGCCGTATCGACGGCGCTGGGGTCGCCAAAGCGATCGACCTGTTGCGCCGACTGCCGCTCGAGGTTGATGACGCAGCTCCCTCCCGTGCGTTCGACGCGGTGCTCGAGCTCGCGCGGATGCACCGCCTGACGACTTACGACGCGCATTATCTCGATCTGGCGCTTCGTCGGGGCCTCGCTTTGGCCACCGGCGACACGTCCCTGCGAGCCGCTGCCGGCGCCGCTGGTGCCGTGGTGTTCGACGGCGAACGGTAACGCGTGGGTCGATACCCCCGAGTGGCAGCCATCGGCCTGGAGGGGAGAGCTCGGTGGACAAGCCACCACCATCCCCTCGCTGCTGCTATAAACTCCCCCAGGGCGGCTCGCCCGGCCCCACCCAGGGAGGCTCCAAATGTCCGATGTCGCACTAAGCTACGTGCACGGCGCACCCGCCGTCCCGCTGATCGGCGAGACGATCGGCACCAGTTTCGATCGCGCCATTGCCACCTGGGGCGACCGGCCCGGCCTGGTCGTGCGCCAGCAGGGCGTCCGTTGGACGTATCGCCAACTCGGCGAAAAGGTCGATGCCCTGGCCGTGGGCCTCCTCGCGCTCGGGCTGGAGCCGGGCGACCGCGTCGGCATCTGGTCACCCAACAACGCCGAATGGGTGCTGACGCAGTTCGCCACCGCCAAGGCCGGGCTGGTGCTGGTGAACATCAACCCCGCTTATCGCCTGACGGAACTTGAATACGCGCTGAACAAGGTCGGCTGCCGCGCCCTGGTCACCGCCACCGCGTTCAAGACCAGCGACTACATCGGAATGATTAACACGCTGGCTCCCGAGCTTCGTTCATCCCAACCAGGGTACTTGGCTGCGGAGCGGCTTCCCAATCTCCGCAAGGTGCTCCAGATCGGCCCCAAGCCAGCCGCTGGCGTGATCCCGTTCGCCGACGTCTCCAGCCGGGGCACTGACTCGCACCGCGCCCGACTGACCGAACTGGCCCATGTGCTGCAATTCGACGACGCCATCAACATCCAGTTCACATCAGGAACCACCGGAGTGCCGAAAGGCGCAACCCTAACACATCACAACATCCTCAACAACGGCTTCTTCATCGGCGAGGCGTTGAAGCTGACACCCGAGGACAAGCTGTGCATCCCGGTCCCGCTGTACCACTGCTTTGGCATGGTGCTCGGCAACCTCGCCTGCACCACCCACGGCGCGGCGATGGTATTCCCCGGCGAGGGCTTCGACCCACTGGCAACACTCGAAACCATCGCGGAAGAACGCTGCACCGCCGTGCACGGCGTGCCCACCATGTTCATCGCCCAAATGGAGCATCCGGAGTTCCATCGCTTCGACCTGTCCTCCCTGCGCACCGGCATCATGGCAGGCAGCCCCTGTCCGATCGAGGTGATGCGCCGCGCCGTTGCCGAAATGCATCTGTCGCAGATCACCATCGCCTACGGCATGACCGAAACCAGCCCCGTCAGCTTCCAGACCACGACCCACGATCCGCTGGAGCGCCGCGTCGCCACCGTCGGACGGATCCATCCGCATGTCGAAGTAAAGATCGTCGATGCCGACGGACGGATCGTCCCGCGCGGCGTAGCGGGCGAGCTGTGCACCCGCGGCTATCTGGTGATGCTTGGATACTGGGGAGACGAAGACCGCACGCGCGAGGCCATCGACGCCGCCCGCTGGATGCACACCGGCGACCTGGCGACGATCGACGCCGAGGGCTACTGCAACATCGTCGGCCGCATCAAGGACATGATCATCCGCGGCGGCGAGAACGTGTACCCGCGCGAAGTCGAGGAATTCCTGTATCACCACCCGAAAATCCAGGACGTCCAGGTGTTCGGCGTGCCCGATCAACGCTACGGCGAGGAAATCGCCGCCTGGATCAAGGTCCGTACCGGCGAAAACCTCACCGCCGATGAGGTGCGCGACTTCTGCCGCGACCAGATCGCCCATTACAAAGTGCCGCGTCACATCCGCTTCGTCGATGAGTTCCCATTGACGGCGACCGGCAAGGTGCAGAAATTCATCATGCGCGAGCGGATGGCAACCGAGCTAGACGCGCGCGAGGCGGCGACGGCCTGACACATAAAAGGAGGACTCGACGATGCGCTGGGCCAGATACGACAATGCCGGCACCCCCGCCTACGCCGTCGTCGAGGGCGACGACCTGATCCCCGTCCGCGGCTCCCCCTTCGCCACGTGGGAGCGCACCGCGACGAAGCTCCCGCTCGCGCAAATAAAGCTGCTGCCGCCCGTCATCCCGACGACGTTCTACGCCTGCGGCATGAACTACGCCGGTCATGTCCGGGAGGTCGCCGCCAAGATCGGCCAGGCACCCAATCTCCCGACCCAGCCCGATATCGGCTATCGCGCCAACAACGCATTGATCGCGCATGGCGAACCTATCGTCATCCCGGCCGACGCCACCGAAAAAGTGCAGTACGAAGGCGAACTGGTCGTGGTGATCGGCCGAAAATGCAAGCACCTGACGCGCGAGGACGCGCTCTCCGCGGTGCTCGGCTACACGATCGGCAACGACGTCTCAGAGCGTACCTGGCAACGCTCCGACCGCACGCTGTGGCGCGCCAAGAACACCGACACGTTCAAGCCGATGGGTCCCTGGATCGAGACGGATGTGCGGCTGGATGACCTGGTCACCAAGGTGCGCCTGAACGGCAAGCAGCTTATCGAGTTCCGCACCAACGACATGGTGTTCGGCGTAGTAGACTTCCTTGTCGCCATGACAAAATACCTGACGCTCCATCCCGGCGACATGGTCTGGATGGGCACCGAAGGCGCGACCGCCGACATGAAGCACGGCGACACCTGCGAAATCGAGATCACCGGCATTGGCACGCTGCGAAATCCAGTGGTGCGCGAGGCGTCATGATTGTAGGGCGGAAAAGCGAAGCGCATTCCGCCGCCCATGCCACATGATCCGTGTCGGCATCGGCGGCTGGACCTATGAACCGTGGCGCGGCACCTTCTACCCCGCCGGGCTAAAACACGCGGACGAGCTCAACTACGCGAGCCGCCACCTGACCGCTATCGAGATCAACGGCACATTCTACCGGTCCCAATCTCCGGAAAGCTTCCGCAAATGGCGCGACACCACGCCGGACGGTTTCGTCTTCTCCATCAAAGGCCACCGCGCCGTCGTCAACAGCCGCAAACTGGCCGAAGCGGCCGAACCAGTCGACTGGTTCTTCAAGAGCGGCGTCCTGGAGCTCGGCGATAAGCTGGGCCCGATCCTCTGGCAATTCGCACCGTTCAAGAAGTTCGATCCCGATGATATCGGCGGCTTTCTCAAGCTGCTGCCTCGAAACACCGGCGGGCGGCCGGTGAAGCACGTCGTCGAAGTCCGCCATGAAAGCTTTCTGGTCCCGCAATTCACCGCACTGCTCCGCGACCACAACGTCGCGGTGGTCTATGCCGACTCCGACGATTATCCGGCGATCGCCGATGTAACCGCGGACTTCGTCTATGCAAGGCTGCAGCGAAGCCGCGAACAGAACGAAACCGGCTATCCCGCAGCCGAGCTCGACCAATGGGCAGGACGTGCCCGCGTCTGGGCATCAGGGGGTACGCCGCAGGACCTCCCACGTTTCGATAAAAAAGCCGCACCAAAAACGAAGCGCCCAGTCTTCGTGTACTTCATCAGCGGTGCCAAAGTGCGCGCTCCCGCGGCAGCGATGGCGCTCATCGAACGGGTCAAGGAATGACCCCCTGTGACCGAGGCCCGTCAGCGCCGCCGAACCGACCTCTCCCGCTTGCGGGAGAGGTCGGTTCGCGAAGCGAACCGGGTGAGGGTCTCGCCGCTGTAGCCCCCCCACTGGCCACGTTGCGCGCGGCGATGTTGACTGCACTCTATGTCGTGCTCGGCTGCCTGCTCGCCTCCCCATCCTTGGCCGTACCCGCCACGTCATCGCAGCCAACACCCGGGCAAGTCTGTACCGATGCAACCGATCCAGACCAGCGCATCGCTGCTTGCACAGCTATCCTGCAACCTGGCGAATCCCTGACACCGGACGACGCAGCCGCCGCCCTTATCAGCCGTGGCGAGGCCTACGACCGCAAAGGCGACACCCAACGCGCCATCCAGGACTACGACGCCGCGATCCACCTCCGCCCCACCCTCGGCCCCGCCTACACCCATCGCTGCCTCGCCGAGGCTGAAGCAGGCCACAGCGACCTCGCCCTGCAAGACTGCAACACCGCCCTGACCATCGATCCCGGCGACGACATCGCACTGCTGAACCGGGGCGTCGCGCACTACGAACAGGGCAAGCTCGACCACGCGATCGACGACTGGACCGCTGCGATCCATATCGAGCCACGCCTGGCGCTTGCCTGGTCCGATCGCTGCATGGCCTACGTCGACAAAGGCGACAGCGATCGCGCCATCGCCGACTGCGACACCGCCCTCAAGCTCGATCCCTATGCGGCACTCGCACTCGCACATCGGGGTGACGCGTACGTGGCCAAGGGCGCCTACGACCGCGCCGTCCAGGATTTTGACGAGTCCATCGCGATCGACCGCGACTCCCCATTGGGGCATTCCGGCCTTTGCATCGCCTACGGTGCTCTGAAACAATACGACAAATCGATTGCCGAGTGCAATGTCGCGATTTCGATCGATCCCAACTCGGATCTCGATTTTCTGTCGCGCGGCAAGGCCTGGCTGGGGGAACGCCAGCCCGATCAGGCAATCGCCGATTTCAATAACTCTCTTCGCCTCGATCCCAAATCCGCCCCTGCCCTGGTGAACCGCTGCTACGCTTACGGTGTGAAACACCAGTACGACCGCGCCATCCAGGATTGCGATGCCGCGGCGGCGCTCGATCCGTCATGGGACCTGCCGCTTATCGACCGTGGCTTCGACTACCTGCACCTTGGCCAGCCGGACCGGGCGATCGCCGACTATGACCACGCGATCCAACTCAATCCCAATTCCGCCGAGGCCTTCGCCAACCGCTGCGGCGCCTGGAACCGCAAGCACGAATCCGACCGCGCGATCGCCGATTGCGACGCTGCTCTGCGCCTCGATCCCGATGACACCAAAGCATTCACCAACCGGGGCGTTGCCTACGCACACAAAGGCCAGTTCGATCGTGCCATTGCCGATTTCGACAATGTCCTCCGGCGCGATCCCTCATCTGCCGATGCCCTTGCCGATCGCTGCGGCGCGTTGGCCGAACAGGACCACACCGCCCCGGCGCTCCGAGACTGCGAGGCCGCCCTGCGCATTGATCCCGACCACGCCCAGGCCCTTGCCAATCGTGGTGTTGTTTACATCCGCGAGCATCAATTCGACCGCGCCCTGGCCGACCTCACGCGGGCGGTAGAGCTGGATCCGTCCGATCCGACATTCGTCACCGACCGCGACATCGCCTATCGCGCCGTCCAGCCAGCGACTCCCCGTGGGAGGGGGCCGGGGGAGCGGGCAGGGGAGCGAGCCCTGAAATCCGTCAACACACCGTCCTCCCCCATTCCGCCAAACGACCAGCCCGCCGGTTCAACTCCTATTCCCGAGCCAGCACCGACGCGTACGGGCCGGTAGGTCTCAGCCAAAGAAGCGAACGCAAGTGAATCGGGTGAGGGTTTCGCCCGTCGCTCGCCCTCACCCGCCTAACTCACACCTGCGGTGCTGTGCTGATGTAGTGGTACTGGTGGATGATGTCGGTCAGCGGGTAGTTCTTGTCCTCCCTGATCTGGAAGATACTGATGGTGCGGTTCGTCAGGTCTCCGTACTTGTCGAATGAGACCATGCCTTGCAGCGTGTTCACGTGCGCCGTCTGAACGGCATCGCGCACATTGGCCTTGTTCACCGCCTTCCCGGCGGCCACCACCCGCTTGATCGCATCCACGATCACCAGTCCCGCGTCATAGGCGGTGATCGCATAGTCATCCGGCAGCATGTGGAAGGTATCATTGTAGCGCTTCACCCAGGCCGCCGCATCGGGATTTGCCAGCGTATGCGGCGCGGCAATGGTGGCGTACCAGCCTTCGATTGCCGGGAAGCCGACGGCGGTCAGCATCTCGATCGCGTACATCCCGTCGCCGCCGCCTTTGATCGCCTTCGGAATGATCTCATACGACTGCTTGGCCACTTTCACCCCTGCCTGAGCCACCCCGCCATAATAAAGCGCCACGGGATTCAGCGCCTTGATCTTCGTCAGCACCGCCGAGTAGTCGGCCGCCTTGGGATCCAGGCGGTCACGCCCCATGACCTTCATATCCTTGGCACCCGCCTGTTTCTGGAATGCATCAGCGAGCCCGACACCATAAGCACCGCTGTCGTCCAGCACATAGACCGACTTCACCCCCAGTTTCTCGGCAAAGTAATTCGCCAGTTCTGGGCCTTGATACGAATCGGTGGTGACAGTGCGGAAATACACCGCCTTGCCGCTCGGGTCGTATTCCGAGGCAAATTTGACATCGGTGATATCAGGGTTGGTCGAGGTGGGCGTGATGGTCGCCAGATCGCCTTCGCTGAGAATCGGTGCCATCGCCTTGCCGGAGCCGCTCATCTGCGGTCCGACCGCCGCCACAGCCCCGTCGGCGATCAGTCGCCGGGCATTGGTGGCCGCCTGCACGGGATCGTACTGCCCGGCTGTCGCGGTGCCGTTGTCAAATATCATCACCTGCAACTGATAGCCCGGAATTTCATGTTTGGCGTTCGCATCATTGAACGCCATCTGCGCGCCATGCAGGATGCGTTGTGCGCTCTCGGCATCGGCCCCGGTCAAGGGCAGGGTGATGCCGATCTTGGCGACCTTTTCGCTGCCCTGTGCCCAGCTTGCGCCTGGCGCCGCCAGCCAGGCGGCTGCCGCGGTCGAGCCCAGCAAGCGGGCGGCTTGCCTGCGAGTAATCATGCTCACGTCTCCTCTGTGATGCGGCGCGCGTGTGATGCGGCGCGCGCGCCATGCACGCCATGCTTACTCCCTCGATCTGCCGATTAACAAAACGATGCATGTCTTTGCGTTCACCTGTCACACTCTTAATCGGATCGCATTTTTGGCCGTTATCTTTACAACTATGCCTTCGACAGGTTGACCGAGCGAACGGCGCTCTGAAGAAGTTCACAGTCGGCCGTCCGGCACCGCGGTCCACCCATCACAGCCGGCCTCGTGCCGGCCATCTCCCGCCGGCGACGCCTGCAAAGCGTCATTCTTTCCGGTGCCCGGGACGAATTGAGGTGCCTCACACTCCCCCTGCTGCTCCGTGTCATCCTCCGCGGCCTCCGTGTGAGCCACTCTCGGCAAGGCAGCGCGCTCGAGTGCTGCCTCAAGCTTTTGTGCAATGCGTCACGGATGCTCAGCGGGGAAGGTCGGCCCAATTAACTCTTTCCCTATTTGCCGGACCGACGTTACCAGGATGATTGATCCCCTCAGACCCCGCAGAGGCCGCGTATCACAGTTCCTGCTTCGTGCCGCGTTGTCGACTGCGTCCCTGGCCCTGCTGGCCACCGCCGCGGCGGCGCAGGGAGGCTCGTTGCCCGACAGCGCGGCAACGCCCGGCGCCGAGGCGGACGCCGGGATTTCAGCGCCGTTGATGCTGCCGCCCCCGCCTCTCCCGCCGGCCGCGGTGCAGGCCGAGGCGGCACGCCTGCGCGCCGACCTGATGCGCGACGTGCACGACACTGTGCGAGAAACAGTGCCGGCGGCCCAACGCTGGATTGCGCTGGCGAAAGCAATGCTGGCCGAATCCGGGACGACACTTCGCCGGCCGCAGGTCCTGGTGGTGGTGGACCGCAATCCCCGTGTCGAGCAACTGGCACTGGTCGTCGCCCAGCCGGATGCGCCGTGGCTGGTGATCGGCGGCACGCACGTCTCGACCGGACAGGCGGGTCGTTTCGATCACTACATCACGCCGACCGGCGTGTTCGTGCACGACGCATCGATCCTGGATTACCGCGCCGAGGGAACCTACAACCAGAATCACATCCGCGGCCTGGGTGTAAAGGGCATGCGGGTCTGGGATTTCGGCTGGCAATGGGCACGCAAAGGCTGGCGCGGCGACGGAGAGCAGGGGCAAATCCGCTTGCTGATGCACGCGACGGACCCGGCGAATCTGGCTCGGCGGCTCGGCCATCCCGCCTCAGACGGGTGCGTGCGTATACCGGCGGATATGAACCGCTTCATGGATCATTACAGCATCGTGGATCGAGACTATCTGCAGGCGGCAGATTTCGATGACGCCTATGATATCGGGATCCGCGCAGTACTACCGGCGGACCGCGATCCGACGCCGCTCGCCGGCGACAAATTGGTCGTCGTCGATTCATCGGAGCCCGGGGGCGGTGTCCCCGTCGCCGGCGGGATTGGAGTCGAAGAGCAGGCGAAGGGGGGATGAACCCGGCTCCGCCGCCTCCGCAAATCCGATTATCGCAGCGGTAAGCCCTGCTGCGCGCAATGCGGCGATGCACGCTTCGGCGCGCGCCGCTGCCACCCCCGCCACGAGGCCGCCTGAGGTCTGCGGGTCGGCCAGCAGATCAACGATGGGGCCGCTTGCGTTCGCCGGCAGTGCCCAGCGGTTGTCGGGCGCGAGTGTACTCTGCACACCCTGTTCAGCCAGCTCGGGCGCACCCGGCAGCAGCGGCACGGCATCCGGCCGGATGGCCGCGCCGACGCCGGAGGCACCCAGCATCTCCATCAGGCCGCCCGCCAGCCCGGATTCGCCGATGCCGGTGCAGGCCATGACGCCGTGCGCGCGCAGCACTCGCGCTGCATCAGCGTTGCTGTGCCGCATGCTGTCGATAGCAGCGACCAGCCACCGCGCCTTGGTCAGTCCGCGCATGTGCCCCGCCAGCAGCACGCCCGTGCCGAGCGGCTTGGTCAGCATCAGCGCATCGCCCTCGCGCAGCCCGGATTTGCGCCATATCTGGCGGGGTTCGGCCAGCCCGGTCACCGCAAAGCCAAGCGACGCTTCCAGTGCCTCGGTGGAATGACCGCCGATAAGGATGCAGCCGTCAGCCGCAAGCACGCGTTGTGCGCCTTGCATCATCGCCGCGAGGTCTGCGCGCATCTTCTCGGCAGGCATATAGGGCACCGCGGCAACAGCGAGCGCCGTCCAGGATTTCGCCCCCATCCCGTGCAGCTCCGACAATGCGTGTGCCGCGGCGATCTCGCCGAACACGAAGGGATCGTCGAAGCAGGCGCGGAAATGAGCGACACTCTGCACCACCAACATCCCGGGCGGCGGTCGCATCGCCGCTGCCTCGTCCTGTGCATCAAGTCCGATCGGCACGTCGGCGAGCAGCGCTTTGCCCAGGCCCGCTCCGGCGCCCCCGCAGCGGAGCTGCTCGCCCGGCGCCGGCACGGCGCGCAGTGCGTACCGGCGCATCCAGCTTCGGTCGATCCAGTCCTTCCAGCGCCAGATCGGCCACCCCCACAGCGCGATCCCGTTGCGCCAGGCGAGTCCTTTCCCCTCGCCCAGTCCCATGATCACCAGCGCCTCACGCTGCGGCCGCCAGATCTTCAGGGACCGGCCGCGCACTGCGCGCCGCAGGTTCGCGGCCAGCACCACACCGGCCCGCACTGCCCAGACGCCAGCCTTGGGCCGCGGCGCCCCCTCCATCGCAGCGCAGTCACCGGCGGCGAACACTGCCGGGTGGCCCACGCTGCGCAGGCTTGCCGCGACCCGCACGCAGCCGGCGGCGTCGCAGTCCAGGCCAGACGCGGCGAGGAACGCCGGCCCCACCACGTTGGTCGCCCACAGTGTGGCGGATACTTCAAGGAAGCTTCCGTCCGACAGCGCGAGCCTGTCGTCGGTGAGCGCACCGGCGATGACGCCGCAGACGATCTCCACTCCGGCCTCGACCAGTGCCGCGCGAGCCACCGCGCGGGCGCGCCGTGGTGCATCAGCGACTGGTTCCGCCCCGGCTGTCACCAGCACAAGCTGCACGCGGTCGCCCAGCCGATGGGCAAGCGCCAGCGCCAGCTCGGTGCCGGCGGCACCGCCACCCACCACCGCGACGCGCGCTCCCAGCGGTAGCGCCGCTTCCAACGCCGCCAGACGGTCCAGGAATTGGCCGATTGGCTTGACCGGAACGCCACCGCCGTCGGGCATGGCCGGCAGGCCGCCGACATCGATCGACAGCAGGTCGAAGTCGATATCAGGCCGCTCGGCGACCGCGACCGCGGAGCGTCGCAGGTCGATCGCGGTCGCCTCGGCCAGGATCAGCCGCGCGCCGGCAGCCGCCGCCAGCGGCGCCAGGTCGATATGCGCCTGGTCGAAGCGATAGTCGCCGCGGATCAGGCCCGGCAGCATCCCGGAATAGGGCGTGTGCGGCTCGCGGGCGATCAGCGTCAGCCGTACGCCTCGCTCGGGTTGCCGGGCGAACCGCCGCAGCACTTCCACATGGGCATGCCCCGCCCCGAGCAGGACGAGGTCGGTCAGGGCCGGTGTCAGCGGCTGCATCCGTACCCCGATCGCCCCCCGCCTACCTGTTGATCGTCGCTGCTGCTGCCGTGCAGATCGCTTCATCCTGCGACCCAGTACCGCCAGAGCAGCCGATAGCGCCGATGATCTTGCCGTCCTCGATCAACAGAACGCCGCCCCGCGAGGCGATCACGTCATCCAGCGACAGGACATAATTGTAGCCCGACCGTTGCACGGCATCCTCGAACGCCCGGGTCGGCCGCCGGAATAGAACCGCAGTGCGGGCCTTATGCTGGGCGATCGGGATGGAAGCGAGCAACGAGCCGTCCATGCGAACGAACGCGACAAGGTTGGCGCCCGAATCGACCACCGCGACGTTCTCCGGCCAACCATGTTTGGTGGCTTCGTTCACCGCCGCCTGAATGACCGACTGGGCCTGCTGCAACGAGATCGGCGGTCCATAGGGGATGGCGAACGGTTCCTTGTCGGGAACCTTGTCGAGCGGATTTGTCGGCTGCGTCTGAGCCTTCACCGCGCTCCCAACCAGCAGCGCCGCAGCCAACATCGTCGAAATCGCGTGTTTCATGCTTCACCCTCCCAGGATCTTGTCGTTGGATTGCTTGGCCGCGAGCGGGCACCTCCGGCCGACGTACTATGCCGAGCGACGCGCGGTGGCCAAGCCCCGGCCCGTGCTTGCGGCCGGCCGCAGCCGGGATGACACTTGCGCCGACACGCTGGGACATAAAATAGAGGGCTCCGAACGATGCACCGCCTGCTGCTGGCCGCCGCTGCCGCGGTCCTGATCATCCTGCCTCGTCCGGCTGCCGCCCAAGGGACCGGGCACGGAACGCTATGGATCGCGCTGCGCGAGGATCCCGACATCCTCGACCCGACGCTGAGCGGCACCTATGTCGGACGCATCGTCTTCGCCGGGCTGTGCGACAAGCTGTTCGATATCAACGAGAAGTTGCAGATCGTGCCGCAGCTCGCCACAGGTTATGAATGGGCCGATCCAACGACGCTGCTGGTCCACCTGCGCCCGAACGTCCTGTTCCAGGACGGCGAGAAACTCGACGCCGCCGCGGTGAAAGCCACGCTCGAGCGCGACCTGACAATGCCGGCCAGCCTGCGCAAGAGCGAGATCAACAGTATCGACCATGTCGAGATCGTCGATCCGCTGACCGTCCGTATCGTGCTGAAGCGTCCGTCCTCGCCGTTTCTGGCACAGCTCACGGACCGCTCCGGCATGATCCTGGCGCCCAAGGCAGTGGAGGAGGAAGGCAAGGATTTCGGCCTGCATCCGGTCTGCACCGGCCCGTTCAAGTTCGCCGAACGCGTGCCGCAGGACCACATCACGTTGGACCGCTTCCCGCAGTACTGGAACGCCGGCGCGATCCATTTCGACCGGGTTATCTATCGCGTGATGGTAGACTCGTCGGTGCGCCTGGCCAACCTGAAGGCGGGTGCAGTCGATCTGGTGGAATACATCGTGCCGACCGACATTGCCGCGGTGAAGGCTGATCCAAAGCTGCGGATGGTGATCTCCGACGGACTCGGTTATGTGGGAATCACCGCCAACATCGACCATGGCCCGCAGGCCAAGAACCCGTTTGGGCAAGACAAGCTGGTGCGCCAGGCGTTCGAGCGGACGATCGAGCGCAAGGCGCTGATCCAGGTCGTCTACAACGGGCTTTACACCCCCGCCGCCCAGGCAGTGCCGCCGGATTCACCGTTCTATGTGCCCTCGATTCAACCGCCTGCACGCGACATCGCCAAAGCAAAGGCGCTGCTGGCACAGGCAGGCGTGAAGCCACCTGTGCAGGTCACGATGATGGTCCCGAACAGCCCCGACACCGTCCAGGCTGCTCAGGTTATCCAGTCCATGGCGTCGGAGGCCGGGTTCGACGTAAAGATCCAATCGACCGAGTTCGCCACCTCGTTGCAGCAATCCTATGCCGGCAATTTCGTGAGTTATCTGATCGGCTGGTCCGGCCGCATCGACATCGACGGTAACACCTACGCTTTCCTGCACAGTGGCCAACGTGACAACGTCGGCAACTATTCCAACCCGATCGTCGACCAGGCGCTGGACCAGGCGCGCACCATCACCGACATCGAGCAACGCCAGGCGCTGTATGCGAAGATGTGGGAGCAGGAGCGGCAGGACCTGCCGATCATCTACCTGTGGACCGGCAAGAACACCGTCGGCATGACCGCCAAACTGACCGGCTTCCGACCGGTGCCTGACGGCATGATCCGCCTGCAAGGCTTGCGGATGGAGAAATAGCGCAGTGCGTGGCCTGCTCGGCATCAGGATCGCCCAGATCATCCCGACCCTGCTTCTGGTCAGTGTGTTGGTCTTCCTCCTCCAGGAGCTCATGCCCGGCGATCCCGCCCGCGTCATCGCCGGCGAGGAGCAGGACCCGCAGGCGATCGCGCAAATCCGCGCCGAGCTCTGGCTCGATCGGCCGCTGCCGGTGCAATACATGCACTGGCTCGGCAAGCTGCTGCACGGCGACCTCGGCTATTCCTGGCGCAACCGCGAACCGGTGATGCAGCTCGTCGAACAGAAACTGCCGGTCACGCTTCAGCTCAGCGCCATGGCGTTCGTCATCGCCGTTCTGATCGGCGTGCCCGCCGGCGTGGTCGCGGCGGTGAAACGCAACACTGCGTGGGACTATGTGGCCAACGCGATCGGGCTTGCCGGCCTGTCCACGCCGACGTTCTGGCTCGGCATCATGCTGATCCTGTTGGTGTCGGTGCAGCTCGGCTGGCTGCCCCCTTCGGGCTATGTGCCACTGACGCAGGACTGGGTGCGCTCGCTTGCCACCACCATCATGCCGGCCTTCGTGCTGGGCAACGCAATCGCCGCCATCCTGATGCGCCACACCCGCAGCGCCATGCTGACGGCACTGGGACAGGACTACGTGCGCACCGCGCGGGCCAAAGGACTCGCCGAGCTGGTGGTCATCACCCGACACGCACTGCGCAACGCACTGATCCCGGTGGTGACACTGGGAGCGCTGGAGCTGGGGACGCTGCTGTCGGGCGCTGTGCTGACCGAGCAAGTGTTCAGTATCCCAGGATTTGGCAAGCTGATCGTCGATGCGGTGTTCAACCGCGACTATCCGGTCGTGCAGGGCGTCGTGCTGGTCACTGCGTTTCTCTATGTGGCGCTCAACCTGATCGCCGACGTGCTCTACGTCGTCATCAACCCTCGCCTCCGGGGCGCTTGATGGGCGTGGTATCGGCAGAGCCCCCCTGGCCTTTATCCGAGGCCGCACCAATGAGCGTCACGACGGCGGGCGTCGCGCCGGTGCAGAGCCCGGCGCGGTTGGCGGTGCAGGGTTTCGTCGGCCGGCCCGCCGCGGTAGCCGGGCTGGTGGTGATCGTGCTGTTCGTCGCGGTCGCGATCTTCGCACCACTGATCGCACCATACGATCCGATCGCAACGAGCTGGCTGGCGATCCGCCAGCCGCCGAGCTGGGCGCACTGGATGGGCACCGACGAGCTCGGGCGCGACGTGCTCTCGCGGGTGATCTTCGGCGCGCGCGCGTCGCTGCTGGCAGGCGTGGTCTCTGTGCTGATTGCCGGCGGCATCGGCGTGCCCGCCGGGCTGCTGGCGGGCTTTGCCGGCGGCGCGATCGACGCCGTGCTGAGCCGCCTGGTCGACGCGATGCTGGCCTGCCCGTTCCTGATCCTGGCGATTTCGCTGGCTGCCTTCCTGGGACCCGATCTGACCAATGCGATGATTGCGATCGGCGTCAGCACAGCACCGCGCTTCATGCGCGTGGCACGCGCCGCGACCATGGATGCGGCGAGCCACGACTACGTAGAGGCCGCCTGGGCGATCGGCAACCCGGCATGGCGGGTGGCGCTGCGACACGTGGCCCCGAACACCGTGCCGCCGGTGCTGGTGCAGGCGACGTTGTCGCTGGCACAGGCGATCATCGCCGAGGCGAGCCTGTCGTTCCTCGGCCTGGGCCAACAGCCGCCGTTGCCGTCCTGGGGCTCGATGCTGAACGCCGCGCAGCAGTTTCTCTCGCAAGCACCCTGGCTGGCGATATTTCCGGGCCTAGCGATCTTCGTCTGCGTGCTGTCGTTCAACCTGGTCGGCGACGGCCTCAGGGATGCGCTCGATCCCCGTGGGCTGTGAGCTGCGCGAGACCGGCCCGCACCCACTCCTGGAACGCAAAAACGGCAAATTCCTGTGGCAGAAGAATGCCCTGCTTGTGGGCCATGGCGTGCAGGCCCTTCTGGTTCAGCTCGCACGCCGCCCCGTCCTGCTCAAGCACGAGGCGGCCAAAATCGACAATATTGGCCATATCGAAGCCCGTCCGTTCCAGGGTTTCCCTCGGAAACAGCCATTCTGCGCTAAGTTCGGTCAACTCCGCGGCCACAGGCCTCAACGAAACGATCCGCACATAATCGACATGGCCGACGACAAACATCGTCGGCCACGCAGTCACATAGGTCTGCCCGGCCTTCCGCTCCTCCGCCGTCAGGCCGGGAAAAATCGCGCCGTGCGCCTGGCCGTCCATCGACCACGTTGCGGCGCCCTGCCGAAGGCCGCCGCGGAATCTGGGATCCTCATCGTCACGGTAGCGAAACCAGTCGGGATCTTCGTAACGGCTCATGATCGAGCGGCCATAGATCGGCACAAGCCGGCTGAGCTCCGGGTGGATGCCGGGGCAGTGATAGCACTCGCTGAAATTCTCCCAGAAGGCTTTCCAGTTGCAGGCCAGCGTCATGTGATGGCTGTACCCAACCACAAGCTCGGCCAGAGGCCAGTTGTCCAGCCTGCCGGCTCTGGCGCGAAGCGCCGCGTCCAGCGGCGGCGCGTCCGCGCCCCCGAGGTTCACGAAGACGAACCCGCCCCACTCGGCCACGCCGACTTTGTAAAGCCCGTAATCGCGCTTGTCGAAATCCTCGACCCTGGCGATCGAGGGAAAGCCGAGAAGCTGTCCGCTGAGATCATAAACCCAGCGGTGGTAAGGGCACTGAATCGAATTCCCCCTCAGAATTCCCATAACTTCATTGCACAGCCTCGAGCCGCGATGGCGGCAGGTGTTATGAAATGCCCGGAGCTCATTCGTCTCGTCGCGCAGCAGCAGGACCTCCTGGTCGCCAATAGTGAAGGTCCGGAAGCACCGAGGGCCGTTCAGCGCATCGGCTCGGCAGACGTAAAGCCAATTCGTGTACCAAAGTGCATGAAGCTCACGCTCGTGATGCAGAGGATCGTAGTAGTAATAGCTCGGCAAACCGTGCTTGAGCTCTCTCAAGCCCCTGTACGCTTCGGCGCCGGCGGTGCCCGATCTGTTCAACTGCGGCTCCCCTCAGCATTCTCCGATGGTATAGAGGTCGGCACGAACATTGTCGACCGGTCGGCGTCGGCGGCATACAGGCGGCATGGAAAGCTTCGACTACATCATAATCGGCGCCGGATCGGCAGGCTGCGTTCTGGCAAATCGCCTGACCCAGGACGCACGCCGCACAGCGCTCGTTCTTGAGTATGGCGGCAGTGACAACTCGCTGTTCATCCATATGCCGGCGGCGTTGTCCATCCCGATGAACATGCCGCGCTACAACTGGTTCTACGAAACCGAGCCGGAGCCGAATCTGAATCATCGTCGCCTGCACACGCCACGCGGCAAGGTTCTGGGCGGCTCCTCCTCGATCAACGGCCTCGTTTACGTGCGCGGCAATCCGCTCGACTTCGAGGCTTGGCAACAAACGGGCGCCCATGGTTGGGGCTGGGCTGATGTCCTGCCGTATTTCCGCCGGGCGGAGACCCACGCCGAAGGGGGTGACGCCTACCGCGGCGACAGCGGTCCGCTGCAAATCACCACCGGCGCCGCGCGCAACCCGCTCGATCGGGCATGGATCGAGGCTGGCAAACAGGCAGGCTATCCGCCGACTGCCGATTACAACGGATTTCAGCAGGAAGGCTTCAGCCGCATGGACATGACCGTGCATCGCGGCCGCCGATGCAGCGCGGCTGTTGCGTACCTGAAGCCGGCGATGGCGCGGAATAACCTCGAGGTGCGCACGCACGTCCTGGCCACGAAAGTGGAGCTTGAAGGGCGGCGAGCGGTCCGCGTTCGCTATCTAAGGGGTAATGGCGAAATTGCCGTAGAGGCACGCCAGGAGATCATCCTGGCCGGCGGTCCCATCAATTCTCCTCAACTCCTGAAACTATCCGGCATCGGCCCGGGCGATGAGTTGCAGTCCCACGGCATCCAGATCCTTCACCATCTGCCGGGGGTCGGCGAGAACCTCCAGGACCATCTGGAGTTCTACTTCCAGGTCGCCTGCCGCCAACCGGTCAGCCTCTACCGGGCCACTAAGCCGCTGGCGAAGGCACTGATCAGCCTGCGCTGGCTGTTGTTCCAAAATGGGCCGGGTGCGACGAACCATTTCGAGAGCTGCGCCTTCATCCGTTCGCGTCCCGGTATTCGGTGGCCGGACATCCAGTACCATTTCCTGCCGCTCGCCATCAGCTACGATGGCAGGACGGCCGTGCATGGTCACGGCTTCCAGGCACATGTCGGCCCGATGCGATCGAAAAGTCGGGGATGGATAAGGCTTGCCTCGCCCGATCCACGGCAAAAGCCCAAGATCCTGTTCAACTACATGAACCACCCGGACGACTGGCAGGACATGCGCGCCTGTGTGCGATTGACGCGCGAGATTTTCGCCCAGCCCGCCTTCGCGGCATTTGCCGGCGACGAAATCCAGCCGGGAAAAGATATCGCCACCGACGCCGAGATCGATGACTTCATCAGGGACAAGGTCGAAAGCGCATACCATCCGTGCGGGACATGTCGCATGGGCCGGGCCGACGACCCGATGGCGGTGGTGGACGAGGACACGCGCGTGATCGGGCTGCAGGGCCTGCGCGTCGCCGATTCATCGATCATACCGTTGATAACGACCGGCAATCTGAACGCGCCGACGATCATGCTCGGCGAAAAGGCCGCCGATCACATCCTCGACCGTCCCAGGCTGCCCCCGTCCAATCAGCCGTATTACGTGGCCCCCGGCACGTAGGGCGGACGCAGTCCGCGATCCGGCGCGACCGCGGACTGTAGTCCGCCCTACCGCTCAGAGCCGGCGCAGGCGATGACCCGATCCCCGTCCCAGATTCCCAGGACCACCCGCTCGTCGCCGCATTCGGCGATCAGATAGGGATCCAGCACCACGGTGTCCTGCCGGAGCTCACCCAGGATCAACCGCGCGGGCGGATACTCCCGCTTCACCGTCCGCGCGATGCGGCCGATCGCCGGAGGAACGCGAGCCACCACCAGATCGCGCTCGAACAGCCGCCGCTCGACCCAGTACGCCTCGCCCCGCACCTTGCGGGAGGCCAGAACGATGCCGGCCAAGGCGGGCAGCATCCCCGCCAGGATGACCGACACCGCCGCCACCGAGGTGCCCACCAGTGCCGCCCCCGCCACGCTCACGCCGAAGCTCGACACCGTGAGCAACGGCGCGATCCAGCGGTGCCGGTAGAGGAAACTCGCCGGATGGATGCGCACCTGCTCGATGCGGTGCCGATCGAGCTCGTCGGGCGGGACCGGAGCAATGTCGAGGTTTCTGAGCGTCCCCGTCAGCGTGCCCCAGGCCGGGGCGTCGGTCAGCAGGAAGCTGTGGCCGCGGCCACCAAGGTCATCGAGCGGCATCGTCCCTCCTCGTCGTCAGTCGAAACGCATCGTCGAAGGAGCCTTGCCGGAAAGCCTATCACGTCCCGTCGGAGCCGTCATGGGGCTTGCCGGGTTTGTGAACGAATCGGCCATCCAACACTGTCATGGCCAGCCTTGTGCCGTCCATCCCGTGCCGGTTCGCCGAGGCATTTTCGCTCGGCCGTCCTCGTATGCCGACGCCGGCGGCATGCCGGCAGCGTCAACCGCATGTGCACGGATGCAACAAAGCGGAACTTTCCCGACCCGGCCGCGACCGACGCCGGCTGATGCCGTGCGGCGTGCTTGCCGGAGCGCAAATCCGCAGAGTACACCTGAGCGCATCGAGGGGGAGTCGCAACGTGTCGCACGGGGCACGGTTTTGCCTGCCAACCGGCCTCTGCCGCCGTCACGCCGGATCGCTCGGCTTGTCGCTGGGTCTCTGGCTCTTTGCCGCCGCGGTCCCTGCACTTGCCCAGGCGCCGCCCCCCGCGGCCGTGCCCCAACTGGTTCCGCCAGGCTCGCCCTTGCCCCGGGTTGCGCCGACGCCGCCGCCCTCGGTGGCCCCGGCAGTCCCGGCTCGCCCGCTCCCCCCGAGCCCGGCGGTCTCGAACCAGCCCGTCCGGGTCACGCGTGTCATAATTGAAGGTGTAACGGCCTATCCGCCGGGGGAATTCGCCGCGGCCACCCAGGGCCTGACCGGCCCGGCCGTTCCGCTGCCGCAGATCGAGGCAGCCCGCGAGACGATCCTGCGCCGCTATCGCGCCGACGGATATATTCTGTCGGCAGTATCGGCCAATGTCGATGCGGCCGGCGTGCTGCATTTCGTCGTCACCGAAGGTCGCATCGCCAGCGTCAAGCTGGCTGGCAACATCGGCCCGGCCGGCACGCAAGTGCTGCGCTTCCTGAGTCGGCTCACCGAAAAGGTCCCGATCGATTCGGTGACCCTGGAGCGTTACCTGCTGTTGGCGCAGGACGTGCCCGGCGTGACCTTGCACGCGGTGCTGCAGCCCTCCACCCAGGAGCCCGGCGCGGTCAACCTGATCGCCGAGGTCAGCCGCCAGCCGGTGAGCGGGTTCGCACTGATGGACAATCGCGCGTCGCCCTACACCGGACCGCTCGAGTCGCTCGCGGTGCTCGATCTCAACAGCTTCACCGAATTCGGCGAAAAGACCGAGCTGTCCTACTATCACGCATTCCCCGACAGCGAAAACTTCGGCCAGGTCTCGACCGAGGCTTTCATCGGTTCGTCCGGCCTCAAGGGGCGTATCTATGCCGGCAGCGGTCCGACCGTTCCGACCGGCGTCTTCACGACCGAAGGCTATAATGGCGTCACAACCGTGTTCGGCGGCGCGCTGATCTACCCGATCATCCGCTCCCGCCAGGAGAATCTGAACGTCACCGGCGATTTCGATGGTCTGGTGTCGCACATCACCACGACGACGACCGGAGCGCGCGAGACGCTCAGCTATGACTCGCTCCGCGTGGCGCGGCTGAGCTTCGATTATGTTCGCTCCGACCTGCTGCTGGGTGACGATCGGAACGCGGTCAACCTGGCGACCGTACGGCTTTCGAAAGGGCTGCCGATCCTGGGCGCCTCGCCGGACGGAGCGTCGAACGCCCCCCGCGTCGGCGAGCGGACCGACTTCTTCAAGTTGAATTTCCAGCTCCAGCGCACGCAGACGCTGTTCTATCCCCTGCCAAATACCAGCGTGGCACTGATGGCGCTCCTGGCCGGTCAGATCAGCCCCGACATCCTGCCGCCCGAGGAACAGTTCTATCTCGGCGGCGCCAGCTATACGCGTGGTTATTATTCCGGCCAGGTCACCGGCGACAAGGCGCTGGCGGCCACCGCCGAACTGCAGCTCAATACCGGCTTCAACCTCACCACCTTCGGCCTGAGCGAGAACGTCTCGACCCAGTTCTATCTGTTCTACGACTGGGGCGAGACTTGGCAGAACCAGTCGCAAGGGCTGAACGAGCGGATTGCCTCGGCGGGCGGCGGCGTGCGGATGATGGCCACCCAGTACGTCGAGCTGGATTTCGAGGGCGTCGCCCGCTTCAACCGCTATCCCACCGGCACGGGGCCAAATATTTCCGCGCTGTATGGCGGCGCTTTTTACTGGCGCGCACTGGTCCGGTTCTGACAAAACTCCCCGTACAAGGGAGAGGAACCCATGGCCAAGTCGCCCCGCGGCGGCTCGACGAGGCTACCGGCGGCAAAACTGCTCGGCACTGTTCGCCGCGGCCGTGCCGGACTGATGGTCACCACCGCGCTGCAGGCGGCGTTCGTCATGGTGCTCGCGGTTCCCGCGACGACACCCGCGCGGGCACAGCCGGCGCCCAACGCGCGTCCCATTGGCGGTCAGGTGGTGGCCGGCAGCGCCTCGATCAGCCAAGCCCCCAACGTTACAACTGTTACCCAGTCCTCGCAGCGCGCGGCGGTGAACTGGCGAAGCTTCGATGTCGGCGCCCAGCAGACGGTGCAGTTCGACCAGCCTTCCGCCAGTGCCGCGACGCTGAACCGTGTCACCGGACCGAATCCCTCACAAATCGCCGGCCGGATCGATGCCAATGGCCAGGTGATCCTGGTCAACCAGGATGGCGTCACCTTCTATAAGGGTGCGCAGGTGAATGCCGCCGGGCTTGTTGTCTCGGCGGCCGGGATCAGCAATCGGAATTTCATGGCCGGCCGCATGGTGTTCGACCGGCCGGCGCATCCCAACGCGCGGGTCGAGAACCAGGGCAACATCACCGTCAGGCAGGCTGGGCTGGCAGCCCTGGTCGCACCACAGGTCGCCAATTCGGGGGTGATTACCGCCAAACTCGGGCATGTCGTGCTGGCCGGCGCCCGCGCCGCCACGCTGGATCTCTATGGCGACGGGCTGGTCTCGATCGACGTCACCAGGCAGGTCGAGCAGGTGCCTGTGGGGCCCGACGGCAAGACAGCGACGGCGCTGGTGACCAACACCGGCACCGTCCTGGCAAATGGCGGGACGGTGCAGCTCACCGCGCAGGCCGTCGATGGCATCGTGCAGAACCTTGTCACCGCCGGCGGCCGCATTTCGGCGGCGAGCGTCGGCGGCAAGACCGGCGAGATCGACATCAGCGGCATCGGCGGATCCATCACCGTCGCCGGCCAACTTGCCGCGCAGGGTGTGGCGGCGGGCACGAGCGGCGGTCGGATCAAGGTGGTGGCCGACGGCGGCGTCACGCTCGCCCGGACGGCTGTCCTCAACGCGTCCGGCAGATCCGGCGGTGGCACCGTGGCTGTGGGGACCACGCTCGCCCGTGCCCGAGGCGGGCCGTCGGTGAAAGCGAAGATGACCGCGTCGAGCGTCACAGTCGATGCGGGTGCGCAAATCTTCGCCGATGCGATCGGCAACGGAAATGGCGGCCGCGTCGTCGTCTTGTCCACCGGCACCACGCAGGTGGACGGCGCGATCGAGGCAAAGGCCGGCTCCATTGGCGGTAATGGCGGCTTCGTCGAACTGTCGGGCCAGACCCTGGGCCTGACCGGCGGAATCGATGTCTCCGCGCGGGGCGGCGCGACCGGCACGATCCTGCTGGATCCCGGCACGCTGGATATAGTCCACTCCACCAGCAGCGATGGCAGCCTGGACGACTCGTTCAGCGGCAGCACGCTCCCCTATGATGCCGGCGGCACCACCGGCGCCGGCACAGTCACCGATCACGAGATCGAGTTGATCGGCTCAAAAGGCAATGTCGTATTGCAGGCAACGACACTGCTCGACGTGCAAACCAGCCTCAGCGTTGCGAATGGGCTCACCATGCAGTCGGGGGGCGACCTGGTCGTCGGACCCGCGCTTTCCATCCAGGCCGGCACCACGCTGCTGCTGGGCTCCGGCATAGTGTTCCCGGCGGGCACCGTGGGGGCGGCCGGCGCAATCTCGCTCGGCGCCGGCGACCGCCTGATCGCGCCGTCGATCATTCTGCAAGGCGGCAGCACCGGGATCGCGCTCAACAACGCGCTGCTCTCGGCATCTTCCTCGCTCGACATCAGCGCCGCCGGCGGCGGGGTGACCGAGCTCAATACCGGGACGATCAGCACGCCCTTCCTTACCAGCAGCAACGGCATCGTCGGCACCGCCAGCCTGATGGCGCCCACCAATTCGATTTCCGCGCTGGGCGGCATCACAGTCACGGATGGCAATTTCGACCTCGAGGATGCCGCCCCGCTGTCGGTGGATGGAAGGATCGTCGCCGGCAATGGCAACATCCTGGTGCAGGAAGGCACCGGCTCGGCACTGGCACTCAACCAAGGGCTCTTCGCTGCCCCCACCGGCACCATCTCGGTGGTCGCCGACGCTATTGCAGTGGGCGACGACGGAGCGATCGCCGCCGTTGGTTTCGGCCATGTAGCGCTGGTGGAGATCGCCCCGGCATCCACCACCACCGCCGTGGTCATGAACAGCAGCGCCGGGCTGGGGCTCGACACCGATCTGTTCGACATCATCCAGACAGGGACCCTGCGCATCGGCGCGTTCACCCAGCCCGGTGGCTCGCTCGTTGTCACGGCGCCGTCGATCTCGTTCGACAGCGGCCTGATCAATCTGCGGACAGGAACGATTGCCGTAGCCGTGGCGCTGGACCTGGAAGCCAACGGCTCGATCGATCAGCCGTCCAGCTCCACCCTGTCGGTCGGCACTCTGACCGGCAGTACCAACGGGGCGGCGGGTTCTTCGTTCCTGATGCGCGGCGCCGGCAACGATATCGACGCTTTGGGGAACGTCAGCGTCGCGGACGGCAACTTCCTGCTGAACGACAGCGCCGCGCTGACCGTCGTGGGCGCGGTGAGCGCCGGCACGCCCGCGGCGCCCAACTCTTCCAACACCGCGAGTATTTCAATCGGCACTGGCGGCACGCTGGCGATTGGGGCGACCGGCTTGCCGGGCAGCCTGAATGCCGGTGTCGTGGCCTTGGTCGCGCAAGACACGATCAGCGAGCCAAACGGATCAGTCGGCGCGAATACGCTGGCCGCGCAATCCAGCCTGGGCAGCGTGCTGCTGAACGGAGGGATGGATCAGATCAGCACGATTGCCGCGGTCAGCGCGGCGGGCAATATCGAGATCGTTGCTGATCCAACGGTGCTGACACTGACGGGCACAGAGAGCGGCGATACCCTGTTCTTCGAGAATCGGGCGGTCGGCGGGACGATTGCGCTGAACGCTGCGAACTTGACCGCGATGGGAAGCGCGCCAGTCGTGTCGTTGGTGGCCGACCACCTCACTCAGCCGGCGCCCAGCACCATCGCCGCGACCGCCATTGGCCTTGTGCAACTGGCGCCCGCTAACGCCTCCGCCGATGTCACGCTGGGTGGCACCGCGGACACGCTGGGCGCGGCGCTGAGCGCAATCACGCCGGCGACGGGAACCCTGGAGATCGGCGGTTTCACCGGCACGGACGGTGTCGGCACGATAACCGCGCACAGCATCACCATCGCCGAGCCGCTCAACCTCAGCACACTGGCCGGCACGCTGGCGCTGGAGTCGAACGGCGCGGTGACCCAGGGCGTTGGCGATTCTCTAACCAACGTCGGAGTCCTGGTCGGTTCTGCCGCGAGCTTCGCGCTGCTGGACGGCGGCAATCAGATCAGCACGATCGCCGGGTTGAGCGCGACGGGCAGTATCGCGGTCGTTTCCACTCCGGCGGCCATCGATGGCCCAGTGCCGTTGACACTCACCGGCACCGAGACCGGCACTACCCTGTTCTTCGAGAATCCCGCGGTTGGCGGGACGATCGCACTGAACGCTGCGACCTTGACGGCGTTCGGAACCGCAGCGGTCGTATCGTTGGTCGCCGACAGCCTGACGCAGCCGGCGCCGAGCACCATCGACGCGACCACCGCTGGCTTGGTGCAACTGGCTCCCGCCAACGCCACCACCGATGTCACGGTAGGTGGCACTGCGGACACGCTGGGCGCGGTGCTGAGCGCGATCACGCCGGTGACAGGAACACTGGAGATCGGCGGTTTCACCGGTACGGACGGTGTCGGCACGATAACCGCGAACAGCATCACCATCGACGAACCGCTTAACCTCAGCACACTGGCCGGCACGTTGGCGCTGGAGTCGAACGGCGCGGTGACCCAGGGCGCCGGCGATTCCCTAATCAACCTGGGAACCCTGGTCGGTTCTGCCGGGAGCTTTGCGCTGCTGGACGGCGGCAACCAGATCAGCACGATTGCCGGGTTGCGCGCGACGGGCAGTATCGCGGTCGTCTCCACTCCCGCGGTCATCGATGACCCAGTGCCGTTGACGCTCACCGGCACCGAGACCGGCACTACCCTGTTCTTCGAGAATCCCGCGGTTGGCGGGACGATCGCACTGAACGCTGCGACCTTGACGGCGTTCGGAACCGCACCAGTCGTATCGTTGATCGCCGACAACCTGACGCAGCCGGCGCCGAGCACCATCGACGCCACCGCCACTGGCTTGGTGCAACTGGCTCCCGCCAACGCCACCACCGACGTCACGGTGGGTGGCACCGCAGACACGCTGGGCGCGGTGCTGAGCGCGATCACGCCGGCGACGGGAACCCTGGAGATCGGCGGCTTCACCGGCACGGACGGTCTCGGCACCATAACCGCGAACAGCATTACGATTGCTGCGCCGCTCAACCTCAGCACACTGGCCGGCACGTTGGCGCTGGAGTCGAACGGCGCGGTGACCCAGGGCGCCGGCGATTCCCTGACCAACCTGGGAACCCTGGTCGGTTCTGCCGGGAGCTTCGCGCTGCTGGACGGCGGCAACCAGATCAGCACGATTGCCGGGTTGAGCGCAGACGGCAGTATCGAGATCGTTGCCGATCCGACAGTGCTGACTCTGACCGGCAACGAAAGCGGCGTTAGCCTCTTCTTTGAGAATCCGTCAGTAGGCGGCACGATCGCGTTGGACGCTGCGACCTTGACGGCGACCGGAGATACACCGGTTGTATCGTTGGTCGCCGACCACCTGACTCAGCCGGCACCGAGCACCATCGACGCGACCGCCACCGGCTTGGTGCAACTGGCGCCCGCCAACGCCACCGCCGACGTCACGGTGGGTGGCACCGCGGACACGCTGGGTGCGGTGCTGAGCGCGATCACGCCGGTGACAGGAGCACTGGAGATCGGCGGCTTCACCGGCACCGACGGTCTCGGCACCATAACCGCGAACAGCATCACCATTGCCGCGCCGCTCAACCTTGGCACGCTGGCCGGCACGCTTGCGCTGGAGTCGAACGGCGCTGTGACCCAGGGCGCCGGCGACTCCCTGACCAACGTTGGTGTCCTGGTCGGTTCTGCCGAGAGCTTTGCGCTGCTGGACGGCGGCAATCAGATTGACCAGATCAGGAATCTGACCGCATCGGGGACCGCGGGTATCGCCGTGGCAGATGCGAATGCGCTGACGGTGAACGGCAGGGTGAGCGCCCTGGCAGGGCAGATCTACCTGCAATCGTCGAATGCGGGCGGCGTGACTCTGGGGCCCCGTGCGACGCTGGCCGGCGGAACTCTGGACAGCATTGAAGCGAACGCCTTCACGATTGCCGGCGACGGCACGGTGCTGGCCGGGCCGGTGTTCGAACTTGCGCCGCTGAGCGGAACAATGACGCTGGGAGTCAGCGTCCTGGATTTGTCGCTCGCCTCGCTGCGGGGAATTGGCCCTGACGTGCTGCGGCTGGGCGCCGTGACGCTGCCCGGCGACGTGACGCCGACGACGACAGCGGGCTCCATCGAGGTGGCGGGGACGTTCGGTTCGACAGCGATCAGTTTGGAGCTGGACTCGTCGGGAGGGATCACCGAAGCGGCGCCGCTGATTGCCGGGACGCTGAGCGGGACCGCGGGCGGCGCTGCGCTGCTGACGGCGGCGAACACGATCGACACGCTGGCGTCGTTTGCAGCCGATGGTTTCACGCTGAATGACACCGTTCCGCTGATGGTGACGGGCGCGGTCGCCGGCGGGCCGAGTGCCAGCATCGTTGATACAGGCCTGCTGACCGTCGCCGGTACCGGCGCCGTCACGGCGAGCACGATCGCGCTGAACTCGGGCAGTATCGAGATCGATGGGATGGTGTCGGACGGCGGCGCGGGAACCACGTCGCTGATCGCCACCGACGGGTTCATCAACGAACCGGGGACCCTCATCTCCGGCACGCTGAGCGGCAATGCGTCGCTGTTCGCCAGCCTGACCGGGACGAACATGATCGGCACGCTGGGAGCGTTCTCCGCCTCGGGCTTCATGCTTGATGATTCGGTGCCGCTGATGGTGACGGGAGCGGTCGCCGGCGGGCCATACGCCCTGATCGACGATACGGGCCAGTTGCTCACCGTGGCCGGAACGGGCAGCGTGGGCGCGGATGCGATCGACTTGGCCGCGGGCAGCATCGAGATCGACGGACTGCTGTCGGACAGCGGCACCACCACGCTGGTTGCCACCGGCGGCACCATCAACGAGACCGGGACGGTGCTCGCTGGTACTCTGACTGCAAGCGCGCCCGGCGACATCCTTCTCGCCAACCCCGCCAACATGGTTTCCACCAGTGCCGGGCTCGTCTCGACCAACGGTGACGTAGTCCTGGTGGACGGTGAAAATCTTACGCTGACCGGCGCGCAAAGCGGCAACAACCTGTTCTTCGAGGTCGCGGCCAAGGGTGGCACGCTGACGCTCAGCGACGCTTTCATCGGTGACCGCTATGAACCCACTCCGGCGACGCTGACCGCCGCATCGGGGGGCCGTATCTCGCTGGTCGCCGACAATTATCTCGTCCAGCCAAACCCCGTGACGGGCGTCACCGACAGCACCATCACCGCACCCGCCGGGACGCTGGAACTGGCGCCCTACCCGCCGTCGATGACCACCGTCAGCACGAGCCTGCTGCAGGACTCCGGACTGTTGGCGATCGTCAACTTCGGCACGACAGTTCTGAACGAGCTGGTGGTCGGCGGCTTCACCGACGTGCCCGCTGGCGCCACCGGTTCCACGCCTTCGGCGGCGGGCATCACGATAGATGCAACATTCAACCTCGCTCCGCTCGCCACGACGCTTGATCTCGAGGCGACCGGCAGCGTCAGCCAGTCAGCACCGGTCATCAACGTCGGCACGCTGCTCGGCACCACCGGTTCGACGGCGCTGACCAACCCCGACAACACGGTTGCCGTGCTTGGCAATTATACCGCCGGCAACGGCTTCTCGCTGACCGATGCCGGCAGTCTGAACATCGCCGGGTCCGTCGTGGCGGGGCCGAGCGCCAGCTTCACCGTGGCCGGCTCCCTGACCGAAAGCGGCAGCCTGACTTCCGACGTGCTGAGTGGCAGCGCCGCCGCCAGTGCCGCTCTGACCGGCAACAACAGCGTGGCCCAGCTCAACGGGTTCGCCGTCAGTGGCACCGCGGGCAACTTCGTGCTGAACGATACTGGAAATCTGCTGATCGACGGTGTGCTGAACGCGACCCGGATCGTCGTGTCGGACCCGTCCAGCCAGGTTTCCTTCGGCAACGGCGCCACGGTCGTGACCGGTGGCAATACGCGTCCGACCGGCCCGACCCCACCGCCATCGTTGCTGCCTGCCAACGGCGCCGCCGGCGCGTATTTCCAGGTCGGCAGCTTCTCGCAGACCGGCAGCAGTACGCTGCTTGGGCAGGGAGGCGGGCCTGCCACGTTGCAGATCGCTGCGACGGGCAATATGCAGTTCGACCCCTCGCTCGGTCTGCAAGCGACGGGTGGGTGGCTGATCCTGAACCTCACCAACGGCAGCGCTGCCGGCAACGCTTTCGTCGGCGCGCTCGATGTATCGTACACCACACCGGGCAGCACCAATCTCTCTGGCACCATCCGTGGCATCGCCGGCGGTCCCGCGGCGGCCGCCGGGTTCATTCAACCGGCAATCAATATCAATTACCTGTTCAACGGGTGCGAAATCGGAGCCGCGGTGTGCCGGCCGGTGCCACCACCACCACCCCCGCCACCACCACCACCGCACGTACCGCCACCACCAATCAAGCCACCGCCGCCACCAATCACGCCCACCGTGATCGGTTTGCCCAATGACGCCCTGACAGTGCCATTCGGCGGCCTTTACCTGTTCCGGTTCCTGTCGGGGGCGCCGCCACAGCTCACCAGCCTGACGAGCCTCAACCTCTTCGCACTGCCAATGCTTGCGTCTCCGCCGGGGCGACTGACGGATCCGGACGTCGTGCCGCCGAACATCTCGTACAAGGACTATTGACGATGCGATCGTTGCTCGCGGCCATGATCGTGCTTTGCCTGGTCGCGTGCGCGAAACCGCCGTCGTCCGCCTATGTCGGCGGCTCGCCGCTGGCGGCGCAAGGCAACAATGCGATCAACCTGGGCGTCAACGCGAGCGGCGAGACCTGCAATCAGTTGCCGTCCGGCACGCCCGATACGGTGGATGTGTTCTGTGGCACCTGGCAAGAACCTGCGGCACGAGTGAGCCAGGACGGACCCGGTGGTCCCACGACACTCATGAGCGAGGCGACGTCCGGCACGTGGCGGGCCGGCCTCGAACTGCGCTACACCTGCAACACACCCGCGGCGACATCCGTGCTCGGCGGCGAGCCGGCGGTTGTCCTGCAATGTACCCGGCGCATCGGCGGCTGGCCGCAGGTCGCGCTGGCAGCAGCAGTGGGAGGCCGTATCTACCTCGCGGACGGCATCCTGCCGGCGCTCCCGGTCATCGAACGGTCGATTGGCGTCTTGTCGGGCCGCACCAGCGCCACGGCAGCCAAACTGCCTCCATCGGCAGCCGATGCGTTATTGGCTGGCCAATTGGCCGCACACGCGTTCAGCGCCGGAAATGTGGACCAGTACGAGCGTTTGATGGCGCTCGGTGCCCGCGCCAATCTTGCCGAGGACTTCGCTGCCGCCGAGGTTGCCTATCGCGGCGCGCTGGCCGTGCAGCAGCGCACGCTCGGCCGCAATAATCCCGACACCGTCAACGCGCTGATGCACCTTGCCTTGCAGGTGTCCGATCAGCAGCGCTTCGCCGAGGCCGATGCGCTGTTCCAGCAAGCCGACAGGCTTGCACCACGCGCCAACGACAAGGCTGCGGTGGCGCGTCTCCTGCATTATCGCGCGCTGGATGCGCTCAATCAGGGGCGGCTGCAGCAGGCGCTCGCTTTGCTCGACGCGGCCGCGGCCGGCTACACCGCGCTGATCCCGAGCGACAGCCTGCACGCCGGCGCCGACCAGTCACCGTCCGTGCAACAGGTATCCGTCGGTGGCGCGGGCAGTCTCGCCGGCCTCCCCAGTCAGCGCGTGATGGTCGACCCGACCGTGCAGTCTGCCTTGATGGGCCTGATCGAGGTCCGCCGTTATCGGGCGATCGTGCTGCGTCAGCTCGGCAGGCCGGCCGATAGCGAGGCCGCGATCGAATCGGCCGAAACATTGGCGCGGGCAAACCGCATGATCGTCCCACTGGTTTCGGCGCGGCTGACACGCACCGATGCCACGACGCAGGACGTCAGCGGCAACGCCTTTGCGGCAGTGTCGGGCTTGGCCGCGTCGCGGCAGGATTTCACCCAGGTTGTGCCGCAAACCCGGCCGGTGGCGGAAACCGAGTTGCTGCAGGCCGCTGTCTCCGCGAGACAAGGCAACACGGACCAGGCGATGGATCTGTGCCGTTCGGCAACCGCGCTGTTGCGCGAGCTGCGCTCGGGCACCGATTCGGCGCTGCTGGAACCGTGCCTGTCGCTGTTCGCGTCCGAGGCGGACAAACGCCCGAGCGACCGCCAGCACCTGCTGGCCGAGATGTTCGAGACGGCCGAGCTGGTGCAGGACGGCATAACCAGCCGGGAGATCGACGAAGCAGCGGTGCGCCTTGCCGCCAACGCCCGCGATCCCAGGGTGGCGCAGGCGATCCGGCGTCGTCAGGACGATGTCGACAACCTGGGCGAGCTGTATCGCCAGCGAGATGCGCTGGCCCATCCTGTGCCCGGAACCCTGCCGCCAAATGTGGCGAGCAATCCCGCGGCGCTGGACAAGAGCATCGTCGCCGCACAGGCCGAGCTGGCGGACGCCGATGCCGCGTTGCAAGCCGCTTCGCCGAATTACGGCCAGTTGGTGCAGCAGGTGGTTCCAGCCGCCGACGTGCTCGCCGAGCTTGCGCCCGACGAGGCCCTGGCGGCCATCACGTTGACCAAGGATGCCGGCTGGACCTTCCTGCTGCGCAAGGGCGCCATCACTGTCGCGCTAATAAAAGGCGGCGAGCCTGCGATGGCCGCACTGGTCAAACGTGTGCGCGCAAGCGTTGAACCGACCACCGACTCGCTGCCGCCGTTCGACACGCAGGCCGCGCAGGCCCTCTACAACGCGACACTGGCCCCGGTGGCCGCGCAAATGGCGCGCGCAAACGCACTCGTGGTGGTGCCGTCCGGACCTTTGCTGTCGGTGCCGTTCGCCTTGCTTCTCACCGGCCCCGCCAATCCGTCGGATCTGTCCGGCGCGCCCTGGCTGATCCGGCAGATGACCATCGCTCACGTGCCGTCCGCCGCGAACTTCGTTGACTTGCGCAAGGCCGGCAGCTCACGGGCGTCCCATCCGTGGTTCGGCTTCGGTGGCTTCCATCCTGTCACGCTGGCGCAGGCCGAGGCGACCTTTCCCGGTGCCACCTGCAGCGACAGCGCCAGGCTGTTCGCCTCACTGCCGCCGCTGCCGTTCGCCCAACGCGAGCTGGATGCGGCGCGGACGCTGCTCGGCGCATCACCGTCCGACGAGATGCTGAACACCGCATTTACCGCCGACGCGGTGCGCCATGCCTCGCTGAAGGATTATCGCATCCTGCATTTTGCCACGCATGCCCTGCTTCCAGCCGAGCTGCGTTGCCAAAACCAGCCCGCCATCGTCACCTCCGCGCCGCCGCACGCACGTGACGCGTCCGGTGCGCTTCTCACGGCCGGCGACATCACCGGGCTCGATCTCGACGCCGATATCGTGATCCTGTCGGCATGCAATTCGGGCGGTCCAGGCGACACCACCTCCGGCGAGAGCCTCTCGGGCCTGGCCCGCGCCTTCTTCTTTGCCGGCGCGCGTTCCATGCTCGTGACGCATTGGTCGATCAACGACCAGTCCTCAGCGTTCCTGGTGGCCGATACGCTGCGCCGACTCATCGCCAACAAGAATGGCGGACTCGCAGCCGCATTGCGCGCCGCGCAGCTCGGGATGATCGACGGCGCCGGCAAGGACCTGCCCGCCGAACTCGCGCATCCGTTCTTCTGGGCGCCATTCGCTCTGATCGGCGAAGGAAGGGCCGCGCCGCGTGCATTGTGAGCCCGCGCGGTCAGGTTTTCCGTCAAGCAGGCGCCGCCAATTCAGACCACACCCTTCTCGCGCAGACGCCGCAATTCCTCGGCGCCGATGCCGCACAGCGACCGCAGCAGGGCATCGCTGTGCTCGCCGAGCAGTGGAGGGCGGGTGATCTCGGCCGGCGAATCCGATAGCTTGATCGGACAGCCGACGGTCTGGTACGCCCCGCGCCGCGTCGGGTATTCGACATCAACAATCATCTCGCGCGCCTTCAGATGCGGGTCGGCCAGGACTTCGCCGGTGTCCAGACAGGCGCCGCAAGGCACGCCGGCCTCGCCCAGCAACCGCATCACGTCGTGCTTGCTGCGCCGGCTTGTCCATTCCTCGATGATGGCGTTCAGCGCCGCACGGTTCTCCCAGCGCGCATCTGGTGTCTTGAAACGCAAATCATCCGCCAGCACCGTCTGGCCGATGATCTCCAGAAGCGCCGGCCACATCTGCGGTTGCGCAAAGATATACACGTAGTCGTTCGAGCCGCCCGGCGCGCAACGATAGGTCGTACCAGGCACGTTCCGACCCAACTGGTTGCCGGAACGCGGCATCGCATGGCCTTGGCGCTGGTGATCCCGCAAGCTCACGCGAATCAGGTTCACCACGGCATCCTGCATCGAGACTTCGACATGCTGGCCGCGGCCTGTCGAGTGGCGCTGCTGCAGCGCGGCCAGGATACCGATTGCCATATGCATGCCGGTGCCGGAATCGCCGATCGCCGGATACGTATAGGTCGGCGGGTTGTCGGGAAACCCGGTGACCGACATCGCCCCGCCCATCGCCTGGGCGATTGGCTCGAAGCTCTTGTAGTCGCTGTACGGGCCGTAGGTGCCGAAGCCCTTGATGGTCGCATAGATCAGCCGCGGATTGATCGCTGAAAGCGCCTCATAGCCCAGGCCGAGACGATCGAGCGCGCCGGGCCCGAAATTCTCCACCAGCACGTCCGACTTGGTGATCACCTGCCGGAACAGGCCTTTGCCTTCCTCGGTTTTCAGATTGAGCGTCAGGCTCTGCTTGTTGGCGTTCAGCATCAGAAAGAACAAGCTGTCGCTGCTTTCCTGATCGCGCATGTTCCGCCGCGCGATGTCCCCGCCCTTGGGTTCTTCCAGCTTGATCACCTCGGCCCCAAGAAAGGCTAGGATCTGCGTGCACGCCGGCCCGGCCTGGTTATGCGTCATGTCGATGACACGCAGTCCGGACAGCGCCCGACTCACTTCTCCCGCGGAGCCGGAGAAGTCCATGTCGCTCCGCCTCACGTCCGCTCCGGCTCGATGCGCGTCGTCGCTTCACAGTCAGCATCGACTCCCTCACGGCTCAGATGCACGACGTGGTACTCCCCCCGCAGCCACGGCCCGAACTGGTCGCGGTAATGCTGGCTGCCGGGCACCCCGGAATTGCCGATATTCTGCACCGCCAGGAACGAATCCGGCGAAGCGAAATCCACCACAATACGGTACTCGGCGCCCGAGCTGGCGGCATTCGGCGGCAGCTCCCCGCCGGTATTGCGCAGCGTGTGCGATCCGCCATCGACCGGCGCTGGACCGATATCAAACGCATCGGTCACCACCGGACTGGAGAGCGGATGGTGCCAATGCGCAAGATGCACCCGTTCGTATCTCCAGCTCGCCGGATCTTCGCCAAGTCGCCGGCGCAGCGCCGCGACGGTTTCCTTCGCAACGGCACTGACTGCCGCAGCCATGCCGCGCCCGAAATATGCCGGCTGCTCGCCTTCCAGCAGGCTCACCGCCAGCCCCGTCTGCTGCGCCGCCAGATCGAGCAGCCGCGCCGGTACGTGTTCGGCCAGCACCGTCCGCTGCCACGCCACCATGAATGTCTCGAACACCGTCGGCGCCGTGCTCGCCAGATCATAGCGATAGTCCCAGCGGGACAGCGCGCCGGCAACGACCGCCGCCTCCGGCTCCCGCACCGCCTCGAGGTGCCGCAAAATGTGCGGGCACATCCGCTCCGCTCGGCAGTTCTTGACATCGTTCTGCAGGCGGATATGCGCGGCGCGGTCCATCGTCCGCTGCGGCGCCAGTTCCTGGTCCAGCCGCACCCCGCGGTGCCCCTGCGAATACGCCCCGTAGATCGGCTGCCTGTAATCCGGCGGCACGATCCGCTGATTCGCACTGGCGACATACGCCCGGCCCGGATTGAACCCGTTCGGCAGGCCCTCGAACTGGATCTTGCCGGTCCACTGGTCCGCCGGATTGTTGGCGTCGCGGAACCCGTGGACCACCCGGCCACGGATCGGAATCCGCCCGGCCATCTGGTAGCCGATATTCCCCTCCCGGTCGGCATAGACAAAGTTGAACACCGCGACCGACCAGTCGCGCAAAGCGGCGCGGAATGACGGCCAGTCTTTCGCCCGCGAGACGGCGATCGCGGCCTTGACATCGTCGAGATGCTCGGCCCCGACCCAACGCAGCGACAACGGCGGATCGCCGTTCTCGGTGACCGGCGTGATCAGCGCATTGACCACCGGGCCGCGAACGGTCGAGCGGATCACCAGCGTCCGCGCAGCCTCGCCGCGGACCGGGATCGCCGTCTCAGCCTCGGCAAACTCGCGCCAGGTGCCACTGTCGCGATAGCGTCGCGGATCGCGTGGATCGACGTCCTCCCGATAGAGATCGCGGGTAGAGGCGGCGTTGTTGGTGATGCTCCAGGCGATCGTGCCATTGCTGCCCCACCACATGCCGGGAAGCCCCGGATGGCCGGCGCCGGCAGCGTGATCGTCCGGCCCGTGCAACGCAAACTCGTACCAACTCGACGGCACCCAGAACGGCTGATGTGGATCGCCGCACAGGATCGGGAATCCGCTGCCGCTGCGCCGCCCGTTCACCGCCCAGTTGTTGCTGCCGGTCGCGTCGTCGGTACCGGCGGCGCGCGGGTTTCCCGCCGATGCGGCTGTGCTGATCCACGGCGCGACAAGGTTCTCGGACGCTTCGGGCGTCAGGTACAGCGTGCGCAGCGTCTCGCTCGGCAGGAATCGTGCCGCTTCGGCGGCGGCCAACCGGTCGATCCGCCCGTTCAGCGACCACCAGATGCCGCGGCCGATCGCCACGATATCGCGCACCGTGAAAGCAGCCGGCGCATAATCCAGCAACCGGAACTCGATCGGCAGGTTGCCGCCCATCGTCTCGATGCACCGGTTGATCCCGGCAACGAACGCAGTCACCAGCCGCTGCGTCGCCCCGTCCATGGCCGCGGCATCATCAGCCGATATGCGATCGATCCCGACGGTCAGATGCGCGATGTCGCTGTCCACATAAGCCGGACCCATAATCTCCGCCTGGCGTCCCAGCGCCCGCCGGCGAAGCCGGTCCATCTGCCAGAGCCGGTCCTCGGCCATCGCCACCCCCAGGCCGAAAAACAGGTCGGGCGTGGCGCCGGCAAACACGTGGGGCACCCCGGCGCGGTCGCGCTTGATCTCCACCCGTCCAGTCACCGCGCCGTTGATGCTGCGGTCCGCGGCTGCGCTCTCGCGACGCAGGAACGCGTCCCGCGCCGACACGAAATCTGCCGCCGACGCGCCGATCGAACGGCAGATCTCCTCGACCGTTTTTGTCCCGCGCAAGGCTCTCAGCAGAACGGCGTCGTCGAGCGGCATCGGTGGCTCCAGGCTGATGGATTCAGGGACTGCGAGTATCGGCCCCGTAGTACAGCCGGGCAAGCGCCGCCCCCCCCTCAGTGGTGGGTCAGTCTGAATGCCCCCCATGTCCGCCTCGTGCCCGCAACGATGGGACCGTGACCGACTGCTCGAGCAGACGCTGATGCTGCCAGTCTGCCGAAGGTGGGCAGTGCGCGGCCTGGGAACAGCCGCAACTTCTTTTCTGAAGAGCTTCGCGCGGGCTCCAGGTTACTGCGCAAATAGTGGAGCTTTGCGGCCCAGTGCAGTCAGTGGCTAGCAGAATGGGCTGACCGCGTCCGCTGGCCGACGTCTGGAACCAGAACTGGACGACGCGGTGGTCAAGGACGTGGTGGTTCGCGTCAGCGAGCTCGACCAGGACCCGGTGCGGGCCGGGAGGCAGGTTCTGGATGACAACCGGAACGCCGCTCGCGTCCGCCCAGTCCCAGGGCAGATCGTCCCACGGTGACGTGGAGGTGCCCAACGCGCGGCGAAACCGCGAGCGCCGCCGCGCCGAACACTGGCGCAATCCGCATGTTCCCAGCCCGGTACTACACGATGACCCACGGCACCGGGAGGCACCACAAGCCCGGCGCCGTCGGGTTCGCAACCGTGGCCGACAGGGCGCGCTGTGAGTGCGAGCGCACCGAAGCAATATCCTCGCGCCAGTTCGATCTTCGGTTTCGCAGAGACCGCCATGGAGCCCGCAATCCCCCGCCTGACGACCTGACGCCCAGGACCGTCTCCTCCGCGAAACTCCGTGGGGGACTCCGTGTGCTCCGTGTGAACTTGACCGTGCCCTCCATTCCCTCAAGCGCAGAGTCTCCAAGCCTCGAATCACACACCCTTCAACTCGATTCTAGCCAGGAACGCCCGCAACCGCTCGTGCCGCTGGCCGCCAAACACTTCAGCCGGCGTGCCCTCCGCCGCGACTCGTCCGGCATCCATGAACGCCACCCGCCGGGCCACGTCCCGGGCAAAGCTCATTTCGTGCGTAACCAGGATCATCGTCATCCCCTCGCGCGCGAGTTGATGCACCACCGTCAGCACCTCGCCGACCAGCTCGGGGTCCAGCGCCGAGGTGATCTCATCCAGCAGCAGCACTTTTGGCGCCATCGCCACCGCCCGTGCGATCCCCACCCGCTGCTGCTGCCCCCCGGACAGCTCGTACGGCAGGCTGTCGAACTTGCCGTCCAGGCCCACGCGGCTCAGCCAATGCTCGGCGATCCCGCGCGCCTCCCGCTTGCTCTTGCGACGGACCTTGCGCAGCCCCAGCATCACGTTCTCTGCCGCCGTCAGATGCGGGAACAGGTTGAAAAGCTGGAACACCATGCCGGTATCAGCACGGATACGCGCCAGCTCGCGCTCGCTGCGCGGCCGGTGCTCGCCATTGCGATAGCCGACTTCGACACCGTCGACCCGGACCGAGCCACCGTCGTACCGCTCCAGCAGGTTGATACAGCGCAGCAGCGTCGTCTTGCCGCTGCCGCTCGCACCTATCACCGCGAGCACTTCGCCGCGACGCACATCCAGATCGACGCCGTTCAGCACCGGCTGTGCGCCGAACGACTTGGTCAGTCCGCGCACCCGGACCAGCGGCTCGCCGGTACTAGTCCCGGACATAGCTGAAACGCGCCTCCAGCCGTCGCGCCGACAAGGACAGCGCGTAGTTGATGGCGAAATACATCAGTGCCCCCAGCACATAGAGCGGCATCGGCCGGAACGTCCGCCCGATTACCTGTTGGATGGAGAGCATCAGGTCAACTATGCCGACCAGTGAGACAAGCGAGCTGCCCTTCACTGTATCGACCACGGTGTTCACCCAAGGCGGCAGGAAGCGCCGCAGCGCCTGTGGGAAGATCACGTACAGCATGCGTTGCTCGAAGGTCAGGCCGATCGCCTTGGCGGCCTCGGTCTGGCCCGGATGGATCGATTGCAGCGCGCCGCGCGCGGTCTCCGCAACGTGCGCCGTCTCGAACGCCGCCAACGCCGCCAGCGCCGCCCAGAAACTGCCGATCTTCACACCGGTCGCCGGCAGCCCGTAATAGACGAAGAAGATCAACACCAGCAGCGGTGTGCCGCGCACCACATCGCTATAGACGCGGATCGGCCAGGCGACGATGCGCGGCCCATAGGTCAGCCCCGCACCCAGGATCACTCCCAGCACCAGCGCCACCACGACAGTGATCGCCGACACTTCCAGCGTGACCAGCAGCCCCTGCCAGAGGAACGGCAGGCTGGCAAGCATAAGCTTCATGCGCGCCGCACCGCGAAGCGCCGTTCGAGCAGGCGCAGCCCGAGCAGCAGCAACGCCCCGGTCACCAGGTACATCGGCGTAACCACGGTGTAGACTTCGACGATACGGAACGTATTCGTATAGATCCAGTTGGCGCCATAGGCGAGCTCCGGCACCGCGATCACCGAGGCCAGCGACGTGTCCTTGAACAGCGAGATAAAGGCGTTGCCGAGCGAGGGCAGCACGATGCGGAACATGGTCGGCAGGGTGACCCACACCACCCGCTGTGCCGGCGTGAGCCCAATCGCCCGGCCGGCGTCCAGCAGGCCCCGCGGGACCGCCAGCAGTCCGGCGCGGAATACCTCCACCAGATAGGCACCGGCATAGATGGCAAGCGTTATGATGAAGCTCGTGGTCGGGTTGTATTCAAAGCCGCCGACGCTTGGCACGCCGTAGAACACCAGATAGACCAGCAGCAGCAACGGCACGTTGCGGATGAACTCGACATAGGCGGCGATCATCGTCCGCACGATGCGGCCCGACGCCG